>Ga0209069_10000036_pt1 | contig 41680 bp, 34 predicted proteins | sample Str013_2_FD_187202 | JGI IMG/M metagenome (GOLD analysis project Ga0209069, IMG submission 187202) | Freshwater sediment microbial communities in response to fracking from Pennsylvania, USA - Straight Creek_MetaG_SC_2013 (SPAdes) (version 2) | ecosystem: Environmental > Aquatic > Freshwater >...
AATGGGGCTTGGGCGCTTCTAGCATAAAGCATTTACTATCAATGGCTTAAATTACTACAGTGCTGGACTATAAGTCGGCAACGGCGGCGGGAGACCTGCGATGCGTCTCACTCTGAGACTTTTTCTCACCCGTCTTCTGCGCAACCGTCTTCTGCGCAACCATCTGCTTCTCATCCATCTGCTTCTCCGCAGCCACCGACGAAAACCTCTGCATGACTTCGTGCATGTGCAGAGCCATGGTGTGAATCGTTTCCAGTTGGTCACGGACCTGCGCCGGCAGCGTCGCTCCGTCCAGCAGGAGCAATTCCGCGTTCCCCAGGACGGACGTGAGCGAATTGTTGAAGTCATGGCGGGCGTCCAGCATGTAACGCCCCAAAGCGGCATTGCGGGCTTGAGAGATTGCTGTCTGCTCGGCCTTGCGGACGCGATCGGCAAGATCCACGCGTTTCAGGGCTTCTTCCGCCAACAACAGGAAAGAATCCAGCCACAAATCATGCTGGTGCATCACCAGGCATCGGGGATTCGCGGCGCGTACCTGCTGGACCTGCGCGGCACTTTCCAAAACACAGATCGCTGGATGGGTCGCGGGATCCACGGACTTGAGAACAGAGGAGAGGCGTCCAGCGCGTACCGGGCCGACGACCGCCAGGTCGAATGCTGCGTCCACGGCACGGCTGAGAAGTTCGGTGCTCATTACTGTAAGTTCCGGCACACCACGCTCAGCTTGCCAGCGCGCCACCAGGTCGCGGGCAAAAACCGGATCGTCAGTAATGATCAAGACTACGTGAGCAACGTGCACGAACTCTCCGTCAAAACAAAAACACCATAAGACTTCCAAAGGACCGCCGGATCGACTAGCCGATTATCTTTTGGCCTTCGTCAATCAACGCCAGCAGGCGCTTGTTGGTGGCCGCCAGATTTACGGCAGCGTCAATATTTTTTTGTTCCTTAGCTTCCATCACCGCCGCCTGCATCTTCTCGGACTGGACGCGCGCAATCTCCAACGCGGCGCCCACGTCGGTTGGCTCGTTTTTTCTGTGGCGCTCCATGCAGACGTGCAGGATGGTCCGAGCCGCCACGGTGCGCTTAAGGGCCTTGGAAAGATCGTCCGCGCCGAAGACGAAAGCTTCAGCTTCCCAGGTGGCAATCAGCAGCTTGCATCCGCCCAGGGTGATGGCAGAAACGCTGGGAGTACTCTTGGGAGGCACGGCGACAAGCTGCGCGGTAATGTCCGTGACGCAGCGTTGCAGGTCATCGTTTTCGTCCGATGGAACAGCAGCGGGCGTGGCGGCAGTAGCCGGCTGACTGGCCAGTGTTGCCGACGAATCAGACTTGATAGCTGCATCTCCGGTGGTTGCAATAATAGAAACAGCCGTATTGCTGACGATGGCATCTTTCACCGCCGGCGAGGGTGGCGGAGGCGGTGGTGGTGGCGGCGGAGTTGCAGCCACTGGCTCGGGCTTTGCCGGAACAGACGCCGCGCTGACAGAAACGGTTTCGATTTCAGATTTCGGTTTAGGGGGTTCGGCCTGCAACGGAACGGTTTCAATTTCAATGTGAGCCGAGTCCAGATCAATTTCGCGGGTGTTGGAATCGCCTGCGTCATTGTTCAACGAACCCACGTTCAACGAACCCATGCTAAAGGAGGCCATCGCAGACCCAACGGAGATCTCGGCTGCGGCCGCGGGCGCTCCCGCTTCAGACGTGGGAGTTTGCGCGACCACCGGTGCGGCGGCAATGACCGGTACAGGCGATTGCTCTGAACCTTCGAGCATGTCTCCACCGAGTCCGGCGGAACGGGAATAAGCTTCATTCAGCTTGAGACGCAGGGCGTGGCGCAGCAGGATCAGTTGCAGGAACGACGATCCGCCGGAGTACGGAGCACGGAACGGCGTTTTCCATTGATGCACCACATGGCGTACCTGGTCCAGCGATTCGCTTTCCGTAAGACCGGCTTCGCGGCAATCCAGCGTGGTGTGACCCATTTTTTCCAGTTCATTCACAGCAGCGCGGATAGCATGCAGGTCAAGATGCATGGCCTTAAAGAACGCGCGGCGGGCCCGGAAGTTAAAACGAGTGAAGGCTACAAGATATCCCGGATCAAAATATTGGTCTCCCACCGCCAATTTCAGTTCGCGCACTTCCAGCAAAGCGCCGGAGTTCTGCAATTCCTCAAGGCTCTGAGAATCGTTGAGCTTTTGCAGCTTGTCATCCAGGCTGGGGGCCCAATCCGGATACATTTCCGGAGTGGCGCCCAGAGCGGGCTGAAGCACTTCCGCAACTTCATCCAGCGTTAGGTTTTGTTCGTTGAGTCCCTGCGGCGCGCAGTGCGCGAAGTACTGCACTAGAAGGAAATCGATTTTTTCCTTGTCGGATTCGGTTTTCTGTTTGCGCTCCAGATGGCGCTTGATCAGGTAACGCAGGTTCTCTTCGTTCTGCAAACTGGTGCTCTGCAGAAGCTGGCGCAACTGCCAGACCTGCACATGGGAATCCATAGCGTCAAACCATGTACGCACGCGGTCCATGGCTTCCGGATTGTTGCTGTCCAACGAACTGTCAAGGTCAGCGCAAGGAGGCTGACCGAGTTCGAACGTATGGTCCAGTTCGGAATAGATGGCGTGCAAACGCCTACCTACGCGCCAGAACTCCGCAGCTTGATCGACACTCAAAGTTAAAGTAGTCACCGTTTAATGATCCAGTTGGCCACGTCGTTCAGGAAGCGTGCGGCAATTGCCGTCTGCCCATGCAGCAATTGCAGGGCGACGACTTCAGCCTCCACATCCAGGGACCCATCAGAATTTTTCACACGCACTGTGTCTTCAAAAGCCAGAGACAAGCCGGACGCGAACAGCACTTCTCCCGGCGTGCCAAATTCAATTACCGTTTGCTCGTCCGGCGAAGCCGCGGCGGCGTCCAACTTGGAGACGCGCACGGGAATCCGCACAGGAACAGCCTCAGGGAAAAACTGGGCAAGCCGGCCGACGCATGCGCTGCCGGTGAGTGAAGTTGTAATTGCAACCTGTTTGGGCACCTGTTTTTCCCTCATTCGGCCATGTACACCGGAAGTGGCCGAAGATTAGCTGAAACACTTAGTGCACGAGCCGCGCCAAACCGCGGACATAAGTAACTTATTGATTCTGAAGACTGGAATGGCTCAGGTGAGCAGGTGAGACAGTGTGGTTTGTCTCAGGATGAAACAATAGTCTCAGTTTTTGCTGTTTTTCAGACAGGTTTTTTCGAGAGAACTTCAGGAAGCGGCCGACGCACGCTTGCTCATAGCGATGTTATAGCGCTTGAGCTTGCGATAAAGCGTGGCGCGGCTGATACCCAGCATCTTACGGGCAAGAGCTTTGTCGCCGTTCACTTGTTCAAAGACACGCTGGATGGTGGCGCGCTCCAGTTCCTCGAGGTCGCTATCCGGAGCATGGGACTCGGACCGCGAAGGGAACGGCTCGTCGACGCCCAGGGCGACGCCAGATTCGGTGAGAGAGCGCAATGCGGGCGGCAGATCTTCCAGTTCAATCGTCTGCTGGCTGCCCAGGGCCACGGCACGCTCCATGCAGTTTTCAAGTTCACGCACGTTGCCCGGCCAATCATATTGCAACATGCACTTATTGGCCGCCGGAGTGATAGCAATCATTTTCCCCGGAGCAAATTTATCGAGGAAATAATGCACCAGCGCTTGAATGTCTGACTTCCGCTCCCGCAGCGGGGGCAAATGCAGCGTGACCACGTTCAGGCGGAAGTAAAGGTCCTTGCGGAACTTCCCTTCCTTGTACGCGCTTTCCAAATCGCGATTGGTGGCGGCGATCACGCGTACGTCGACTTTGGATTTTACGTTGCTGCCCACGGGACGGACTTCTTTTTCCTGTAGCACGCGCAGCATCTTGGCCTGCATTTCCATGGAGAGCTCGCCAATTTCGTCCAGGAAGATTGTTCCGCCGTTGGCGGTCTGGAACAAACCTTCTTTTGATCTGTTGGCGCCGGTGAACGCGCCTTTTTCGTAGCCGAAAAGTTCGCTCTCAATCAGCGTGGGAACCAGCGATCCGCAATCCACGGCAACAAAGGGCCGCTTGGCAAACGGCCCACGGAAGTGAATGGCGCGGGCCACCAGTTCTTTGCCGGTACCGCTCTCGCCGGCGATCAACACGGGAGTGCGCGTATCTTTTAAGCGGGCAACCATGCGCAGAACGTCCTGGATTTTCGAAGACGAACCGACAATGCCGCTGAGCTCCATGTCCGCGTTCACACGATCGCGCAGGAACTGGTTCTCCGCCACCAGCCTGATTTTTTCTTCCATGCGCTGCAGCAACAGCTTGAGTTCTTCAATCCGGAAAGGCTTGGTGATGTAGTCATACGCGCCCAGCTTCATGGCCTGAACGGCGGTCTCAATGGAGCCATGGCCGGTCATGATGGCGATTTCAGTACGTGGTAAAAGTTGTTTCACGCGTGGAAGAAATTCCAGGCCGGTCATGTTGGGCATCATGAGGTCAGCCAGAACAATGTCCGGCGCTTCGTTTTCCAGGAAGGCGAGCGCTGCTTCCGCGCTTTCCGCTTCCTTGCAGTCAAAACCCAGAGACGCGCCCACGGTCACGCAGAGCTTGCGAATGCTCGGGTGATCGTCAACGATCAAAAACCTGACGCGCAGGTCTTTACTCTGGAGATCTTCACTCACTTGTCGGTTCTTGCCTTTCCAAAGATTTTTTCCACCGTGGAAATCAATTCATGTACACGAAACGGCTTTTCAATGTACGGCACGCCGCTGCTGGCCAGGGCCTTCATAGTGTCCTCATTCACGGTGTCGCCGGTGATGAACAGCATTTTCTGGCGCAACTCCGGACGGTGGGTCACCACCCAATCATGGACGTCAGCTCCGCTGGCGCCTCCGGGCATGCGCATGTCAGAAATGATGCCGCTGAAACGCCCAGCTTCCAGCAGGCGCAAACCTTCCGTGGCCGAATTGGCCGTGGCGCAGGCGTATCCGTTGCGTTCCAGCGCCATACGGAGGAAATCCAGTACCGAGCGTTCGTCTTCTATCAGCAGCAGAGGCAAAACTTCAGCCTTTAGACCCAAGTTCGCTGGCGAACCCGGGTTCACTGGCGCGCTCCTGCCACCGTCATAATCTTGAGTTCGGCCTTGGTGCGAACCGGCAGACGGACACTGAAGGTTGCGCCGGCCTGGTCCTGATTGTTGGCGCAAAGAATTTCGCCTTCGTGTTCGCGTACGATGCCGTAACAGATACTCAGTCCCAAACCGGTTCCCTGCCCGACTTCCTTCGTGGTAAAAAACGGATCAAAAATGCGCTCGGGATGCCGGATGCCTTCACCGTTGTCATGAAACAGAATTTCCAGCCATGGGCCATCTTGCAGAGTTTCGATTTCAATCAGTCCAGGACGTCCGGTGGAATGCACGGCGTCATACGCGTTGTTCAGGATGTTCAGAAACACCTGCTGCAACTGGTGCGAGTCGCCGGTAAGCTCGGGCAACCGCTCGTCAAACTTTTCAATGATCTTTACGCCATGGTTGGCGAAGTCATAAGCGCGCAGGGCAATCGTCTTACGCAAAATATCGTTGATCTGGAGCCGTTGGCGCTGCGGTGGACGCTGCCGCGCGAAACTCAACAGGTTCTGCACGATTTCCTTGGTGCGCTGCGCTTCTTCCAGAATCACCTGTAGATCTTTGCGCGCGCTGCTGGGAACTTCAGGGTTTTCCATGAGCAGATCAGAGAAGCCCATGATCGCCGTCAGCGGATTGTTTACTTCATGCGCCACACCGGAAACAAGCTGGCCCACGGCCGCCATCTTTTCCGTGTGCATCAACTTGGCCTGGATCATGGAAGCGTCAGTAATGTCGGTCATCAGCACGACGACGCTGGTGACATCGCCGTTTTCATCGCGCATGGGGCTCAGGTTGATGGAAAACTTGCCTTGCGAGCCGTTGCCGCGGACGATCATGAGTTCCAGGTTGTCCACTTGCATGCCATGCAGGGCAGTTTCAAAGCCTTCCATAAACATGGCTTTGTGGGACGGCGAAACAATGCGGTCCAGGCGGTGACCGACGAGATCATTCTGATCGAAGTTGCCGGATTCCGAGCAGCGCCGGTTGGCATAACTCACCAAGCCCGCCGTATCGGCGACCATGATCATGGTCTGAGTGTTGTTCAGGATCTTGCCGGTAAAATCGCGCTCGCGCTGGAGCTGTCCTTGGAAGTTTTTTACTTCCGTGATGTCCAGCAGCACGCCGCGGTATTGCAGGACTTTTCCCTGACCGTCGCGGACGACAAAAGCGTTCTCCAGCGCATGGATGATGGAACCATCACGGCGGCAAAGGGTAACTTCAAAATTGCGGACAGCTCCGTTTTCGTTGAGTTGGCGAAGAATCTCTTCGCGCTGCTCCTGCGAAAGGTAAACCTGGGCGGTGAGGTCCAGACGAAGAAGATCGTCGCGCGTCTGATAGCCGAGCATACGGACCAACGCGTCATTGACTTCAATGAAATGACCTTCGGGCGACGCAAAGAAAACGCCTTCCTGCACGTTGTCAAACAACTCGCGATAACGGCGCTCAGCCTCACGACGGTCCGTGATGTCTTTCAGCACGTGAACGGTCTGCAATCCTTCATCGAGCGCGCCGTGAATGTGCGACGTGGAAACCAGGTAGCTGCGTTCCAGCACAGGATGGAGATATTCGTCGGTATCGCCGTGTTCGCGGCAGAACGGGCACGGATATGGCGAATCGGAAGTGATGGCGGTGAGTGCGTGCATGTTCAGACCGATCAATTCCGCAGGTCGCACGCCGATGAACTCCGCCAACGAGCGATTTACCTTCAAAACCTGGTGCTGTTCGTCATGCACAACGATGAAATCAGAAATCGAATCAAAAATCTCGGCCCACTGGCGGCTGGACTGCGTGATGCGCGTAAACAGCCGCGAATTTTCCAGCGCCACCGAACCATGCACGATCAGCGCTTGAAGCAGGTTCAAGTCGTTAGGCTGGAGTTCGCGCGAAATGTCCGCAAGAGCCAGAATGCCCAGCAAGTCAGATTCGGTACCTTCAAGGCGGACGAGCGTGACGCTGCACCAACCGAGGGCGGCCACCAGGTCTGGACCCAAAGCTTGCACTCCGCTGCCGGTAATTTTGAGATCAGGCTGGCGCTCAGCCTGGGCCGAAAACGCGGTATTCAGTTTGCGGAGAAGCTCACGTTCCGGCTTGTCGCCAAAGAAGCCGACACTTTCCAAGTGATTGCCGTGGGCCAGCGCGAGAATCGCGCTCTTGGCGCCGATCATCCCGGCAACGCGGCTGGTGAAATTCTTTACAAAATCCGGCAACCGCAACGCGGAGCCCAGGTCCAGGGCCATTTCCATTAAATCTTCGGCACGCTTTTTGTGCTGCTCGGCAATGCGCAGGTTGTGTCCGGACTCCAGCGCCAGCGCGGCTTCCGCAGCCAAAGCCTGTGCGCGGTGAACGTCGGCTTCGGTGAGCGACGCGTGGCCTTTCTTGTCGAGCAATCCAAGAACGCCGAAGGGCTGACCGTCACCGGAGAAAAGCTGCACGCATAGATATTGCTGGGCTTTGCCATGCCACTTGAGCAACTGATTTCTTTCGGGAACAGGAAGCTGGCTGATGTCGTCAACCAGCAAAGGTTCTTTCGTATCCAGAATGCGACGGCTGGCCGCGGTGAAGTTGAGATCGAGCCGGCTGGCTGTTCCCTGACTTGCTCCCCAACGCAGGCGGCACTCCGCGCCTTCCAGCAGCGCAATGAACGCGCGATCAAAACCCAGGAACTCAGCGGAGCGGACCACGAACTTCTGCATGAAGGGATCAAGGCGCGAGGCCTGCGCGAGATCAGCCGACAGGCCAAGCAATTGATCCAGATTCTTATGGTGGACAGCGTTGGCGAGGGAAAGTTCGACGTTATCCAAGGAAAGCTGGGCCAAGTTGCCCAAAACGTGGAAGGCCGAAACTTCAGACAGAGCAAAGACCGTGCTCCGAATCGCCAGCAACGCCGACGACGACTGCGAAGTGATCAACGGCAATCCCAGTCCGTGGTAGACATTTTGGCCGTCAGAATCTTTGTAAGAAAAACGGAAGCTCAGTAGGCGCTTGTGCTCAATGGTCTGGGCCGCGAAGGATCGCGCGTGCGCGAGAAGAGCCGTCTTGCCGCTTGGTTCTTTCCCGGGTTTGGCGCTGGTTGTCTTGGCGGCCGGGGAAACAGCAGCAAGTTTGTCGCCGTCAGGCTGGCGGACCACAATTCCGGCCACGGTGAGAGCGAATGTTTTGCGCGCGGTCTCGGCGATGAACTCGCGCAGCACTGGCGGTTCGGCGTTCAAGGCCTGCAATTGCGCACAGGCTTCAAGGATTTTTTCGATAGGAGTCCCAGCCTTGGGCTTGGCCTTGGCTTGGGCCTGGGGCTTGGGACGAGGCGTTCCGGATTTCTTACCCTGTTTCATTCTTCCTATTGAAAAGGCTCTGTTCGAACGCTTGTTTGCGCGGGGGAAACTCTGAAGTTATCCCGGAATCTCATTTTGAGTCAATAAGCAATCTCAATGGCGGCCTCAGGAAGTAACCCGCGAGACATTCTCAGGATGAGACGGCATCTTGAGCTTTCACGGGATAAATGAGACGGGAGTACGGTTTCTGCGGTACCTCAATATTGAACTTGGACAAAGAAGTTATTTTTTTTGTTTGAGTTACGGGTAAAACGTGCCGAAAGTACTATGTCTTACCGGGCATGGCACTGCCCTTGCACATAGAACGATGGGCCAGTCCTCGATATGAGGATAGTCCCATCCGTACCCCAGCTGCCGGGCATGATCTTGGTCTGGCTGCGCGGAAGAAAGCCCGTGCCGGTAAAGAAAGCCCCGGCGCGTGGAGGTTGGAGAAGAGATGCAAACCATCGGCGGCAAGCTGTACATAGGCTTTGGCTCAATTCTGGCAATCGTACTGGTAACGTCCCTGGTGAGCCTGGGCTCGGTTTGGCACGAGCAGTCAACCAAGGCCACGTACCAGAAAGCCATCAATATGGTGGAAGGCGTTTCCAAGCTGGAGAAGGCGCGCAATGAAAACCGGCTGCGCCTGCGCAACTTCCTTCTGAATGGCGATACCCGTGAAGCCGAAGCGCTCACCCGCGGCCTGATTGACGTGGACCAACGCATCTCTGAACTCAAAGATACCAACGCCACCCTGGGCGAGAATTCCAATAATGCGCGCCAACTGCTGGAACGCATGGCGGAAGCAGAAAAAGAATGGATGGCAACGTTTGCCACGCCGCTGATGGAAAAACGCCGCCAGGTGGACGCCGGCAGCGCCACGGTGGCGGAACTGCAAATCGCCTACCTGCAGGACACGCCGACACCGGAGCAGAAACGCAAAGAAGAAGACTCAATGGTTCAGCTGTACGCCATTGTGAAAGCTGCTCTGGTCAGCGCCGAAGCCTCAGACCAGAATGCCAGCACGCTCATCAAGGCGATGACCCTGCTGGGAATGATCACCATCATGGGCCTGGGAGTGTTCATTGCACGCAAAGTAGCGCGCTCCATCACCGCCCCTCTGGCGCAGTTGATTGCCGTGGCCGGACAAATCGCCAACGCCGGCGACCTGGACCAGAAAGTAGAAATCAACAGCCAGGACGAAGTGGGGCAACTGGCCCACACGTTTAACAACATGGTTTTGTATCTTCGCGAGATGGCGGGACTTTCCGAAGCCATTGCCGGTGGCGACCTATCCGTGGAAATAAGTCCGCGGTCGAGTCGCGACACGCTGGGCAAAGCCTTCCGGGAAATGACGTTCGGCCTGCGCAGTCTGGTCAAGAACGTCCGCGACAGCGCGTCGCAGGTGGCCGGTGGATCAACGCAGGTGGCACAATCGTCTGACGACTCCGCGAAGATCAGCGTACAGGCAGCTTCCGCCATCGATGAAGTCACCAGCACCATGCATGAGATGAGCATCAACGTGCAGAACATGGTGAAGAGCACGCAGATGCAGGCTTCGAACGTAAGCGAGACTTCAGCCTCCATCGACCAGATGGTGGCCAGCATTCAACGCGTGGCAGACACGGCGAAAGTCCTGCTGGATATTTCACAGCGCTCACGCGACGAAGTACATAGCGGCATTAACACCATGGAAAAAGCCACGGACGGACTGAGCCGCATCAACGCGGCCATCAGCTCTTCCGCGGAAATCATTTCCGCCCTGGGCGAACGCGCGGACGACATTGGCAAGATCATTGAAGTGATTGACGACCTGGCGGAGCAGACCAACCTGCTGGCCTTGAATGCAGCCATTGAAGCGGCGCGCGCCGGTGAACATGGCCTGGGCTTTGCCGTGGTCGCCGATGAAGTCCGCAAGCTGGCGGAAAAATCCGCGCAGTCCACACGGGAAATTTCCGAGCTCATCCAGAGCATCCAGAAAGAAGCCCGCAAGGCCGTGGACAACATGGAAAAAAGCACCAGCATTGTGAACGAAGGCATTACGCTGGGCAGCGATCTGAGTGGCGCATTGAAGAAGATTTCAAACGTGGTGTCAGAAGTCTACAAGTTCGCGCAGGAAATTGGCGCGGCCACCAACGAGCAATCGCACGGATCTTCACAGATTGCCAAAGCCACTACGCGACTGAACGAGATCACGCACGAGATCAACTCGTCAGTAGAAGAACAGGCGTCCGGCGCGCAGGCCGTGGTACGGGCCATGGAAAAGATGCGCGAACTGGTGCAGCGGTCGTCCTCGGGTTCCACGGAACTGGCGGCTTCGGCCGAGCAGATGTCCAAGATGTCACGCACCATGCTGGATTCCATGGACCGCTTCGTCCTGGAGACGAGTCACAACGGCCAAGCCCATGGCGACAATCGCAATGGCGTTCTAGCGCGCGGCGAAGAACGTAACGGCCGTACGCCGCACTTTGCCGGCGCAGGCATGGGCGGCCACTACAACTAACTCGAACTAAGCACCCAAGAAAGATGGAATGGCCAAAGAACACCACATCGTCGGATTCCGTATAGGGCGCGAGACCTTCGGGGTGCCCATTTCGCTGGTGCATGAGATTGTGCGCGTGCCGGAGATTACGTCCGTGCCGGATTCACCCGGCTACGTGGAAGGCGTGATCAATCTGCGCGGCAAGATTGTTTCCGTGCTGGACCTGCGCAAACGTTTTGGCGAAAAAGAAATTGTTGCCACCAAAAAGAACCGCATCCTGGTGAGCGAAGTGAACGGCAAGATGGTAGGCCTGATCGTGGATTCGGCTTCAGAAGTACTGAGGATTCCCGATAGCGACGTCCACCCGGCCCTCAGCGTTTTTGGCGATAGCGAAGTGAACTATGTGACCGGCGTGGGCAAGGTGCAAGGACGGCTGATCATTCTGGTGGACCTGAACAAGGTCATGAACAAAGGCGAACTACGACGGCTGAGCGAAACACCCGCTGCGCTCAGCGCGCTGTAACAACGCGAACAACTTAATCCGGTGCGGGTCCCGCGGCCCAAGGCGAGCAAGAAGAAAGATTCCCAGGGAGAACGATGGCAACGCCGAGCGTCCAAGTCCAGATTACTGAGGCCGAGTACAAACTGCTGCAGACGCTGGTCTACCAGGAATGCGGGATGTACTTTGACGAGCGTCGCGCGCATTTTTTACAGGACCGCCTGCAACGCCGGCTGAAAGTCTGCGGACTAGATACTTTTTACGGCTATTACCGGTTGCTCACCAGCCACCAGGGGAGACAAGAACTGGCCTGCCTGGTGGAGAACCTTACGGTCAACGAGACCAGCTTTTTTCGAAACCGTCCGCAGCTGGACCTGTTTCAAAAAAACATTCTGGAAGATTTGCTGAAACGCAAACAGGAACGCCGCGACTGGAGCCTGCGGTTCTGGAGCGCCGGCTGCTCCACCGGACAGGAACCCTACACGCTGGCCATGATGGTATGCGATGCGTTGGCTTACTACTACCTGCGCAATCCCTTACCGTTTGAAATGCCCAGCCCGAAGCCGTTGATTCCACCTCCGTGGAAAGTTGAGATTCTGGCGTCTGACATTAACTTCACTGTATTGCGCACGGCGCAGGAAGCCATCTACCAGGAAACCATGATGGAAGGCGTGGACTACGCCTACCGCCTGCGCTACTTCGATAAAGTGGGCGACCGCTACGCCATCAAACGGTCGTTGAAGGAACTGGTCCACTTTGACTTCCACAATCTGAAAACGGAATTTCTGCCGCAGCGCAATGACATGATCTTTTGCCGCAATGTCATGATCTATTTTGACGAAGCAGAGCAAAAGCGCCTGATCAACAAATTTCATCGTTGCCTGAATGCCGAAGGCTACCTGTTCGTGGGCCACGCGGAAAGCCTGTTTGGACTTTCCGATAAGTACCGCATGATTCACCTGAACAACGGAACCGCGTACCAGCGGCTGGAGGTGACGTCATGAACTTCTTTTCTGACGAGCGGGCCGCGGAAATGCGCGAACTATTCTTTGAAAGCGCCATGGAACTCCTGCAGTCCATGAATGAAGTTGGGCTGGAGCTGGAGAAACAGCCTGACAACAAAGAAACCCTGCGCGATGTAAGGCGCACCGTACACACTTTGAAAGGCGATTCCGCGGCGTGCGGCTTCCAGGAACTGAGCGATCTGGCACACCAGTTGGAAGACGCGCTAACGCCGGAAGTAGCGGCGAAAGCCGGACCCGCCCTGGCGGAAGCCGTGCTGATTGCCGCCGATACGTTCAGCTCGATGCTGTCCGCTTATCGCGACAAACTTCAACCGCCCGCAGGGAAAGAATTGCACCAACAGATTCTGGCGCTTACCAGCCGGCCGGCGAGCAAAGTTATTCCCAAGCTGCAAGCCCGCTTTGCGTGGAGCGAATACGAACAACTGGTCATTGTTGACGCACAGGACCGCGGCGAAAATGTTTTCAATATCGCGTTCAGCATCGATCCGCACTGCCCGATGCGCGCGGCCGCGATGCAGCTTATCCGCAATGTGTTGCAGGAATGCGGGCGCGTGCTGGCGATTGTCCCGGACCAAAGCACGCTGACGCACGATTTGGACGTGGTGGAAGCCGTGGTGGCCGGCGACAAGACGCAAGCCTGGATTGAAAGAAAATGCCGCATCCCGTCTGTAGTGTCTGACCTGCTGATTCAAGTTCCCGGAGAAAAAGTTGCTGGAGAAAACGGCAGCGGCGCTCCGCACAAACCTGAATCCAGTGATGATGTTCTGGACATTGTGGAGCACGTGACCTCGACGCTGGATGCGGAGCCAGAACTGGTACAGGCCATTGAGCGGCCCACGCACAAGCCGCCAACTGCAACGCGACAGGAGCCAGCCGAAGCAGACGCGTCACAAAGCCTGCCCAACAAATTCGCGGCGATGAACGAGAACCTGTTACGCGTGGACGCGGAACGCATCGATACCGTTATGAACCTGGTGGGCGAGTTGATCATCGCCAAGAGCATGCTGCACCAAGCCGCGGGAGAATTTGATAAACGTTTTCCTAAAGATCCGCTGCGGATGAAATTCTCTGATGCCATGGCCTTCCAGGCGCGCATCATGAACGATCTGCAGAAAGCCGTGATGAAGATCCGCATGGTGCCGGTGGAACATTTGTTCCGGCGTTTTCCGCGCGTGGTCCGTGACGTGGCGAAATCCTGCGGCAAAGAAGTCACACTGATGATTACGGGCCAGGACACAGACCTGGACAAGAGCATTCTGGACATGCTGGCCGAACCGCTGGCCCATCTCGTCCGCAATTCGGTGGACCACGGCATTGAATCGCCGGCCGAGCGCATCAACGCTGGCAAGCCCGCAGTGGGCACGGTCCGGCTCGCCGCGTATCACCAAGGCAACCAGATTGTGATTGAAGCTGGTGACGACGGCCGCGGCATCAATCGCGAACGCCTGGTGGCCAAAGCCGTTGAGCGTGGCATCTTGACAGCGGCCGACGCAGCCACCTTCGGCGAACATGAAGCTCTGAACTTGATCTTCCATCCCGGCCTCAGCACGGCGGACGAAGTTACCGCCATCTCCGGACGAGGCGTGGGCATGGACGTGGTGCAAGCCGTACTCGACCGCCTGAAAGGCACCGTCAGCATACGCACTACGCCGGGCAAAGGAACTACGTTTCAACTGAAAGTCCCGTTGACGCTGGCGATCATAAAAGCTTTGCTGTTCCGCGTTGCGGAACGCATGTACGCCGTTCCACTGGCAGCCGTGGTGGAAATCGCACGCGCCAGCCAGAGCCAGGTGCATCGCGTGGACAACCACGACGTCATCCAAATGCGTGAAGACGTTTTGCCTCTGATCTATCTGGGCGGCAACCCGCAACAACCGGCGGTCGGGGGAAAAATGTTCATCGTGGTAATCGCACTGGGCGACCGCAAATTCGGCCTGGTGGTAGACCGATTGGTAGGCGAAGAAGAACTGGTGATCAAAGCGCTGGACGACCATCTGGTGGCAACCGATCTGGTAAGTGGAGCGTCGATTCTGGGAGACGGAACAGTGGTGCTGATTCTGAATCTCTCCTCGGTGGTTTCACGACTGGGCAAACTACAGATGACGGTGGGGGCCACGGCATGAGCAAGTTGCGAGTGTTGGTGGTGGACGATTCCGCGCTGATGCGCAAACTGATTCCGCAGATCCTGGCCCGTGACTCGGAGATGGAAGTGGTGGGCACCGCCATTGATGGTTCGTTTGCCCTGAAGAAAATTCAGGACCTGAAGCCCGACGTGGTGACGCTGGACCTGGACATGCCGCGCATGGACGGCATGGAGACCTTGCGGCAGATCATGCGGCATTCACGCGTGCCGGTGATCGTGGTAAGCGCTTTCAGCACGGAAGGCGCCAGTGCAACATTCAAAGCTCTGGCGCTGGGCGCGTTTGATTTTGTGGCCAAGCCGCAGGACGCCGCGTCCGCGCATATGGATGAGATTGCCACGGACCTGATTGCCAAGATCAAAGGCGCCGCTAAAGCAAAACACAAGAACGGCGGATTGACGAAGAACTCGGCGGCAGCCGAAGCGGTGGAACGAGCCCGTCCGCAGAAAAAGCAACAGCGTATGCGGCAGGAGCCGACTAAAATCGTGGCCATTGGAGTTTCCACCGGCGGGCCCAATGCGCTACAGTACGTTCTTTCACAATTGCCCGGCGATTTTCCCGGAAGCATTCTGGTGGTCCAGCACATGCCAGAAGGCTTTACTGAACTTTTTGCGCGCCGCCTGGACGAGTCTTGCGAGATCGACGTGAAGGAAGCGCAGTCTGGCGACATCTTGATCGCAGGGCGAGCTCTGGTTTGTCCCGGTGACCGTCATATGAAGATTCGGCGCATGGCGCTGGCCAACACCGTGGTGCTGTCTGACGATCCACGCGTGAACGGACACCGGCCTTCCGTGGACGTGCTGTTTCGTTCGGTAGCCGAGTTTGGCAACCGGGCCATTGCGGTACTGATGACTGGCATGGGCGACGACGGCGCCACGGGCATGGGCGTGGTGAAAGACGCCGGCGGGTTGACCATTGCCCAGGCGGAAGATTCCTGTGTCGTCTTTGGGATGCCGAAAGCGGCCATTGAACGCGGGTTTGCCACGCGAATTGTAGGACTCGATTCACTGGCGGAATCGCTGAGCATTCATTGCAATCTGGAACGGATTGCAAGGAGCGCCAAAGTATGAGAGAAGTTGCAAGGAGTGAGAATATGGACCAGTTTCCCTTATTGCTTCGTAAAGACCGCAAGCCGATCCGTTATCTGGTGGTAGATGACTCGGTGTTCGCGCGCAAAAACGTGGCCAAAATGGTGGAAGCCTTTGGCGGTGAAATTGTGGGCGAAGCCGGCGACGGCTGCACGGCCATCACGGAATACGATCGCGCCACGCCGGACATGGTCCTGATGGATATCACCATGCCGCAGATGGAAGGCATTGAAGCCGCGGAGCGCATTGTGCGGGCCCATCCGCAAGCGCGCATTGTGATGGTGTCTTCCGTTGGCTACCAGGAAAACATTGTGGCAGCGCTGCAAAAAGGCGCGCGCCATTTTGTACAGAAGCCGGTGAAAGCGGAAATCCTGTACGAAGTGATCAAGTATGTAATGGGCGATGACGCCGTCATGTCCACGCCGGTTGCCCAGGAGAGCTGAAAACCATGAAGATGGAACTGATCCAGCCATTCATCAACGCCGCCGATGCGGTGCTGGCGGAGACCTTGCAATCTCCCACGCACATTGGCGACGTGACCATGGACGATGAGGTCTATCGCCGCAAAGGCGTAGCGTCACTGGTCACCATCAAGGGCGACATTGAAGGCCGCATCATCTTTGACATTGATCCGCCGACGGCGGCCAAAGTCGCCAGCCATCTGGCGGGCGAACCCATGGAGGAAAGCGAAGAAGTTTCCCGCGAAACCGTCTGTGAGCTGGCCAACATGGTGATTGGCAGCGCCATCACCGCGCTTAACGATCAAGGCTTCCAGTTCAAAATCTTTCCACCGGTAGTGCACACGGAAGAACTGGGCGAAAAGAGCAGCGAAGACCAGGAGTCCGTGGTGATGTGCTTTGACACCGCGGGCGGCAACGTGTTCATGAACATTGCCATGCGTTACAACCGGCGGCGCCGTGCTGATCGCGCACCGTTGTAAACAACCTTTACTCCACAAGTTTCAAAACAAAGGGCAGCTTAACGCTGCCTTTTTTGTTTGCTGAAAACTTTTCCGTTTACGGCAACATGCGGACCATGAACGGCTTCTGGATCGGACACGGCAACGGCACTTTGCTGTTGAACGTGGGATCGATAGCCGCCACGCATTTGAAGTCCTGTTGCGGCGCACTGAAACTAGGCACCAGGCTCACTACGGATGGATCCGTGGGCGGCTGAAACACCGTGTCGGTGGCGGTGCGTACGATTGAAAGCGACGGCGTGGCGAACGTCCTGTCTGGCAACACTGCTCCCGGTAAACAGTTGGCCGTGCAATTGGGAGCGTGAACGTTATCGCGGACCACTGTTGTATCGTTCGAGCTGATCGCGTAGACGCGCGAACTGTCAGTGGAAGAATCAATGGCCACTGCTCCGGGACCAACCGTGATGGTCTTTACTTCTTTCAGTGCGATACCATCCACTTCACTCACCAAATTGCCGGTGCATGCTGCCAGATTGGCTTGAATGTTCGTGTGGTTCGTTCCTGCAGGACATCCGCCCAAAGCAGCGTAGGCGCGAGTCCCATCCGCCAATACGGTAACGGATGTGGGAGCGGAGGTAAGCGTTACCGTCGCCAGCAATCTCGGCAAAACCTGGGGGACGGCCGCCAGGTCAATGTCATTTGCCTTGAGCACGCTCACGTTCGAGCTGCCGGTGTTGGAAACCCAGACACGTTGGTTCTTGACGTCAAAAAATGCAAAGTTGGGCGACGTGCCAACGGGAATGGTGGCAATCACAATGTCCAGCAGCGTATCAATGGCGCTTACCGTGCCGCTGCCCTGGTTCACAATGTAAACGTGGCTGCCATCATTACTCATCACGCCCCACACGGGCGCGGTGCCAACGGCAATGCTGCCGGTAACCGTGTTGTCCGTGGTGGAAATCACCGTAACGTTGTTGCTGCCGTGGTTCACAACATAAATCTTGCTGTTGTTGGGCGATCCCACCACCGCCACTGGCTGCGTTCCCACCGGGACGGTTGCAATCACGGCCAGCGATCCAGATGAAATCTCACTGACCGTGCCGCTGCCGCTGTTGGCCAGGTAATAATTCCCAGTGCTGCTGGCGGCCCCTGCGATGGGCGTTGTAGATGTAGCCGGCAACGTGACAATGCTGGGATTGGTGGCCGTTGGGACAAGACCAATGTAACTGTCCACCGTATTGTCGCTGTTGGTGACAAAGACGCGGTTATTGTTCTTCCCGACAAAGACTGGTCCCGTGCCAATGGAAACAATGCCCACATTGGTGTCACCCAGCACGTCAATATGCATGGCGCTGCCCTGTCCGCCCGCCGCCGGATTGGTTGATAGCACCATGGCATGGGCCAGACACACAGCGCACGGATCGCCACCCGGTTGCGGCACTGGCAAAATAAACTGGCGCAGAGAGTCATTGCAGCCAGCCACCAGCGCCACCGTCATTGCCGTCAGCAGTACCAGCCAAACGGCCTTGTATCTTGAGATCATTATGATTACTCCACCGGACCTACCGGATGAACGAACCTGCATGAGATTATTGCGAGGGTTTTATTGTATTCGGTTAATCCGCTCTGCGCAAAGACGTTAACCTCCGTTTTCGTATAGCATTCACCTGAACACTCCCGGCGCGGGCCTTAACCCCGGCGGGGAGCCCCAAGGAGCGCAAGCTGTCCAATCCTGGCCGAGGCCGAATCAAGCCCCTTGACTGGCTGTCCGTGACGGCGGCGGCTGGGCTGGTCATCTTGTCCGCCGCCTTGGACCGCAATTTCTCCTGGCCTCTGGACCGTCATCTCCTTGTCGCACTCGGCATTACCGCTGCCTTTGCGCTCATCGGACGCCTCACCCACGGCGTCGATTTCAGCGGCGCTCTCGCCGGATTCGCCGTGGCTCTCGTCCTGGCCGCGCGCGATCTTCGCATGTTCTGGGTGCTCCTGGTCGTATTCGCCGTGACGCTCATTGCCACTCGCACTGGAGGCGATCGCAAACGCCAGCTGCGCGACGGTGAATACGCCGGCGAATCCGGTAACGAAAACGGCGGTCCAGCACATGCCGAGTTCGCGACCGGAAGTCCTGCCGCTGCAATCAGCCGCGCGGTTACCAAGATCGAGAGCGGAAATGCCGCCTTGGGAACCAATGTCTCTCCAGCGGTTTTCAGCAGAAAACCCGACGACCGTCGCGGACGCTCCGCCTCCCAGGTCATGGCCAATCTCGGCGTCGCCGGACTCATGGTCGCGCTGGCTCCCAAACTTTGGCCCGTGCTCGCGCTCGCCGCATTGGCGGAAGCTGCTGCCGATACTTGCTCCAGCGAAATCGGCATGGCCTTCCCCGGAAAAACCGTTCTTATCACCACCTGGAAGCCCGTCGCGCCGGGCATTGATGGCGGCGTGACTCTGCTGGGGACAATGGCTGCGTTCATCGCGGCTTCCGCTGTGGCCGTCCCGGCCTGGGTGCTTGGGTTGGCGACGATTCACTTCATGGTGGTAGTCATCGCCGCCGGATTCGTAGGATCATTGGTCGATAGCCTGCTCGGCGCGCTGCTCGAACGCCGCGGCTGGCTGAACAATGATGCCGTCAACCTGCTGGGCACGGCTACGGCCACTGCCATTGCCTGGGCTATCGCGTAGAGGAACGCTTTGCTTTTCCGATCACGCGCGATCACGTTGCGATTTCGCCGATCACCCGATCTGGCTCCCCCTCCGTCTCCATCCCAAGGTCTAAACGACTTACGCGAACTCATCCCAAGGGACGCTCTCTGAGAATTGTCATTCCGACCTTTGGGAGGAATCTGCTTTCCCCGATCACGCGCGATCGGAGTCCCCGGACCGCGCCGGTGTTGCGCGGGCTTGGGGTGAGGTGTCGGCGATCGCGGCGATTGGCCCGCTCTGCGGGCCTCCCCCTTCCTCTCCATCCCAGGATCTAAAGCACTTAGCGAATCGATCCCAATTTGGCGTGGGTTTCAGCTATACCCAATGCGATTCATCCCACTTTGGCGTAGGTTTGCGCGTGTTTTGTGGAGCGCAGCCCCGGGGTCCCCGGCGCCAGGGCTCCCGGATTGCTGTGGAGGTACTCTTGCCTGTGCGGTTTTGTGCAAGGTTTTCCCAAAAGCCAAGAGCCAACAACCAAGAACCATTTTGTCGAATTTTCAAAGAAATAGACAAAGCGCGTGCCCTGAGGCATGCGGTCGCATCGTAGCTGATCGCAGCCAGCGAATCAATAACGAACAAGTTCATCGACGCGCACGCGTGTCAAGTGTCCTGAAGGTCATGCCTTTCCGATCACCCGATCACCGATTTCCCGTTCACCCGATTTGCCTTACCCTGTCATCCTGACCGAGTCCGAGCCTTGGCGAGGACGAGTGGAATGACCCCGAGAATCTTCATGGCTTCCATGCCGCTCCAGGGAGTTCTCTCAAGGCACTTCGAGCATGGTTATTGGTTCTGCCTTTCCGATCACCCGATTTGCCTTACCCTGTCATCCTGACCGAGTCCGAGCCTTGGCGAGGACGAGTGGAAGGATCCCGAGAATCTTCACGGCTTCCATGCCGCTCCAGGGAGTCCTCTCAAGGCACTTCGAGCATGGTTTTTGGTTCTGCCTTTCCGATCACGCGATTTGCCTGAGCCTGTGCGCTTTGTGCAAGGTTTTCCCAAAAGCCAAGAGCCAACAACCAAGAACCATTTGTCGAATTTTCAAAGAAACCGTCAAAGCGCGTGCCCTGAGGCATGCCATCGTATCGTAGCTGATCGCAACAGGCGAATAAATAACGGACATGTTCATCATCGTGCACGCGTGTCAAGTGTCCTGAAGGTCAGGCCGGGTGACCCGGCCATCCTCGCCGTCAACTTCTATCCCTCACGATATCCGAGGGTGCCCCTCTATAAGAGCGAAGGGCACCCGATCTCGTTACTCGATCTTCATCGATTCGCCATCACCGTCCGAAACAGGGGAAGGTGGGCCACCCAGCCCCGTCAGCACGCAGAAAAGGATAGTCTAAGTAGAGAAAACGTCGCATAATACGGGGTCGGTTGCGGCGGGATAGTTTTTGCATGACAGGACCTTCTCTCGTACGAGCCGCTTTTCAGTCAGGAGTTTCTCAATGGCTCCCATCCCACCCCTCGGCTTCCCCACCAACATCGTCATCTCAGGCATCGCTGCGGGTCGCGCGGGCGCTGGCGCTGGAGGCAATATCATTCACGCTACTGGCGATCTGGTCGTAAAGGTTGTAGGAGATGCATTCGGCGTGTTCTCGGTGTCGTCTCTGCAAGTACGGGAGCTGGTTCGTGACCCGGACTCGGGGTCGAGACCGGTATGGGAAACCGTGGCGACCGCAAACAACGCAGGCCCAATCGGGGTTGAGTCGGGCCAAGCCCTGGTAGTATTTGTCGCTTTCAGTTGTCCGCTGGTTCCGCCGCAAACAACGTTTACTGCCAGCGTGCAGGGGGTAGTGAACGGGATCCCGGTAGTGGAGGTGCCGTTGACCGGCACCGTCGATGCTGGACGCCTGGACATTAGTTGCACAACATCAACGCCGCTGCAGTTGTTGGCGGGGGATTCGGCCGAATGCGACTTCAGTTTGAATTCTACGTTGCTTATCGAAGTCAGGGGAGTTTTTACCTGCGACCCCGCTCCCGGTGACGATTCACCGTTTCGATCCAGCTCGCCATTCCAAATCATTCGTCAGGGAGGCCAGGCCGCTTTGGTTTTGCAGGTGTCGTGTCCCGACACGACCGCACCGGGTGACTACAGCGTGTCGTTCGGTCTGAAGGACAACAACGAGGCGAATTTCCTTTTTTCAATACGTATCCCGGTAACGGTAATATCTCCCTTTGTTGTCTCGCAGATTATCCGGCCTAACACGATTTTCGAGTTGAGGTGTTCTGTAAATAATGACCTCTTCCTGGGCGGAAGGGCAAGGCCGCTTTCGCGTGGTGGATACAAATTTAGCGTCAGCCTTGTTCGTAAGGTTCCCAACTTGACTGACGAAACATCGTGGCTGGCTCTAAACGCAGGGTCTTTTAAGCTCCGTTTCACCTGCTTTGAAGACACGTTCTTGCAGGGTGATCCAATCGGCATCGTGGGGAAGGATCAAGCGGATAGTTCAACCATCTGGAACGTAGAGGACGTACCCGGCGTCGATATCCGCGAGGGGCAGGTGAGGTTGTACTGGGGCAACCCGCCTCGATACCTTAGTGGGAATGCGGATGTCACCCTTACGCTGGAAGACCAATCGAAGCCCGGCACGATCTGGGAAGTCGTTCCTATGCCCACAGAATCGGGTTTTCCGCCGCCGGCACATGGGGATGTGTAAGCGCAAATTTAGCGTACGAACGTCCGTTGGCGGGCTCTATTAAGAACAGTCGACTGCGGGTGCCCCACCCTTTCGCTCGCTTTTGGCGAAGGCTGGAGACGCCGAAAAAGCTCATCGAAGTCAGATCCCTGATTGGCGAAAATCTGCTTGGCGAGAATAATGCAGGCCAACTTCCCTTTTTGGCCCCCCGATTGCCCTTACCCCTGGGAAGCATTCGCAGTGTCGCTATTTCCGGCAACCCTTGCCGGAAAAGCGGCAACGTTTGCCTAGCAGGAGGGATTTCGCCCCATGTCCAACTCGGGGACGCTCGTCAACATCACGCCCGCCGCCGCGCCGCCACATTCGGCAACCGCGCTTTCGCCGCTCGTGCAGCAAGGGGACCAGGCACGCCAGCTTCATTTGTCGGCGATCCGGCTGTTTAAGGAAGGCCGGTTGCCGGAAGCTACTCAGGCGATCGTCGAGTCACTGCTGATTGCGGAAAGCGGTGTCTGCGACGCGAACCTTTGCGTCCGTTGGAACGATTTCGCCACGATCCTTCTGGCTGAAAACAATTACGCTGCGGCGGAGTTCGGTTACCGCCGCGCCGTGGATCTTGATCCTGGAAACTCGCAGGCGTCCGCCAATCTTGATGCTTTTCTAAAAAAGATCGTCACCATTCCCGCAGCCAGCGCGTCGCATGCCATCACCGGCGCCGAGCAGCTTTTGCGGGACTTGCAGTTGAAAGCTCCCACGCCCGATTCGCCTGACTCTGCAGACATTGACGCTCTCTTTCAGCGCATCTGCGCGCTGCCGTCCATTGACCCCTCCGCCCCTAAGTTTCTGCACGACGCCATTCGTCGCGGCTTCCCTTACACCGGATACTTCGTTCGCCAGGCGCTGGAAATTCTTCAAGGTCTCACGGAAGCCGAACGCTCTGCGTTGATTTCCAGAATTGAAGCCGCGGAAAACGATCCCCGGTGCCAGACTCTGGCCGCTGTGCTGCTGATGATGAACGAAGATTACGCTGCGGCCATTCCGCGTCTGCGTGCCGCCATCACCGCCCAGCCCACGGACCTGTTTGCCATTGACGCTCTCATGGAAGCGCTGCGTCTCAGTCCGGAAAACGGCCCGGAGAACATTGCCGCGCGCGAACTCCCGGCGTATCTGGCCGCGCACACCTGTTCACGGCCGTGGTCGCACGTGGAAATGACCGAGCCCGGCAACGCGCATTTGTGTTGTCCAACGTGGCTGCCGGTTTCTATTGGGAATTTGGCGGAATCTTCGTCCGACCAGATGTGGCACTCGGAAGCCGCCGAAGCCATTCGCGCTTCGGTGGTCGATGGGACGTTTAGTTTCTGCAATAAGCTCCACTGTCCGCACATCGCGTCACGCAGTTTGCCGGAGAAGAAAGCAGAAGCGGTTTTCCTTCCCGCCGCGCGGATCAAGAACGCGCCGGCCGAAGTTACGCTTTCTTATGACGCCAGTTGCAACCTGGCTTGTCCTATGTGCCGCAAGGATTTCATCACCGCCACGCGTGCCGAGCAGGAAGCCATGGACAAGCGCTTCGTCCCCTGGGTGGAAGCGGCTGTCGCGCGCGCGGACACGCTGTATCTCAACGGCTCGGGTGACGTCTTTGGCAGCAAACACTCGCGCGATCTGCTTAGCCGGATGACCCGCGAGCGTTATCCGAACTTACTGTTCCGCATCATCACCAACGGGCTTCTTCTGGACGAACGCGCCTACCGCGAGCTGGACCTCGCCGGCCGCATCGGCACCCTTGAAGTCTCCATTGACGCCGCTACCGCTGAGACCTATAGCGTCGTCCGGCGCGGCGGAAATTTTGATCGCCTGATGAAGAACCTGGAATTTCTGGACGGTCTCCGCATTTCCGGCAAAGACAGTTTCAACCTTGAGTTGATGTACGTGGTGTCGGCGCACAACTTCCGTGAGATGCCGGCGTTTGTCCACCTGGCTAAACGCTTCCACGCCAACCTGGTGACGTTCACCATGGTCCGCGCCAACGTGGGACTTACTCCGGAAGAGACAAAAAAGTGGGCAGCCTTTGATCCTGACCATCCGCTATATGCTGAATTCTTAGCGGTAACGCAAGCGCCGGAGATGAAAGACCCCATCGTGATTACGACGCTAGCGCTGGGATAACAATTCGAGGCTTTCCAGGCCCCGGCAGCTCACCTTTCGTCCTCATTTGGGGCGAAGTGAGGGAGCAAAAACAAGCCAAAATCGGGCTCTTGCCGCCCTTTACCCCCTCAGGTCCAAGACAGAATCCCGATTGTCATGTATCCTTTAAGTGTGCCCGTTTTTAAGGCGGCACTGGGGGATCACTTTGGCAGAAGTTCGACTACAAGAGGGCGAGCCGTTAGAGAACGCGCTGCGCCGGTTTAAACGTAAAGTCCAGGCAGAGGACATCATTAAAGAGGTAAAGCGGCACTCTTTCTACCTGAAGCCCGGTGAAAAGCGCCGTGTAAAGCAGGCCTTGGCGCGCAAGCGGGCCAAGAAAAAGATTCGCAAAGACCGCGACTCGCGTCCTGATCGCGACAAATAATTCTTGCGCGGAGGCAGCGGTAAGCGCTGGGGGCCTTCCCCACGGACGCTCGCTGCCTCTACCGCGGTTTCCGCAAACAACTTCCTCTCGGCAACTATCCGCTGGCTGGCGTTCCTTGATTTCATCCCGCGCTATTTGGCTTGCAGGGTGACCTGCTCCACTTTGTAGCCTTTGTCGCGCAGCAGCTTGGCTATGCCCTTGTCGCCCACAATGTGCGCGGCGCCCACCACTACAAAGACCGGGTCTTTGCCCTTCAGGTATTCGTCCACCTTGGCGGCCATGGTCACGTTGCGGTCGTCAAGAAGCTTCTTGGTGAGCGACTTGGATCCCATATCGCTTTCTTCTTCCATGATCTTCTGCAGCGCATCCGGATCACCGGCGCTGTAAGCCGCCTGTATCCGTTGGACCATGTCCTTGGACTTATCGCCCTGCTTGAGCGCGGAAGAAAGCAGTGCTTGCTGTTCGTCGTCGGTAGCGGACGCAAACAACCTGAGCTGAAATTCCACGGATTCCAGTTCGTCAATCCGTTGCGGTGGCTTGCTTTCGTTTAGAAAATGGATGTCCACGCCCAGCGACTGGTCAGCCCCTGCTTCCTGCCATGAAGCCGCCGCCAGCGTGATGGCCACAATCCAAGGTTTCAGTTGTTCCATCCCCGCGCGCGGCAGATTGTGCTTGGTGCAAAATTCCTGGAGCGCTGCGGCCGTCTCCGCGGAAATATGTTTGGTGAGATTATCGTCTGGACCATACAGTCCGTACTTCTGGACCAAGGTCACGGCTTGCGACTGGTCCACATTCTTGACGTTGATCTCCACGGTCAACACCATGGCCGCGGCAAATGCCGTTTCCACTTCTTGCGGCAACGGATACATGCTCTGATCGCCCAGATGGACTGACCCAACCAGATATACCGTTGCTGTGGGCGACGTGGCCTTCCACATCAGGAACCGGCGCGGCTTGGGCTGCGCTTGTGGCGACGTCTGCGCCTGCGCGGCTCCCAGCATAGCCGTGATAGCTAACAACCAGACTGCTACTACCCGACGACGGTTCAACATGCAACGCTCCTTGGCAACCCCAGTAGTGAACGACTACGCGGGCCGCAAAATCTACGATTTGCGTCGCCCGGGACTCCATTATACTTTGGGTTTTTACGATCGATCTTGTTACGAAATCTTGTTATGAGATCTGGTTAAGAGATCTTGTCAAGAAAGATGCAGCAGCCACAGCGTGTAGCTGGCAATCTCATGCCACGCGGCTTCCTGCCGTTTCAGAAATGTTTGTGGAACCGAATTGGCGCGCGGCGAACCATAGACCGAGGTCACGCCCTCGCGGGACATCATCTTCTTGATGCGGAAAATGTGGTAGGCATCGCTTACCGCCAGGCATGAATGCAGGCCGTTCACGTACATGATATTGGAAACGCGCCGTGCGGACGCCGCCGTATCCGGGCTTTGCGTTTCGGCTATCAGCTGGCGGTCCGGGACGCCCAGCGTCTTCAGGTAGTCGCGGCCGACTTCGCCTTCACTGTACCGGGGATCGGCGCCCGCGCCTCCCGTGGTGATGATCAACGGCGCCATGCCGCGACGGAAAAGTTCCGCGGCGTGGTCCAGACGCGCGCGGTATACCGGCGACGGACGGCCGTCATACTCCGCCGCGCCAAACACCACGATCACGTCCGCGTGCTGCGATTCGTCTTCGGCTGACTGGCGCGCGATCAGGAAATACACCACGGCCACATACGCCATCACGGCCAGCAGCACGCCCAACAGCCATTTTGTTTTCCGCTTTGCGGCCATTAACTCAGGAACTGTTTGAGTTCTTCCTCGGGAATCGCGCCCTGGCGCAGGATCGTCAGCTTGCCCGGCTCGCTCAGGTTGATAATGGTGGACGCCACATCCCGCGGGCTCGGACCACCATCCACGATCAGGCCAATCGACTTGCCCAGTTGCTGCCGGACGCCGTCCGCCGTGGTGCACTCGCTGGCGCCGCTGATGTTCGCCGACGTGGCGGTAATCGGCACGCCGGCCGCGCGAATCACTTCCACTGGAATGCGCGCCGCGGGCAAGCGCAACGCCACGTTGCCGGTGTTGGCCGTCACTTTCAAAGGCAACCGTTCCGAGGCTTTCACAATAATGGTGAGCGGTCCCGGCCAGTACTTGCGCGTGATTTCATAAAAAGCTTCCGGCAGCGGCGCGCGCGCCAGATACTCGGCCTGCTCCACGCTTTCAATCAGCAGCGAGAGTGGCTTGTGCCGGTTGCGCGTCTTCACGTCATAGATCAGGTCCACGGCGTGCAGGTTCAGCGGATCAGCCGCCAGTCCGTAAAAAGTGTCTGTGGGCATGCCCGCTACCTGGCCTTTTTTGATCTGGTCGGCCACGTACGAAATCATGCGCATGTCAGGATTTTCAGGATTAATTTTTACGATTTCTGCGGTCAAAAAACAGCTCCTTCAGGGAAACACATCCGTCACCCGGCCACTCCAACCCGCCGAGGCCCAGAGTACTAAGCTCCTGGGGCAAACGGTTAAGAATAAACCAGCTTGGGGCAAAAATCCTAGAGCCGTCGCCCAAAGCCGCAATCTCTTGGTGTTATCAACTTATGTATGATGGCATTCGATGCCTGACACCGCCGAAACCCGGCTTCGTCCCGTCGCCAGCCGGCAAAACTCGCTGGTCAAGGACTTGCGCAAGGCTTTCTCGCAAGGCGAACCCACCAGCGAAGGTGCCGTCGCGATTGAAGGTGTCCGCATTGTCGAAGAAGCTCTCCGTAGCGGACTGCGCTTTCAAGCCATCTTCTTTAGTGAGAACGCACAGAAGCACGCGGCGCGCCTTATGCCTCAGATCTCCAGCCACACGGAAGCTCTGCTCTTGCCGGACGACGTTTTTTCCAGCGCCGTCAGCACGGAAACTCCGCAGGGTGTTGCCGCGCTGGTAAAGATGAAGCCCGGCAAACTCGAAGACTTGTTGGAACATGTGAATGACAGTTTTCTAGCAGTTGCCGCCGCCGGCATTCAGGACCCCGGCAACCTGGGCACGATCATCCGCACTGCGGAAGCTTTCTCCGCGCGCGGCGTGCTGCTGGGCGAAAAGACGGTAAGCCCGTTCAATCCGAAAGTCATTCGCGCCAGCGCCGGCAGCTCGTTCCGTCAGCCGCTGATCGCTGTGAAGCTCGCCGACGCAATCACCCAGCTCAAGCAAGCCGGTGTTCGCCTGATGGCCACTTCATCCCACAAAGGCCTTCCCGTGGACGAAGCCAATTTCACTGGACCTGTACTGATCGCTGTCGGGAATGAAGGCGCCGGACTACCGCCGGAAGTCCTCTCACTGGCCGACGACTTGATCACGATCCCCCATTCGCCGAAAGTGGAGTCGCTGAATGCCGGAATCGCCGCGTCGATTATTTTGTACGAAGCCGCAAGGCAGAAAAGAAAACACCTTACCGCTGTTGAACGCTGATCGCGCTGATTTTCATCTAGCCTGTTTTTGAATCAGTGTCATCAGCGTTTATCAGCGGTAAGATTCTTCTTGGTTTGATTTATGAGTTTGTTTCAGCCCCTCGCCGACGCTCCGCTATCCAAAGGCTCCCGTCCTTTGGCCGACCGCATGCGTCCGCGGACGCTCGATGAGTTTGAAGGGCAGGAGCATATCGTCGGTCCCGGCAAGCCGTTGCGGTTGCAGATTGAGCGCGACGATCCCGGCTCCATTATCTTCTGGGGGCCTCCGGGGACGGGCAAGACCACGCTCGCGCAGATCATTGCGCACGTTACCAAGGCCGAGTTCATTGAATTTTCCGCCGTGCTTTCCGGCATCAAGGAAATCAAGCAGGTCATGGCGGACGCGGAGAAGGCCCGCGCTTACGGCACGCGCACCATCCTTTTTATCGACGAAATTCACCGCTTCAACCGCGCTCAGCAAGACGCGTTTCTTCCGCACGTAGAACGGGGCAACATCCGGCTGATCGGCGCAACGACTGAAAATCCCTCGTTTGAGATCAACGGCGCTCTGCTTTCGCGCTGCCGCGTTTACATTCTGAATCAACTCACTGAATCGCAGATCGTCCGGCTTTTGCGCCGCGCTCTGGAAGATTCAGAACGCGGCCTGGGCCGCCTGCATCTCCGCGCTGACGATGAAGTCCTGCAACAGATCGCGGCGTACACCAGCGGGGACGCCCGCGCGGCGTACAACGTTCTGGAAGTTGCCGCAGCTACCGCGGCTGGATCTGCTGCTAACGGCGAGACGATCGCACCGAGCCTCACCGAACAAGCCGTTACTGAGCAAAGCATTACCGAACAAGTCATTACTGAGCAAAGCATCAAAGACACTCTGCAAAAGCGTGTGTTGCTCTATGACAAGTCCGGCGAAGAGCATTACAACCTGATTTCGGCATTGCACAAATCCGTCCGCAATAGTGACGTGGACGCGGCGCTTTATTGGCTGGCCCGCATGCTGGAGTCCGGCGAAGATCCGCTGTACATCGCGCGCCGCGTGGTTCGCATGGCGTCAGAAGACATCGGACTGGCCGCGCCCGAAGCGCTCAATCTTTGTTTGTCCGCCAAAGACGCCATCGATTTTCTGGGAATGCCGGAAGCGAATCTCGCGCTGGCCCAGGCCGTCGCATATCTGGCGCTTGCGCCCAAATCCAACGCCCTCTACACGGCTTATAGTCAAGTACTTGAAGATGTCGAGAAGACCGCCGCCGAGCCTGTCCCTCTGCACATTCGCAATGCCGTAACCAAGCTGATGAAAGGCGTGGGCTACGGCAAGGGCTACCAGTACGCGCACGATCTCGAAGAAAAAGTCGCCGACATGCAGTGCCTGCCCGACAATCTTCGCGACCGCCAGTACTATCACCCCACGCAAGAAGGCCGCGAAAAGCTTCTCGCCGCTCGCATGGAAGAAATTCGGCGCATCAAGCAGGAAGCGAGGAAGAGTGAAGACTCGGAAAAGCGCGGAAGGGACTAAAGGCAGCGCACTTATTGTGCGGACCGTGCATGCCACCATCGCCGCAACACAATCACACACCACACGGCTTCCACGGCGCCAAACGGCCACGCGCCTTGTAGAAACCCGTAGATGGAAGCCAGCACGCACGAACCGGCAAACGCCAGCACGAACCAGTTGCTGCGTCGCTCCAGCGCATAGAAGATCATCATCGCGGAGACGGAAATCAGGCCGAAGATGGTGAGGGGGCTCAACAGATTGGTTTTTCAAAACGTCCGGGCTAGTCTACTTTTCTGATCCGCGATCATCCGCGCAAATCCGCGGTATGGTTCTGCCCTACCTGAACCTTGCTCTGTGCTCTTTCAAAATACATTTGTCCATCACCACCTGGATACCGGACTTCCGCGCCTTGTCCGCGGCCTGGTCATCAATCACGCCTTCCTGTAACCAGATCGCCGGAACTTTCAACCGGATGGCTTCGTCCACGATTTCCGCCACAAATTCCGAGCGCCGGAACACGTCTACGATGTCGATCTTTCCTTTTACGTCGGCCAGTGTGGCCACGGCTTTTTCTCCCAATACGCCCTTGATGGCCGGGTTGACTGGAATGATTTTGTATCCATGGCCCTGCATGTACGCGGAAACGCCATAGCTCGGCCGTAGCGGACTGTCTGACAGTCCCACGACGGCGATGGTCTTTGACTCTTTCAGCAGCTTCCCGATTTCGTCTTCGTTCGTCGCCTTGGGGTTTTGTGCGCCAGGATTCACAATGCAGCTCCGTGTTGATCTCTTAATCTTTGGTCTTGCCACCGGACAAGGCTTTTTCCTTGTAATACTTCTGCGCCATCTTGCGGATGGTCTCGGAAATGGTCCGGCTATGCTGCATGCCTTTCAGGTCGTAAACCAGCAGCATCTTCACCAGGGGCAATGCGATGTCCAGGGGCGTGCGCGGGTTTTGCACCAGGTTGCGGACCACGTGATAATTCTTCATGAAGCGGCGGTTTCGCGCGATTTCCCGGAACACGTTTTCCGCAAGATTCTTAGCTCCGGCAAAGGTCTCCACTTCCGGATCAGTCAATTTGGGCGACGCCAGCACCGCGCTCTGCACAATCCTGGCGCCGTCGCGGATCAAAATGGCCCGCTCTTCCTTGTTGCCGAGGAACGCCAGCTTCACGCGTTCCGCCGCTCCCAGCCGGGAAATTTTCTGCAGCGGCGTAATTTTCCGGTCTCTTTCTTTCTGGGCCACCCGTTTGGCTTGAGCGGCCATTGCCGCCAGCGCCAGGTGATCAGACACCGGCGCGGGCGTAATCTGCTCTTCGACAGCACTTGCCGGCGTGTGGGCTTCCAGTTGTTCGCCTTCCGCGGTTTCAATTTCTTCGCCGATCAGCCGGTATTCCTTGCCTTCTTCGGCCGCCACTTCGGACTCATATTGCTTGATCCATTCCAGGTGGGCCGCGTCTGTTTCCGGATCGCTCTCACCCAGCGGCTGGTCCGGTGCTGCCGGGGCGGCCAGGGCCACGTCGGCGGAATGTTCTCCCACGGGAACGCTGGCCGCGGCCAGTTCGCTTTCGGTTGGTCCTCCGCCTTGCAATTCCGTAAGCTCCTGCGGAGTAACGCGGGGATTGCTGGTAAGCGCTTCCAGCACCGCCGGCGAACTGCGGGCCCGCGGACTTTCCCGGAGCATGACGATAATTTCGCGCGGCGCCGTCCCGGCAAGTTCCATGATCATGGTTTCAGAAATGGCGGGGTTTTCGATCAGAAACGGCATCAGCGCGGGACGCCGGTTCTCTTCCATCCAGAAGTATCCCAACACTTCCGCGGGCGCTGCCGGATCTTTCACAATCTCTGACGTCACGCCCAGGTCCCAACTGGCCAGCGTGAGTTTGGCGTCCTGGCCAAAGACCGGATTGTGCGTCAGGTACACCAGTATCTCCACCATCTCCGCCGGAGGCACGGGCAATGAGCCCTTGGCGGCTGAGCGCACGGCTCCCGCGGGCAACGCGTTGCGTTTGATTTGGTCCAGGATGCTTGCCATAGTTACGTTCTTTGTTAACCTGCTTTGTAATCCCTGCGCAATCCGTTGGTGACTATTATTCCTGATCGCGCCGCGCCTTCAAGTAACCACGGATGAACGGCGTCAGGTCGCCGTCCAATACGCGGTCCACGTCGCCCACTTCCACTTTGGTGCGGTGGTCCTTGATCAGCCGGTACGGATGCAGCACGTAAGACCTTATCTGCGAACCGAAATCGATGTCCAGCTTGGAATCTTCCACCTTGCGCGTGGCCGCGCGCTTCTTCTCCAGTTCGTACTCGTAGAGTTTGGACCGCAGCATCTTCATGGCGCGGTCCTTATTCTTATGCTGCGAGCGTTCGTTTTGGCAGGCCACCACCAGGTTCGTGGGAATATGCGTGATGCGCACCGCGGAGTCCGTGGTGTTTACGTGCTGGCCGCCTTTGCCGCCAGAGCGATACGTATCAATGCGGATATCTTCCACCTTGATGTCGATTTGGATGGAATCATCGATTTCCGGCGAGACAAACACGCTGGCGAAAGAAGTATGCCGGCGGCTTTGCTGGTCGAAAGGCGAAATGCGGACGAGACGGTGGACGCCAATCTCGCTCGTCAGCAGCCCGTAAGCATAGTCGCCATTCACGGTGAACGTGGCCGATTTGATGCCCGCTTCTTCGGCTGGCTGGTATTCGTTCACTTCCGTGGAAAATCCCTGACGCTCAGCCCAGCGCAGATACATGCGCAACAGCATTTCCGCCCAGTCCTGGGACTCGGTGCCGCCCGCCCCCGGATGGATGGTGACAATGGCATTCAGCATGTCATTGTCGCCGGAAAGCAGGGTTTTGGTTTCCAGTTTCTCGGCGATTTCGCGCAGCCCGTCGATTTCTTTCTTGAGTTCGTCGGTAACGGTCTCGCCTTCGCGGGCCAGGTCAAAGTACGCGGCAATATCGTCCACGCGGCGCGCCAGGTCGCTATCCATGGCCAGCGAATCTTCCAGGCGTTTGCGTTGCCGCATAAGTTTCTGCGAGCGCGTCTGGTCGGCCCATACGGCCGGGTCGGCTACCTGTTTTTCAATGTCTGCTAGTTGCGCGCGGAGAGATGGCGCGTCAAAGATAGCTCCGCAGGTCCGCGACTTTGGCACGGACGGCAGAGTATTCGCGTTCTAATTCTTCAACCATGGTAATTTCCGATTTAAACCGTGGGGGCTTCCATGTCCAGCGCCGGTGCTTCCAACATGGTCGCGGCCTTGATGCGCCAGCGTACTAACACCCCTAACAATGAGATTACCACACACGTCCAGGCAAAAAAGTCACCATAGCGGACATAGACGGTTAACTCATTCAGCGGCGAATAAGGCGCGACCAAAGCCGCCCGGACGTTGCGGTCCAACTGGGCCACAATGCGGCCATAAGGATCAACCGCCGCCGTGGTTCCGCTGTTGGTATCAATCAGCAACCAGCGATGGTTCTCAATCGCCCGCAGCCGCGCCATCTGCAAGTGCTGGAACGGTGCGCCGGATTCTCCGTACCATCCGTCATTGGAAATGTTCACCAGTACTTGCGCGCCGTTCAGCGTGAACTGCCGCACTTCATTGGGAAAGATGGATTCATAACAAATGGCCACGGATACGCGCGATCCGTCGATGTCAAAAACCTTGCGCTCCGTCCCTTTGGTAAAGTTGCCTACTTCCCGCGTGAGCTTCTTGGCAAAAAACAAAACATCTTTAAACGGAACGTATTCGCCGTAAGGGACAAGATGGATCTTGTCATAGCGTCCGGCCACGCGGCCTTGCGGGTCAATGACCACGGCGGAATTGTAGACGGTCTGTTCTTCCGGCGGCGCGGACGTATTGGCCACGCCCACCGCGCCCACGATCATGAAGGAATTCGTGTCGCGCGCGATTTCCGTGAGCCAATACTGCAAACGCGGATCGGTCGTAATGAATGGCGCCGGAGTTTCCGGCCACACAATCAGGCCGGGCTTGTGTGCGCCTGCCTGCTTCTTGCTGGTCTCCACGCTCAACTGCGCCAGGGACGCGATGTTCTGGTCATAGTACTGTGGCGTCCATTGCACCAGGTCGAGTACCGGGACGTTCTCCTGCACCAGCACGGCTTGCCGCGTGGCGGAAAATTGTTCTGACTTGGCGAACACGCCCATCTGTAGCGCAATGGCCGCGGCACAAGCTGATATGAGCAAGTTGGTGCGCCGGCGTCCGGTCAGCAGCAAAGCCGCGACAAAAGCGCAGTTCACCAAAACCACGGCAAAGGTAAGTCCGTAAACGCCGGTGAAGGTGGCAATGCGCGCGAAAGGCACATTGTCGATCTGCGCGCCGCCCAGCGGCAGCCACGGATAAGCGGTCACGCGGTCGCGATAAAGCTCAATCGCTACCCAGAAAAACGGCGCCAAAAATAAAGGACGGCGGTTTCCCAACGACGACCGCCGCGCCATCATCACCACCAGCAATCCAAAAACGGCGTGGTGCAGACCGTAAGCCAGGGCAGCGGCGATCATAATGAGTCCAACAACGGCCCAATGCAGGTTGCCGTAACCGGCCATCACGGGGCCAACCCAATAACTCGTCCCGAAATACCAGATTATGCCGCTGGTCCAGCCCAGCAGAAAACCTTGCCACAGCGTGAATGGCCGCAGAGACCTGCCTTCAGAATCCACCATGGCGGAGTCTCCGCCGGGTCCGCGCAAAAGCGCGTAAAGCAGCGGGACCAGTGCGATCCAGCACAGGAAGTACATGTAGAACTTGGGAAACACAAGGATTTGCAGCCCGCCAGAGACGGCAGCTAGTATCCAGGCTTTGAGGGGAATGGCTCGCACGCGTGCCGATTTTAACAAACTAATCTTTATTTTGATTCTCTTGATTCGCGGGGCTACAATGACTCTCGTGCACTTCGTGGTTCATCATTTTTTACCGGTATTCAAATACTTGTTCCTCGCGGGGCTGGTCGGCGCGATTCCTGTCATTATTGTTACCGCCATCAAAACGGCCCAAAGCATGTTTGAGGGAGAAGAGCCGGTGCGGGACCACAAAGTATAAGAAGGAAAAACTTGAAGCTTCATCGCGGTCCTGCCAGCCGGCCCTCATGTTTTAGCGGCTTGTAGCGACCGTATTATTTTTCAAAAATGTCAGCCGGCTCCGGAACAGTCCCACCACAGTCGCATAGGGTTCGCATCGTCGTCGCCACGTCGGTGATGCTTACGTTCATTTCCTATTGGCGTGCCGCGGCTATTGTCCTCAATGACCTGGGTTCATCCGCTTTTTACGCCGGCGGTATCGCGGAACAGGCGGTGGGCAAAGCGGCTCCGTGGTTCATTCTGGGCGTTATGCTTTTCGCCTTCGCCGTGCGATCGGTTTACGTGGAAAGCTGCTCCATGTTTACCCGCGGCGGCGTCTACCGCGTGGTGAAAGAAGCCCTGGGCGGAACGTTTGCCAAGTTCAGCGTTTCCGCGCTGATGTTTGACTACATCCTCACCGGACCAATCTCCGGTGTTTCCGCCGGACAATACATTGCCGGGCTGCTCAACGAACTCTTTCTGGCCGCTGAAGTCCATGGCTGGATTCCCCGTGCCATGCACAATCTGATGCACGGCCACGCACTCCATATTAATGAGAACTATGCGGCCGCTGTGTTCGCCCTGATCGTCACCATCTATTACTGGTGGGAAAACATCAAGGGCATTGAAGAATCCAGCGACAAAGCTCTGCGCGTAATGCAGATTACCACGGTGATGGTGGTCATCTTGTTGGTCTGGGCGATTTACACCGTCCTGAAGACCGGAGCCTCTCTGCCTCCGCTGCCGATTCCTTCCAACCTGCATTTCAGCGACGAAGCTTTAGGCTTCCTGAAAAACACGGACCTGGCCAAATCCTTTGGACTGTTCGGAATCCTGATCGCTTTTGGCCATTCCGTGCTGGCCATGTCCGGCGAAGAATCGCTGGCGCAGGTGAATCGCGAAATTGCCAGCCCCAAGCTCCGCAACTTGAAGCGCGCCGCGCTCATCATTGCCGTGTTCAGTTTCGTGTTCACCGGACTCGGCTCCATGCTGGCCGTGATGATCATTCCGGACAGCGTCCGCGTTACGGTTTACAAAGACAACCTGATCAGCGGCATGGCCATGTACATGATCGGGCCACACGTGCTGAAGCTGGTCTTCCGTACGTTTGTGGTGGTTGTGGGCTTCCTGATTCTTTCCGGGGCCATCAACACTTCCATCATCGGTTCCAACGGCGTGCTCAACCGGGTTTCTGAAGATGGCGTGCTGACTGACTGGTTCCGCCGTCCGCACAAAAAGTACGGTACCAGTTATCGCATCGTCAATCTGATCGTCGTCCTGCAGTTGATCACCATTCTGGCCAGCCGGGGCGACGTCTATGTCCTTGGTGAAGCCTACGCTTTTGGCGTGATCTGGAGTTTCACGTTCAATAGCCTGGCCATGTTGGTGCTTCGCTTTAAATACAAGGGCGAACGCGGCTGGCGTGTGCCTCCGAACATCCAAATGCCTTATGGCCGGGACAAAGTTACCGGCAAGCTCAAGTATGTTGAGCTCCCCGTGGGCCTGGCGTCCGTCCATCTGGTGTTGCTCTCCACGGCGGTCGTGAACTTGTTTACCAAGCAAGTGGCCACCGCAGCCGGACTGGTCTTCTCGATTGGCTTCTTCTTTATCTTCGTGATCTCAGAGAAGGTGAACAAACGCAAGTTCCGGCACGTTGAGCAGACCATGAAGGAACACTTCCAGCTGTTACAGGAAGAGACTGTGGGACGCGACGCCGTCCAGGTCCGTGCGGATAGCGTGCTGGTTACCGTGCGCGACTACAACACTCTGAATCATCTGCGCTGGGCCCTGGAAGTGACGGACACGCACGAACAAGATATTGTCGCCATGGAAGCCCGCCTTACCGGCTATGGCAGCGCTGAATACGATCTGGCCATGGAGCAGATTTTCAGCGACTACGAACAAACGCTGTTTACCAAAGCCGTCTCCATTGCGGAAAGCTACGGCAAAACCATTTCCCTGCTCGTTGTCCCCGCGCGTGACGTGTTCTCGGCTATCGTCCAGACCGCCAACGCTCTGGAATGTTCCGCTATTGTCTCCGGCCTATCCAGCAAAATGACCGGTGAAGAACAAGCTTTCCGCCTCGGACAAGCCTGGGAAGCCATGCCGGAACCCAAGAGGCAGATCGTGTTCCAGGTGGTGCGTCCGGACCAGACGGTGGAAACCTACCGCATCGGCCCGCACACGCCCACCATGAAGACTGAGGACGTCCATTTGGTGCATAAGATCTGGCTGGACATGAAGAAAATATCGGGGACGGAAGAGATCCATCACTCGGACATCATCACCCTGGCGCTGACTCGCCTGGCGCGCGACTACAACCTGGACAAAGATGACGTGGTCAAGCACTTGAAGAGGTCCGGCGGCCACCACCCCATGCCGCCAACCACGGGCTTTGTGCGCGAACCTGACACCATTGACACGCAGAAGCGTACCGACGATCCTCGCAAAGACCGCCCCATGCCTCCGGTCACCGGACCGAAATAGGCTTGTGCGTGCATGACGCACACATATGCGCCGAGATTTTCAAACCTCTTTGTCTCTGCGTCCTCTGCGGTGAAAAGATCAGGCGTGAATCCGCGCCGCCAATTGCTCGCGCACAAACGAAACAATCTCCGGCGTAACATACGGCGGCGGCTGGATCATAAAGGTAGGCTTGCCGGCCACTCGATCCATGGTCACCAGGTCCCACTTGGGCTGGCCTTCAGCGCGGTGCAGGATAACGGCATCAGCGCGATCAAGAAATTCGTTGGCGGAAACTTTAAAGTCCTGCGTGCCGGCGTCCATCACGCTCAGGTAGAGGTCCGGTTTCAGGAAGCCCATGATGCTGTTGGATTCCATGATCACGTTCTCCGCGCCGGCAATCTTGCGCTCAATGTCCGTGATGGCTTCACTCAGGCGTCCCTGGCGCGTGCGCACCCAGATCGATCGTTTGGCGCCCGCCACCAGAAACCGTGACGTATCCGTCTCGCCGCTCAAGTCTTTCTCGTCACTCAAAGCCCGGAAGTGATCGTCACCGGTGTCGCAGTCACAGGGCTTGCCGTCGGCGGAGCATACGCCGTGGCCGAATTGCGTGATCTTCAGGGCGGTCCAGTTGAATTCCTGCAATGCGGCAATCAGACCCGCCACTACGCTGGTCTTGCCTACATTGCGCGAATGCCCGCCAATCACTACCAGTGCCATGACGCCTATTTTCGCAGCTTTGGCGGGCTTTAGAAAGTGGAAACAGCAAGTCCACCACGGAGACAACCACCCCAGCACGCGAAGCGCGAGCTGGGGACCCCGGGCACGGAGAAGAACCAATAATCCTTGAAAATTTTCACCAATACGACTCGTAACAGGGTATGACTTCAGTCAAGCCGTCACGGCACTCATGAATAGCGGCTTAAAGCACCCGCGCGTCGGGACGGCCAACGGCAATTACTCAATTACCAAATTACTCGATTACTCAATTTTTGAATTTACCCAATTACCAAATTACCCGATTACCCATTCCCCTCTACAATGTCTGCTGTGGACACCGGGACATCACGCTGGCTTTGGCGCTACGGTAGTTCCACCGTCGCTTTGGCTGCATTGGTGACTGTGCTGCATTTTTTGCGTCCCGCATTGAACCAGACCAGCATAGCTCTTGGTCTCGTTCTCCTGGTGGTCTTAGTCGCGGCACGCGCTGGACGCTTCCCCGCGCTCTACGTAGCCATCCTTGCCGGACTCTCTTTCAATTTTTTCTTCATTGGCCCGTTTTATTCTTTTCGCATACACCGCACGGAAGACGTTGTCGCCTTTCTGGCATTCATCCTGACAGCTGTTTTCGTCGGCCAGCTTTCCACCTTGCTGGAAAAGCGCGGGCTACAGTCCGCGGAGTTGCAGCGCAGTGAACAACTCAAGACCGCGCTGCTGGACGCCGTGACCCACGATCTGCGCACGCCGCTCACGTCCATTAAAGCCGCGATCACAACGGTGCGCAGCGAAAAAGTCTCCGCGGAAGTCCAGCAGGAACTTTTTGCCGTGATTGAGCAAGAGTCTGACCGGTTGAACCATTTCATACAGGGCATGATGGACCTGGCCAAGCTTGAGGCCGGACAGATCCTTCTGCAAAGCCGGACCGTGGCCGCGGACGAAGTCATCGAAGACGCGCTGCAACGCGCCGGCAATCTGCTGGACCGCCATCCGGTGGAAACTTCCGTGGAGCCTGGGCTACCGGACTTAAAAGTAGACCCGCGCCTGATCTCGCAAGTGCTGTTTACGCTGATTGAAAACTCGGCCAAATATTCGCCGCCGGAGACGCCGATCACGGTTTCCGTCCGGCGCAGCCGCGACCACTCCGTTTGCTTTGCCGTGTCGGACGAAGGCCCAGGCATCAATCCGGAACTCCGCGACCAGGTCTTCCAGAAGTTTTTCCGCGCTGGAACGCGGCCCGGTTTTGGCGTGGGCCTGGCCATTGCGCATGGTATTGTGCAGGCGCATCAGGGCAAGATATGGATTGAAGATAATCCCCAGGGCCGCGGGGCCTGTGTGCAGTTCCAGATTCCACTGCGGGAAGCCACGTGAGCATGAACGAAGACAACAAAAAAGTTCTGGTGGTAGACGACGAGACGCAGATCGCGCTCGTGCTGCGTCGCGGCTTGGAATCCGCGGGCTTTCAGGTCCGGGCATCGAGTGACGGACGCACCGGTCTGGAAACGTTTCTCGCCTGGACGCCCGATCTGGTTATCACGGACGTCTCCATGCCCGGCATCGACGGCCTGGAGCTTTGCGCGCGCATCCGCCAGGTGAGTGAAGTCCCGATTCTCGTGCTTTCGGTGCGCGAAGATGAAGCCACCAAGGTGAAGGCCCTGGACCTAGGCGCGGACGACTACGTGGTCAAGCCCTTTGGCATGGCCGAACTCACCGCCCGCGTGCGCGCCCTGCTGCGCCGCAGCGCGCCTCCTGTATTCAGCGATACGGGAATTGAAGTGGGCGACTTCAAGATTGATCCGCAGCAGCGCCTGGTGGAAGTGAGCGGCCGCCCCGTGCATCTCACACCGAAAGAGTTCGACCTCATCCAGTACTTCATCGCCAACCGCGGCAAGGTGCTCACTCATCGCGCGATCCTGTCTTCCATATGGGGCAGCAACAGCGTGGAACAGCCGGAATACCTGCGCGTGTTCATCGGCAACCTGCGCAAGAAGCTGGAGCCCAACCCGCGCACGCCCAAGTACATCCGTACTGAACCCTGGATCGGCTACCGCTTCGACCCCGAATAAGTCACATCCTGCCTGTGAAACGAACGTAACCGCCCTTACTTTTTCTTTGCGGTCTCTTTATGACTTCTTTATGGGTTCTTGCCGTAGGTTAGAGGTGGAAGGGTACGAACTCAAGGTAAATCCCATGTTCATGCGCGGACTCATACTCGTTTTGGAAACCATTTTCTTCGTCGGGCTTGCCGGATCTTTGATTGTTGCAATTCTGGCTTTTGTGGGCGACATCCATGTCTTCTTTGATAAGGACGACGTGAAAGAGAAAGAACCGGCACGAGGCGCATCACGGCCCGCCGGCGCAGCGTTGCCCACACACCTGTAAATACCGCCGTGATCTCAAGGCGGTCATGCTACCGCCATGCAGGGTACAAACGGCCTTCGACGGTCGGGGCGGCCTTGCTTTTTCCATGGGAATTCTTCATCCCGAACCTCTGATCAAGCGCCAGGTTCAGTTCCAACACGTTCACGCGCGCTTCCCCTAGAATCCCGAATTGCCGGCCTTCTGTATGTTCCGCCACCAGGTTGCGCAGGTCGGCTTCTACCAAGCCGCGCGCCTTCGCCACACGCGCTATCTGGAACTCTGCAGCAGCAGGCGTAATGTGCGGGTCTAATCCCGAACCGGACGTGGTCACCAGATCAATCGGCACCGGCTTGCCGGGATTCTCCGCCTGCAACGCCGTCACGTCAGTCTTTACGCGGTCCACAAGTTTCTGGTTCGTTGGCCCGTAGTTGCTGCCGCCGGAGTTCGTTGGATCATAGCCATTCCCAGCGGCGGACGGCCGCGGATGAAAATATCCAGCGCCGGTGAACGGCTGGGCAATTATTTTCGAGCCAATCGTTTTTCCAGCCAAGCTCTGGTTTCCAGCCAAGCTCTGGTTTCCCGTCAGGCTCTGCTTGCCGCTCCCGATTAGTTGACCATTGGCTTTCTCCGGGAACAACAGTTGCGCCAGTCCGGTCACCAGCAGCGGATATCCGATGCCCAACAGGACCGTAGTCACCACCGTGTATAAAATCGCTGTAATGAAATTCTTCTTCATATAAAACCTCAATTCGCCTCAGGCCAGACCAACGGCTCGCACCAGCAGGTCAATCAACTTGATTCCCAAAAACGGCACAATCACGCCGCCCACGCCGTAGATCAGAAGATTGCGCCGCAACAGCGCGTCGGCGCTCATGGCTTTGTATTGCACGCCGCGCAGCGCCAGCGGAATCAGCGCCACAATAATCAGCGCATTGAAAATCACCGCTGAGAGCACCGCCGACTGCGGAGTAGCCAGCCGCATGATGTTCAACGTGTTCAGCACCGGGAACGTTCCCGCAAACATCGCCGGGATGATGGCGAAATACTTGGCCACATCATTGGCGATGGAAAACGTGGTCAGCGATCCGCGAGTCATCAGCAGTTGCTTGCCGATCTCCACAATCTCCAGCAGCTTGGTCGGATTGGAATCCAGGTCCACCATGTTGCCGGCTTCCTTGGCGGCCTGCGTGCCGGTGTTCATCGCCACGCCTACGTCTGCTTGCGCCAGCGCGGGAGCATCATTGGTGCCGTCTCCGGTCATCGCCACTAGCTTGCCTTCACTCTGCTCTTTCTTAATCAAGTCCATTTTGTCTTTGGGCGTGGCCTGCGCCAGAAAGTCGTCCACGCCGGCTTCGCGCGCAATCGCCGCGGCGGTCAGCGGATTGTCGCCAGTGATCATCACCGTGCGTATCCCCATGGACCGCAACTGCGCAAAGCGTTCGCGGATACCGCCCTTCACAATGTCTTTGAGTTGAATCACGCCCAGCGCGCGGTTGTTCTCCGCGACCACCAGCGGGGTGCCGCCTGACCGCGCAATCGTTTCCACAGCAACGCGGACTTCGCTCGGCATCTTGCCTCCAAGGTCACCGAGATATTTTTCAATCGCGTCGGCAGCGCCTTTGCGGATCACGCGTCCATCCAGA
>Ga0209069_10000037_pt1 | contig 40743 bp, 33 predicted proteins | sample Str013_2_FD_187202 | JGI IMG/M metagenome (GOLD analysis project Ga0209069, IMG submission 187202) | Freshwater sediment microbial communities in response to fracking from Pennsylvania, USA - Straight Creek_MetaG_SC_2013 (SPAdes) (version 2) | ecosystem: Environmental > Aquatic > Freshwater >...
GGAGAAGACCCGCGCCGAGGAAGCCAGCCAAGCCAAATCCAAGTTCCTGGCCAATATGAGCCACGAATTGCGCACCCCGCTCAACGCGATCATCGGATTTTCCGAGATGATGGGGGCCGGCATGTTCGGCCCGCTCGGACCCGACAAGTACCGCGAATACTGCACCGACATCCATCAAAGCGGCCAATACCTGCTCGAGGTCATCAACGACATTCTCGACATGTCGAAGATCGAGGCCGGCCGCATCCGCCTCGATCAGGAAGAGATCGCTCTGGAAGCCTTCCTCAACGACGCCATGCGGGTGGTATCCACGCGCGCCCACGACAAGAACCTCGATCTCGTCGCCGACATTTCGCGCGGCGCACGCATGCGGGCCGATCACCGCCTGCTGAAGCAGATCGTGCTCAATCTCCTCTCCAATGCGGTCAAGTTCACGCCGCAAGGCGGCCGCGTCGTCATCCGCGGACGGGCTTCCGACTCGGCGGTCACGATCGCCATCGCGGATTCCGGCATCGGCATTCCAAAGGACGCGCTCGCCAAGCTCGGGCGCCCCTTCGAGCAGGTCGAGAGCCAGCTCACCAAGAGCCATCAGGGATCGGGCCTCGGGCTCGCCATCGCCAAATCGCTGACCGAGCTGCACGGCGGGACGATGCGCATTCGCTCGCAGCCCGGCCGCGGGACCATCGTTCTGCTGCGGCTTCCGACCGACGGCAGGACACAAGAAGCCGGGGCGAAGAACGCCGGCAAGGGAGCGATACCGCGTCTGCACGGCAATCTACGCGGCCCGGATGCCTTGCAGGAACTCAATCAGTTCCCGGTTCAGAATTTGCGCATCGCGGGATAGTTCCCCGGCTGTTATACCTTCGCCAAGACCCGTTCCGGTCAGGGCGCCTGGCCGAGAATGCGCGTAAAGCACTTGCGCACCGCGACCTCGGTCTCGACCACGAACGCATCGAGCGTCGTCCAATCCGGCACGTCGGCGGCGCGCGTCAGCAAAGCGATCAGGCCGGGATCAGCGGTTTTGGGATCGAACGCTCCCGGCAGGCACAGCCGCAAGAGCTGCGTCAGATCGTGATAGAGGCGCGCCGCGCCGCGCAACACCTCCGCATCTTCGGTCGCCAACACGCCCAGACGCCAGGCCTTGTCGAGCGCGCCAGCGGTCGACGTATCGAGAATCTCGGGCCGCTCGGCGGCGTGAAGCAGCTGCAGATATTGCGCGATGAACTCGATGTCGACGAGCCCGCCGGCGGCGAATTTGAGATCCCAGCGGTCGCCATCGCCTTTCTCCGACGCAATCGCCCGGCGCATCTCGATCACATCGGCCGCCAGCGCATCCCGTTCGCGAGGGCGGCACAATGCGGCGCGGATGACGTTGTCCACCCGTGCGCCGAATGCGGGTGAGGCCGCGACGACGCGCGCCCGCGTCAACGCCATATGCTCCCAGGTCCAGGCTTCGTTGTCCTGATAGATCGCGAAGGCATCGATCTGGGTCGCGAGCGGTCCGGAACGCCCGGACGGCCGCAGCCGCATGTCGACCCGGTAAAGCACGCCATGATTGGTTTGCGCGGTGAGCGCGCCGATCAGGCGCTGCACCAGCCGCGCGAAATATTGCCCGCCATGCAGCGGTCGCGGCCCGCTGGAATCCGGGTGCCCGGGATCGAAGTCGTAGACCACGATCAGGTCGAGATCAGACGTCGCGGTCATCTCGCGCCCGCCGAGCTTGCCGAGCGCGACGACAGCGGTCTCGTGCGCCCGCACGCTGCCATGCAGCCGCACGAAATTCTCCTCGACCGCGCCGTTGAGCGAACGAATGAGCAGATCCGCCAGCCGGGCAAAGGCTTCGCCCGCCTGCTCCGCCGACACGGTGCCGGTCAGGACCCGGGTCCCGATCAGAAACATGTGCTCCTGGGCGAAAATACGAATGCGGTCGAGAAAGTCCTCGTGCGACGACGCCTGCTCGAGCGAGCGGCCAAGTCCGGCGGCAAGCTCTGCTTCCTGCGGGAGCGCGCCGAAGAAGCGCGGATCGATCACTGCATCCATCACTTCCGGAAACTGCGCCAGGCCCTCCGCCAGCCGCGGAGCGGTTTCCAGCACCAGCACAATCAGGGGAATGAGATCGGGATTCTGCCGCAGCAGCGAGTAGAGGCGGCCGCCGCCCTGCAGCGCGGCGATGAAGCGATCGAAGGCCATCACGGCCGCATCGGGGTCGGCGGAAAGGGCGAAGTGGCGCAGCAGCAGCGGCACGAGCTCGACCAGTTGCGCGCGCGCGAAGCTGCCCCGCAATGACGGGGCGCCGCCGGACCGCCAGCGGCGCACCCGCGCCGACACCTCGGCGGGCTGCCGAAAGCCCGTTTCGGCGAGCCGGTCGAGGGTTTCGCGGTCGTCGGTGCCGGGCGGGAAGAGCAGGACGGGCGGCTGCGGCCTTTCCTGGGGGGCATGCTCGAACAGGTTCGCATAGTTTCGCTGAACGTCGCGCAAATGCGCCAACAGCACGTCCGCGAAGGCATCGCGGCCGTCAAAGCCGACGAAGCGGGCAAAGGATTCCAGCGTCTGGCGATCGGACGGCAAGGTCTGGGTCTGCTCGTCCGCCACCATCTGCAACCGGTTCTCGACCAAACGCAGGAAGCGATAGGCCGCATCCAATTCATCGCGGGCGCGATCGTCGATCCAGCCGCCCTCGGCGAGGTTTGCCAGCGCCGCCAAGGTCTGCGGGGCGCGCAATTCGGGATTCCGGCCGCCCAAGATGAGTTGCTGGGTTTGAACGAAGAACTCGATCTCGCGGATGCCGCCGCGTCCGAGCTTGAGATTGTGCCCTTCGACACTGATCTCACCATGGCCGCGATAGGCATGGATCTGCCGCTTCATGGCATGGATGTCGGTGACCGCGGCGAAATCGACGTACTTGCGCCAGATGAACGGCGCGAGCGCCGCGAGCAGCGATTGCCCGGCCGCGATGTCGCCGGCGCACGGCCGCGCCTTGATCAAGGCCGCCCGCTCCCAATTCTGTCCGATGCTTTCGTAGTAGTGGAGCGCGGCCGCGGTCGACACGGCGATCTGGGTCGAAGCCGGATCGGGCCGCAGCCGCAGATCGGTGCGGAACACGTAGCCGTCGGCGGTGCGTTCGGACAGCAGCTTCACCAGCCGTCGCGTCAAGCGCACGTAGAAAGGCGCCAGCTCATGGCCCTGCGCAACCGTGGACGCGGCGATGTCGTAGAAGACGATGAGGTCGATGTCGCTCGAATAGTTGAGCTCGTTGGCACCCATCTTGCCCAGGGCCAGCACGAAATAGCCGCTCCCCTGCTCGGGCCGTTCGGGATCCGCGGGGTTGATGGTTCCGGTCGAAGCGGCCTCGCGCAGGAGATGACGCACCGCCAGGCCGACAGCCGCGTCGGCGAGCCTTGTCAGCGCGGTGGTGACCCGCATCACCGGCCACACGCCGCCGGCATCGGCGAGCGCGATCAACAGCGCGGCTTCCTGCTTCAGGCGGCGCAACAGCGCCATGATGCCGGCTTCGTCTCGCGTTGCGTCGGCTGATCTGGCCGCGCCCACCAGAATATCTTCGAAGCGGCGGTCGGGATCGGATTGCAGGAGGGCAACCAGCCGCGCCGGCTCGGCCCGAACGAGGTCCCAAAGATAGGGAGCGCTTTCGCAGAAGCCGGCGAGCAGCCCCGGCACCGCCGGGTGATCGGCAGCGAGCTGCGCCAGGGCGGCCGCGGCCGGCTGATCCGCGAGGTCTGCGAGCCAGGCCGCCACGCGCGCCTGCGCGTCGGGCGCGACCGCGACGGCGTCCGGGAGCGCAATGCGTTTGGCGAGGCTTGCGGCCTGGTCCGCGGATTGCGCCGCGCGCGCGATCGAAGGTTCCATCCCGGTCAAGACGATCCGATCACTGCGGGGCGGCGGCGCCCTTGTAGAGACCGTCTATATAGCCACTCTGATCGAGCTCCGCGACAAAGCTCGCATCGTAGAAATCCTCCGGCCGATGCAGCCGCATCTCGCGGTAATTGTAGACATCCATCATCTTTCCGATGCCCTCGACCGACGGATAGGGCTTGCGCGGCAATTGCGCCGCCTGGGCATAGACCTCCTCCTGCCTTGTGGGCTCGGTGATGCCGTACCATTTGGCCATGGCGGCGAAGGCAGCTGGCTTGTCGTTCTTCAACAGCGCGATCGCCTCGACGGTGGATTTGACGAAGCGGGCCGCGGCCTCGCGGTTCTTCGGCAGCCACGATTTCTCGGCGTTCACGCCGGAGCCCGGCATCGGAAAACGATAGACGCCGGTATCGACCAGATCCTTGAAGCCTTGTCGCACTGCCTCCGCGGTTGCGATCTCGTCGGCCGTGAAGGCGTCGACCCGGCCGCTCCTGATGACATCGGCCCCTGCCCCGTTGGCGAACAGCGACAGGTCGCGCGTGTAGTCCCAGCCCATGTGCTGCGCGAACAGAATGGTGACGTAATGGCTCAAGGCGCCCACGCCCGAAAAGCCGATGCGCTTGCCCTTGAGATCCTGCGCACTGACAATGTCCTGCCGGCTGACGATGTGAAAGCGCGAAACATCGTCGGTGGTCGCCAGCACCACGCGCTGCGGCGCCCGCGCATCCGAGGTCATGCGCACCAGCGTCGGGCTGCCGCCGCCGATATTGATGTCGCCCGCGCCGGTGCCTACAAACTCTCTCGGAACCACCAGGCCGGCGCTGCGACGGATCAGCTCGGCCGCGTTGGGAGTGATGAATTGCCTAACCTCCAAGCCGTTGCGCTGGTAGATGCCGGCCTCGGCCGCCATCACGAACGGCAGCTTGGTCAGCGATACATCGCCGAGCTCGACCGTGAGCGGAAGCAGCTTGTCGTCTGCCCGCACCGTGAGGACGGAAGCGAGGAGGCAGCCCAAGAGGCCGCTCATGAGGAGCGCGCAACGTTTCATGCAGCCTGGCATCCCGCCCTCCCGTTGCCGGCATCGACGATGTGAAATGTCAGCAAAGTTTCAACCCGCCCGCAAGCCGAGAAACGGGATCGCGCATCAGCGCCGCGATCAGCCGGCGGCGACCGGCTTAGGCGCATCCGGCTTGGGCGCATCCGGCTTGGAATCATCCGGTTTGGGCGCGGCCACGCGCGGCAGCGAGATCACGCTGACCAGGCCCGGATGATTGTCCTCCAGGATGAGCTCGCCGCCGTGCAAGCGCGTGATGGCGGCGGCCAGGCTCAGCCCCAGCCCGGAACCGGGCTCCGAACGGCTTTGCTCGAGCCGCACGAAGCGCTCGAGCACCCGGGCGCGATCGGATTCCGCGATGCCGGGTCCGCTGTCCGCGACCGAGAGCAGAATCCGATCGCCACGCTCCGTCGCCTTGAGCACGACCTCGGCCGGTTGGCGGTTCGTCCCGGCAGCGGCGGATGACCCGTATTTGACGGCGTTGTCGACCAGATTGCTGAGCGCCTGGCTGATCAATTCGCGATTTCCGCGCACCCATGCCTCAGTCTGGGCCTCGACCTTGAGGATGATTCCTTTGTCGTCGGCCAGGGGCTCGTAGAGGTCCCCTATTCCGCGCACGATCTCGGCCGCGTCGAACACGCTCATGCCGTCACGGGCCTGGCCCGATTCGGCCCGCGCGATCATGAGCAGCGCGTTGAAGGTGCGGATCAACGCCTCCGATTCCTCGATCGTGCTCTCGAGCGCTCCGCGATACTGGGTTTCGCTGCCGGCCGCCCGCAACGCCTCCTCACAGCGGTTGCGCAGACGCGTCAACGGCGTCTTGAGATCGTGCGCGATATTGTCGGAAACTTCCTTGAGGCCGAGCATGAGGGCCTCGATCCGCTCGAGCATGGCGTTGAGATTGATCGCCAAGCGGTCGAGCTCGTCGCCGGTGCCGGCGACCGGCAGTCGCTCATGCAGGTCACCCTGCATGATGGTGCGCGCCGTTTCCGTCATCGCATCGATACGCGTGAGCACACGGCGCGCCACGAAGAAGCCGCCGGCAAGACCGAGCACGACCACGATCGCGCCCGACCAGCGGCCGGCCGCCAGCACGACGTCATACAGGCGCTCGCGCTCGTCGAGATCGCGCCCGACCAGCAGGTGAAAGCCGCCCGGCAACAGGTCGACGCGCACCAGGGCGCGGTGCTCGGAGGCATCCTGCTCCTCGACCCGGCGATAGACGGTCTCGGCCCAGCCGGGATTGTCGAGGATGCCGGTCGCCAGCGCGCCGACATTGCCCGCGACGAGTTCGCCGGCCGCGGTGGTGAGCAGATACAGGCTCGAGCCCGGCCGCCGGGCGCGGCCCTCGATGGCAAAAACGATGCGGCGGATGCCGCCCTGGCGATATTGCTCGCTCAGGCCTTGGATCTCGGCATCGACCGTCTCGGTGATCTGCTCGGTGATGAGGCGGCGCGTATTCCAGGCGAAATAGACGAGCAGGAACGCCGCAAACAGCGCAAACACCGTCAGATAGACCAGCGTCAGCTTGAATGCCGTCGTGCGCAGCAGCTTGCCCAGCGCCACCCCTCTGTGCGCGAGCCATGACTGGACCTCGCCTTCGACGCCCTCGCCCGCGAGCGATCGGCCGAGGCGCTGCTCTCCCGAGGCCTCGCTCTTGCGGGCCAGGACAACGTCATTTGCCGTCACGGATCATATATCCTGCGCCGCGCACGGTTTGCAGCAATGGTTGGGCAAATCCCTTGTCGATCTTCGAGCGCAACCGCGAAATATGGACATCGATGACATTGGTTTGCGGGTCGAAGTGATAGTCCCAGACGTTTTCGAGCAGCATCGTGCGCGTCACCACCTGGCCGGCATGCTTCATCAGATATTCGAGCAGACGGAACTCGCGCGGCTGCAGCACGATCTCATCCTCCGCGCGCGTCACCCGGTGCGACAGCCGATCGAGCTCGAGATCACCGACGCGGTAGACCATCTCCTCGCGACCGCCATGGCGGCGTGCCAGCACCTCGATGCGCGCCAGCAATTCCGAGAATGAATAGGGCTTGGGCAGGTAGTCGTCGCCGCCGGCGCGCAAGCCCTTGACCCGATCGTCGACTTGGCCGAGGGCCGAGAGGATCAGGGCGGGGGTTTCGACGCCCTTGCTCCGCAGAGTTCCGATGATGGAGAGGCCATCGAGTTTCGGCAGCATGCGATCGACGATCAGCACGTCGTATTGGCCGTCGAGAGCGTGCGCGAGGCCCTCCTCGCCGTCGGCCGCGAGATCGGCGACATGGCCCACCTCGCGGAACGCCTTGGCGAGATAGTCGGCTGCATCGCGATCGTCTTCGATGATGAGAAGTCGCATGATGATCCGGTTGATGCCCCGGTTGTGGCCGATCAATTTCGCGGCTGCCGGCGGCCGCCGCATCCTATGCCGACCTAAGCATACCGACGAAATCTTTAAAGGGCTCCTTGCGGATCCCGGGCCGTCATGGCGGCGGCGACCGGGCCGCGCCGGCTCCAGGAAAATCGCGAGGGGCGGCGGGTTTGACCCCACCGCCCCTCGGCCTGCTTCTACCCGGCGGGGGCGACGGATGCCGAGTCAAAGCAAGATAAGGTGGGGACAGGTCGACGACCTGTCCCCTGGTTCGGACCGCCAGCGGGGGCGACGAATGCCGGCGATACGCCCCATTTCGTTCAAGCCAGTTCGCTCAAGCCTTGCCGAGCCGAAGCGCGACGAACTTGGTGCCTTCGCCGCCGGACTTCACCCGCATGAGCACCGTGCGCTTGCCGTCCTTTTGCGCGTCCCGGATGGCATCGCGCACGTCGCCCGGATTGCCGACTTTCTTGCCGCCGACATCGAGAATGACGTCGCCGGTCTTGAAGCCATGATCGGCGGCGATCCCGCCCGGATCGACATTGGTGACCACCACACCTTCATTACCGCTGCCCGCCACCTGCCCGGCGGGGGCCAGCGTCAGACCAAGCCGCGGGACGTCGGTCCCGGCCGGATCGTTGTTGTTGCCGGTATCCGCACGGGCCTCACGCTCGTTCGGCAGCTGGCCGAGCGTCAGCGTGACCGATTTCTCGGCGCCCTTGTGCAGAATGGACAGCTTCACCGAGGTGCCGGGCGGCAAGCCGCCGATCTGGCGGGCGAGCTCGCGGGCATCCTTGAGCGGCGCACCATTCACCGAGGTGATCACGTCGCCGGCCTCGATGCCGGCTTTGACCGCCGGACCACCCGGTTGCGGCTCGGCCACGAGCGCGCCTTGCACGCTCTTGAGACCGAGGCTGTCGGCGATCTCGGGCGTGACCGATTGGATCTGCACGCCGATCCAGCCGCGCGTGACCGAGCCCTTGTCCTTGAGCTGGGCCACGACCTTTTTCACGGTGTCGGCCGGGATCGCGAACGCGATCCCCACCGAGCCGCCGGAGGGCGAAAAGATCGCGGTGTTCACCCCGATCACGTTGCCATCGACATCGAAGGTCGGGCCGCCGGAATTGCCTTTGTTGACGGGCGCATCGATCTGGATGAAGTCGTCATAGGGTCCGTTGCCGATATCGCGGCCGCGCGCGGAGACGATGCCGGCCGTCACGGTGCCGCCGAGACCGAAGGGGTTGCCGACCGCCAGCACCCAATCGCCGATGCGGGGATTGCCTTCGGCAAATTTGACAAAGGGAAAATCGCTGCGGCCGTCGACCTTGATCAAGGCGAGATCGCTGCGCGGATCGGTGCCGATCACCTTGGCCTCGTAGATCTTGCCGTCGTCGCCGGTTACCTGGACGTTTTCAGCCTTGTCGACCACGTGATTGTTGGTCACCGCAAAGCCATCGGCGGAGATGAAGAAGCCGGAACCCTGGCCGGTGATCATGTTGCGGCCACCGGGTCCGCCCTGACGGCCTTGATTGCCGGGAGTGCCCGGATTGCCGTCGTCCGGCGCGCCGAACTGACGGAAGAACCGATCCATCGGTGATCCCTTGGGGAAGGGCAAATCGCCCTCGAATCCCGTCATTCTCGGGCCGCCGTCCATCTTGACGCGAACCGAGACGACGGCGGGCTTCACCTTCTCGACGATATCGGCGAAGCCGACCGGCCGTTGCAGACCCTGCGCGTAGGCGGACGGGCTGAACGAGCCGAGGCTTGAATTCAGGTTGAAGCCGGAGCCGGCGAACAAAACGCTCACGCCCAGTCCGGCGATGCCGGCGAGCAGAGCAAGACGGCGCGCGGATGGGGCGCGCGATGTCCGAACCGGATTAGCGCTCTCGTGCATGAGGATGTCTCCTGATCTTGAGGACGAGGTGCATGAGCACCAGGCGCTTTCGCAACCAAGTGCTCGGCACCATTCGTCCGCGAGGATGAGGAGAGCCGCCTTACCGCGTCCTGTCGGCAGGATTAAAGTTTGGTAAGGTCGCGGCCGCGGCTTATTTATTCAATCTAAGCAATGACTTGCAGAAGGAGAATGATGCCGGACGTCAACGATCGCCGGCTTGGCCGGACTGCATGAGGCCGGCCAGACGCGCCTCCTCGGCGGGGGTCAGGACCTCGACCTCGCGCCCGGCCGGCGACGCTTCGGGCCGACGGCGGCGCCAGGCGGTCAGCAGCAGAACGAGCCCTCCGCCGATCAGCACGCCCGGCGGCCCGAGCCAGAGCAGCGCGGTGTGCCAGGCAAAGCGCGGCTTGAGCAGCACGAACTCGCCGTAGCGGGCCACCAGATAATCGAGCACCTGCTGATCGCTGTCGCCGCCGGTCAGGCGCTCGCGGACCAGCACGCGCAGGTCGCGCGCGAGCGGCGCCGCCGAATCGTCGATCGACTGATTCTGGCAGACCAGGCAACGCAGCTCCTTGGAGAGCACGCGGGCGCGGGTCTCGAGCGCCGGGTCTGACAGCACCTCGTCGGGCTGCACCGCCCACGCGCAAGCGGGCGAAAGCAGCGCCACAATCATCAGAGCGTGCCGAAGCCATCTCATGCCCGTTACTCCGCCGGTTGCATCGCGGCGGCCTTGCCGCGCGCCGGCATCGGGGCACCGACCCGCAAACGCCGGTCGGACAGCGAGAGCGCGCCGCCCATCGCCATCACCACGGCGCCCAACCAAATCAGCAGGACCAGCGGCTTATAGTACAGACGCACCGCGATCGAGCCGTCGGGCCCCGGATCGCCGAGCGAGAGGTAGAGCTGCGCAAAGCCGCGCGTCATCAGGGCCGCTTCGTTGGTATCGGTTCCGCGCGACGGGAAGCTGCGCTTGGAGGGCTCCATCACGCCGACGAAATCGCCGCCGTGCCGAACCGTGAAGTGGGCGGCAAGCTCGTGATAATTGGGACCTTGGCGATTGGTCATGCCGTCGAACTGGAAATCGAAGCGACGGATGGACAGCACCTGTCCGGGCTTGACGTCCGCGATCCGCTCGGCACCCCACTGGGTCTCACCGATGATGCCGAGCAGCGTGACCGCGAGCCCCGCATGTGCGAATGCGGTCCCCCAGGCGGAGCGCGGAAGCCCCCGGGCGCGCGCCAGCGCGGTGCGCACCGGCACCTTGAGCAGACCGGTGCGCTCGATCAAGTCGGTTGCGGCTCCGGCCAAGAGGTAGAGCGCAAGCCCGATGGCGAACGGCACCAGGATCGGTCCGCCGCCTTCCACCGCGAAGGTCACCGCGATGCCGATCAGGGCAATCGCAGCCGCGCCGATCAGGCGTTGCGCGACGCCGAGCAGGTCGCCGCGCTTCCAGGCCATCAGCGGACCGAACGGAACCGCCACCATCAGGGGAATGAACAGCGGCGCGAACGTCCAATTGAAAAACGGCGCGCCGACCGAAAGCATTTCGCCGGTCACCGCCGTGTATGCCAGCGGGTAAAGCGTACCGATGAACACCGTGGCACAGGCGGTCACCAGGAACAGATTGTTGAGCACCAGCGCGCCTTCGCGCGAGATCGGGGCGAACAGGCCGCCCTGCTTCAACATCGGCGCCCGCCATGCGAACAGCGCCAGCGCGCCGCCGATGAACAGCGTCAGGATCCCCAGGATGAAAATGCCGCGCGTCGGGTCGCTGGCGAAAGCGTGCACCGATGTGATCACGCCCGAGCGCACCAGGAAGGTGCCGACCAGAGACAGCGAGAAGGCCAGAATGGCGAGCAGAATGGTCCACACTTTGAGGGCGTTGCGCTTCTCCATCACCACCGCGGAATGCAGCAGCGCGGTGCCGGCGATCCACGGCATCAGGGAGGCGTTCTCCACCGGGTCCCAGAACCACCAGCCGCCCCACCCCAAGGTGTAATAGGCCCAGTACGAGCCCATCGCGATGCCGAGCGTCAAAAAGGTCCAGGCCAACAGCGCCCATGGCCGCACCCAGCGGGCCCAGGCCGCGTCGACGCGGCCATCGATGAGCGCGGCGATCGCGAACGAGAAGGTGATCGAGAAACCGACATAGCCGAGATAGAGCATCGGCGGATGAATCGCGAGGCCGAGATCCTGCAGCAGCGGATTGAGGTCGCGGCCCTCGAGCGGCGGGTCGGCGATCCGCAGGAACGGGTTGGAGGTCAGCAGGATGAAGAGAAAGAACGAGGCCGCGATCCAGGACTGCACGCCGAGCACGTTGGCCTTGAGCCGATCCGGCAGATTGCCGCCGAAGATCGCCACCATCGCGCCGAACAGCGCCAGGATGAGGACCCACAGCAGCATCGAGCCTTCATGGTTCCCCCAGGTGCTGGTGAACTTGTAGATGAGCGGCATCGCCGAATGGGAGTTCTCGAACACCGTCAAGACCGAGAAATCGGACTGCACGTAGCAAGCCGTCAGCGCCGCGAACGAGAGCGCCACGAAGCAGAATTGCCCGATCGCGGTCGTCCCGGCCACGCCCATGAGCAGCGGATCGTTGCGGCGCGCGCCGAACATCGGCACGGTGGCCTGTATCAGCGCCAAGGCGAGCGCCAGCACGAGCGCAAAGTGACCGAGCTCGGGGATCATGGCGCAACGCTCCTGTGTCCAACATCCGTCTCCCGCATCACTGTGTCCTTCCCTGCGGAGCCGAACCGACCTTCTGCCCGTATTCTTCCTTCCAGTGGCCCGAGCGCTTCAAGGCGTCGGCGACCTCCTTGGGCATGTAGTTCTCGTCGTGCTTGGCGAGCACGCTATCGGCCTTGAACGCGCCCGATGGCTCGACCACCCCTTCGGTGACCACGCCCTGCCCTTCACGGAACAGATCCGGCAAGATGCCTTGATAGGCGACCGGGATCGTATTGGCTCCGTCGGTCACGTCGAAACGCACCGCGAGATCGTTGCCGCGCACGACGCTGCCCGGCTTGACGAGACCGCCGAGCCGAATTCGGCTGCCGGGCGCCACATGCTTTTCGACGACGTCGGTGGGCGAGTTGAAGAAGACGATCGAATCCTTCAGCGCGCTCAGCACCAGCGCGACCGCCACCGCCAGCACGCCGAGCGCCGAGCCGATCAGTACCAAGCGTCGTCGTTTGCGGGTCATCGCGCCCTTTCTCGACTGTGTTCAGCCCTCGAGGCCCAATCCCTTGACCAATTCATTGATCTTGCGGAGCTTCTCAGGATCGCTCGCGAGCGCGTGCCGCGCCTCGCCGGCCGCGGCCTGCGCCTTGTCGCGCTCGCCGAGCACCATATAGGAGCGTACCAGCCGCAGCCACCCCTCCAAATCGGTCCCGTCGTGGTGCAGGCGGTCGGAGAGCTTCTCCACCATGCCGCGGATCATGGTCATGCGCTGCGCGGGATCGAGATCGGCGGCGGCCGCAAGATCCTCGGCAGCCGGACCGGCACCCGGACCGCCCTCGAGCCGGGCGAGCTCGCTGCGCACGAAGCCCGCCCAAGGCGCACTTTCCGGCGCCCCCGCCACCATGGCGCGCCAGATCGACGCAGCATCGGCCCGGCGGCCATCCTGCTCGGCCGCCAGCCCGAGAAAGTAGCGTCCCTTCACGTCCTGCGCGTCGAGCGCGACCGCCCGTTCGAACGCGGACTTCGCCTCGGCGGTAACGACGCCGTTGGCGGTACCGACCAACGCCTCGCCCAGATCCGCTTGCCGCTCGGCGGTCTCGCCACTCAGGCGCAGCAGGGCGCGGCGCGCCTTGACGGCATCATCGAAGCGCCCGAGCCGCAGATAGACCGGAGCAATCACCTCCCAGCCGCGGACGTCCTCCGGATTGGCTTGCAGATGCGCCTCGACCTGCACCACGAGGTGGTCGATCGATTGATTTTGGACATCGGCGGCGCGCGCCAAAAGCGGCTGGCCGGGCAGACCCGGCGATCCCACCTTGAGATAGAGCCCGCCGGCCACGAGCGGCAAGGCCACGAGCGTGACGACGGCGACCAGGCGCCGATGCCGGGTGGCGGTCGCCGCCGGCAGCGGCCCGGGGGCTGCGGCTTGTGCATCCGCCGCCCCTATGAGGCGGCGCGACACCTCGACCTTCGCGGCCTCGGCCTCCACGTCACCGATCTGTCCCGCTGCCCGGTCACGCTGAATTTCCTCGAGCTGATCGCGATAGACCGCGAGGTCGCTCCCGGACCGCAGCATTCCCGTGCTGCGCGCAAGCGGCCACAGCACGGCGAAGATCGCCATCGCGGTCATCAGCGCGAACAGGAACCATAAAGTCATGCTGTCAAATCGTCGGCTCGATTTTCACATTCCGGTGGCCGTGCCGGAAGCCGACCGAGATGTCTCCCCAAAGCTGGGCTTTGGCTTACATCACGCACGCCGATCCGCGCAACGGATAACCGCCGCTGCCGCCGCGACATCGGGAAGCGGGCGTATTCATCAAATGTGGCCGGATTACCAAATGCGATCCGCCATCACGACCCGTGACGCCTGAGCCTTGTGACGCTCAAGCCTTGTGACGCTCAAGCCTTGTGACGCTCAAGCCTTGGCGGCGGCCTTTCGCTCGCTGTTGGCGGCGACTTCGGCCGCCTTGCCGAGCAAGGCGGCGTATTGCGGGCCGAAGACCTTGGCGCAGAACCGCACCGCCGCGTCGACCTGCGACTGCCGAAACGGCTGGTCGGCCGGATCGCAGCCGCGCAGACCCTCGACCAATGAGCGCGTACCCGTATCGAGATATTGCTGCAGCTCGGCATAGGCGCGCAACGTCACTTCGCTGACCGCGAGCTCGCCCGCATAGTGGCGACAGGCCCCCAAGAGCTCGATCAGCGCTTCGGTCTCGGCGACGTCGCCCGAATCGAGCCGTGCGACGCCAGCCGACTTGCCGGCGGGACGCGGCCGCAGCAAGCGACGCACGCGACCGGGAGTCGATTCGATCTCCATCCTGAGCGCGCTCGAAACCTCGCTGCGGACGGCGGCGAGCTGGCGGCCCCACGGCGAGTCGACCGCGAGATCCAGCTCGCTGCGTGCGCCGCGCACGGCGTCATGAATGCATTTGAGCAGCGCGGTGACCGCCAAGGTTCTGCCGCCTTTGAGGTCGGCCTTCAGTTCGCCGACCATCCGTTCGACATCGGCCAGCGTGATCGTGACCGCGATCGCGTAAGGCGTGCCGGCGATGCGCGCCGCATCGTCGCTGTCGGCGCCTCGGACGGCGAGCCGGATCAATTGCCAGGGCGAAGCCAGGCGGCCCATGACCAGGACCAATGCAAACGGCAACAGCCCGCCCGCGCTTGCGGTGCAGGCATCGACCATCGCTTTCGCCTGCTCCAGCTGCGCCTCGACGAGATTGGCGATGTGGCCCGGCAACCGGTTCGCAGCCGCGGCGAGGACGTCCCGTCCGGTGAGGACGGCGAGCAGGTCGCGCGCAACGTCGAGGGCCTGCGGGGTGCCGATCTGTCCAGTCATGCGCCGACGCGCCTTGTCGTCGATCTTGATCTCCTCGAGCATCGCGGCGATGCGCGCAGCCACCTGATCCTGGAACGGCCGGATCAAATGCTCGCAGCCGGCGGCGCCGTCCTCGAGCAGCGCGCGCGTGGCCGCTTCGGAAAAACGATTGCCGGCGTCCGGCAAGACGTCGCGGCAGATCCAGTCCCAGAGCGGCGGCAGCGCGCTGCGCGCAACGCGCGCGGTCTGCTTGTGGGCGGACTGATCGTCGATCAGGAACGGTTCCATCGGCCGGAAGAAGAGCCGCGCCGCCGGGCCGAGGCGCGGGGCGCGCGTATCGGCCTCGCGAACCGAGCCGCGTACTTCCTGCAACAGCAAGTCGCCGCCGGGGACGTCGTCTCCGCGCAGCAAGGCGCGTTCAAGCTCGGCAATCAGCAGAGCCCGTTTTGCCGGCGGAAGCTGCAACAGATATCCCCGCAGCCGCTCGACGGGGGGCCCGCCTGTGGCCATCGCACGCACCGTGTCTCACCAATCACCGAAGCAGGTTGATATCGCCGCGGCGTTAAGAACTCGTTGAGCAATCGCAACCCAAGGCGCTGCGCGCACTTGTGTTCCGGCCGGCCGGCTTGGGCGCATCTCGTTAGTTTAGTCTTTAATTTAGTCTCGGATTCGCTCGATCCCGAGCGGCGGCGGCGTGTTTTCGGGCGGAAAAGCGCGCTCGGCGCCAATCGCACTACGCGCCAGGCAGGACCAGCTCCGCCCGCAGGCCCCCGATCGGCGCGGTGCCGAGCTTGAGCTCTCCGCCATAGAGGCCGGCAAGCTCGACCACGATCGACAATCCGAGCCCGGAACCGGGCTTGGTCTCGTCCAACCGCCGCCCACGCCGCGCGACCTGCTCGCGTTGCGAAGGCGAAAGCCCCGGACCGTCATCGTCGACCATGATGCGAACCACCCGCCGGCGGTCCGCCCCGTTGAGCTGCTGCGAAAAAACCTCGATGGCGACCCGCGACTGCGCCCATTTGCAGGCGTTGTCGACCAGATTGCCCAACATTTCATCGAGGTCCTGGCGCTCGCCGCGGAACTTGGCGTCTTCGGAAGCGTCGAGATCGAGGGTAATGCCGCGGTCGAGATGAATCTTCTGCATGGTGCGAGCGAGCGCCGTCACCGCGGAGCGCACATCTGTGACGGTGCCGATCACCGCCGCCATGCCGGCGGCAAGCCGCGCGCGCTCGAGATGGTGAGCGACCTGGTCGCGCATGATATCGATCTGCTCGCTCACCTTGGCGGCGAACGGATCGTCGGGGTGGGCGGCGGCCTCGTTCATCATCACCGACAGCGGCGTCTTCAACGCATGCGCCAGATTTCCGACATGGGTGCGGGCGCGCGCGACGATCTCCCGGTTGGCATCGATGAGCGCGTTGGTCTCGCGCGCGAGCGGCGCGATCTCGACCGGGAAATTGCCGTCGAGCCGCTCCGCCGCCCCCGACCGGATCGCCGCCAGACCGGCCGAAATGCGGTTGAGCGGGGCGAGACCGAAGCGAACCTGGAAGGTCGTGATCAGCAGGAGCACGATCGCGAGCACGGCGAACGTCCCGATCAGGATGCGATCGAACCCATAGGTGCCTTCATCGATCTCGGCCGCGTCCCCCGCCACGGTGACCATAAAGCGGCCGTCCTCGCCGAGGTCGATGTTGCGTTCGACCTGGCGCAGCTTCTGGTCTTCCGGCCCCTTGACGTAGCCTTCCCGGGTGCCGGTGACATTGGACGGCACCGCGAGGGCTTCCAGGCTCGGCAGGCTCGAATCCCACAAGGAGCGCGATGAGCGCACCTCGGGCTTGGGCGTATCGAGCCTGGTCACTTGCCAGTACCAGCCGGAGAGCGGCAGCTCGAACAGCGGCTCGCCGAGCGATTGCGGAAACTTGTCGCTGGCCTCGTCGGGGCTCGCCACATCGGCGACCAGGGTGCGCAAATAGACGCCGAGCCGGCCGTCGAAGGAGCGCTCCACCGCGGCGCGGTAGAGCGAGGACAGCACGATACCGGTGACCAGGAGGATCACCACGGTCCAGGTCGCGGCCGAGAAGAACAGGCGTAGCGCGAGAGAATTAGCGCGCATCGGTCGGAGTGAGCAAATAGCCGAGACCGCGGACGGTCTGTATCACGTCGACGCCGAGCTTCTTGCGGATACGGCCGACGAAGACCTCGATGGTGTTGGAATCGCGGTCGAAATCCTGGTCGTAGAGATGCTCGACCAATTCGGTGCGCGAGACCACGCGGCCGGTATGGTGCATCAGATAGGACAGCAGCCGGTATTCGTGCGAGGTGAGCTTGATCGGATTGCCGTCGACCGTAACCCGGCCGCTGCGGGTATCGAGACGCACCGTCCCGCAGATCAGCTCGCTCTTGGCATGCCCGGTCGAGCGGCGCAGCAAAGCGCGGATGCGCGCCAATACCTCTTCGAGGTGAAACGGCTTGGCCACATAGTCGTCCGCGCCGGCGTCGAAGCCCTGCACCTTGTCGCTCCAGCGATCGCGCGCGGTCAGGATGAGCACCGGCATGAGGCGCCCGGCGCGGCGCCATGACTCGAGCACCGAGATGCCGTCCATCTTGGGCAAGCCGATGTCCAGGATCACCGCGTCGTAGGGCTCGCTCTCACCCAGGAAATGGCCCTCCTCGCCGTCGAAGGCGCGATCCACCACATAACCGGCGTCGGTGAGCGCCGTCGCCAGTTGTCGGTTGAGATCGGGATCGTCCTCGACCACGAGGAGACGCAACGGATGTCCTCCAGCTATCGCTCGCCGACCACGGCCCCATTGGTCGCGTCGACGATTGCCCGCTTCACTTTGCCATCGCGCCCGAGCAGTGTCAGCATATAGATCAGGCGGTCGGGCTCCTGGCAAAGCTGGGCCTTGACGACGTCCTTGGGCGCGCGGTGCAGCGCGTGGATCACGGCGGCGAGCGGCACCGTCTTGCCGTTGGCGATGGCGGCGCGTTGCTCGTCGCCGGTGAGGCAGTGGAGCTGCTCGGCGGCGAGGCCGGCGCGCGGCAACGCCAGGATCGGCACGGCCATGATCGGCACGGCCCAGAACAGACCTGCCGCCGCCCAAAACCCGAAACAAGACCTGAAAACGGTCTTGCAGGCGGGCTTGCGCCTGGTCTTGAAGCCGGACGTGAGCACGGATTTGAACATCGGCCTGTGCGTCGCGCTGAGTTTGGCGGGCGGTTTTGCCCCTGATCCAGCCATTGTGCCGGTAACATAACACAGGGCTTTACGGCCGGTGTTCGGACATCGGAACACGAGCACGGCCCGCTTCATAGGTATGCCCGGGTGAACCGCGCATGAACAGGCGCCATTCAGGGTTGCAAGGCTTGGCCGCGCTCGAGCGGTAATGCGGCACTTCAGGGAGGGACGCATCGAGACGGCTTTTCGCCCAAAACCTTAACGTTAAGTACAAAGGTTAAGCGCCAACAAATCCGCGAGAAGCGGTACCGGGAGAGCGGATTGCGCTATGAAGGAGGCAATCCGGATAGCGCCCCCGACCCCCCCGATACCCAGCTATCCGGAACGGCAGCTCCGGTGCTTTTTCACCGGAGCTGCCGACCCCCGCCCGGGACGGCGTCGATTCCTGTCCAGGCTCTGGCCCGCCAAACCCTCGTCCAAGTCTCGCCCGCATCGAGCCGCACGCGAATTTGAGTCTCGCTGGGTTCGAGTCCCATTTGAATTGACCTGTTCAATTCTCCTCAATCCCGTTTTGGTGGCAGGCCGCGCTTGCTACGATCCGACCGATCGAGATCGAAGCATGGGCGCGGCGAGCGGGAGCGGAAATCTGCTCCGATCGCTCCTCGCGCTCCGATGCAACCGGGGCCGGCGTCAGGCGTTAGCCCCGCTGACCGATCGAGGCGGTACAGAGCAAGGCAGTACAGAGGAAGGCAGTGCACAGCGAGACCGTACAAAGGAGGTCGCCATGATTCCTGTTCCGGTGCTGATGATTGGTGCGCATTTGACGATTGCGGTGGCGGACCCGGTTCCCACCTTCAATGTCGAGCCGAGCTGCCGGCAGGCCGCGAGCGGGGACATCGGGATCAAGCAAGACCTGTCGGTGTGCCTGAATGACGAGCAAGGCGCCCGCCAGCAATTGGTCAAGGAATGGGGCGAGTTCCCGTCCGCGGATCGGAGCCTGTGCACGCGCCTGTCGCGCACCGGCGGCACCCCGACCTATACGGAATTGCTGGTCTGCCTCGAATTGGCGCGGGACGCCAGAAAGCTGCCCAGGGACGAGACCCTCGGAGCCGGACGATAGGGCATCTTGAGGAAGAGCCGCAGGGCCCTTCCCTTTCCTCCCGGTTGCGGCGTAACATCGTTCAAGAGTTCTGCGCCTTTGGGAGCTCGGCCGATGAGGCCGGTTCAAAAGCTCGGCTCAAGAGCTTGTGCATTCGGGAGGATTTGAGATGATTCGTGGCGTCGGGATCGCGCTCCTCGTGCTTACGCCGCTCATGCTTGCTCCGCCGCAAGGCGCTTTGTCGCAAAGCGCATTGGCGCAGCCTGCCGAGACCGGCACGCCGCTCGACGACACCCAGAAGCTCGGGCAAAGGCTGTTCTATCAATCCTGCGTCGTCTGCCATACCAAGCCGCAAATCACGAGCGGACAATATGGGCCGGTCCTGTCGAAGGATTCGCTCAGCGGCCAAGAGGACGTCATGCGCGAGTTCATCAGCGCCGGAACCGCGCGCATGCCGGGCTTTCGGTTTCAGTTCGAGCCCACCCAGATCAGTGCGATCGTCGCGTACCTGAAAACCGTGCCAGCCCCGAATCCACCCGCGCCGGCGGCGCGTTGAGCGGATCGGCACCCGAAGGGAGAATGACATGAGACAAGCAAAAAGTTTCAGGCCAAACAGCTTCACTCTCGCCGCCGTCGCGGCGGCCGGATTGGCGGCGACCGCCTTCATCCCGCTGTCGGCGCAGGCCGCGGACGCGCTGCTGAGCGGATCGATCACATCGACTGCCGGCGAGAAGCTCGCCGGCGTTACGGTCTCGGCCAAGGCGGAGGGAGCGACCATCACCACCACGGTCTTCACCGACGAAGGCGGCAACTACTATTTCCCAGCCCTGCCGACCGGCAAGTACCGGGTCTGGGCGCAGGCGCTGACATTCGCCACCGCCAAGGAGGTGGTCGATCTCGCCGCCGCCAAGCACCAGGATTTCAAGCTCGGCGCGCTTACGGATTTCGAGCGGCAATTGCCGGGCGATCTGGTGATCGCGTCGCTGCCCGACGAGACGCCCGACGACGCGCGCCTCAAGAACATCGTGCACAACAATTGCACCGGCTGCCACACGCCGAACTATCCGCTGCAGCACAAGTTCGACGCGGCCGGCTGGAGCGCGATCATCGACCTGATGAAGCATGTCAACGTCTCCGGGGTCTATCTCGGCCCCGACCGGATCAACGGCGTTCTCGACTTCAATCAGAAGGAGCTGGCCGCCTATCTGGCGCGCGCCCGCGGACCCGGCGAGACCTCGATGAAATACAAGCTGCGGCCGCGTCCCACCGGCGAGGCGGCGCGCGTCGTCTACAAGGAATACGACGTTCCGGTGCAGACCGATGCGAATATGCCGGCCAAATATCCCGTGAACGACGGCAGCGACTGGTCGCAGGGAACGCCCTCGCGCATCGGCTCCCTGGTGCATGATTCGTGGGCCGATCTCGACGGCAATATCTGGTTCACCTCCAACGTGCCCAACCACAACACCTCGATCGGCCGCATCGACGCGCAGACCGGCGCCGTCAAGATGTTCAAGGTGAACGGCCAGAACGGCATGGCCGCCAACACCCACGGCATGAGCCGCGATCCGAGCGGCATCATCTGGTTCAACGTCAATCCGGGCAAAGGCAGCCTGGGCCGGCTCGATCCCAAGACCGAGCAGATCCAGGTGTTCCAGCCGCCCAACGGCATCTCGGCGACCGGCGGCGCCACCACCGTGGACTTCGACGGCAAGGGCAAAATCTGGGTGTCGTCGCCGGAAGGCGCTCTGCGCTTCGATCCCGTCACCGAGACCTTCACCGAGTACAAGTCGCTCACCTACAAGACCCCGAACGGCACCGGCACGACTTACGGCGCGGCCGGCGACCGCGAGGGCAACGGCTGGTGGGCGGAAATGACGCTCGACATCATCGGCCACGCCGACAGCAAGACCGGGGTGGCCTCGGAGCTCAAGCTGCCGCGCGTGGTGCTGGGCAAGGATATCATCAGCGACGAGCAGCGCGCCTTCTACGAGAAGGTCGTCTCGGCGGACTTCAACCAGCCGGTTCCCTGGAACGAGGGCCCGCGCCGGATGGGCAGCGACAAGAACGGCGATGTCCTTTGGGTCGGAAACTCATGGGGCGGCACGCTCGCCAAGATCGACATCCACACCATGGAGACCTCGTTCGTGCCGCTGCCGGGCCCCGGCGTCATGCAGCCCTATCACATCGCGGTCGACAGCGGCCACAACGCCTGGCTCAACATCTGGACCTCGGACGTGATCATGAAGTTCGATCCGGCCACCAACAAATGGACGACCTTCGATCTGCCCACGCGCGGAACGGAAGCCCGCTACATCTCGCTGCTCGAACGCGACGGCAAGATGGAGGTGGTGCTGCCCTATTCGCGCACCAGCAAGGTCGCGGTGATGACCTTCCGCAGCGAAGCGGATCTGGCGGCCCTCAAGGCGCAGGGCGGGCAATAGGCCAAGGCGCGCCAGGATACGGCGCGCCTTTCGTTCGGAACTGCTCCCTCCCCCCGCTTGCGGCTCGCAAGCGGGGGAGAATTTTTTGAGCGGTGCCATTTTTGTGCGGAACCAACGCAGTCGCATCGGCGAGGCCGGGCAGCAGAGTCATCGGCAACATCAAGCTATTGCGCGCATCACAAGCACGCGACCGTCCACATCCATTCCCTCTTCCTGCCGGAGAGCCCCCGACTCGATGCTTTCCAAGGCGAGCCGGTTGTCGTTCGCGAGCTTTTGGAGATAGCCGACCGCGTGCGCATAGCGAAGATGGGTCCCGAGCGCGAAATCTTCGCCGTGGCTCACCTCGACCGAAAAGCCGAGAAGCCCGCCGTCTCGCAACGCACCTCTGACGCCGTGAAATACCTTCGACAGGTCTCCGATATAAATGAACACGTCGCCGGCGACGACGAGATCGAACCTGCCGGCTTGAGCCTGTAGAAATTCCGTCAGCTCGTCGCAGACGAGCTGATCATAGATTTTTCGCTTGCGCGCCTGCTCCAGCATATTGGGAGACAGGTCGACACCGGTCAATGTGCGGGCGAGCGGCCGCAGCCGCTCTCCGACAAGACCGGTGCCGCAACCCAAGTCCAAAATGTCGAAGTTGCCCGCGGATGCACCAGCACGCGATACAAAGCGCGCGACCGCATCGGAGATCAAAGCCGGAGCTTGATATTTCAATACGCTGACCAAGTGCTCCTCGAAATTATCGGCGCATTGATCGAAGAGCTCCGTGATGAACTTTCTCGGGGCAGTGATCGGCGACGCTGCGGCACTAAGCCCCGCCAAGAGATATTTGATCTCTTCGGAATCACCCCCCTTGTCCAGCGCCTGACGGTAGGAAGCGATCGCCTCTTCGGATCGCTTGAGCATACGCAGCACCGTGCCGCGGCTGCGCAAGGCCTCGGCATGATTGGGGTCGAGGGCGAGCGCCTTGTCATAGGCGGCAAGCGCTTCCTCGAGACGTTTCAGCGCGAACAAGGAAATGCCGCGATTGTAGTGGCCGTCGGCGTCGTTGGGACGAATCGCGAGTGCCCGGTCGTGGCTCGCGAGCGCCTCCTGTGGGCGCCTGAGAATTCGCAGCGCGATGGTGCCGCGGCTGTGGAGGGCCTCGACGTAGTCCGGAAAAATCGCGAGCGCCTTGTCGTAGCTCGCGATCGCCTCGCCGTATCGCTCGAGCTCGAACAAGACGTTGCCGCGATTGTTGAAGGCTTTGGCACAATCGGGATCGAGGACGAGTGCCTTGTCATAGGCGGCAAGGGCTTCCTCAGGACGCTTCAGCGCGAACAAGACGATGCCGCGATTGTAGAGGCCTTCGGCGTCGCCGGGACGAATCGCGAGCGCCCTGTCGTGGCTGGCGAGCGCTTCCACGGCGCGCCTGAGGTACCGGAGCGCGATGCCGCGATTGTGGAGGGCAGCGACGTAGCCGGGATGGATCGCCAGCGCCCTATCGAAGCTCGTGAGCGCTTCATCGTAGCGCTTCAGCGCGAGCAGGGCGTTGCCGCGAACGTAGAGGCCTTCGGCGTCGTCAGGGCGAATGGCGAGCGCGCTGTCGTGGCTCGCGAGCGCCTCCGCGGGGCGATTGAGGTTTCGAAGCACGATGCCGCGACAGTGAAGGGCGGCAATGTAGCGCGGACGAATCGCGAGCGCCTTGTCGTAGCTCGCGAGCGCTTCTTCATAGCGTTTTTGTGCGAGCAAAGCGGTGCCGCGATTGTGCAGACCTTCGGCGTCGTCGGGACGAATCACGAGCGCGCCCTATCGTGGCTCGCGATCCTCCCCATGGCGGCCGAGGCGTCCGATCGAAGTCGACTCGCTGCCGAGGACAATCGCTACGGATAGTGCGGCGAAATTTATCTACCGCGCCCTGTCGTCAGGGTGATGGGCGAATCCGGCCGGCGGTTTTCCGGCGGAATACAATTTCGTAAGCGGTTGCGGGCGCGACCTATGCGGCGACGCGGCTGCTGCAGTGCAGCGCTCGCCGCGACCGAAGGCAAAATAGAGACGATCTAGGCTGCCTGCTCATGCTCGATGGTTTCGACCTGACCGCAGCGTGAGCAAAGAAAGACGAGCAGCGCCGGGAGCCCGCCGAGCTTGGGTATCGTGCGCACGAGCTGCATCGGCTCCCGGCAGCATGGGCATGGCGTGGTCACGGTCTTGGGATGAACGATCGACATGGCCGCAAAATAGGCCGATCCAATTCGCCTACAATTCAGGAAATGCCCTTAAGGCCTGTTCCGCGCTACCGGGCCGCCGGCGCCTCTTGCTTCAGGCTGAATTCGGCGGATCGTGCTCGACCGTCTCGACGTGAGCGCAAGTTCCGCACCGGAACGTCACCAGTTCCGGGTGCGAGCCCAATTGCGGAACGGTGCGCACCCGCCGCATCGAAGCTGCGCAGCGTGGGCACGACCGCTCGGTTGGACTCTCCCGATTCATGAACTTTCAATAGTTCCAAGCCGGTAGGGCGGCACCTAAGGGATTCCCCTTAGGTGCCTGAGAAATCGGATGAAGGCCTGCGGCGGACGAAATGAACTACCAGGGGGACCGGATTTGCCCCCGGAAACCGCTATTCGGCCGGCGCTTGCCGTCTGCGCCCCGCATGAGCGGTCAGGGTCTGTCGGTCGGCCTATTCGGCGGCGGCGGGCGCGGATTGCGGCCTGACCGCGGGGCCGCGCAGCGGCCGCTCCACGATGCACAGGACGGCAATGAAGGCGGCGGCCAGGAAGCTCGCCGCCGCGATGAAGACCAAGCGGAACAACAGCGCGAAATCCGCCGCCGGGCCGCCGGCGCCGGCGAGCCGTTCCAGGACCACGGTGCCGGAGGCACGGACGTCGAATCCGCCGAGCACGATCGCACCGAAGACCGCGACCACGATGGCGCCGCCGAGCTGGCGAAAGAAGTTCAACGTGCCGGTCGCGGTGCCGAGCTGATGCGGCGGCACGGCGTTCTGGATGATCACGGTCGTGGTCGGATACATGGTGCCCATGCCCAATCCGCCGACGGCCAGGAGAGCGGCAACTTCCGTGACCGAAAATCGATCCGGCCAGATCGCGAAGGTCGCCAGCACCGCGATGCCCAGCGGCAGTCCGACCATCGGCACCCGCTTGTAATGGTCGAGCCGCGCCAGCAGGCGGCCGGCCATGAGCGATCCGATCGTCGCCCCGCTCATGAACGCGATCAGGACCAGGCCGGAGGCGCTCGCCGATTGGCCGAGCACCAGCTCCATATAAAGCGGCATGAAGATCGACAGGCCGATGATGGTCCCGATGCCGAAAAAGCCGGCGACCACGATGGCGCCGACCACCGGCTCGCGCACCATGGTGAGCGGGATGAACGGTTCGGGCGCCGTCAGCAGGCGCCACACGAACAGCATCCACAGCAGCGCCGATACGCCGACCAGGCCCAGAATCGGCAGCGAGGTCCAGCGATAGTGGCTGCCGCCCCAGCTCAGCGCCAGCAGCAAGGCGACTGCGGCGGCGACCATCAATGCTGCACCGAGCATGTCGAGCCGGTGCGGGCGTTCATGGCGCGGCAGCCGCTTGAGCGCCCGGTTGGTCATCAGCAAGGCCGCGGCGCCGAGCGGCAGGTTGATCCAGAAGATCATCGACCAGTGGATGTAGTCGGTGAGAAATCCGCCCAGGACCGGTCCCAGGATGCTGGCGCTCATGAACATGACCGACGAATAACTCTGCACCAGCGGGCGCTCGCGCGGCGACAAAATGTCGGCGACGACGGTCTGGGCGAGCGGCAGAATGCCGCCGCCGCCGAGCCCCTGCAGGGCGCGCGCGGCAACCAGCAGCCAGAGCGTGGGCGCGAGCGCGCAGGCGACCGAGCCGAGCACGAACACGCTCACGCTGATCAGCATCAAGGCGCGCCGCCCGTAGATGTCGGAGAGCTTGCCGAACAGGGCGGTGGCCAGCGTGGTGCTGAGCAGATAGGCGGTCACCACCCAGGACAGATTCTCGACGTCGGACAGGCTGCGTCCGATCGTCGGAAGCGCCGGCGCCACGATGGTCTGCTCGAGCGCGCTCAGGAACATCGCCAGCATGATGCCGGCGATGATCGAGCGCACGGTGGCCTGGTCCACCGGCGCGGCCGTTTGATGGTGATCCCCGGTCGGGGCCTCGGCGGCGCTGCCGCTGCTTGAGCTCATGAACTCTGTGTGATCGTCGCCAAATTTTGCGATGGGGTCCGGCGGCAAGATTGCGCGGCGCTCGCGTTAAGGCAATGGGAGGGCGCACAGGGCAGCCATGATTCCTCAACGTCCGCTGGCCGCAGCGCTTGTGCCCGGGACAAGTGGAGGGCATCAAACTTTGGGCTTGCGCCGGGCTGATTTGGGGATGCGCAACGGCCAGCTCACGATCCAGTGTTCGAGCTGGTCGTCGGGCACGTCCTCCTCGGTTGCCTTAACCCGCCCGCGCACCGAGATACCGGCCTCATGCACGGTTTCCGGGTCGCCCGAGACCAGCGGGTGCCACCAATAGAGATCCTTGCCGTCGGCCAGCAAGCGATAGCCGCAGCTCGGCGGCAACCAGACGATTTTCTTGACATTTCTGGGGGTTAGCCGGACGCAATCATGTACTTCCGCGGTCCGGTTGGGGTAGTTCTTGCAGCCGCAGGTCTCGCCGTCGAGCAAGCGGCAGCCCACCTCGGTGAAATAGGTCCGCGCGCTGTTGTCGGCGTCTTCGAGCTTGACCAGGCAGCATTTCCCACATCCGTCGCAGACGCTTTCCCACTCTGATTTCGTCATTTGCTCCAACGACTTGCGCTTCCAGAACGGAATGTCGTCATGCGCCATTCTACTTACCTTCCTGAAATCCTGGGAAACCCGCGGCCGTGCCCGCGGTTTTTCCCTTCACCTTGTGACTATTGCGCCATAGTCCGGCCCGATCTGATCGGCTAAGAGAGAGGCTGGCGAAACGAATCCGTTTCGCCGGCGCGATCTCGTGCCGCGAGAGATGACTGTGCGCGATCTCCTTCACGACGACCAGGGCCAAAACCGTTGGAAGGCGCGGCTGCGCCGGCTCCAGCTCGATCTCGATTCGCGCTTCGACACCGGTTTCTACCAGGCCGGGACCTGGGGACGTGAACTCTATGAGCGGTTCACCGTCTTCATGGACCGTTTCCACGTCGCGGGCTGGCGGCGCTGGCTGTTCATCGAGCCGCTCTCGGAAATGGCCACGCTGGGCGGCGGCGGCCTGGTGCTGATGCTGGCGCTCGCAGTGCCGGCCTTTCGCGAGACCGCGGACGAGGATTGGCTGAAGAAATCCGAGCTCGCGGTCACCTTCCTGGACCACTTCGGCAACGAGATCGGCTCGCGCGGAATCCGGCACAACGATTCGATCCCGCTCGAGGACTTCCCCGACCACCTGATCAAGGCCGTGCTGGCCACCGAGGATCGCCGCTTCTACGAGCATTTCGGCATCGACTTTCCGGGCCTGTTCCGCGCGCTCGTGACCAACGCGCGCGCCGGCGGCGTGGTGCAGGGCGGCTCATCGATCACGCAGCAATTGGCCAAGAATCTGTTCCTGTCGAACCAACGCACCATCGAGCGCAAGGTCAACGAGGCCTTCCTCTCGATTTGGCTGGAATCGCGGCTGCCGAAGAACGAGATTTTCAAGCTGTATCTCGACCGCGCCTACCTGGGCGGCGGCACGTTCGGGGTCGACGCCGCGGCGCAGTATTACTTCAACAAGTCGGCGCGCGACGTGAACCTGGCGGAGGCCGCGATGCTCGCGGGCCTGTTCAAGGCGCCCTCGAAATTCGCGCCGCACATCAACCTGCCGGCGGCGCGCGCGCGCGCCAATGTGGTGCTCGACAACCTGGTCGATGCCGGCATCATGACCGAGGGCCAGGTGTTCGGCGCCCGCCGCAACCCGGCCACCCCGGTCGACCGGCGCGACGAGCATTCGCCGAACTACTATCTCGACTGGGCCTTCGACGAGATGAAGAAGCTGGTCGGGACCTTCCCCAGGACCATGCAGGAGCGCGTGTTCGTGGCGCGGCTCGCCATCGACCTCAACCTGCAAAAGCACACCGAGGACGCGATCCAGAACTCGCTGCGGCAGTACGGCCACGAATACCACGCCAAGCAGGCGGCGGCGGTGCTGATGGATACCGATGGCGCGGTGCGCGCCATGGTGGGCGGACGCGACTATGGGGAGAGCCAATTCAACCGCGCCACCGACGCGATGCGCCAGCCCGGCTCGTCCTTCAAGCCCTATGTCTACGCCACCGCGCTGATGCACGGCTTCAAGCCGACCTCGGTCGTGGTCGATTCGCCGGTCTGCATCGGCAACTGGTGCCCGCACAACTTTTCCGGCGGGTTTTCGGGCGCCGTGACGCTGACCCAGGCGATCACCCGCTCGATCAACGTCATTCCGGTCAAGCTGTCGATTGCGCTCGGCAACGGCAATCCCAAGGTCGGGCGCGCCATGATCAAGGCGACGGCGCGCGCCGCCGGCCTGCGCACGCCGCTTCCCGACACGCCCTCGATGCCGATCGGCGCCGACGAGGTCACCGTGCTCGATCACACCGGCGGCTATACGATGTTCCCCAATGGCGGCATGTCGGCGACGCCCCACGCGCTGCTCGAGGTCCGCACCGGCGGCGGCGACCTGGTCTGGCGGTGGGACCGCGACGGCAAGAAGCCGACGCGGGTGCTGCCGCCGCAAGTCGCCACCGACATGAATCAGATGATGAACCACGTGGTGGAGGAAGGTACCGCCAAGCGCGCCATGCTCGACGGCATCAAGGCGGCGGGCAAGACCGGCACCACCAATGCGTTTCGGGACGCCTGGTTCATGGGCTTCACCGGCAACTACGTTTGCGGCATCTGGTTCGGCAACGACGACTATACGCCGACCAACCGGATGACGGGCGGATCGCTGCCGGCGCAGACTTGGCACGACATCATGACCTATGCGCATCAGGGCATCGAGCTCAAGCAGATTCCGGGTCTGGCGGCGCCCACCGGTCCGCAGGGAAAAGTCGCCGATGCCGGCAATAGCGGCCTCGACATGACGCCGCGCTCGCCGACCCTGACCAAGCGCGGCATCGACGTCCTGGTTGGGCTCGAGCGGATGATGGACGACGCCACCCGCGGCCTCGCCGACCGCGGACTTCCGGGCCAACGCGCCGACGCGCATGGCGCGACCCCCGCGGAGAGCCCGGGCACCGTCGCCTCCGCCTCTGATGGACAGCGCCCGCCGCTCCGCGGTAATTGAAGGCCGGTGGGATTGCCTGACGCGCGTAAAGCGCTCGACCACGACAGTGCTCGATTGGATCGCACGTGCGGTTGCTTCTGGGAACATTGTTCGCCTTCGCGACCGCGGCCTTGATCGGCCTCGGCGCGACGTGGTTCACCTTGAAGGAGGGCATCGCCTATGGCGGTATCTCCATCGGGGCCTGGACCGCTTGGCCCAAGAACGGCACGCCCGGCATCGACCCCTATGCCCGCGCCATGGTGGCACGCAGCGGCGAGCTGCCGGTCGGCTCGGGCGACGGCATCACGTTCTACGCGCGCGCCGTCGACGCCGCGCGGCCGCTCGATGGCCGCTGCGACGTGGCGCTGAGCGGCACCACCCCGCAGGCCCGGTTTTGGACCCTGACGCTGTACGATCCCGAGGGCAAGCTGGTCGCCAATTCGGTGCAGCGCCACGGCTTCACCAGCCAGGAGATCATCCGCAACGCGAGCGGGACTTTCGAGATCATGATCGGCCCGCGCGCGCGTCCCGGCAATTGGCTGCCGACCGGTGGGGTCGAGCGCTATGTGCTGGCGCTGCGGCTCTATGATACGCCGGTCGGCCTCGCCACCCGCTCCGGACGCGACACGCCGATGCCCTCCCTCAGCCAGAAGGCCTGCCCGTGATCCGCTTCTTGCTTTGGCTTCTGGGTGGCGTCCTGCTCGGCGGCGTCGTGCATCTCGCAACGGTGCTGCTGCTGCCGGGCATGGCGACGCAGGACGCCTATTCCCGGCTGGCGCCGCTCACGCCGGTCAACAAGGTCGTGCCGGTCCCGGCCCCCTCCCCCGACAAGGCCACCATGCCGTTCATGGATCCGGCCTTCGCCATGGCGGTGTGCCGCTACGATCTGACCAACGCGCCGCTGAAGTTCTCGGTCCCGATCAGCCAAGCCTATACGTCGGTTTCGTTCTACACGCGGTCCGACATTGCGTATTACGCCATCAATGACCGCGCCGCCGGGCGGCGTGTCATCGAGCTCGATCTCATGACCCCGGATCAGCACAACGACCTGCCGGACAACGAGGAAATCACGGCGGCGGACCGTCTGATCGTTGAATCCCCGACCAATACCGGCTTGATCGTCATCAAGGCCTTGGCGGCGGAGCCGGGATTGCTCGCCTCCGCGCAAAATCTGCTGACCTCCGCCAAGTGCCAGCCGCAGCCGCAATAGCCGGTCGGCTGCTCGGTCACTTGATCTGGCGAACAAATTGCAGGATCGGACCGGATACGGAGGTATCGCCGGTACCGACGGAATAGTTCTGCGAAATATGGCTATGGTCCTTGAACACCGCATAGGTCGGACAGCGACCCGCGTCGCAGAGGGCCTTCTTGGCTCGATCGGCTTGCGTGATCGCGTCGGGCAGATCCACTTCCGTATGAGAAATGAAAAGCGGGATCGTCACCTTCTTCATGCCCTCTAAGGCGGAGCGTTCCTGGAGCTCCTTGGGATCGCTGCCAAAATAGGCCGATCCCCCTCTGTCGTTTTCATAGAAGCCCGAGTTCATGACAGCGCCTATTACTCCGTGGCCCTTGGGGCCATAGAATTGCGGATGGGCGAGATAGCCGGCGATCAAGCTGGCGCCGGCGGATTGTCCCCACAGCACGACGCGGTTGGAATCACCGCCGTACTGCGCGATATTCGCCTGCAGCCAGCGCATGAACGCGGCCATGTCTTCGTGCGCCGCCGGCCAGGTGTTTTTCGGGGCCAAGCGATAATTGAGATTGATGCCGATCATTCCCTGTTGCGTAGCCCAGAGCATGAGATTGTCGTAGAAGGGTGATCCCGGCTGGCGTTTGTCGCCCCGTTCAAACCCGCCACCATGGACGAAGACGACCGCCATCTTGCCGGATTGCGTCGCCGGACCGGACGTAAAAACGTCAAACTTGTTCAGGGGATCCGGCCCATACGCGACGTCGCGGGCGACGGTCACGTTCGGGTAGGGCTCGGTTTGATTCCGGAACAGCGGCGCATAGAGCTTGACCGTATTGGGCGTGTCGACGACCTGTCCAATCTTCCTGATGCCCTCGGCGAGGTCCGGCGGCACCTGCGCCAAGGCCGTTCCGGAAATCATCGTCAGCGAGACGGCCGTCGCGGCCATGATGTGGATTTTCAAGACGGCTCCTCCCAAACAGTCATTTCCCGGCAATAATACGTCGGCCTCGTCCGCGCGCAAGGGCAACAAGTCCATGGGCGCCGGCCGACGTGAAGATATGCGAGTGCTCTATCCGTGCTGGGTCTCGGGCCAGAGCTCGCCGGAAAATCGCAATGTGTCAGCGACGTTGCGCGACACACCGAGCGGGCACTCTAACCCTTCGTGACGACGGCGGGAGCGCGAGCGGGAGCAGGCGTGGGACCGCCCGGGCAATATCCGCCGATCCGCGTCTGCAGCAGCGTCAAGGACCGTTCCGCCTCGACCGCATTGGAAGACGGCGTGCTGATGACCAGTCGCTCGAGCGCATAGCGATAGGACACCGCACGCTCCTTCAGGGAACGGCAGACCCATGCGACGACAGCGGTGTTTTCATTGTTGCGGCTGAGCGCGTTGTTGGCGTCGACGTCGCTCACGCCGGAGCTGGCGGCCACATAGCCGAGGCTCTCCTCGCGCCGGCGGTCGACGTCGATCACGCGCGCGGCGGTCGCAAAAAAGGGCTCGATGCGAACCACGTCGTCGCGCGCGTCCGCGACGATCTGGGCATAGCTCGACACTTCCGAGCGCCGGTGGGCGACGTCGAGATGCGTCCAATAGGCGGTGCGATCGAAGGGCGCCTCCCCGCGCGAACGGTCGAGCCCATATTCGGTGATTGCGCTGTCCCAGCGGCTGCGATCATAAGACGGCTGGATCAGCGCAAAGGCCAAATCCCGCAGCCGCCGCTCATTGTCGGTCAGGCGAAACTCGGAAGGCTTCCCGCCGATGCTGCCGACCGCTTCACGCCCGACCCAGGCATGCATGTCGTCGGTCACGAGGTCTTCTCGCAACCGGCCGAAATCGCTGTTGAGGGCGCAGCCCCCGAGCAGCGTCGCGCCCGCCAGGGCCGCGACAAGCCAGTGTCGCATGGGTGGCGTTTTGGGTGGCGATTTGGGTGGCGATTTGGGTCGCGATTTGGATCGCATATCGGGTCGCATTTTCGGGCGGAAATCCATCGCGACTGCCCGGATCGGCCCCCCTTCAGGTACGAGAGGCGCGCGGTCGGCGGCGGCGGCGCTGGGCGCGGATCGGCTCGGGTTGGTAAGGCTGGTCGGCACAGCGCTCGATTCGGATGACGGGTAGGATGATGACGATCGCCGAGTCGACTTTCTTTCCAATCGATTTCCCGCTGCGCGCAACGCGCCGAACCCCGGGAAACTTCAGCACCGTTCCCATCTCGTCTTCCCCTGCCCGCCCGGCCCGATCGGCCATCCGACGCATCTGTCGGCTCAGGCGAAATAGAACGCCGCAAGGTTAACGGTCTGTTACCGCCCTGGATTTCCTGCGCCGCTCGCCATCAACGACCTGCCGGCCCGACCGGGCGTAACCGGGAAAGCCGCAGCAAGGCTGGCTCGGCGGCTGGCCTGGCTGGCCTGTTTCGGGCGATTGGCCGAGCGCGCCGTCTTCCGGGCCTGTTATCCGGCCGCCAGGAGCCGCGGCTGATGGTCAAGGACGTGATCGCGGCAGGTAAGGCGGGCCCGCGCCGCCGCCCTATGCGTTGCCGGTCAGCCAGACGATGGCGCCGATGATGCTGTCGGTCACGATATTGACCACCCGCGACACGATGCTGAGATCGATGCCCAGTTGCGCGCCCAGCAAGGGCACGAGGAAAAGCACGCTGACGAGGATCAGCATCCCGAACGGCTCCAGGCGGGCCAGCGGCCGCGCGAGAACATCAGGGAGCAGGCCGACCGCGATCCGACCGCCGTCGAGCGGCGGGAGCGGCAGCATGTTGAAGACCGCCAGCAGGACGTTGATGACGATCGCGTTCTGGAGATTTCGCGCGACCCATTGAATGCTCGTGTCCGGCAAAAAGACCACGAGATGGATTGCGAGCGCCGCCAAGATGGCGAGCGCGATGTTCATGCCCGGCCCGGCGGCGGCGACCCAGACCATATCGCGGCGCGGATTTCTCAAGCCCTTGAAATTGACCGGAACCGGCTTGGCGTAGCCGAAAAGGAACGGCGAGCGCAGCAGCAGAAGCAATCCCGGCAGCAGGATCGTGCCGAATGGATCGATGTGCTTGAGCGGATTGAAGCTGACGCGGCCAAGGCGCCAGGCGGTATCGTCGCCGCACATCCGCGCGACGAAACCATGCGCCGCCTCGTGAAAGGTGACCGCGATGACGACCGGGATCACCCAGGCCGATATATCGAAAAATGTCATGTCGAATCCATGTTGCGATCCTCGCCGTCGCCCGGCGCGGATGCAGGAGCGGGCCGGTCTCGGAAGCTATTGCATCTGCGGGTTCATCCGATCGGCCGCCTGGAAATATTTTCTGGCATAGGCGACCAGCGCTGCATCGCTCGGATGATCGACGGTTTCCACCGCCGCAATGGCGTTCATCAGCTTGGGATCATGGCGGTGAATGTGCTTCACCAGCTCGGTCTTGGCGTTGGCCGGGCCGGTGATGAGGATGGCGCCCGCGCCGGCAACCGAATCGGCGACGGCTTGCAGGAATGCGTGATCCTCCGCGGCATGTCCGCTGCCGATGGCATTCGCCTTATGATGGATGTGCCTGGTCGGATTGTGCGGGTGGAGCACCATCTGGTCGACTTCGGTCGGGCTGAAATGAAATATGCGCGCTTCGTGGTGATCGATCCAGATGACGGCATGGTAGTGCGTGTTCACGACAAGACTCCTTTTTGAATCGGCGCAGTGGGTTGTTCCCCTTCGCAATGCTCAAGAGGATAGCATGGTTGGGTGGCGCGCCCCTGCAATTCTACTCAAAGGTCTGGGAAATGACCGGTTCGGCTCATCAATAGCTGATGGTCATCACGACAGTGTCCGAATAGGTGCCGGGCGCAGGTGTATTCTGCGCCGGCACGCGGCCATAGACCGTGAAGGTCTGGGCCAGCCCTGATCCGGTTCCGGCAGCTGTATTGACGCCGGCGGAATCGCCCCACGGCGTGGCCCGGCCGGCATCCTGATAAAGACCATAAGTGATCGTTTGCGCGGCTTGCGACATCTTGCGTTGCGCCGGGTTGGTGGCGCCGCTCAGTCCGCCGTCGAGCGCGACCGTATACGGCGCGCCGTTGGTGCAGGTGACGGTGACGGAGCTCATCGCGTCGAGCGCGGCGCGCAATACGCCGGTTGAGCCGAAGTTGAGGGTCGCGGCGCTCACCGAACAGATCGTGGCGTTGGTTGCCGTCACCGTAAATGGCGCCGACGTGGCATGGCTGCTACCGATGGTCGAGCAGCTTCCGATCGTCGAATACGCATACGCAACCGACGCCTGGACCCCGGTAAAGGACGAGGAATAGACGCCTGCCGGCGAAGTCTGCTGACCGGCCCATACCTGACCGTAGATCGTCTGCGAAGCGCTGCCGCTGCCGCTGCCGTTGAGGGCGATGTCGATCGTGGGCGACGCATAAGACCCCGCGAAGGCCCACAGGTTCGAGCCCCATACCGAAGAGTGGGCTCCGTCCTGGTAGAGATTGAAATTGAGTTGCGACGCCCCGTTCAACAGAAAGCGCGGGCTGCCGCTGGTCGATCCGCCCGAGCCCACGTCGATATTCGGGCAAGTGCGAACCGTCGTATTGGCGGTGCCGGTGCAACTTGCCGAGTAGGTCGCGGTAATTACGAACGGCGTATTGGCGGCGAGGTTGATGCTGCCGAAATCGAGATTCGAAATGGTAAAGTTGCAGCTCTGCGCCGACGCCGGATCGGCTGCGATCGCGAAACCGACGCTCAGCGCAGCGGCGATCGCCCAGCGGGCCATCACCAAGGCCTCACAGACATGAAACCGGGCCGATCATCACTTGACGATCCGAGGCCGCCGTATAGTCGAACGATGCGTGACACTCGCCTTTCTCCAGGCTCACCGTAACGTTGTTAGCACCCTTCAAGTCCTTGACGAAGGCACGTCCGTCATAACCCACAACGAATTCCGCGTCGTTGCCATCGAGCTTGCCCCTGGACCCGACCGCCAGCGGCTTGCCGTTGGGGCCGACCAATATCACCACCGCCGCCGGCACGTTGGTCTTGGTCTTGAAACCTACCAAAACGCCGCTTCGGTCGGCAGGCGCGACAACCGACTCGGTGGTTTCGATCTCGTCATTGACCCCCAATCCCTTCGGGTCAATGGAAATCTTGTTGCTGCCGTAGGCGCGCAGATTTGGAACAAGCAGTTTCCCACTGCCGTTGGTTTCGCCGACCGGCCGATTCTCGTAAAGCACCGGAACGCCAGGAGTGCCGACATCGACGACGGCGAATGAATCCTCTATGCGATTGGTGGCGAAGACTCCCTTGCCCATCGCGGCGACCGCGCCATCGACCTGGGCAACGCCGCGAACCACGTTACGCTGCGACTGCTCGACCCCGGCCTGGACCGTCGCCACGGATGAGCGGTATGACGCGGCCGCCGACCTGGCCGCCACAGCCCCTTCGCTGTCGCGCACGCGCCAGCCATAGCTGCCGGGCTGCGACTCCAGCGGGCGACTCGCATCGGTGGTGAAACTCGTGCCGCTCTTGCTGGACGTCGCTCCGGTGGACATGAAGCCCGACTCGCCGAGCGGGATCGAGATGCCGGCAAAGGCGCCATAATTCTGGCGATTCGACACGTCTGCAAATCCGGTGACGAAAACCTGAGATTGGGCAAAAGCGGCCCGCGACCAGGCGGCGCTCACAAGGTTGGAGGCTACCCCCGAAGCAGGCTCCAAGTGCACGAAGCTCAAGCCGAGGCTCGAATAATCCGGCAAGCGAAATCCGGCCGTAACCCGGTCAATCGCCTTGGGCGGAGCGGACGCCGTCGAAAGCGGAATATTGTAGCCAGCGTACGCATTGATCACCGGTGCCGTCACGGACGCCACATCGTTGTAGCTCGCGAAGGTGCGCGTGCTGCTCGCGCTGAACGAGACGCCCCAGATTTTCGTTTCGAACGAAAAGTAGGTCTGCAGCCCGCCCTGCCCCTTGAACCAGCTCCCGCTGGCCGCCGCCGACAGTATGCCAAAATCGCCGGTGCGCGCCAGAATGCCGGTGCCGCCGTTGTACAGTCCCGCCACCTCTTCGGCGTGACCTTCCAGCGTCAACCAGTCGTAAAGCCCGTGACGCACGCTCATGGAGGCGAATTCCTTGGCGACGTAGTCGTTCGATTCGGTGCCGTAATGAATTCGCGGATATCCCGTCTCGACCGAAAAATAGGTCAGGTCCTCGCGCAGTAACTGTGGAGAGGTATAGAACGGCAACGTGGTCTCCACCTCGCGCCCAGTTGCGTCTCGCAACACGAGGCGCGCCTCGCCGCCGGAGATGAGCGGAAGATTGTTTACCTGAAACGGGCCCGGCGGCACCTCCTGGGTATAGGTCTTGGAATTGTTCAAATAGACATCGAGCGTCGAAGGAACCGCCGCGCTGCCGGAGAACGAAGGCAATGGCGCGGTGACGAGATCCGATCGCATTGCGAAATCGCGCTGTGCCTGCACGCCGCCGAAGCGAATCGAGCGGGTCCAGGCCAGGGCGCCGGAAATCGAATCGCCGGCCCGGTAGGTGACGAGCGACTCGGGATGCGAATAGGCAAACGAGGTTTCCAGGCGCAGCATGGTCATGTCGCGGGTGGTGGTAGTGCCGACAATGCCGGTCTGTGTCAGCGCTCCGTAAGGGCTGAACATGCGGGCTTCGAGCGATGCCGAGGCGCCGCTGAAGGCCGCTTGACGGGGGTTGAGACCGGATGTCTCCGAACCGAACAAAGTGTAGTTCAAGAACGAGCCCCAGGAGGTGCTGACCGGAATCTGAGGCGCGCTCGCCATGGCGTCGAAGGTGCGCGCCACGCGCTGGTTGTCGGTGAGATCGAAGGAGATCGATTGCGCCGGCTCGTCGTATTTGAATTTATCGTCCAGCAATTCGTTGAGCACGACGATTTCGTCTGACGGCCCGGAGCCCGGAACCTTTACGCCGACCTCGATGAGCTCCGACCGGCGCGCCGCGATGTTCCCGTTTGGAAGCCGCAAGAACGACCCGAGCAATCCGGTTTTGTCGCCGTTGATCAGGATATCGAGCTGCAGCGGCTGGGCTCCTTCGATCGCGGCCGACGCTGCCGCGGCCCACAGGCCTATCATCGCGAAAACGGCAACCGCGAGCGAATTGCGGACAGAGCTGGGGCGCGGGCGCGTTTCCATCTCGACCACATTGTGCTCGCGTCCATGTCCGCCCTAGCGTTTGGACTCGATTGGCCCGGTATCGCTTAGCGCGGAAATCGACACCACCCCGCCGGCGCCAAAACCCTTGGCGTTGGCCGGCACATCAAAGGCTTTGTTGGAACGGCCGAGCACGTATCCCGCCAGTCCCTCACCAAAATTCGCGATGGCGCCCTTACCATCGGTGAATTTCAACTTGGCGAGGCGAACGCGGCGATCACCTTCATTGCTTACGACAATGACGGGCTTGTTGGCGCGCTGCTGCAGCTCCCAGCTCAGTTTCGGAGCCGCGACACCGGGCACAGTGAAGAACACCGGAATCGAATAGCGCAACGCGATGTTCACCGTTGCGGCCGACCCGGTTGCGGCCACAGGCAATTCGTCGATGAGCAAGCGGTAGGATTCCTCCTTGACCACCGGCTCCTTGCTGGTGCGCACGATACGCACCGTGTAGTCGGTGCCTGGCCGCAATGACGCCAGCGGCGGACTTGCGGCAACATCGTCAGTCGGCGTGAGCGAGTCCGCGCCATCGACCTGGGTCCAACGGAAGATTCGAATCTGCGCATCCAGCGGCTTTGTACCTTCGTTGCGCAGTTTCAAGCTTGAAGTGGCGGCCGGTGTCGGCACTTCGACCAACACCGGCGCGACCTGCAGGGATGCGGCTTGCAGCATTGCGCCATGCGACGCAAACAACGCAGTCAGGGAGACCCTGATGAAGAGAGTTCTTATCGACATGGCTGTTGCTCCTCGCATCAATAGGTGACGGTGACCGTCACGGTGTCCGCGTACGCGCCGGGAGCCGGCGTTGTCTGCGGCGGAATACGGCCATAGACCGTGTAGTTGACCGATGCACCGTTGCCGGTATCGGTCACCGTGTCGGTGCCAACCGTGTTGCCCCAGTTCGTCGTGTGGGTGGATTCCGAATAGAGCTTGTAGTTCACGGTGGCACTCGTCGTCGTGCTGAGCAGCTTTCGGGTGGCGACGCTGCCGCCAGTCGTGGTACCGGCATCCAAGCCGATGTCGAACGGCGTGGTATTGGTGCATTGGACCGCGATCGTCGACTGCTGATCGTTGTTGGCGGTTCCGCTGACGCCGCCGAGCACACCGAGCGTGCCGAAATTCAAGTTCGCCGCGCTCCTGATCACACACGACGCCTGAATCGTCAGCTGAACCGCGAAGGTCTGCTGCGTGATAGCCGCCACAGCCGGTCCACCGATACACGCTAACCCGGCAAGAACACCGAGCCCTGTCATCATCTTCATGTTACGTCCCCTTGCTTCGATTGATGGCCGGCATTGATTTGCCGCCATTTGAGGCGTCCACCATTTCATGAAAATTTGAATCAGTTTGTTGCAACGACCACCGCTTCTGGCCGAATGGTAAAGTTCTATCTAAATGCGATTTAATTGTTTGGTGAGGTTACCGAGCGGAGAAACCCGCATAAATGCTCAGTCTTGTTCGATGATCGGCGATGATGGAATCGAACATAAATTCCCGGTAACCGTCGCGTTTAAATTCCGATTCACCAGCGCGGTCACAAATGTGACATAGGGCGTTAACTGCATACCGCATCGCCGCGCGGACAGCCGATTTCGACCGAGTCGCGGACAGCCAAAAAGACAATTGTACCCGTGGTTTGTGAAACTCTGGCGTGTTCGCCGCGCCGCCGCGACTGCCTCGAGCGGTGTGCAATCGGGCCGCGCCCGCTATTTCAGCGCCGACATGATCTCTTCACACATGAGCCAGAGCTCGATCTCGCGAAACTGAAGAAAGATGCGCTTGATCCAGGCCTGCAATTCGTCGTCCAGCCGCGCCGGAAGGGAAGCCGGCGTGGTGCGCCAGAAGTCGGCAAAGGAAAAGCTCTGTTGGTCGACCAGCGTTCTCAGCGAGGCGCCGAGCAGCGGAATTTCGAGGGAGACAGACACCGCGCTCTCGTTCGGGAACGCCGCGCAATAGGGGATTCCCTTCGCCACGAGCTGATTGCGCACCGGCAGGAGCGATGCCTCGGCGAACCAGCGTCCGAGAATCGTATAGGCTTTGGCCGATTTCGGACCGGGGGCGATCATGAAGAGGATGAGCGGCTCCATGCCCTGCCGGCGAGCCTCTTCGAAGAAACCGATCTTCTGGGCGATCGTGAAGAAATCCTTAAACGCCCGGTGGCTGACATCGATGATCTTCGTGGTGCGCCGGTCGGCGATGATCTGATCGAAAAGCGCCATCTGTCCGGTCGCGTCGCTGAGGTCGGCGATGGTCGTGCAGCGCGGCAGGAAATCCGCCAATTGCGGCCCTTCGTCGGCGAGATCAAAAGCCGCGACCGGCAATCCGTCGATGAGATAGAACTCCGCCAAAAGGCGCGCCAGCAAGGTTTTCCCGACGCATCGCTGCGGCGAGCAGACGACGTAGAGGGGCGTGGTCCGCCGGCTCGCGCCATCGCGCGTTCGGATCGAGCCCGTCTCCGCAGGTGCCTGGCCGGTCGCGGTCAACATGGCTCGATCAACATGGCGCGGTCAACATGGCACTTCACGCTTGCTCCGCCGGCGCGATGCGTCCGACGCGCGCTCGAATGAGCCGCGCTATGACGCCGCCTCCGCGATCCGCATGACCGGACGCGGCCTGCCCGCCGGCTCGCCGGCGGCGGCGGCAAGCTCCTTCGGCCGCACGATCTCGGTGACCCCGATGCGATCGTACTCAGCCCAAATATTGCCGAGCCAATGCCGGACATAGCCCCGCAGCACGAACGAATTGGCCGCCGGCTCGCCATTGCGCTTCTTGTTGGCGATGAAGGTCACGAACGGCACCGACGCCAGCTCGACCTGCTCGGTCGCCATCTCGCTGAGCTTCGGTATCGTGATTTCGACGGCGTCCTTGATCCGCTTGAAGTAGGAGCTGTGGGTCGCCTCGTCCCATTCGAAGAAATGGGTGTTGTTGATGAAGTTCTTCACCATGAAGTACTTGGCATCGCCGAGATACGCGGCGGTCTCGGCGATCTCGTCGAGCGAGGCAATCGAGGGCCCGAGAATGTGGAAGACCGCAAAGGTGAGCTGGCCCTTTTTGGCCGCGTCGATGAAGCCGATGTCGCGCAACGCCCGCAGCGTCGGCGACATCAAGCCGGCGCGAACGTCGATCAAGGTAACCGACGCATCCCCTTCCTGCAGGGTGTCGAAGATCTTCATCTGGTCCGGGACCAGGTTGATGTCGACGATCTCGGTCACCTCGGGGTGAAAGCGCTTGAGCGTGCCCCGCGGCACCTCGGTGTCGAAGGCGCGCACGCGCACCTGATGGGCGGTGAAGTAGTCGAGCAACGTGCGAGCGACCGTTGTCTTGCCGACTCCGCCCTTGTCGGCGCCGATCAGTACTACTGCTGGCTTCGCCATGACGACTTCCCCCCATCCGCCGAAAACCTCGATTGCGAAGCATCTGCCCCGCGAGGGGACAAAAAAATGGCGGAACGGAAGCGAAGATGTGGAATCTCTTCAGAACCGACCGAGATTCGACACACTCGCGTACGCGACGGTCAAGCGATACCGTCGGACGCGAGCAGCGTCATGAAAAGTTTGTCTCGAGATGTTTGGTGCGATGGCGCGCGAAGGCACCTGACTACCGCAGCGCCGACACACGCGGGAAAGTTCCGGCCGCTTCATTCCGCCTTGGGCCCCTGCCTTGGCAGGGGCAACCAGAGAGGCCCGCTCACTCGATCTTCACGCCGGCGGCTCGCACGACATCGCCCCATTTGGCCCGCTCGTTCTTGGTG
>Ga0209069_10000038_pt1 | contig 40690 bp, 36 predicted proteins | sample Str013_2_FD_187202 | JGI IMG/M metagenome (GOLD analysis project Ga0209069, IMG submission 187202) | Freshwater sediment microbial communities in response to fracking from Pennsylvania, USA - Straight Creek_MetaG_SC_2013 (SPAdes) (version 2) | ecosystem: Environmental > Aquatic > Freshwater >...
CCGCCCCTCCGTCGGCACCGGCAGTTCCGAAGTCCCAGTAAAGCCAACGGGGCGATCTCACTCCGCGGCCTCGACGTAGCTATGGCGCTCGTAAAGGAATTTCATGACCGCTTCCCGGCATCGGATGTAGGCGGCATCGCTCACCATTTCGAGCCTGCGGCGCGGCCGTGGCAGGTCAACGGTGAGCACCTCGCCGATGGTCGCCGACGGTCCGTTCGTCATCATCACGATCCGATCCGACAACAGCACCGCCTCGTCGACGTCGTGCGTGATCATGATGACGGTGTTGCCGAGCGTGGCGTGGATCTGCATCACGCTATCCTGCAAGTGGGCGCGCGTCAGTGCATCGAGCGCCCCGAACGGCTCGTCGAGCAGCAGCACCTTCGGCTCCATGGCCAGGGCCCGGGCGATGCCGACCCGCTGTTTCATGCCGCCCGAGATTTCTGAAGGGTGTTTGTCTCCGGCATGCGCCATCTGCACCAGCTCGAGCATCCGCATGGTCCACTCGCGCCGCTCCTCGCGGCTCTTCACCCGGCCAAACACCTTATCGACCGCGAGCTTGACGTTCTCATGGGTGGTCAGCCAGGGCAGCAGCGAGTGGTTCTGGAACACCACGGCGCGGTCCGGCCCCGGCTCATTCACCTCGCGGTCCTCGAGCAGCACGGCGCCACGCGTCACCGGCGTCAGGCCCGCAATGAGATTGAGCAGCGTCGATTTCCCACAACCGGAGTGACCGATAATGGTCACGAACTCCCCCTGCTCGATCGTGAGATTGACGTCCCGCAGAACTTCGGTTCTGGACGCACCGCGCTCGAACACCTTGTCGACATGATCGATCTTGAGGAATGAGCGACCGGGCTGGCGTACAATCATCGCCGTGTGGGTCTTTGGGTCGAGTGGCGCAATCATTTGAATCTCCTTAGGATGCAGCTGTTCCGCGCGTGGCGAGTTGGCCGATCCACGACACCAATCGGTCGAGCACGAACCCCACGACGCCGATGTAGATGAGTGCGACGACGATGTCGGAGAGGCGCGAGGAATTCCACGCATCCCAGATGAAGAAACCGATGCCGACACCGCCTGTCAGCATCTCCGCGGCGATGATGGCGAGCCACGAGAGGCCGATGCCAATCCTGAGCCCGGTGAAAATGTAGGGCGCCGCCGACGGGATCATGATCCGCCAGAAGTATTCCAGAGGATTGAGACGCAGCACCTCGGCAACGTTGCGGTAGTCCTGCGGGATGTTGCGAATGCCGACGGCGGTATTGATGATGATCGGCCAGATCGCGGTGATGAAGATGACGAAGATCGCCGACGGGCTGGCATCGCGGAATGCGGCGAGCGAGATCGGCAGCCACGCCAGCGGCGGCACCGTGCGCAGCACCTGGAAGATCGGATCGAGCCCCCGCATCGCCCATACGCTCTGGCCAACCAGTGCGCCGAGCAGCACGCCCACCACCGACGACAGGCCGAAGCCGATCGCGACGCGCTGCAGGCTGGTCAGGATGCGCAGACCAAGGCCGATGTCCTGTGGCCCGTTGACAAAGAACGGATCGAGGATGAGATCCTTCGCCTCCCGCCAGATCTTGGTCGGCGGCGGCAGCCCGGATTTGGGTCCCGAGCAGGCCAGCTCCCAAATGATCATCAACACCGCCAGCACGACCAGCGGCGGCACCACTGTCGCAAGGACACTTGAAATGTTTTGCATCACCCGTTTCGCAAACCCCGGGAGCCCCCGATCCGCAGCCGGAGGGGCCCGTGCGATCATGGCCGCCGGCAGCGCTCCGGCGGATAAGGGCACGGCCCGGCGCGGCCCGCAGTTCGCGGTTTCGACCAACTGCAGCCTTGCGGCGCTGGATTTCATGTTCATCTCCAAATGAGCAGGTGCGTTCCACAAACGCCGTCGCGCTGGACGGCGATCACACCTGCGCGCGTTTGATCGACAGCGACTTGAGATAGGCCATCGGATCGGCGGGATCGAACACCTTGCCGTCGAAGAACGTCTCGGGTCCGCGCGACGTGCTTTCCGGGGCCTTGACGCCAAGCTGCTTGGCCGCGGCGCGCCACAAGTCCTCGCGGTTCACCTTGTCGGTCATTGCCTTGATGTCGGTGCCGGGCTCGAACTTGCCCCAGCGGATGTCCTCGGCGAGGAACCACAAGTCGTGACTTTTGTACGGATAGGAGGTGGTGCCTTCATCCCAGAATTTCATGTAGAGCTTGGTGGCCCGCTCGATACGGCCGCGGCCGTAGTTGATGTCGCCCTTGATGCGGCCGATGATGTCGGCGGCGGGGACGTTGAACCACTGCCGCTTGCCGAGAATTTCGGCGAGTTCCACCTTGTTCTCGAGTTTCTCGCACCACTGCTGGGCCTCCATGCAGGCCATCAGCAGCGCTTGGGTGGCGGCAGGGTACTTGTCGACCCAGGCCGCGCGCAGGCCAAACGCTTTCTCCGGGTGCCGCGACCACAGCTCGCCCGTGGTGCAGGCGGTGAAGCCGATGTCCTGGTTGACGAGTTGCTCGTTCCACGGCTCGCCGACGCAGAACGCGTCCATGTTGCCGACCTTCATGTTGGCGACCATCTGCGGAGGCGGCACCACGATGGTGGAGACGTCCTTGTCGGGATCGATGCCGCCGGCAGCGAGCCAGTAACGAATCCACAGATCGTGGGTGCCGCCCGGGAAGGTCATGGCAACCTTCACCTCTTTGCCGGCGGCCTTCTTCTGGGCAAACACCTCTTTCAGGGCTGAGCTGTCGGTGCCGATCTTGAGATCCTTGTACTCGCTGGCGACCGAGATGCCCTGGCAATCGCTGTTGAGCCGCGCCAGGATGTACATCGGCATCGGCTGGTTGTTCTGGGTGACTTTGCCGCTCGAAATCAGGTACGGCATCGGCGTCAGGATATGCGCCCCATCGATGCCGTTGGCCTCCGAGCCGAGTACCAGGTTGTCGCGAGTGGCACCCCAGGAGGCCTGCTTGGCAACTTCCACGTCGGGCATGCCGAATTTGGCAAACAACCCCTTCTCCTTGGCGATGATCAGGGGTGCGGCATCCGTCAGGGCGATGTAGCCGAGCTTCGCGCCCTTGACCTCCGGCCCCATGCCTTGCGCGAATGCCCCGGCCGGCAGCAGCTGACGCGCCGCGAGCATCAGCGCGGTCGCGGCGGACGTCTTCAGGAACTCGCGTTTGCGGCGCGCGGATTTTGAGAATGCCTGCAGGGTCGACGGTTCGGGCATGGTTGCCTCCGTTAACGTTGGCCACGACCTCCGCAGAGGTCCGATGGTTAACGCAGATCAAGAACCATGCCAGTTTAAAGAGATTGTATAATACATATAAAAATCAATGAGTTATTTCGGTTTCGCGGTTGGGCGGGAGAGTCTGCATGCTGCCTTCGCAGGCCACTGCGCGCCCAACTTTTGTGCAGCGCAGCATCGGACACCCCATTCCGCCTGCTCGGCATCGGCTGATCACCGACGAGTGTCAGAGGCCAAATCAGCTGCCTTGCTTCAGCCATGTCCGCGTCCTTCAAACGACCAACTTAACGTGGCATTTACCACGCTCCGCATATACAGCGGCAGGGGCGAGGGTCGGGGCTCCAAGCGGGGTTGTCGCGTCATTTCATGCACTGAGACCGGTCGCCGTGGCGGCGCGGGTCTGGCTCAAAGGTTTTTGTAATGCGTTGCCTGTTTCTGGCTGCCATCGGCATTTTCCCTGCCACCCTTGCGCTATCTGAGCCCACTCCGCTGTCCAGCGAGGCCATCAAGCAGGTGGTGTCCGGATCAACCGTCCGGATCGACACGCCGCTGGGTGCCGCCCTGCCTGTCAGCTATTCGGAAGATGGCATGCTGTCGGGTGAGGCTGGATATCTGGCCTTCTATCTTGGGTCGCGATCGGACCGCGGACGCTGGTGGGTTGTCGGCGACAAGCTGTGTCACAAATGGAATTCCTGGTTCGACGCGGAAATCAATTGCCTGCGGCTGCGCCAGGACGGGGACAAGTTCTTCTGGCGCCGTGACGACGGCATGACCGGTACTGCGACGATCGTGGCCAAGCCGGCTCCGGTATCGGTCGCGATCGCGGCCCCTGTCACGGCCGCAACGCCATCGCCTTATGGCTTGGGCGGACCGCAACCCGGCACGGCAAAGGGTGAAGCGGTGGCACAGCCCATCGAGCCCAGGCATGATCCGGTCGCGCCGCCGCCGGGCCTCTCGTCTCCGAGCCCTGTCTCCAGGGAGGCTGCCGCGCCGCCGCCGCCCTCGCCGCCACCCATCGCAGTGAAGCCTGTGGAGGCCTTGCAGACCTTTGCCGTGACCGGTGTTCCCCAGTTCGATGTGCTCAATGTCCGCAACGGCCCGTCGGCCGATCATGCGATCATCGGGCGGCTCGCGCCGGACAGCCGCGGCATTCGGATCGATGGCCCGTGCGTCGATGGCTGGTGCCAGATCCGGTTTCGTGCCGTTGCCGGCTGGGTGAACCGCAGTTGGCTGATCAGCGACCTGGCCGTGGGCAATGCATCGCAGCAGGCGGGCAGGAGCTTGCGGCTTGCTCCGCGACGGGTGGAGCGGCAGCGATTCGCCTGGCCCGACGCGGTGAATTGATCGCGAACCGGCATGGCGTCATAAGCTCGGAATACCCCCATGGAACGGGAATTTGCGGCTACCGCTGTGGTGTGGCTGACGGCCTGGATTCCACATCTGCTGGCCGCGCTCGCGCTGCTGTTCGCCGGATTCTGGCTGGCCGGCACCGCGCAATCCGTGCTGCTGCGGCTGATGGACCGGCAGCGCGGCATCGATACCACGCTGCGCGGGGTGCTCGGCGCGGTCGTACGGTATGCGGTGCTGATCCTGTTTCTGGTGGCGGCGGTGGGCCAGCTCGGCTTCCAGATGGGCAGCATCCTCGCCGTGCTGGCGACGGCGGGCCTCGCCGTCGGCCTCGCCTTGCAGGCGACGCTCGCCAATATCGCCGCCGGCGTGATGCTGCTGTGGCTGCGGCCGTTCCGGATCGGAGATCAGATCGAGGCCGGCAGCGCGGCCGGCCGGGTGGTCGAGGTGGGGCTGTTCGCCTGCGAGCTGCATTCGCCCGACGGGGTGTTTCAGTTCGTTCCCAACTCGGAGCTATGGAACAAGCGGCTCGTGAACTATTCGCGGCTGCCCAGGCGACTCGTCTCGGCGCGCATCCAGCTGACGGATCCAGCGGCGCTGCCGGTCATCCGCGCCATGCTCGCGGAACGGTCTGCCGGCGATCCGCGCTGGCTCGCCGAGCCCAAGCCCGACGCCTTCGCGTCGGAGCTGTCGGATGACAAAATTATCGTGACGGCGCAGGTGTGGACCAACACGGCAAACTACGCCGCCTTGGCCCGGGAGTTGCCGGAAGCGTTGCTGGCGTGCGCCGTGGCGCACAGGGCCAGGAAAACCTGAGCCGGGCGCTCGCTCGCGGACACCCCCGGCTCGGTTCACTACCGGACGCCACCACTAAACGCGCTTGCCGCCAGCCTTCTCCGCCAGCGCCTTGACGATCTTGGGCGGCGACATCGGCAGCTCCAGGAACCGCACCCCGATCGCCTGATGCATGGCGTTGGCGAGCGCGGCCATCGGCGGCACGATCGGCGTCTCCCCGACCCCACGCACGCCGTAGGGATGCTTGGGGTTCGGCACCTCGATGATCACGGTGTCGATCATCGGCACGTCCGAGGCGACCGGCATGCGGTAGTCGAGGAAGCCGGCGTTCTGCATCTTGCCGTCGGCGCCGTAGACATATTCCTCGTTCAGCGCCCAGCCGATGCCCTGCACCGCGCCGCCCTGGTACTGCCCTTCGACGTAGCTCGGGTGGATGGCGCGGCCGGCATCCTGCAAGACCGTGTAGCGGATCACCTGGGTGAAGCCAGTCTCGGGGTCCACCTCCAGGTCGGCGATGTGCACGCCGAGGCTCGGGGCCGCGCCATGCACGTTGAGCCGCGCGTAGCCGGCGATCGGCCCGCCGGTCTTGTTGGCGAGACGTGCCATGTCGGTGACGCTGAGCGGGGTGTGCTTGCCGGCGTTGGGACCGGCCGGCTTCACGTGGCCATCCTCGAACACCACGGCCTCCTCCGGGATCTCCCAAAGCTTGGCCGCGCGGCGCACCATCTCGCGCTTGATCTCGCGCGCCGCCTCCACCGTCGCCTGGCCGCTCGACAGCGTCGCGCGGCTGCCGCCGGTGAGGAAGTTGTAGCCGAGCGAGGCGGTGTCGGCGATGATCGGGCGGATCTTCTCGAGCGGCACGCTCAGTTCCTCCGCCGCCATCATGCTCAGCGAGGCACGCAGGCCGCCGACGTCGGGCGTGCCGGCCGAAAGCTGCAACGTGCCGTCCTCGTTGAGCGACAGCGTGACCGAGGTCTCGCCGCCGACGTTGAACCAGAAGCCGGCGGCGACGCCGCGGCCCTGGTTCTTCTTCAAAGGTGCCTTGTAGTGCGGATGCGCCTTGGCGGCCTCGAGCGCCTGAACGAGCCCGATCGGCCCGAATTTCGGCCCGTAGGCAGCCTTGGTGCCTTCCTTGGCGGCGTTCTTCAGGCGGAAGTCGATCGGATCCATGCCGATCGCCAGCGCGAGCTCATCGACCACGCTTTCCACTGCGAACTCGGAGATCGGCGCGCCGGGCGCGCGGTAGGCGGCGACCTTCGGCCGGTTGGACACGATATCGTAGCCGATCACCTTGACGTTCTCCAAGTCGTAGGGCGCGAAGGCGCACATGCAACCCGGCCCCACCGGCGAGCCCTGGAAGGCGCCGGCCTGGTATTTGAGCACGGCCTCGGCGGCAACGATGCGGCCGTCTTTCCTGGCGCCGATCTTGACCCACACGTTGGCACCAGAGGTCGGCCCCGAGGCCTTGAACACCTCCTCGCGGCTCATCACCATCTTCACCGGGCGGCCGGATTTCTTGGACAAGGCGAGAGCCAGCGGCTCCATGTAGACCACGGTCTTGCCGCCGAAGCCGCCGCCGATCTCCGACGATGTGACCTTGATCTTGGAGATGTCCCAGCCGAGCAGCCGCGCGCAGTGCGCCCGCACGATCCAGTGGCCCTGCGTGGTGCACCACAGCTCGCCGGTGCCGTCCTCGCCGACCGATGCAATGCAGGCGTGCGGCTCGATATAGCCCTGGTGCACGGGGCGGGTATTGAACTCGCGCTCGATCACGACGTCGGCGGTCTTGAAGCCCTTGTCGACATCGCCGAGCACGAAATCCATCACCTTGGCGACGTTGGAGGGCTTCTTCGGCGGCGGATTGACGCCGGCGGTGATCATGTCCTCGTGCAACAGCGGTGCGTCGGGCTTCATCGCCTCGACCGGATCGAGCACGAAGGGCAGCACCTCGTAGTCGACGTGGATGAGTTTCAACGCCTGCTTGGCGATGGCGGCGGAGGTGGCGGCGACAGCAGCGACCGGATGGCCCTCGAACAAGGCCTTCTCGCGCGCCATCACGGTGCGCACCACGTCGCGGTAGTTGATCATCATCTCGCCGGCGGGCACGAACTCGGACGTCTGGTCCTTGAAATCGGCGGCGGTCACCACCGCCTTCACGCCGGCGAGCGCCAGCGCCTTGGAGACGTCGATGCCTCGGATGCGCGCATGCGGATGCGGGCTGCGCAGCACCCGCCCGACCAGCTGGCCGGCGATGTTGTGGTCGGCGCCGAACTTGGCGCGGCCGGTCACTTTGTCGAGGCCGTCGGGGCGAACCGGCCGCGTGCCGATGTACTTGAATTCCTCGGCGGCGGCGCGCTTTACGTCCTGTTGCATGGGGGGCTCCCTGAAAGCAAGTCAGCGGATTGGGGTTGAATAGCGGGTTTGGCCATTCGGCACATCGAATCGAAATGTTGCGTGGCCGGCCAGTTGTCGATTGTCTCGCTGCCACATCACTTCTGTGGACCTTTCGCGCCGATACGATCCGACAGCTCGGCGAGCTTGCGATCGAGCTGGGTCTCGAATTGCGTCATGCGGCCCAGCATTTCGCCCTTGAGCATCAGTTCGAACTCGCCGGTGGTGTCGCTGATGCGATGTTCGATCGCATCGAAACGGCGATCGACGGTCTCGAAACGCCGATCGATCGCATCGAAGCGGCGATCGACGGCGTCGAAGCGCCGGCGGGTCGCTTCGATGAACGATAACAGCAAATCCTGGTGCTTACGCAAGTCACCGCGCGTCTCCTTCAAGTCGGCGCGCACCTCCTTGAGGATCGAAAGCATCAGACTGTCGTCGGGGTCAGCCATGGCTCCGTGTGGTCCTGTTGTCCGGCCGTTTATTGCCGCTGCGATCCCGTGCCGCCCCGACGCTCGCGGGTCATTCGTCAACCGCTGACCCGCATCTCCGCCGCCGCATCCATCACCGCGCGGATGATCTTGTCGTAGCCGGTGCAGCGGCACAGATTGCCGGCCAGCCAATAGCGCACCTCGGTCTCGGTCGGGCTCGGATTCTTCTCGAGCAGCGATCTGGCCGCCACCAGCACGCCGGGTGTGCACACGCCGCATTGCAGCGCCGCGTGCTCCAGGAATTTGCGCTGCAGCGGGTGCAGCGCTTCCCCGCCAGGTCCGTGCTTGGCCATGCCCTCGATGGTCTCGATCGCCTTGCCGCCGGCCTCGACGCCGAGCACCAGGCATGAGCACACCAGCCGCCCGTCGAGCGTGACCGAGCACGCGCCGCAGTCGCCCGAGCCGCAGCCTTCCTTGGTGCCGGTGAGCCCGAGCGTGTCGCGTAACACGTCGAGCAGCGTGTCCTCGGTCTCGCACAGATATTCGACCGAGTCGCCGTTGACCTGTGCCGTTACGTGATGCTTTGCCATTCCTGCCTCGTCCCCGTGTCTGGTTAGCTCTTGCGGGCCCGCTCGGCCGCGATGAGGGCCGTCCGGCGTGCCAGCACGCCGGCAACCTTGATGCGGAAATCCTTGGTGCCGCGCTTGTCATCGATCGGCCGGCAGGCCTTTTCCGCGGCGGATGCGAGCGCGGCGAGGGCCTTGTCGTCGAGGCTGCTGCCGATCAGCGCCCGGGCGGCCTCGGCGACCAGCAGTGGCCGCTCGGCGACCGCGCCCAGCGCCACCCGCGCCGCCGTGCATTTACCCGAGCCGTCAAGGGTGAGATTGACGCCGCAGCCGACCACGGCGATGTCCATCTCGGTGCGCGGGATGAAGCGCAGGTAGGCATCGCCCGATCTGGCGGTTCGCGCGGGCAGCAAGAACGAGGCGATGATCTCGCCCTTGGTCAGCGACAGCTTGCGCGGCGCCAGCATGATGTCCTCGACCGGCACGTCGCGGCGGCCTTTGGGGCCTGCGATCCGCGCCAGCGCGCCGGCCGCGATCAGGGCGGGAACGCTGTCGGCGGCGGGCGAGCCGTTGCACAAGTTGCCGCCCATGGTGGCGCGGCCCTGGATCTGCGTCGAGCCGATCAGGTTCGCCGCCTCCACCACGCCCGGCCACATCGCCTTGAGCAGCGGATGCTCCTTCAATTCGGCGCCGGTCACCGCCGCGCCGATGCGAAATCCGCCGTTCTCGGCGGTCACCTGCCGCATCTCGCCGATCTTCTTGATATCGACGATCAGACCAGGCTCGATCAGATCCGAGCGGATCTGAACCAGCAGGTCCGTGCCACCGGCAAGCACGCGTGCCTCTCCGCTCGCTCCCGCGAGCAGGGCCGCGGCCGCCTCGATCGTCTCGGGCGCCTCGTACCGCATTCCAGCGACATCCTCCATATTGGGTGGGCTCGGACCCAGCGGCTCAGCTCGCCGATCCGTTCCGTTGCAGAGTGTGTGCATATATCTTTGCGCGAGACGCGCGGAGTGACAAGGTGCAATCTTTGCAAGCCGGGGCAAGCCGCGGCACGGTGACGGGGAGGCGATTACTGGCTCACAGTGCCGCCAGCTTGGAGTTCCTGACATCCGACACCAGCATGGCTCCCGGCGCGTGCGTGATGCAGAAGGGCAGCCTCGCCGCCGCGATCACGGCCTGTGGCGTCACCCCGCACGCCCAGAACACCGGCAACTCGTCGGACTTGACTGCGACCGCATCGCCATAATCGGGCTTGGCGAGATCCGCGATGCCGATCAGCTCCGGCTTGCCGATATGCACCGGCGCGCCGTGCACGGCCGGGAACCGCGTCGTGATCTGGATCGCACGGATCGCGTCGGCCGGGCGGTAGGGGCGCATCGACACCACCATCGGGCCATGGAACGGCCCCGCCGGCGTGCAGGCGATATTGGTGCGGTACATCGGCACGTTGCAGCCGCAGCTCTGATGCCGGATCTCGAGCCCGTCCTCGATCAGGGCCTCCTCGAAGGAGAACGAGCAGCCGAGCACGAAAGCCACCAGATCGCCGCGCCAGTGCGCGCGGATGTCGGTGGGCTCGTCAATGACCCTGCCGTCCTGCCAGACCCGGTAGCGCGGCACGTCGGTGCGGATGTCGAGGTCGGCGCCGAGCTCGGGGATGGCTGGATCGCCGGGCGCCGGCGAGACGCCGATGATCGGGCAGGGCTTGGGATTGAGCTGGCAGAACCGCAGAAAATCGCCGGCGACGTCCTTGGGCAGGATGGCGAGGTTGCCTTGCACGTAGCCGCGGGCAATGCCGGTGGTGGGACCCGTGAAGCGGCCGGCGCGGATCGCCCGGCGGGCCTCGATCCCGGTCGCCAGACTCTCGACGGAGGGGGTCTGATGCCCCGCCGCAGCAGGCGTTCCAGAGCGGCGTTTTGGCCGTGGCACGGTGATGGCCATGCGAGGCTCCTCTCGATCGGTGCAACGACGGCGCCGAGGCTATCGGACCCGCGCGGCCGCTTCAAGCGGGACCGACCGGGCCCGCCAGCTTGGGCGTCAGGTCGAGCACGGTCACCCCCGTCCTCGGCCGTTTGCGGTTGAGCCAGGCCGGATGCGACAGCGACTGGGCGACATCGGCGCGGCCGGCCGCCCAATGCTCCTCCACCGAATGGCGCGAGAAATCGTAATCCTTCGACTGCGAGAAGTAGTTCTTCCGGCGATTGATGAAGTGCACGATGGTGACCGCCGCATCGCACTTGATCTGATGCAGGATTTCCGCGTCGGCGGTGTTCTGCAGCTCCGGCGGCAGGCGCTCCAGCAGCCGGTAGATGGCGCGCCGCATGGTTTGCACGCGCTTGAACTCATCGGTATTGAGACGGGTGCGGCTGGAGAATCGGATGTCCTTCTCCCGTTCCGCCACGTCCATCAGCGACTTGGGCAAGGGACCGCGGGCGCTGAACAGGTCCACCTGAAAGATGCACTGGTCCGGCCGCGGCTCCTCGTCGAGCACGTATTCGAGCGGCGTGTTCGAAACCAGGCCGCCATCCCAATACGCCTGCCCGTCGATCTCGATCGGGGGAAAGCCCGGCGGCAGCGCCCCCGATGCCATGATGTGATCGACATTCAGTTGCTGGCGCGCGGTATCGAAGAACGCGAAATTGCCGGTGGCGACATTGACAGCGCCGACGCTCAGCCGTGTCGGCGGAGCGTTGAGCGCGTCGAAGTCGACGAGGCGGTTCAGCGTCTGGCGAAGCGGCTCGGTGTCGTAGACGCTGAGCGCCTGGGCAAAGCCCCGCGGATAGGCGAGCGCCGGGGGCACGCGCGGGGCGAAGAAGCCGGGGATGCCGAACATCATGCCCCAAGTGGCGCTCACCTCGTTGTAGGCGGAGTGCGCGTCCTCGCCCGGGACCACCGGCGGGGCGATCAGCACCGAGGAGATCAGCTCCCAGAATTCTCGGAGCCGCGCGACGCGGTTCTCCGGTTTATTGCCGGCGATGATGGCGCCGTTGATGGCGCCGATCGAGATGCCGGCGACCCAGTCAGGAGCGTGGCCGCGCAGACTGAGCTCCTCGTACACGCCGGCCTGATAGGCGCCGAGCGCACCGCCGCCCTGCAGCACCAGCACGATCTGCTCGCGGTTTGCCTCGCGGTCTGCTTCCATCATCCGCCGCCATCGGTCCTGTTGATGTCCATGGATATTCGAGGTGAAACGCAAGCTACAGCAGATTTCGCACCTGCAAGCCGCGCTGGCCGCTGAGGTCGACTTGATCTCCCAACTGACCGGGGAATCGCCGGTCAGCAGGTTTCATGCTAATATCAGCCATGGCGCCTGCGGCAAACGGCAATAACGGCGGAGCGCATCCCTTCGAGGTGGATCTGGACACCTTGAGCCGGCTCGCGCAATTGTTGAACGGCAATACCGTTATTGCCGCGACCTTCGCGCGCGTCGCCGGCCAGGCCATGCTGACGGTCCCGTCCTGGTATGCGCCGGCACCGACCAGCCGGGTCGCCATCATCCGAGCGCTGCTGCGGCTCTGGCAGGCAACCGACGCGGCGCAAGGATCCTCGCATGCCGATGATGTCGGACGGGCCCGCGCGGCGTTCGTGCTGGCGGCGCTCGAAGGCCTGACGACGCGGGCGATCGCCGCCGCGTTCGGTTGCAGCGAGCCGGCGGCTGTGGCGCTGATCGAGGCGGCGGCGCGCGAGATCGGAGCCCGCATGCGCACCTGCATTCTGCTGATCGAGGGTGGGGCGGGCGCCTCGCGCTGGATCGAGGCACTCATCAGCAGCGAGGGGCATCGGCCGCTCGGGCCGGCACGACTGGCGGAGCAGGCCGCCCAGTTGATCAGGGCGCACCGGCCTGGCCTGATCATGGCCCAGCTGCAATTGGATCAGGATCCGGCCAGCTCGGCACCTCTGCTCGCGCCTCAACTCTCGAAAATCTGGCCCGCGCCCGTCGTCTTGTTCGGCGCCGACACTGAGCCGGGGGCATCCGGCCCGGCGCCGGGGAAATGGCCGGTTCCGGCCTTTGTCATCGCAGAGCCGATCGTCTCCGAGACCGTCAAGGCCGTGATGGGTGTCGCCTTGTTCTTCCACCCGGTCAAGGTTGGGGACACCGTAAGCGCACCCGATGCCAAATCCTGATCCGCACCGGCCGTGGCAGCACCGATTCCCCGGCTTGCTCAAAACTGTATCTTTTCGGCGGCCAGCACATATTCGGCAGCGTCCGCCGGCAACAGCAGCCGCTGCTGCACCAGCTGTGCGGTCGCGTCCTTGACCTTCGCCACATAAGCGTCCCTGGAGCCGTAGCGCTCCTCGCGCGAGAGCCGTGCGTCGCCCTTCGAGTCCCGCTGGGCCTTGTTGCGTGCGAACGGGATCGAGGCCCCGTCGCGGTCGCACAGCTCGGTGTGATAGGCCTTGTAGACGTTCCAGCCTGTGAACGTCGCCAGCGGCACGGCGACAGGCGGCAGGCGGATGCCGGCGGTTTCGTTGCCATCGCCGTCGATGGCCGAGACCAGTGTGGCGTAAGCCAGGATCGGTTCCCGTGGCGGAGCAATCCAGTCGGCTGGCGGTCCGATGCGGTTGGCTCCGGGACCCATCACAAATCCAGGCATTTTCGGAAAGGCGAGCTTGCCCGCTTCGACGGCGGTGCGGTCGGAGAGGCTGGGCACCCGCGATGCCGGCGGCGCATCGCCTGCCACCACCCAGGCTTCCAGGGCCCGCAGCAGCGCGCGCAGGGCCGGCGCGGCACTGTTCGGGTTGCGCGGCATGGCGCACAGCCCGGGCGCATCATTGACGCCGGCGCGGCCGCCGTGCTGGGTCCCCGCGATCATGTAGACCCGCTCGTTCTCGGGCAGGCGTGCGTCGATGCGGCCGGTCGGGTCCATATGCACCAGCGAGGCGCCCTTCTGCCAGTACTCGGTCGAGGTGTTGACCTCCATCATCCGGGGCTCGGTTGCGGAGGAAACCGAATGCAGCCTGCCGGTCTGGCTGGTGAACGGGTCGGTCATCCGCGCGCGGCTGAACGGAAACCAGTTCTCGGGATAGAAGCGGTCCTCGTGCTGCGTCGCCGTGCGCCCCGGCATGGCGAAGGTGTGATTGGCGGATACCTTGCCGGCCCCTGCGATGTGGCTGAGCATGCCGTCGAAAACCCGCCGGCCTTGCTCGTCGGCATTCATGCCGAGCTCGAGGAAGTGGCGCAGATAGCGGCCCGACTGCGACACTCCGAACGCGATGGTATGGGTAATGGGGCCGGCCGGACTCGTCGGAGACCCGCGTGCCGAAGCGGTCTTCAGGCCCGCCTTTGCTAACCGTTTGGCGCCCGCGGCCGGCTCGATCGTCGCGGGACTCGGGGCTGGCCCATTGCGCAGATAGGAGACGAGATCGCGGGTGGCGGCAAACCCCATGCCGACGACTTTGGGCGCGGTTGCCTCGTACCAAAGCTCGTGAATCTTGACCGGAAAGAATTTGGTTCCTGCGGGCATCAGACGGATGGTTTTTTGATCGAGAAACTCCCATTTGTCAGCAGGAATCTCGGTTCTCGGCTCGCCCTCTTTCTCCCGCACGGTCAGGCGCGCCTTGCTCTTGTCGGTGGAGACGGCCGGATACGGCAGCACATGCAACGCGCCGTCCCCGCCGCCGCGCGTGGCGATCTGGAACTCGTCGCGGATACGCTGCGCGATCGGCCTGCCCTCATTGGTCGCTGTGGGAACCTCGATCCGCATCAGCCCCGCGGGAACATCCGGATCCCAGCCCGACCACACGAGCGTGGCGCCGCGATCGAGCATGAAACGGTTGCCGGCATCGGGAAGTGATTTAGGGTCGTTCGGCGTGGCGGGCGTGGTTTCGGCCGCTTCGTTCATCCAGGTGAGGAAGAACTTCCGCCCGCGGTTGAGCACGTCGTAAACGAGCACGCCGCTCGACTTGGCCGCATCGGCGGGTTTGAGGATGAATACGTCCGTCCGATACTCGACGTTGCCGCGCGCGTTTCTCGGCGCCCGGTCAAGATCAACGATCACAGAATTGGCGGGATCACTGGGATCGAGCTCTCCGATGGCAGTGCCCTTGACCCGCAGGTAGCTGCCGGCAGCACCAAGGCTCGCGCCGTCGGCGAACGGCTCAGGCGGCTCGAGCCTGATCTCGGTGATCATCGCCGCGGCCGATCCGCAGGTCAGCGCCAGCGCAAACAGTCCCACGCATAGCAGTTTGGCCGATCGTCGCGCAGCGGCCATGAAGGTCCTCCAGGCTCGGGTTGGCTTCTCCAGCCGTCAGAAAAGCTTGTCCGTCCACGATAATCAAGTGTGCCGAAAATCGCACACGTGCGGTCCCGGGGGGCGATCCACGTCGAGCGTTGCCATAACCCGGTGCGTCAGCGTCCGGGCCAAGCTGCGCGAAGGGGTGATGATTGGAATGGTCCCGGTCCAGTCCCCGAGTCAGTGCGTTTTGGCGCCGGACCGGCCCGCTCGGCGAAATCACATCACCGCGCCGATGTGCCAGGGCACGAACTCGTTGTCGCCATAGTCGTACTGCTCGCTCCAGGTGCGCTCGCCCGAAGCGACAGCCAGCAGCTTCAGGAAGATGCGTTGGCCCGCGGCCTCGATCGTCTCCTCGCCGGTGACGATGGTGCCGCAGTTCAGATCCATGTCCTCTTTCATGCGCTCGTACATGTCGGTGTTGGTGGCGAGCTTGATGGTCGGCACGGGCTTGTAGCCCTGCACGTTGCCGCGGCCGGTCGTGAAGCACATGATGTTGGCGCCGGACGCGATCTGGCCGGTGGAGCAGACCGGATCGTGACCGGGCGTGTCGACATAGACGAAGCCTTTTTCCGTGACCGGCTCGGCATACTGGTAGACCGCGTTGAGCGGGCTCGTGCCGCTCTTGGCGACGGCCCCGAGCGATTTCTCGAGGATGGTGGTGAGCCCGCCGAGCTTGTTGCCGGGCGAGGGGTTGTTGTTCATCTCCGCGCCCTCGCGGTCGCAATAGCGGCGCCACCATTCGATCCGCTCGATCAGTTTCTTGCCGACCTCCGGCGAGCGCGCGCGGCGCGTCAGCAGATGCTCGGCGCCATAGATTTCCGGGGTCTCCGACAGGATCGCGGTGCCGCCGTGCTTGACGATCAGGTCGGCGGCGACGCCGAGTGCGGGGTTGGCGGAAATGCCGGAATAGCCATCCGAGCCGCCGCACTGCAGGGCAACGACGAGATCGGCCGCCGATGCCGCGCCGCGTGTCTGCGCGTTGACGTCCGGCAGCATCTCGCGCAGGCCGTCGCAGGCGGCCGCGATGGTTTTCTGCGTGCCGCCGGTGTCCTGGATGGTGAGCGTGCGGAACAACCGGCCTTCCTCGATGCCGTAACGCTCCTTCAAATAGGAGATCTGGTTGCCCTCGCAGCCGAGCCCGATCACGACGACGCCGCCGAAGTTGGGGTTGTTGGCATAGCCCCAGATGGTGCGGGCGAGGATGTCGTAACCCTCGCCCTTGATGTTGAGGCCGCAGCCGGTGCCGTGGGTCAGCGCGACCACGCCGTCGATGTTGGCAAAGCCGGCGAGGCCGCCCTGCTGATTGAACCGCTGGGCGACGTAGCGCGAGACGGTCGCCGAGCAGTTCACGGTCGAGATCACCGCCAGATAATTCCGTGTGCCAACTTTGCCGTTGCCGCGCTTGAACCCTTGCCAGCTTGCGCGCTCGTCCTCGCCGACAAGGTTAACCGGCCGCGCGTCCGCGCCATGGGCATAGTCGAGCTCGAGGTCCTGCATGGCGCAGTTGTGCTCGTGCACCCACTCGCCGGGCTTGATGGCGGCCTTGGCAAAGCCGATGATCTGCCCGTATTTGCGCACCGCCGCGCCGGCCTCGATGGGGGCGAGCGCGACCTTGTGCCCACGCGGAATACGCTGCAGTGCAGCAATATCGGCTCGGCCGGTGGCAGCGCCCGGCATGAGCGCGGCGCGGGCCACGGCAACGTTGTCGGCGGCGTTCATGATGATGACGGGAAGGCTGGCGGAGGAGGTGCTCATGGGGTGCTCGCTGCGGTTGCCGGGCGACTATAGCCGAGTGCCGGACGAACCGCGACCGCCTCGCAACGGATCGGGAGATGAGCAAAACAGCCGACGATTCTGCTGCATTCTGCCAACGATTCTGGGCATTCTGCCGTGGATTCTGCCGGGATTCTGCCGACGATTCTGCTGATTCCGTGGGGCGTGGCGTCTCCCACCGATCGCCCCGCGGCTTCTTGCGAGACACCGCAAGCGCGCTGAGGCAGACTGCCGGCGCGTGCGGCCAGCGATGAGCATAAGGGACAGACGGGCAATCATGCGACACCTCGGTTTGTTGGTCCTGCTGGCGTCGGCCTCTTTCGCCGCGCGCTCCGTTCCGGCCGCCGACGCGCCGGTCGCGGCGGCGATCGCGACGCTGAAGGGCGTCGCCCGCGATCCGGCCAAGCTTGCCGCCTTCTGCGAGATGAGCCATTTGATGTCCGCCGATCCGGACGATCTGCCCAAGGACGACGACGTCTACAAGCGCATCGATGCCGACATGCGCACGCTGGGTCCGGCCTTCCAGGACGCCTGGAACATCGGCGCCGAGCTCGAGCCGGAAACCCCCGATCAGAAAATCTACGAGGCCGCCATGGGCGAGCTGGAGGCGCGGTGCGGGGAGTGAAGGGTGGTGAGGTGCCTCAATTCCCGGCCAGGTCACAAAAGTAAAACTGCGATTCTCGACTTCATTCCGAGGACCCAGGGGTGGGCTTGGGATTGCGGAAATGGTTCTGCAGATGCGCGTCGAGGGCGACGATCGCCATCAGCAAGGTGGGGGTGAGCGCACCGCTGGCCAGCATCGGCTGCAACGATTCAAATTGCCATTTCTCGCTGATGCGTCGCCACAGCCATTGGCCGCGGGCCGCCGGCAGACCACCCTCGATTTGCTCTACCAGCTGGCGCGCCTCCGCAACCCGCGCCATCGCGGCAGCCTCGGTCACCTCCTTCTCACGTACCCGCCGCAGCAATAGGCAGCTGTACTCGGCACAGGTCAGCGGCCGCTGTGCGTACACGGTGCAGCGCATTGACCGGAAACAGCCGCAGGGCTGATGGAAGCCGGTCGCGTCCCCTTGGGTCACGACGTCGATCGGCCAGGTCTTCGCCAACGCCACCTCGTCCGGCCGCAGCTCCACCCAGGAATGAAGCTGGCCTTGGCAGCACAGACCGCAGGACCTGCACAACCCCGATTCATCCGGCCGATCGTCCGCCATTGACGCCTTTCTCCGGTCACTGCCGCTCGATGGTAGCGGAGGCCGGTCGTGGAAACCACTGGAGGATTGCGGTCGCTGCCGGGCGACACTCCGTTCAAACGCCAAGGGAGCAGCCATGTCCCGAGACACGTCTGCCCCCTGCTGCAGTCTCGAAGTGGCCAGCGGCTGCCGACATCACACCTTGAAGTACGAGGTATACTTGGCCTTGATCTCGTCGCTGTGGGCTTCGACGGCGGCGGGGTCCTCCTTCATCACCTTGAGCTCGGCGAGCTTTTTGGCGCCTTTGCGCCAGGCGACCTGCTCGTGCGCGCTGCGCAGGGCGGCGACGTCGACGTTGACCTGCTGGCCCTCGCGCCCCATCGCCCACTGGTAGAACAGCCGCGCCGCGTTGGGGTTGGGCGAGGACTTCATGATGCCCATCGGACCGGTGATCACCGGGCTGCCCTCGCTGGCATAGACGATCTCGACCGGCGCGCCCTTGTCCTGCAGCTGGAAGATGGTGTAATCGCCGCCGTCGACCTGCACCGCGCGCTCGCCGGCGGCGATCTTCTTCGGCGGATCGGCGGCCGACTGCAGCTGCATCACTTTCTGCTTGGCGAGCTTCTCGAAGTAGTCCCAGCCGAGCGTCGCGGCCATCTGCTGGGTGGCGGCCATGATGGTGCCCGAATAGCCCGGATGCCCCTTGACCAGCTTGCCCATCCATTTGGGATCGAGCAGGTCGTGGAAGCTCTTGGGCGCGTCCTCGGCCTTCACCAGGTTGGTATTGTAGGCGATCACCGAGAGGTAGATGCGCCAGGAGGCGAACATGCCGTCCGGGTCGCGGTCGTGGGCCGGGTAATGCCGCGCGATCTCCTCTGTGAGGTAGGAGGCCAGCATGCCCTCCCGCTTCCAGGTGATGAAGTGCGCCGCATCCGAGCTTTGCGTGATGTCGCAGGCGTAGATCTTGCTCGCGATTTCCTGGGCGATGCGCTGGTAGTTGCGCTCCGCCCCGGAACGCTCGACGCGGACCGAAACTCCCGGATATTTGGCCTCGAACGCCTTGGCGACCTTCTCGGCGACCGGCAGCTCGACCGAGGTATAGAAGCTGAGCTTGCCCTCCTTCTGTGCGGCGGCGATCAGCGCGGGCGTGATCGGCTGTGGCTCGGGAGCGGCGGCGAACGTCGCCCGCGCCGGGGTCAGCAGTGTGACGCCGGCGGCTGCTCCGGTGCGGATCACGTCTCGTCTCGACAGCGGTTTCATGTATGCTCCTCCCGGACGGATTGTGGTGTTTGGGTGTTTGCCGACGGATGGCGGGAGTTTGCCACACAGCCGGGCGATGCCACAATGGCACGATGCGGGGCAGCCCGCCGCACAACAGGAGGACGAGCCGATGCAAGACGAGAAGATACTCGGCAGCCGCGAGGGCGCGGTCGGGCACGTCGTGTTCAATAATCCCGCCAAGTTGAACGCCGTTTCGCTCGATATGTGGGAGGAGGTTGCCGCCCTGCTCGCCGGCTATGCCGCCGACCCCGCCGTGCGCGCCGTGGTGGTCAGCGGCGCCGGCGGCAAGGCGTTCGTGTCGGGGGCCGACATCTCGAAATTCGAGAGCGAGCGCGCCAACATGGAGGCGCAGACGAAATACGACGCCGTGTCGAGCCGCGCCTACGACCTGCTTTACTTCTTCCCCAAGCCGACCATCGCCAAGATCACCGGCTATTGCATCGGCGGCGGCATGAACCTCGCCAACTGCTGCGACCTCAGGTTCTGCAACAGCGGCGCCCGCTTCGGCGTGCCGGCCGCCAAGCTCGGGCTCGGCTACGGCTACGAGCGCATCCGCCGGCTGTCGGAGACCATCGGCCTCTCCAAGACGCTGGAGGTCATCTACACCGCCTGCCAGTTCTCCGCCGAGGAGGCGCTGGCCATGGGTTTCGTCAACGGCATCGCGCCGGACGGCGAGCTCGACGCGCTGGTTGCCGGCATCACCTCCCGCATCGGCGAGAACGCGCCGCTCACCATGGCGCTCGCCAAGGCCTCCGCCCGCGAGCTCGGCAAGCCGGACGCGAACCGCGATTTCGCCAGACTGGACGAGATGGTGCGCGCCTGCTTCGATAGCGCCGATTACACCGAGGGCCGCCGCGCGTTCATGGAGAAGCGCAAGCCGCGGTTTGGGGGGAAGTGAGATCGTGAGATCGTGAAGTCGTGAGATCGTGAAAACACCTTTCTTCACGACCTCACGAAGGCGCGCAGCGCCGCCTCACGATCTCACGATCTCCCGCCATAACAAGGAGTAACGTCCCATGTCGACCATGCCGCTGGCCGGGCTCACCGTGCTGGATCTGACCGCCCACCGCGCCGGGCCCACCGCCGCGCGGCAGCTGGCGGATTGGGGCGCGAGCGTCATCAAGATCGAGCCGGTCGCCGCGCAGGGCGATTCGATGGGAGGCAACCGCCACGGCTTCGACTTCCAGAACCTGCACCGCAACAAACGGGCCATCACCCTCAACCTGAAGAGCGAGGAGGGGCGCGCGATCTTCTTCAAGCTGGCGACGACGGCAGACGTGATCGTCGAGAACTACCGCTCCGACGTGAAGACGCGGCTCGGCATCGACTACGCTGCGGTCGCCAAGCTGAACCCGCGCATCGTCTACGGCAGCATCGCCGGCTTCGGACAGACGGGGCCCGATGCCACCCGGCCGGGCGTTGATCAGATCGCGCAGGGCATGGGCGGCTTGATGTCGATCACCGGCCTGTCCGGACAGGGCCCGGTGCGCGTCGGCATCCCGATCTGCGATCTGACCGCGGGCCTGCTGCTGGCGCAGGCGATCCTGCTCGCGCTCTATCAACGCGGGACCACGGGCAAGGGCCAGTGGGTGCATACCTCGCTGCTCGAAGCGATGGTCTTCATGCTCGATTTCCAGGCCTCCCGCTGGCTGATCGCGGGGGAGGTGGCGGGCCAGGCCGGCAATGACCACCCGACCTCGGTGCCGACCGGCGTGTTCCCGACCCAGGACGGCCACATCAACATCGCGGCGTCGGGCGGCAACCTGTGGGGGCGGTTGTGCGAGGCGCTGCCGGCACCCGAGCTGCTCGAGCACCCCGATTTCGCAACGTCGCAGAAACGCTCGAAAAACCGCAAGGCGCTGAACGAGAGGATCGGCGCCGTCACCAGCAAGAAAACCAGTGCGCACTGGGTCAAGCTTCTGAACAAGGCCGGCGTGCCGTGCGGGCCGATCAACAGTATCGATCAGACCTTTGCCGAGCCGCAGGTCAAGCACCTCGGAATCGCGCGGCCGGTGCACCATCCCAAGCTCGGCGATATCAAGGTGGTCGGCCAGCCGATCAACATGAGCGCGGCGCCGCAGCCCGACACGCTGCGGCCGGCGGCCGAGCTCAGCCAGCATACCGACGAGGTGCTGGCCGGCATCGGCTACGATGCGGCGGCGATCGAGGCGCTGCGCCGCCGCGGCGTCATTTGACAGCGTTTGTTCAACGTTAGGTTCACGCCCAGGGAGACCGTCATGTCCAGCATCCTGTTCGACCATGTCCATCTGCGAAGCCCCGACCCGGAGGCGACGGCGCGCTACTACGAGCGCATGTTCGGCGCCGAACTGCTGCGATCGACGCTGGACGGCAAGCCGCGCATCGACATGAAGCTCGGCGGCACCGATATTTTCATTGCCCCCGTGCAGCCGACCGACAGCATTGGCGCCGCGCCATCCTCTCCCTACCTCGGGCTCGACCACATCGGCCTCAAGGTGAGCAACCTCGACAGCCTGGCGGCGGAGCTGAAGTCGAAAGGCGCGGTATTCACGATGGAGCCGAAAACCATCAGGCCGGGCGTGCGTATCTCGTTCGTGCGCGGGCCCGAAGGCGTTGCCATCGAATTGCTCGAGCGCACGGCGGCGTAGAGCGCGGTTTCCACTCGATTGTGTCAAGGCCATGTCCCGAAAGGGATCGGCCGGCGCGCGGAGCCGGCGACATGCTGTGTTTCGGTGACGAGCCCCGGGATGTTTTTACCGCAGGAGCATCCTCAATGGCCCGCCTCCCACCAGGCATCGATTTGTGCGCCGGCGAGCGGCGTCACCTCGGGATGCTTCAGCCGCGCGGAATGGGCGATCCACTGCCTGGGGAGGTGGAACAGCGGGATCACGTAATCGCCGCTGAGCAGCGCACGGTCGAGCGCGCGGGCGATGGAGACGAGCTCCTCGCGGGTGCGGGCGGCGACCAGCGCATCGATCGCCGCATCCACCGCCGGGCTCTTGACTCCGGGGAAATTGAGCGTTCCTTCCGCCTCCGCGCCGTTTGAATTCCAGCGGTTGTACTGCTCGTTGCCCGGCGAGATGCGCCCCGTCCAGGTATACTGCATCATGTCGAAGTCGTGCGACTGCAGCCGCTTCCAGTACTGCGCCTCGTCGGCGAGGCGGATGCTGACCGTGATGCCGACCCGCTGCAGCGTCTGCGAGAACGCCAGCATCAGTTTTTCCTGATCGCGGTTGAGGGCGAGGAACTCGAAGCCGAGCGGCTGACGGCTGGCGTGCTGGACGAGGCGGCCGCCCTGCAGCTCCCAGCCGGCCTCGTTGAGTAGGCGCATGGCTTCCCGCAGATGCTCGCGGTTGAGGCCGCTGCCGTCGCTGGTCGGCAGGCGGTAGGTTCCGGCGAGGATTTGCGGCTTGATCTCGCTCAAGTAGGGCGCCAGCAGTGCCCGCTCCCGCGCATCGGCGGGGTGGCCGGTGGAGGCGAGGTCGGAGCGGGCGAAATAGCTCTCGCTGCGGCTGTAGAGGCCGTGAAACAGATTGCGGTTGATCCAGTCGAAATCGAACAGCAGGATCAGCGCCTGGCGCACGCGCGGATCGGCGAACAATGGTCGGCGCGTATTGAACACGAGCCCGGTCATGCCGTCGGGAAGACCGGTCGGAAACTCTGCCTTGACGATGCGACCCTGCTGCACCTGGGGAATGTCGTAGCCTTCGGCCCAGCGCCCGGGCCCCGTCTCCTCGCGCAGGTCGATCTCACCGGTCTTGAAGGACTCAAACAACGTGTTGGCGTCGCGAAAGTAGTCGTAGCGGATCACATCGAAGTTAAATCGTCCGCGGTTGACCGGCAGATCCCGGCCCCAGTAATCGGCATTGCGGCGGAACGTGATGGATTTGCCGGCATCGACCTTGTCGACGACATAGGGGCCACTGCCGAGCGGGGGTGCAAGGCTCGTATGATTGAACGCCTCGGCCGTCATCCGGTGCCTCGGCAGCACCGGCATCAAGCCGATGATCAGCGGCATTTCCCGGTCGTCGGCAGCGGCGAACGTGAAGCGGACGGTCGCTCCATCGAGCCGCTCGGCCAGGCGCACCTTCTTGTGGTAGCCGCGGGTGAAGGGATGGGCATGGTCGCTGTCGCGCAGCAGCATGTGCGTGAAAATCACGTCGTCCGCGGTCACCGGCCGTCCGTCCGAGAAACGGGCGGCGGGGTCGAGATGAAATGTGATGCTGCCGCGGTCCTCCGGCACCTCGACCGTTTTGGCGATCAGCCCGTACAGTGTGAACGGCTCGTCGGCGGAGCGGAACATCAGCCGCTCGTAAACGAAGTCCTGAACGCCATTGGCCCAGGTGCCACCGAATATGAACGGGTTGAGGCTGTCAAAGCTGCCATTCTGGCCGAGAACGAGCCGGCCGCCCTTGGCCGCCTCGGGATTGACGTAGGGCAGATGTGTGAAGCCAGGTGGAAGTCTGGCATCGCCGTGCATGGCGAGGGCTTGGATCGAGCTTGGCGACTGCGCGGGGGCGCCGACCGGCTGCACGGAGGCCGTCAGGCTCGGCTCGCGCTCCTGCGTGCCCGAGGCCGCCCACGCCGCGGGGCAGGCACCGGCGCAGACGCAAACCCAAAAGACGAGTTTCCAGCGCGGCATTCTGCGGCTATACAACTCTGGCATCTGGCCTCTGGAACGTTGGCCGCCGCTCCACGCGAGCGGCCGAGATGGGGAATGAACCACGGACCTGGGGCAATTGCGTGACGGCAGGGGGCGTCCCAGCTGGCCACGCAGTGCTAGGGCCAGCGTGGCGGGTTGGCAACTGCCGCCGCAAATCGGCCGTGGATATACTGACGCATGGGCGCTACGGCCACGGGATTGCCTCAATCAAACGGTGAAAGCCGGGGGCCTCGCACATGATGCGGCGAGAATACTGGCAGCGCCGGACGGACCGGCTCGAAGCAAGAGGTAGAGGATTCTGATGGCACAAACGATGTCCCTCATTCGGACGATGGGCCGCGCCGCTGCAACCGCGGGGTGCTTGGCCGTGCTGGTCGCGGCGAACGCGGCCATGGCGCAGGATAAAAAGGGGGCGGCTCCGGCAGCCCAGGACAAGAAGGGGGCGGCTCCGGCAGCCCAGGACAAGAAGGGGGCGGCACCCGCGGCCGCGGCAGATGCCAAGCCGCAGAGCGTCTGGGTCAAGCTCTGCGACAAAGTGAAGGTCCTCAATGCTGAGAAGAAAGAGGAAGAGAAGCAGCTGTGCCTGACGCATCATGAGCGTCTGGATGCGGCAGCCGGCATGACCATCGTCTCGGCGGCCATCCGCCATCTCGACGGTGCCCCCAAGCAGGACTTCCTGGTGATGGTGAACACCGGGGCGGGGCTGGTGATCCCAGCCGATATCCTGGTGAAGTTCGATGGCGACAAGGAGAACGAGGGCACGCGCCTCAAGTTCGAGATGTGCCAGCCGACGGTGTGCCAGGCCTCGACCGAGGTCACCCCGCAGATCCTCGACAAGATGAAGAAGGGCAAGGGCTTCCTGGTGGTCGCCGTCAACGCCGGCAAGCAGCCGATGGGCTTCCCGGTGGCGCTGACCGGCTTTGCCGAGGCCCTCGACGGCCCGCCGACCGACACCAAGCTCTATGCCGAGGCGCGCCAGCGTCTGATGCAGCAGCTCGCCCAGCAGCAGCGCGCCGAGCTCGAGAAGAACCCCGAGCTCGCCAAGGCCGTGAAAGCCGCCGAGGAAGCGCAGAGTAAGGTCGCCGCGCAGGTGCAGGAGCTGCAGAAGCAGCAGGCCGCTGCGCAACCGCCCGCCGGCGCCGCACCGCCAGCCGCCGCGGCCAAGGATGCCGCGAAGAAGAAGTAGGTCACATTGCATTGCGTAATGGGAGGCCGTCCGGGCATTGGCTCGGGCGGCCTTTTCTATCGCACCGGTGCCAGGCAGGCGGCTGCGGCTCAATGCGCCTGGATGAACAGGGCGCGGTAGCTGCCATCGTCGGCCGACGCGAACATCTCCGGCAATTGCGGATGGCGCAACGGCGTGCCGGTGTCGTCCGGCAGCAGGTTCTGCTCGGAGACGTAGGCGATGTACTCGGTCTCCGCGTTTTCGGCGAGCAGATGGTAGAACGGCTGGTCCTTGCGCGGCCGCAGCTCGGTGGGGATCGACTGCCACCATTCCTCGGTGGAATCAAACACCGGATCAATATCGAAGATCACGCCACGGAACGGGTAGATCCGGTGGCGCACGACCTGACCGAGCCCGAATTTAGCGCGCTTCATCTGACGTTTTCGTGCGGCTGGCTTTTTCATGTTTGTTACTCGTGACGGACGGCAGCTTCCATTCATAATGGCCGCGGCGGTTGCGGTGTCAACCCGATCGGGGGTTCGGTTAACGCTCGGGCCACGCGCGATGTTGCAGCGACGCTTCACCCACCTTCGCATGCACCGCATTCAGACCCCATATTGCGCCGCCCGTTCCTTGTCCTTCGCACCGACCAGTCGCGCCAGATCCACCATCACCTTGGCCTGTTTCCAGGTCGCATCGTCCTGCATCTTGCCGTCGATCATGACGGCGCCGGTGCCATCGGGCATGGCTTCCAGGATCTTTCTGGCAAAGGCCACCTCGGCGGGATCGGGGCTGAATACCCGCTTGGCAATCTCGATTTGCGATGGGTGCAGCGTCCAGGCTCCCGCGCAGCCCATCAGAAAGGAATTGCGGAACTGGGCTTCGCAGGCGGCGGCGTCGGCAAAATCGCCGAACGGGCCATAGAATGGCTTGATGCCGTACTGGGCGCAGGCATCGACCATGCGGGCCACCGTGTAATGCCAAAGATCCTGCTGGGCGAAGGTTCGCTCAATGCCAGGTTTTGCGGCGTCGGCCAGCACACCATAGCCGGGGTGCCCGCCGCCGACCCGCGTCGTCTTCATGGCGCGCGAGGCCGCCAGGTCGGCGGGCCCGAGGCTCATGCCGTGCATGCGGGGCGAAGCCCCGGCGATCGCCTCGACATTGACGACCCCCTCTGCGGTTTCCAGGATCGCGTGGATCTGGATCGGCCGCTTGATGGCATGCCGCGCCTCGAGCTGCGCCAGCAGCTGATCGAGATAATGAATGTCCCATGGGCCCTCGACCTTCGGCAGCATCACCACGTCGAGCTTGTTGCCGACCGCCGGCACGATCTCGAGCAGATCCTCGAGCCCCCAGGGCGAGTTGAGGCAATTCACCCGGGTCCACAGTGCCGTGCCTGTGAACGTGCTGGCCTCGGCCAACTCGATGAAACCGCGCCGGGCCGCGCTTTTCTGATCGGACGGGATGGCATCTTCGAGATTGCCCAGAACGACATCCACCTGACCTGCCAATTCATTGATCTTGCTTCGTATCTTTGCGTTGTGCGGCGGCACGAAGTGAATCATCCGCTCGAGCCGCACCGGGGGCGCGCGAAATGGTGCGGGGGCGCCAATGGCGAGGGGCGCGTAAAATTTAGCCGGCGTGCGGGACGAAGCCATGAACATCAGCCTTTCGAAACTTGCTGCATTTGTGCACCGCACTCTAATGCGGCGGCTGGCAGGGTCAATGTTAACCATAGTTGCGCAGCGGGCTTTTCGCAGTCGCGTGCAGCGGCCAGATTGCGGTTCCTGCCTGGGGATATGCAACTTATTCATTCCCGATGCGTTCCAACACTTGTTTAGACGAGCCTGACGGGACGCTTTCAACGACAATCCTGACATCGGACATGATCCATGAATGACGCCGATCCGCTTTTGCCGTCCTGGCCGCGCGTCTTGGCGACATCCGTGCTGGTGCTGGCAGCCACCTTTTTCGTGGCGCGTGCGCAGATGCCGCGGCCGCTCGCACGGCATCATTGGACGATTGTCGCATGGCCCGGGGCGCTGCCGGCCGAGCTTGTGCTCGGGCAGCAATGGAGTATGGGTTCTGCACGAGCGCACACGGCCGCGATGCGCAGCGGGGTGACGGAGGCCGGGATCCAACGTTCCGAGCCAACCTATCAACCGCAGAGCCGCCCGGCCGCTCCGTTCTGGCCCTGGCTGGCCGTGAGTCAGGATGCCGAAGAGGGCAGCCTGGCTGGACTTGAGGCGAGGCTGGGCGAGGCCGCACCACCGGCGGCGAGCGGGTATGATCCGGGGCGGGCTGTCGTGGCGACGCGGGAGGGGGCGCCGGTCTATTTCGGCGGCTTGTCGGAGGCCGAGTTTCGCGAGAAGGAGACCCGCTGCCTCGCCACCGCGATCTACTACGAGGCGCGCAGCGAGCCGATCGAGGGACAGCTCGCAGTCGCGCAGGTGATCATGAACCGGATCCGGACCCAGTACTATCCAGCGACCGTCTGCGGCGTCGTCTACGAGGGGGCGGAGCGTCGTACTGGCTGCCAGTTCTCGTTCACCTGCGGCGGCGCGGTCAGCGCGCGGAAGGATGCGCCACGCTGGCAGCAGGCCCTGGACCTCGCGCAAAAGGTGGCCGACGGGCAGGTCTGGCTGAAGTCGATCGGGTACGCAACGCACTACCACGCGACCTATGTCAGCCCCGCCTGGACCCGCGAGATGAACCGCATCCAGCAGATCGGCCGGCATATTTTCTATCGGCCGAAATCGTTCCGGCCACCGTTGGGGGAGGTCGTCGCCAACTGAGCGGGGCATGGTGTAGGCTCGCTGTCCAGGTTGTTGTCCCCCGACACGGAGCCCCCGTTGCCGAGCCGAGATGCGTCTGCCCCGAGGCTGTTCGTCGAGATGCCGCTGTCGCAAGGCGATGCGGTCGCGTGCACGCCCGAGCAGGCCAACTATCTGCGCAACGTGCTCAGGCTCGCAGCCGGCGATACCGTGCTGCTGTTCAACGGCCACGATGGGGAGTGGCGGGCCGAGGTTGCGGAAGCCGGCAAGCGGGCGGTCCGGCTACGCCCTGAAGCTCAAGTCCGCCCGCAGCAGGCCGGTCCCGACATCGACTACCTGTTTGCGCCGCTGAAGCGTTCGCGGCTCGACTACATGGTGCAGAAGGCGACGGAGTTGGGCGCGCGGCGGCTGCGGCCGGTGTTGACACGATATACAACTCCCGAGCGGGTCAACTCGCAGCGCATGCGCGCCAATGCCGTCGAGGCGGCGGAGCAGTGCGGCATCCTTGCTGTCCCCGAGGTGCTGGAGCCGGACAAGCTCGCGCGCGTGCTCGCTGGTTGGGAGGCGAGCCGCCGGTTGATTTTCTGCGATGAGGGTGCCGAACTGGCGAGCCCGATCGTGGCGCTTCAAGCGCTCCCCAAGGGACCGCTCGCGGTGCTGATCGGGCCGGAAGGCGGCTTCTCGCCCGAGGAGCGCGAGGACCTCATTGCCCAACCGTTCGTCACGCGGATTTCGCTAGGCCCCCGGATCATGCGTGCCGATACCGCCGCCGTCGCCGCAATGGCGCTGGTGAACGCTGTTCTGGGCGACTGGCGGTAACCCGCGTCGGATTTCATCAAACACCCCGGCCGAGTCTTGTATACCCGTGCGACAGACGCCATTAATGTGGCGCCTAAGCACTAGGCTGCCCCCGTTGAGGGGCGCCGCATGATCAGGAAACCGCATGTCCACCCGCGAAGACGGTGCCACTCGGCCGCCGATTGAGTCCCGAGCCGAGCTGATCGAATGGATCGCCGCGGGCGAGAAGCCGCGCGAGCATTGGCGCATCGGCACGGAACATGAAAAGTTCGTGTTTCGGACCGAGGATTTCTCTCCGGTGCCCTACGAGGGGCCGCGCGGCATCCGGGCCATACTGGAGGAGATGATCAACCGGTTCGGCTGGCAGCCGATCCACGAGGGTGCGCATATCATCGCCCTCAAGCGCAACCCTGGCGAGCCTGGCGGCAACATCTCGCTGGAGCCGGGCGGACAGTTCGAATTGTCGGGAGCTCCGGTCCGCACCATCCACGAGACCTGCCAGGAAATCCACGAGCATCTCGACCAGGTGCTGGAGGTCGGCGAGGCGCTGGGCATCGGCTTTCTCGGGCTCGGCCACTCGCCCACCTGGACGCGCGCTGAAACGCCGGTGATGCCGAAGGGCCGCTACGGCATCATGGCCAATTATATGCCCAAGGTCGGCAGCCGGGGCCTCGACATGATGTTCCGCACCTCGACCGTGCAGGTCAACCTCGACTTCGCCGATGAGGCGGACATGGTCAGGAAGCTGCGCGTCTCACTGGCGCTGCAACCGATCGCGACCGCAATCTTCGCCAACTCGCCGTTCACGGAAGGGAGGCCGAATGGCTTTCTCTCCATGCGCAGCGAGATCTGGCGCGATACCGATAACAACCGCTCCGGCATGCTGCCGTTCGCGTTCGAGACCGGCATGGGCTATGAGCGGTATGTCGATTACGCCCTCGATGTGCCGATGTACTTCGTCTATCGCGATGGAGCCTACATCGACGCCTCGGGACAGTCGTTCCGCGCCTTCCTCAAGGGCAAATTGCCGGCGTTGCCGGGCGAGAAACCGACGCTCGACGACTGGTCGGACCACATGACCACGCTGTTCCCCGAAGTGCGGCTGAAGAAGTTCCTGGAGATGCGGGGTGCCGATGCCGGGCGCTGGCGGCGGCTGTGCGCGCTGCCAGCGTTCTGGGTGGGGCTGTTGTACGATCAGGCGGCGCTCGATGCCGCCTGGGACCTCGTCAAGGATTGGACCGCCGAGGAGCGGCAGGCGTTGCGGGATGGCGTGCCGCGGACCGCGCTCAAGACCCCGTTCCGCCATGGCCGCGTTCTCGACATCGCGCGACAGGCGGTCGCCATCTCTCGTGAGGGCCTCAGGCGGCGTAACAACCGCGACGAGATCTGCGGGCAGGAGGCCGAATTCCTGGCGCCGGTCGAGCGGATCGTGGAGAGCGGGCAGACCCCGGCCGACGAATTGCTGGCCCGTTATCATGACGCATGGGGCGGCGATGTGCGCAAAGTATTCCGGGAGTATGCGTTTTAGGTGCTGAGCCGCAACGGCCGGGCGGGGCGCCGCAGGAACATGTCTGCCGCGCTGCGCTGCACCTCGCAATCCAGGCTGTAGTTGGGGCAATAGTTGGGCAGTGCCGGTGCCGCGCGCTCAGACGGGGTGCAGGATTGCGCAATTCAGGTGCGGTTCATCCGTGATTACTTATCTGGATGTTGACTGACGCGGCAGGGCTGACCGGACGGCACGGGGGGACAGGGCGTTCGGCTCAACCGTTGCGGTGAATGGAATTGATCCGCGCGGCGTCGAGCAAATCCGTGTCTTCCGCCTTATTGCGGTTGAGGCGTGCGGCAGGGTGGGCGCAGATCGAGGAGATTCGCCATGGTGCGCCGGGTTTTCATGGTGACGGCCATTGCCGCCAGCGCTGCCATTGCGTGCGGGTTGGTTATCGCGAGGCATGTGTCCGTTGAGACGCCGATCGCTATGCGCGTGGCACAGTCGTCATGCCCCGACCAATGCCGCGCGAGCTATGGGCAGTGCATGAAATCATCCGCCAACCGCCCCGCCTGCCAGGGTCAGCTCGACGCCTGCATGAAGAGCTGCGTCGCCACCAAGACGCGCTGATCCGCTTCAGTGCAGCTCGCGATGCATGACGAGCGCATCGACGAAGCCCAGTTGCGGATGCTGAAAGGCAGAGGGCAGCCGGCACAACGTGACAAAGCCGAGGCTCTGCCATAGCCGGATCGCTGTGAGATTACTGGCGACTACGAAATTGAACTGCATCGCCCTGAAACCACGTCCGCGCGCCACGTCGAGCGAGTGCAGAAACATGCCGCGTGCGATGCCTTGGCCGCGGGCCTTCAACGCCGTCACATAACCGCAGTTGGCGACGTGAGCACCGCCGCCCGGCTGGTTGGCGCGCAGGTAGTAGGTGCCGGCAGGTTCGCCCGCACGCTCGGCCAAATACGTCGCGCGATCGCCGCCGAGCCAATAAGAGAGCGCGGCCTCGCGGGCCATGTCGCGCGGCAGGGCATAGGTTTCGCCCGCCCGGATTACCGGCTCGAGCATGCCCCATATCGGCTCGGCGTCCGCCGCGCTGGCAGGTCGGATGATCAGGTCGCTCATTTGTGGTCGGTTGCGGCGGCCCTGAGGATGATGACCGCCAGCCGCACTGGGCCGTGCGCACCCAGGGTCAAGACCTGCTCGATGTCGGCGGTGCGCGAGGGCCCGGAGATGAAATTCACCACGCGCGGCATCCGCGCTGCGCCGTACTGTACCCGAAGGCGCGTCCAAACGTCCTCGATCGCGCCGACGATCGTGCTCTCGTCGATCACGACGATGTGGGTCGGCGGCAGGAAATTGAGCGTGGTCGGGTTGGCGGGGCCGGCAGTGAGCACCAGCGTACCCGTCTCGGCGATGCCGGCGGTGGCATGGCTGAGGCCGGCGGGATCTTCCCCCCCGGCGCGGCCCGCCGTGAGTGTGACAGCCGGCTCGTTGGCCCAGGGAAGGGCCGCCAGCCGCGCATCCTCGCCTTTGCGCAGCTGCAAGGGCAGGTTCTTGCCGCGCAGGTATTGGGCAACCACCGCCGGGATCTGATCGGCCGCATCGACCTCGAACACGCTGGCCGACTGGCCTTCCAGCATCTGACGGAACCGTTGCAGCAGCAGTGGACGGGGCTCGCGCGCACGTTCTGGGATCAGGTTGGGTGCATGGTTTGCAAGGCGCGCTGCGACCGTGGCGCGGCGTGCGGCATCATCGCCCGTAACGCCCAGCGCGCGGCGGATGTTGCCGAGAATTTCGCTGCGGGCTGGATTGCCGGAGTCAGACATGCTCAGGTCTCCCCGCGCTCGGCATGGTCCGCCCACTGCTGCTGAAAAGTTTTGCCCTGCGGGGCGGCAAAATCGCGGTGCCGGGTCCATCCCCCGCCGAGCGGCAGCCATGTCAGGGTGCTCTTGCCGCCGGCCAGCAGCTTCAGCGCCCCCACCGCCAGCCGCGCGCCCAGGTGATACAGCGCCGGATTGCGCGCCGCGAACGCCCACGCCTTCAAAGCCAGCCGGTAGCCGATGGGTGCGCCGCCCGCGTCGAAATCCTGCTCGCGCCACTTGCGCATCAGGCCGGGCAGCGGAATTTTCATCGGACATACCGCCTCGCAACGCCCGCAGAAGGTGGAGGCATTGGGCAGCGCCGCCGATTTGCCGATGCCGATCAGCGAGGGCGTCAGCACGGCACCGATCGGCCCCGGATACACCCAACCGTACGCGTGACCGCCGACGGCATGGTAAACCGGGCAATGGTTCATGCAGGCGCCGCAGCGGATGCAGCGCAGCACCTCGGCAAAGTCGGTGCCGAGCAGCTCGGAGCGGCCGTTGTCGAGCAGCACCACGTGATAGGCTGCCGGCCCGTCGGGGTCCTCGGGCCGGCGCGGGCCGGTTGAGAACGTGGTGTAGGTCGAGATTTCCTGGCCCGTTGCTGAACGTGCCAGCAACCGCAGCAGCGTCGCAACGTCTTCGAGCGTCGGCACCAGCTTCTCGATGGTAGCCAGCACGATATGAACCTTCGGCAGCGTCTGGGTGAGATCGCCGTTGCCCTCGTTGGTGACGATGATCGAGGAGCCGGTTTCCGCAATCAGGAAGTTGGCGCCGGTGATGCCGACGTCGGCAGCCTGGAATTTCGCACGCAGAATCTGGCGGGCTTCCGCCACCAGCTCCTCCGGCTCGTCGAGCTTGCGTCCTGGCGGCAGGCCGGTATGCACGCGGCGGAAATCCGCCTCGACCTGATCCTTGTTCAGATGGATCGCCGGCGCGATGATGTGGGACGGGGTCTCATGGCGCAGCTGGATGATGTACTCGCCGAGGTCGGTCTCGACCACCTCCAGGCCCACCGCCTCCAGATGCGGATTGAGCCCGATCTCCTCGGACACCATGGATTTGCCCTTGGTGACGAGCTTCGCATCGGCCGCGCGGCAGATGTCCTCGATGATGGCGCGGGCGTCGGCGGGGGTCCTGGCATAATGCACATGCCCGCCCGCCGCGATCACCTTCGCTTCGTAGGCCTCGAGGTAGAGATCGAGGTGCGCGAGGGTGTGGTTCTTGATGGTGCGGGCCACATCGCGCAACGCCTCGAACTCGGGCAGCCGCGCGCGCGCCTCGGCCCGACGCTGGATAAAGCCTCCCGGCACCTTGCCGAGCGCCTTTTGCAGCTGCGCGTCGGTGAGCGCCCGGGCGGCGTTGCGGATGAATTCGTGGGACGTGGATTGCATGCGTTTGGCCCGGCCTCGTTGTCAGCCGCAGATCGGCGGCGCGCTGGTGTCGCCCGCGAGCACCTCGGCGATGTGGCGCACCTCGACGGATTTGCCTTCGCGGCTGAGCTTGCCGGCCATGTTCATGAGGCAGCCGAGATCGCCCGCCAGCAGCATCTGCGCCCCGCAAACCGAAACGTTGAAGGTCTTCTTCTCGACCATGGCATTGGAGATATCGGGGTATTTGATCGAGAAGGTGCCGCCAAAGCCGCAGCACACCTCGCAATCGGTCATTTCCCTGAGCTCGAGCCCGGCAACGCTTGCCAACAGCCGGCGCGGCTGGTCTTTGATGCCGAGCTCGCGCAGGCCCGAGCAGCTGTCGTGGTAGGTCGCGGTGCGTTGACACGTCGCGGCGACCTTGGCAAGACCGCGCACATCGGTCAGGAACGAGATCAGCTCATGCACCCGCTCCGCAAAACTTCCGGCCCGCGCGGCCCACTCCGGATCGTGCCTGAGCAGGTCCGGGTAATGGGCCTTCAGCATGCCGGCACAGGACCCCGAGGGCGCCACGACGTAGTCGTAGGGCTCGAACGCGGCAATGGTCTGGCGGGCGATCAGGGCGGCGTCCGTTTTGTCGCCCGAGTTGTAGGCGGGCTGGCCGCAGCAGGTCTGACCGCGCGGCACCTCGACGCGGCAGCCGGCCTGCTCGAGCAGCTTGACAGCTGCAAACCCGACCGAGGGGCGCAGCAGGTCGACGAGGCAGGTGACGAACAATCCGACGCGCGGGCGGGCAGTGGACGGCGAGGCCATGAACGCTGCGGCTCCTGGTTGCCAACGGCAGCCGGGACGGCCGTCGCGACTTGGGTGGTGGATCATTCCCCGCCCGCAAACATTTCGCAAGGGTGGGAGACAAACTCTATTGCTTATTGCGGGCAGAATCGCCGACCAACCTTGCGAATTCGACAGGGCCAACCATGTGAAGGGTTTATGGAATGGCGGGGTTGCGGTAGATCTGGAGCGATATCGGATGCGATGGCGCGCCAGTGAGCGGATCCGCCGACGCAGAGCAGTTTGCTGAAACCCCCGGAAGTTGGCTGAGGGAGTTTCAAAGAAAGTAGTGCTGGTGCCCAGAGACATGGTGAAACCTGAAACACTCAATCCTGGCGTGCTTTCGGTCAGCGCGCTGGTGGCCCCAGCCGAAGGTGCCGTCGTGCCGGCGGCAAGCGCCGAGCCCACGATCGACAACTATTTCGTCTGCGTCGGCGCGCAAAAATCCGGGACGACCTGGCTTGCCCGGGTGCTGGCCGATCACCCCGAGGTGTTCGTCACTCCGGTCAAGGAAATCCATTATTTCGACCACATCCGCGGGCTGACGCAGCATCTTTCCGACAGGAAATTCAGATCGCGCTACCGCAAGTTTCATCAGAAGCTGTGGACCCAGCCGCATCGTCTCAGGCACAATTGGCGGCTGTGGTCCTGGTATCGGGACTACATGAGCCGGCCGCTCGACGATGCATGGTACGTCAATCTGTTCCGCCAGCGCGGCGGCAAGACGATGGCCGGTGAGGTGACGCCCGAGTACGCGCTCATCGGGCGCGAGGGGTTCGAGCACATCCGCCGCCTCGCGCCCGCTGCCCGCGTGCTCTACATCATGCGCAATCCGGTGACGCAGGGCTGGAGCCAGGTGCTGCACCATTGCCGTGCCAACGGGCTCGATGTGACGCGTCTCTCGGCACACGAGGTGATCGCGTTGTGCGACATGCCGCGGGTGATGGAGCTCGGCGATTACCGGCGCACGCTCGACGAGCTGTTCGCGGTTTTTGACGCCGAGCAGACGCGGATCTTCTTTTATGAGGATATCCATCAGGACCGCGCGCGGGCAATCGCGGAGGTGTGCAAGTTCCTCCATGTCGGGTTCGCGCCAGCGAAATTGCCGGGGCTGACACGCCGCTTCAATATTTCCGAGCCGGTCGCGCTTCCCGAAGGGGTGCGGGCGCATTTGCGGGTGCGGCTGAAACCGCAGGCCGAAGCGGTGCGTGGGCGGATGGGTCGTCTGCCAGAAAGCTGGCGCGCCGAATTCTCCATTTGAACCGTGCTCAACGCGGTAAAGTGGAGCGGGCGAAGGGAATCGAACCCTCGTATGCAGCTTGGGAAGCTGCCGTTCTACCATTGAACTACGCCCGCGCGGCCGCGATTGCGTTGCTGCGGCGCATTGCACCTTATCAAATCGACGCAGGGTTTCAAGCTGCGGTTCGGGGCGGGCGGCGAGCGGGATTGGTGGGTCGCGGAGCGGACCGTTGCACAACAGGATGATTCCGGTTCGCGTGGCTGGGAGTTGCGCCCGGGCGATCATTGATGCCAACAGCGTCGGTCGGGTGCTCGCCGTGTTCGAGCGCAGCAGCTACATCACGTTTGGTGAACAGGTGATTTGCCTGGGGTCGACGACGCTCGGAGCGGGGCCGCTCAGCCTGCTGTTCGACTGGCCCAGCGGATGGCGCTGGCCGGCGCACGGTGCCGGAGCGGGTGTTTCGATCCTGCGACAGGGGGCCATGCTTTATCTCGAAGCTGGCGCCTGTTTCGATCTCGCCCATGCGGCGGTCTGGCATGCGCCGGTGCCGGCCAGGGTTGCCTGCGACAAACTGCAGGCGGGTCTAGATCGCCTCAGGACGGCCGTTGTGGGGCGAGGCGCGCGCGGGCTGGGGACCCTGATTGACCCGCTATGCCAGGCGGGGTGGGCAGAACCCGTCACGGATACGCCATGGCTGCAGGCTTCGTACGGTCCAATCGGGCGGTTGTGCAGCTGGCTCGCGCACGCCACGGCCGGTTTCGACGAGCCGCCTGCCGACGTCGAACGGCTGATCGGGCTTGGGCCGGGACTGACGCCGTCCGGCGATGATTTCCTGTGCGGCTGTCTGGTCGCGCTCAATCATTGCGGCAGGGCGGATCTGGCAGCGCGGCTGGCGTTGCAGGTGCTGCCCATTGCGAGTCATGCCACACACATCATCAGCTTGGCCCACTTGCGGGCTGCGGCGGAGGGGGAGGCCGGCCAGGTTTTGTTCGACGTGCTCGATAGTATTGTGCAGGGCGGTGCAGCCGACCTCGAGCCGCGGCTCGATGCGATCACCGCTATCGGCCACAGCTCCGGCTGGGACACGCTGGCCGGAGCGGTTGCCGCGCTCTCGGCGAGCTTTCGCCGTGCCAACGAGGTCGGTGGCTGACGATCGCAGCCGGCGCCTCGTCACGCGGCATCCCATCCCGTGCCTTTTCGACGAGAGGGTTGTTCCAGCAGGGCGAAAACGCGCAGAAATCCTGACTAAAGTTGCGGAAAATTCAGCGGCTTGATGGACGAGGGATGGTTAAGAACGGCTTGGAATGCCGACAGTGATTGTCTATAGTCCGGGCGGTGCAGGGGAATTCGGGGGACGTCGACCGATCGGGCATGATTTATTAGCCGAGGTTGGCGGCTACCCGTATGCCCGCGCGCGATGCAAATGCAAGTCTTAAGCAAATGCGGCATCGCTGGGTTTTGCAGGAGGGGACGACCGCACCAAAGGCGAGTTGTCGATGGGCACGGCACTTGTCGCGGTCGGGACGGTTTGGGAGTTGATTATCATGAAATGCAGACCAATGCGTTGGCTGTGGGGCCTGTTGCCGCTTGCCCTGCTGTGCTGGGTGGCAATCGTCGGCGACCGGGCGCGGGTCGAGACCGATCTGCACCGGCGCACGCAGGAAGCGCTCGCCAAGGCGGGGCTGCCGTGGGCGATGTCGGCGTTTTCCGGACGTGATGCCATCCTCACCGGCAATGCGGTCGACGACAGCGAAAAGAATAACGCGACGGAGGTGGCGCGCGCCGTTTATGGCGTACGCATCGTCAACGAGCAGACCGGGCTCATCGAGGAGGCCAAGCAATATACCTGGTCGGCCAGCCTCGAGGACGGGCGGTTGCGGCTGAAAGGGTTCGTGCCCACCGAGAACGATCGCAAAACCATCATGGGCATGGCCCGTGCGAGTTTTCCCAAGTTCGAGGTTGATGATCGTATGAAGCTGGCGCGCGGCGCCCCCCCGAAGGATGCCTGGCTGGGTGGCGTCAATTTCAGCTTCAAGCAGCTGGAAAGATTGAAAAAGGGCCGCGTCGAGCTCGATGGGCTGGCTCTGACGGTGGTCGGCGAGGCCGAAGATACGCAGGGCTACAAGCTGGTGAAGACGGCGTTGGGCGGCAGATTGCCCTCGGGTGTGTCGATCAAGCAGGAGCTGGTAAGTCCGGCATTGGTGCGCCCTTTCACCTGGCACGCCGAGTTCGCCGGAGCCAAGTTGGCGATGTCGGGCTATGTCCCCAGCGAGAAAGTCAAGGAAGAGCTGTTTGGAGCGGCGAAACGGGACTTTCCGCGTGCTTCGGTCGCGGATCGCTCGGAGGTCGCCGGTGGCGCGCCCGACGGATGGAGCAAAGCCGCGGTCGCAAGCCTGCAGCAATTGGCGCGATTGGAACATGGCGCGGCCGACCTGCGCGACGCGGTGCTCAGTTTCAAGGGGCAAGCCGCCGACGAGGCAACCGCCGAAAGTGTCCGGAAGGCCGTGCGTGGCGCGCTGCCGGCCCAGTTCAAATCCAGTGAGCAGGTGGCGTTTCGCGAGGCTTCGGTCAAGCCGGTCAGTCCCTATGTGACGAGTGCCGCGCTGGAATCGGGTGCGCTGGTGCTGAGCGGTCATGCGCCGAACGAGGAGGCCAAGGTCAACCTGCTTGCAGCCGCCAAGGTCCGGTTCCCAGGCCGGCGTATCGAGGATCGTTTACAGCTTGCCGCCGGCGCCAGCGATGCGTGGCGGACCTGCGTCGATGCCGGGCTCGTCGGATTGTCGCGGGTTGGCAACGGGCGGGCGACGCTGACCGATCGCCGAATCGAACTGTCCGGGGAGACCGAGGACGAGGCGTTGGCCAATTCGCTGCCGGGCGATGTGCGCGCCGGTGCCAAGGGCTGCGACAGCGACGTGAAAATTGCGTTCAAGGCGGCGCCCGAGCCCGATCTGGTCTGGCAGGCGAGCCTGTCGGGCAACGAGGTGGTGCTGAGCGGTGATGTGCCGAGCGATGCCGTGAAGCAGGACCTGAGCCAGTCGGCGCAACGTTATTTTCCTGCCATGCGGATCCTGGACCGTCAGAAGATTGCCTCGGGGCGCTCGCCCAAATGGCCGCGTGTAGCCGAAAGCGGGCTGAAGATGCTGGCCCGCTTGAAGAAGGGGGACGCGCGTCTTGCGGGCACCGAGCTTTCGGTCAGCGGCGAAGCGGCCGACAAAGCGATTGCCGGCGCCATTCACGACCAGCTCAGCCGCGATCTGCCGCCGCCCTATCGTGGGCGCGATGCAATCCAGGTTGCGGTTGCTTCATCGCCCCCGCCAACTGCGCCTGTGGTCAAGGTGGATGAATGCCAGCAGTTGCTGATCTCGACCACGAAAGCCGGCACCATCCGCTTCGAATACGGCAAGGCCGAGCTGCATGCCGACAGTTATCCGACCCTGAAAAAACTCGCCGACGTGATCAATCGCTGCCCGGCGGCGTCGATCGAAATATCGGGGCATACCGATGCCGACGGCGATCGGGCACGTAATCAGCGTTTGTCGGAAAGGCGTGCGAAATCGGTGGCCAAGTTCCTGGCCGAGAGTGGGGTTGGTGCCGCACGCCTCGAAGCGATCGGCTATGGTCAGGAGCGGCCGATCGCACCGAACGACACATCCGAGAACAAGGCGCAGAACCGCCGCATCGACTTTACCATCAAGACCCGCTGAGGTGGTTGCGGCCACCGGCATGGCCTGCCGGGCGGTAACGAGGGGAGTTGCACCATGACCTATCTGACGATGAGCCTGCTGCATTACGTGATCGGGGCGTTCCTGCTCGGCTTGCTGTTCGGCTGGTACACCTGCGAGCACAATCCGGATTGAGCGGGTTTGGCCCTGTGAGCGAACAAGGCGTGGGGAGAGTTCTGACATGACTGCGTATCTGTGGCAGACGCTGTTGCTGCTGTCGGCGGCGTATTTTCTGGGGGCGTGGATCGCCTGTATGATCCGCACCTATTTCGTCGCCGAGGCGCCGGCGGCACGGGCTCGTTCGGGTTCGGAGGCCTTGAGTACGTCGGGAACTCTGGACCCGGCAATTGCGGCTGGCAGCACGGCGGCGGTAGCAGAGAGGTCGCGCAACCTGCCGCCGCAACGTCTCGGCATTCCGCCCGGAGCCCGCCCCATCGATATGGGAGCACGCCCGCTCTCGGAGCCGGAGAAGCGAGCTGAAACCATCACCGCGCCGCAGATCGAGCTGCAGAAGGCGACGCACGCGCCGGCCGTGGCACGCCCCGCGCCGCCGCGCAGCGAGACCCCCGTTATGCCCGCTGCGGCGCCACCAAGAGTCGCGGCCAGGGTTGAGCTGCCGCGCGTCGAGTTGCCGAAAGTACCGCCACTGAGCCCTGCCCCACCCAAGCTCGACGTGCCGAACATTGAGCTGCCCAGACCATCCGCGCCAGCGCGCACTCCGCTCGATCTTCCCAGGATCGAGCTGCCGAAGATTCCTGCTCTGCCCACCGCAGCAACCACGCCCGTTAAGCCGATCGACCTGCCGAAAGTCGCGGTGCCGCGCATCGAGCTGCCGAAAGTCCCGGCTCCGGCTCCGGCCGAGCTGCCCAAAGTGCAGCCGGCGGACATCGACATTTCACGCGTGGTGTCGCCGAAGATCGAGCTGCCCAAAATCGAATTGCCCCGGATCGAGATCGGCCGGGCGGCGGCCGCAATCTCGGCAGCTGCGGCATCTCCGGTGCCAAGCAGCGAGGCAGTACCGCGCCTGGATCTCGGAAGGATCGCATCGGGCGCCGCCGTCGCGGCGGCCGCCGCAGCGGCAAGTGCGGTTGCACGCGGCGCGGCTTCCAGCAGCAGCGCAACGGCGGGCGAGGATCTCAAACGCATTCGCCGGATCGATGTCGAGATGGAGCAGCGGCTCAATCGCCTGGGTGTGCGGCGCTACGATCAAATTGCCGCCTGGAGCCCCGCCGAGGTATCACGCATCGGCCGGGAGCTGGGTGTGGCGGGCCGGATTGAATCGGAAAACTGGATCGAGCAGTCGCAGGTGCTGGCAAAGGGCGGTCTCACCGAATATGCCCGCCGGTTGAACCAGGGCGCGCCGCCATTGGCTGTGCCGAGCGCGAAGCCCGTGGTTCCGGCTGTCACGCCGCAGCCGCCGCCGGCCGCAGCGCCGACGCCCCTGCAGTCCGGCTCAACGGTCGCAAGCGCACTTGCCGCAGCTGCGGCAAGTGCGCTTGCGACCGTTGAGCCGGACTGCAGGGGCGTCGG
>Ga0209069_10000040_pt1 | contig 40243 bp, 35 predicted proteins | sample Str013_2_FD_187202 | JGI IMG/M metagenome (GOLD analysis project Ga0209069, IMG submission 187202) | Freshwater sediment microbial communities in response to fracking from Pennsylvania, USA - Straight Creek_MetaG_SC_2013 (SPAdes) (version 2) | ecosystem: Environmental > Aquatic > Freshwater >...
GGTCCCATCGAGAGCGAAATGGCGCTTCTGCAAACCCGCAGGCGTCCACGCCCTCGTTTTCTCTTGACTCCGCTATCGTTGTTATAGACGGAATGACAAATCCTTAAGGAGAGGTTTTGAAATGTGAGTAGGGCGGTTGGCTTTGGCTAAGTGCTAATTGCCAATTGCTAATTGCTGATTCTCACCACCAGCTTCCCTCTGACGTGCCCCTTCTCGCTCATCCGATGAGCTTCGGCGATCTGCTCCAGCGGGTAGACCTTTTCAATCACCGGGCGCAGCTTCCCTGCGTCCACCAGTTCGGTGATTTTTTCGAGCTCGCCGCCGCGTGGTTGTACCTGGACCGCCCACAGCCATTTACGGCGAACCATCCCGCTCAGCCAGTACGCGACCACGTTGGACATGATCGTCCCAAAGAACTTCAACTTCCCCGACGGCGGTTGCGGCAAGGGGAGCGTCAGCGTAACCAACCGTCCTCCGCTGCGCAGCGCCTTAAAAGAAGCCGGCCAAACACTTTTGCCTAGGCCGTCGAGCACCAGGTCATAACCGGAAATCTTGTCTTCGATCTTTTCGTGCGCGTAGTCGATGGTCAGGTCCGCGCCGAGTTCGCGCAACAGTCCTTGGTTGGACGTACTGGCTGTGGCCGCCACGTACGCTCCCATAGCTTTCGCGATTTGGATGGCCATCACACCCACGCCGCCGGCGCCCGCATGAATCAACACTTTGCTCCCCGCCTTCAACTTGCCGAGATTGACCATGGCCTGCCAGGCGGTGAGTGCTGCCAGCGGTATGGCCGCCGCTTCTTCATGGCTAAGCTTCGCGGGTTTGTGAGCCAAGGTGTTTTCCGGGACCACGGCATATTCGGCGTATGTCCCACGATAGGTCTTGGCGACTTTGCCGTGCTTGAAGCCGTAAACTTCGTCGCCCACTTTGAAGAGTGTTGCCGCGCTGCCGGTCTTTTCTATAACGCCGGAAAAGTCGCATCCCCAGATCACTGGAAAACGCAGGTCCCACAGCGGCGCAAGCAGCCCTAAGCGCAGCTTCCAGTCCACTGGGTTCACGCTGCTGGCATGTACGCGCACCAGCACGCCGTTAGGACCGGGCTGAGGCACGGGGATGTCGTCGGCGAGTTCCAGGACTTCAGGGCCTCCGTAAGAGTCGCAGATGATGGCTTTCATAAGAGCAATTGGCAAATAGCAATTAGCAAATGGCTTTTGGCTTTTGGCTTTTGGCTTTTGGCTCAGCTTACGGCGGCGCGACTACATCAAAGGCCAACTGCTAATCATCGTAACAAAGACACCGCCGAATCCGGATCAGACTCTACAATAAGAACTTCCCATGGACTTCGACCAGTTAGAGACATTTCTGGAAGTAGCGCGGCACTCCAGTTTTTCGCGGGCGGCGGAAAAGCGCTTTCGCACGCAGCCGGCCATTTCGTCTCAAATCCGCTCGCTGGAAGAAGAGATCGGCGCCAAGCTTTTTGACCGCAGCGGCGGCAAGGTGGCCCTTACCGGCGCCGGTAAGGTCTTTCAGCAATACGCCGAGCTGTCACTGGACGCACGCAAGACCATGATCGTGACCGTGGCGGAAATGGAGCGCGTGCCGCGCGGCGAAATCGTGGTCGGCGCCAATGAAGGGACGTGCTTGCATATCCTGCCGGAAGTCTTTGCCGACTTCAAAAAGCAATATCCCGAGGTCGGCGTGCAGATCAGCCGGCTGGAGCGCGCCAAAATTCTGGAATCGATCATCGATAATTCAGTCGACTTCGGCGTGGTCTCTACCCCCGTGGACGACAAACGCCTCACGGTGGTGAATATTCATCGCGACGAGCTGGTCATCATCGTCCCGCCCGGACATCCACTGTGCGGGATGAAACAAGCCGCCGTCGCGGACGTGGTGCGCTTTCCCCTTCTGTTACCCAAAGTCGGACGCACGCGTGACGCCCTGGAAAACCTGTTCCACGATCAGAGACTCAAGCCCAAAATCGCGATGGAACTGGATTCCAGCGAACTGCTCAAGCGCTTTGTAGCCGCGGACGTGGGAATCGGCTTCATTGCCCGCTCAAACGTAATGGAAGACGTGAAAGCCGGCGTGCTGGCGACGGTAGGCATGGCTGGAGCCGCGATCCGTCGCGATCTGGCGCTGGTTTTCCGCAAAGACAAAGCCCTGAGCCGGGCTGCGCTGGCATTCATTGAGATTGCAGTAAAACTTAAGCAACCTCAAGCCGCACGCGGGTGAAGAGCGAAAATCTCACCACGAAGGCGCGGAGAAGATGCAGGACAAACAAAACCCCGGAACCACAAAGGACACGAAGGAGCACAAAGGTGAGTTGCAGCCTGGAGCACGACAAGGGAGCGGAGATCGGCCATCAAATTGCTTTTTCGCTTGCACTAGAATCAGGGCATCTGATCAGCGAGAAAGCCGAATAAGTTTTGGATCAAAAAAGCACCAGCTTTGGCGTGTTTTCTCCGCGTCTCAGCGCCTCCGCGGTGCGCCTTCGAAAGTGGGCTTGAAAAATTTTCCGTAAATTTTTCGCGCGGAAGGCTTGCGTGTGTTATTTTTTCAGTTCTGCGTAAAACCAACTTTGCTGGAGGGCGAATACATTGGGCCTAGACATGGTTCCCAAACGGATTTTTCTAACTAAGGGAGTCGGGAAACATAAGGAACGCCTAACGTCGTTCGAACTGGCACTGCGGGATGCCGGAATCGCCGCGCAGAACCTGGTGCGCGTGTCGTCCATTTTCCCTCCTCATTGCAAACTGATTTCCCGCAAGGAAGGCGTGAAGTTCCTGCACCCTGGTGAAGTCACTTTTGCCGTGGTGGCGGAAAACTCCACGCGCGAGCCGCACCGCCTGACCGCCGCCAGCATCGGCCTGGCCATGCCCGCGGACCGCAGCACCTACGGCTACCTGAGCGAACACCACTCTTTTGGCGAAACCGATGACGTTGCGGGTGAGTACGCGGAAGAACTTGCCGCGGAAATGCTGGCCACCACGCTGAACGTGGAGTTCAACCCAGACACTTCCTGGGACGAGAAGAAAGAAATCTACCGCATCTCCAACAAAATCGTCCGGACCACCAACATGACGCAGAGCGGCGTAGGCGACAAACGCGGCCTGTGGACGACGGTGATTGCTTCGGCGATTCTGATTTTCGAATAAAACCCAAAAATCTCACCACGGAGACACGGAGGCGCGGAGAAAAGAGGCGGTCGCTCCAGTACGTCAGGACCGTCCCGCCTTAAGTCCCGCTGGCCTTTCGACCCTCGTTCCCTATGGCCTCTTCGCGCCTGTAACTTCCCTGCGCCATACGAATCACATCACCCGAGACCGGATGAGTGCTTTAGCTCAGTTCATGATTACTTACGTGTGGAAACCGGGTCATTTTTGCGGTACGCAAACTGCAAAGGTATTGGCGTACGGTCGATAACACAAAAGGAGGCTGGCAAGGCAGTCGCCCCAGGCAGGAGAATTCACATGGCAAAGTTAATTGATTTCTACGTTCCCACACAGCATCGAGCACGTTGCGAATGGACGCCTGAAGACCAGCGCGGCAAAGCCCTGGCCTTCCCGGAGCCCAAGCGGGAAATGTCCGTATGGCTGGCCAACGCTGCCCTGTGGCCCTTGCAGGCCTGGACTCCGGCTACTTCCCTGGCCGCCACGCCCAAAGCCGCGTCCGCGCCCAGCCCAGCTCGCAAGGCCGAATAACGCCTCTCGCGCCCCTGCCGTGGCTTCGATAGCCCGACCGCGTTTAGCACAAAAGCTGCTCACTTCACGACCGTTCGCCAAGTCCAACACAGGCGATTTCAAAACCAAACGGGAAGTGAGCCTATGCGACACACCGAGCGCCTTGCTGTTCAAGTCCTACCCATGCTGCTGGCGATTGTGGTCCTGATATCCTCCGCACCCGCACAAATTCCTGACAAGTTCACCAATCTCCAGGTCCTTCCCAAAGATATTTCCCAGAAGGAACTGGTGGGCATTATGCGCAACTACGCCGGAGACCTGGGCGTACGCTGCGGATTTTGCCATGTCGGCGGCGATCCCAACACTCTGGTCGGCGTGAATTTCCCCTCCGATGACAGCGACAAAAAGAAGACCGCCCGGCTCATGCTGCGGATGGTCCAGGCGATCAACCAGGACCACCTGGCCAAACTGGGCAAAAAGCCGGCGGCGCAAATCACGTGCGTCACATGCCATCGCGGACTGAGCGAACCGCGGGCGATTGACGTGGTTGTAGGCGAAGCCATCAAGAAGGACGGCACGGAAGCGGCGATCGCACTCTACCGGAAACTCAGAGCAGACAACTATGGTAACGGGAAGTACGACTTCAGCGACATCCCGCTCAACCAGCTTGGCGAGTCACTGCTAGAAACAGACAAGATCAAGGAAGCCACCGCCGTACTTGAACTCGACGCCGAACTGAACCCAAAATCCGAGTGGGGACGCTACCTTCTAGGCATTGCCCACGGCGCCAACGGCGAAAAAGGAAAAGCCCGCGCCGATTTCAAAAAAGTATTGGAAATGAATCCGAAGAACACCGGAGCCCAGAAGCATCTGGGCGACCTGGACAAAACCAAATAATAGACAAAGCCAAATAGAAAAAGGCGGCTGTGCAGACAGCCGCCTTTAGTATTTTGCGAATGATTCGGGCTATAGTTTGGCCTTTGGTCCTGGTTTCTTGTAGCTCTTACCCAGGCGTTCAAGGAGCGCGGCAACCATGATCGGCAGGCCGACGGTGGCGTCCACGAAAACTTCGCCGAACTTGCCGCCTTCCGCCGGAGGCACGAACTTACCCCAGGAGATCGCCTCTGAATAAGGTGATCCGGAAAGACCGCCCCAGTGGACCGGCTCCGGACACACCCGCACACCGTAGTGATAGCGTTTGAGCGGGACGTCTTCTCCGGCGCGACGCACGCGCAGTTCGCAATACGGTCCAAATTGCTGCGCCCAGTTGCGTGGCACTCCGCCGCCAATGGTAAAGATGCCCAGCTTTTTTTGCTGTAACAGCGTTTCCGCAAAGAAATTCAGGTCCAGAAACGGATCAAACCGCAGTTGCGTTTGTCCTTTGCGGGCGCGCATGCGGTTGGCCAAAGCAACATCCAGGCCAAGCTCGGAGTCAGTGAACGCCGGGACAAAGACCGGAACGTCTTTGTCATGCGCCGACTTCAAGATGCCGCGGCCTTTCGCGTGCCGTTTCAGGTGTTCGCCGATGGCGCGGTTCAGCTTCCAAGAGCACATGGTTTGTTGCGGGTCCCACTTGCCCAGGACTTCTTCCATCACCAGCTCAACGGCGTCCAGGTTGGTTTCCGGCTCCAGCGTGTCGTAAACACGGTTGTAGCCTGCTTCATACAACTCCACGTCATTCATCCGTGGATCGTAGCGATAATGCTTTTGCCCGGTGGCTTCCACCAGTCCATGGGCCATGAGCGCGCCGGTGGAAACCACGGCGTTGACCAGGCCACGGTCAATCAGATCACAGATGATTAGCCCCTGCTTGGCCACAGTCATAGCGCCGGCCAGAGTCATTACGACGAAGCAATCTTTGTCGCGGGCCATGGCTTCCAGTACGTCCACGGATTCGCCGAGCTGGCGTCCGGTGAAGGCCGTGTCCGCCATGCCGCGGACGAGATCACTGACGCTCCTGCATTTGGACAGGTCGAGCGGAAAAACCGGCGAGAGTTTGTCTTTTACCGGGTCGTGCAGCTTGCGATCAATACCAGCGCCTGCTTGCTTCTTGGACAACGCATCACCTCAGGGGAGATAAGTGGAACTCAAGAAAAGTAAACGGTGATGAGGGGAGGAGTCAAACAAGCACGAGGGTTTGGTATTCTTGAATGCTTGAAAGGATTGCCAGAATTGCCAATAGTGCCAGAAGTGAAAATTGATTGAATTGGCGAGACGGCGAGAACTGAATGGCTTGCAGTCACGATGTTTTATAGGAATTGTCATTCCGAGCGCAGCGAGGAATCTGCTTTTTGAAGCGAGAGTGGAAATTCTACATTTACATTTTGGCCAGTAAGTCGCGCCGAATCTACACAGGCATGACGAACTCCTTGTACAAACGAGTCATGCAGCACAAGTCAGGGGAGATTGACGGTTTCACGAAGCGATACAAGATCAATCGTCTAGTTTATTTTGAGGAATTCAAGTACGTAAGAAACTGCATCGCGCGGGAGAAGGAATTGAAGAAATGGTCGCGAGCCAAGAAGATTGCGCTGATTGAAGAACTGAATCCTACCTGGGAAGACCTGGCCAAGGATTGGGGCACAGCTTTGGTACCGCCGGAGTTGAAGAAATAAGCAAAAAGCAGATTCCTCACCGCTGAAGCGGTTCGGAATGACAACTCTTAAAAAGAGTGGAGAAACGGCGGTTGTGCCTTTGCAACCGCGCGTCGCGTTGGAAGAAGCAAAAAGCAGATTCCTCACCGCTGAAGCGGTTCGGAATGACAACTCTTAAAGAGTATTTGAAGAATAATTAAAAAGGAAAAGCACTCTTGAATCCTGAATCCTTTACCGTCGGCTTGATCCAGATGTCCTGCTCGCCTGATCCGGACGAGAACCTTAGTCGCGCGTGCGAGAAAGTCCGCGAGGCGGCGAAGAAAGGCGCGGAGGTAATCTGCTTGCCTGAGCTTTTTCGCGCGCAGTATTTCTGCCAGCGCGAAGAACATGCGCTGTTCGACCTGGCGGAGCCCATCCCCGGACCAACCACCGATGCGCTGGCAGCCATCGCCCGCGAACTCAAGGTCGTGGTCATTGCGTCAGTGTTTGAGAAGCGCGCGCGCGGCTTGTACCACAACACGGCCGCGATTCTGGAGACCGACGGCAGCCTCAAGGGCATCTACCGCAAGATGCACATCCCGGACGATCCTCTTTACTACGAAAAGTTTTACTTCACTCCGGGCGATCTCGGCTTCAAAGCCTTTGATACCACTTTCGGAAACCTGGGCACGCTCGTATGCTGGGACCAGTGGTATCCCGAAGGCGCGCGGCTCACGGCCCTGCAAGGCGCGAACATACTTTTCTATCCTACGGCCATTGGCTGGCATCCGGACGAGAAAGCCGAGTTCGGTGTGGCCCAACATGACGCGTGGCGAACGATGCAGCGCGCGCACGCCATCGCCAACGGAGTTTTCGTCGGCGTGGTCAACCGCGTGGGACATGAGTTCGGCGACATTCGCGGCAATCGCGCCCAGGGCAAAGGCCTGGAGTTTTGGGGAGGATCGTTTCTGTGCGATCCCTTTGGACGCATCATCGCCGAAGCGTCACACGATAAAGAAGAGATCCTGATCGGCAAGTGCGATTTGAAGTTGCTGGAAGAGACGCGGCGCAACTGGCCCTTTCTGCGCGACCGCCGCATCGACAGCTACGGCGACATCACCAAGAGGTTCATCGATTGATGGCGATTGCGCCGCCGCACGACACAAGTAGCCCCACGCCCCGCGCTCTTGGTTACCGTATGCCGGCCGAGTGGGAACGCCACTCCGCCACTTGGATTGGCTGGCCGCAGAATCGCACTGACTGGCCGGGTAAGTTCGGACCTATCCCCTGGGTTTATGCGGACATCGTGAAACATCTGGCACGCGTGGAAGACGTCAACATTGTCCTGCGTGACGCCAAAGCGAAAGCCGCTGCCCGCGACGTGTTGCGGCGCGCCGGCGCGGACATGAAGCGGGTGATCTTTCACTTGTGGCCCACCAACCGCGGGTGGACGCGCGATTCCGGCCCGACGTTCATTGTTCGAAACACTGCTGACGGCATTGTTCGAAACACCGCTGATGGCATTGTTCGAAACACCGCTGACGGCTCCGTCCGCTATGGCGAGCCAGACCGCGTGGCTACCTTGAACTGGCGGTTCAACGCCTGGGCCAAGTATTCCAACTGGAAGCATGATAACCAACTGCCGGAACGTATCTCGCGGAAGCTCAAGCTGAAGCAGTTCACCCCGCTGATTGAACGCAAAGGAAACGCCGGAAGAAATGGCAAGCTCTACCACGTAGTCCTGGAAGGCGGCAGCATTGATGTGAACGGCCAAGGACTGCTGCTCACGACGGAAGAATGTCTCCTAAGCGAAAAACAACAACGGAACCCGGGACTCGGGGAAAAAGATCTTGAGCAGATTTTTGCCGACTACCTTAGCGTTGAGAAGGTCATCTGGCTGGACCGCGGCATTGTAGGCGATGACACACACGGCCACGTGGATGACATCTCGCGCTTCGTTGCCGCCGACACCGTACTCACGGTAGTCGAAAGCAGCCGCGGCGACGCGAACTATGAACTCCTGCAAGAAAATCTTCGCCGTCTGCGCGCCGCCACGGACGTCCAAGGTCGCAAGCTGCAAGTGGTCGAGTTGCCGATGCCGCGCCCGGTGGTGTTTGAGGGTCAGCGCCTGCCGGCCAGCTATGGCAACTTTTATATCGCCAATGATCTGGTGCTGGCGCCCACGTTCAACGATCCTAACGACCGCGTCGCGCTGAACATTCTTGCCGGCTTGTTCCCCAAACATGAAGTCGTGGGAATTTACTGTGGCGATTTCATATGGGGACTGGGCGCCATCCACTGCGGCACGCAGCAACAACCGGCTTAGACCGCTACCACTCCTGGCGGGCGCGCGTCTGGTTGCCGTTCTGATCGGTTACCACAACATCCGCGCGGTTGTCGCCGGGGAAAACGCCTCGCTGAGTCAGCAGTTTTTGCCAGGAATCCAGCGGTGGATCGAATTGGTCGCTCACGTCCCGGAAATCGTTCACACGAACTTCAACGGCGGCGATCTTCTCACCGGCAGCTGCTTGAACGTTGACTGTAATGTCCCAACCCAGAAGTGGATTCCTTACCGGCGTAGTGGTAATTGTCATGGCTTTCTCTCCGTGCGCTTGGTTAACTGCAAAGCAGATTATAGTGGGCACGGGCTCCACTTTCCTATTTCGTACGCAACTGCAATCAATATCTGACAAGACTGATCAAGAAAACCAATGCGTTAGAATCAGTTCGCGACACATTGACTGTGTGCCATGCCGCAAATTCCTGACCAACCCGCCGCAGATCACCCGGAAGATTCCGCTTTCATGGCGATGGCGCTGGAACAAGCACGCCTGTCTGCCGAAGCGGGAGAGGTCCCGGTGGGAGCCATCGTGGTACGCGACGGCGAGGTTGTGGGCCGGGGCCAGAACCGGAATTTGCACGATAGCGACCCGGCGGCTCATGCCGAAATTATTGCCCTGCGCGAAGCCGGCGCGCGTCTGGGCAACCATCGACTGGGCGGGTGCAGTCTCTACGTAACCCTTGAGCCTTGTGCGATGTGCGCGGGAGCCATGGTCCACGCACGAGTGGCGCGCCTGGTCTACGGCGCGAGGGATACTAAAGCAGGAGCGGCAGGGTCGGTGATGGGGGTCATCAACCATCCCAAACTGAATCATGCGATGGAAGTGACGGCGGGCGTGATGGCAGAAGAGTGCTCGGAACTATTGAAGATGTTTTTTAAGGAACGGCGATAGAGATGTGCCCGCGCCTACGGCGCTCACCCTTCAAATTCACTCCTCGCGCACCCGGGGGACGATTGGAGCACGGTGAGAACTCCCTGGAGCGGCATGGATGCTCCAGGCATCGTCGGGATCTTTCGACTCGCCTTCATTCCGGCAAGCCGGAACTCAGGCTCGCTCAAGATGACAGGGATTAGAGGTTATGTCTTTCTGAAGCAGCGCAGCGTTGGTTTGGCCACACCTGTTAAAATAATGCAGACCACAAAGTTTCACGGCGCGGAGAGGTGCGTGAGTGGTTGAAACGATCCGCCTCGAAAGCGGACATACCTGAAAGGGTATCGGGGGTTCAAATCCCTCCCTCTCCGCCAGAGAATTTGGCCCGTCAGATGGGATCCCTCAAACTCCCTCGTAAAAGAAAGTGAAAAGCATCGCAAACTGCTGTCGGGACTGGTACCCGGTATGTCCCTGACCCTGCATTCAAGGGAAAATCCTCAAGAGCATATCTACAGGCGACTCTTAGCTTCCTAAGGCGAATAAAATGCGATATACTAGGGAATAAGGCTCCGGTCGGGAGCCGGGCCGCCCAGGCGCTGATGAGTGTTCTTTGAAAACTAAATAAAAGCAGATTCCTCACCGCTGAAGCGGGGAATCGGGTGATCGGAAACCAAAAACCCGCAGGCGAGGGCGCCTGCGCTCCACAATTCTCTCTTGGGGTGAATTCGCTAACTCGTTTAGACCTTGGGATGAACAGGGAGGGGGCCACGCAAAGCGTGGCATCCGGTGATCGGGTGATCGGGGAATCTGGTGATCGGGTCATCGGAAAACCAAAAAGCCGCAGGCGAGGGCGCCTGCGCTCCACAATTCTCTGTTGGGATGAATTCGTTAACTCGTTTAGATCTTGGGATGAACAGGGAGGGGGACGGCATCGCCGGAATCGCACGTGATCGGGTGATCTGGTGATCGGAAAGGAAAGGCTTTTACCGCAGAGGACGCAGAGGTCGCAAAGGAAGACACCGGCGGCGCTCCACAATTCTCTGTTGGGACAAATTCGCTAAGTCCTTTAGAGCTTGGGATACCCAGGGAGGGGGACGGCACGCCTGCGCCACACGAGCATCGCGGGCATAAAAGAAGCACCGCCGTTGCCAGCGGTGCTTCTTGGTAAGGTGTCTACTTTCCTATCTTGCTACCAGAACTTCACGTTGTGAGGCACCAGGTTCGGAGCTACGTAGGCGTAGAACATAACGATCAGTCCGACAATGGCACCCAGAGCTATGGAATGCCAGACCACGAAGCGGAAGATGATGCCTTCGTTGCCGACCTGGTTGGTGGCTGCGGTGGCTACGCAGATCGATTGCGCGTCCACCATCTTGCCCATCACGCCGCCGGCACTGTTGGCCGCCGTCATTAGGATGGGATCAAGATGCAGTTGCTCAGCCGTAATGCGCTGCAAGCTTCCGAAGAGCGCGTTGGACGCCGTGTCACTGCCTGTAAGCGCCACGCCCAGCCATCCCAGGAACGTGCCGAAGAACGGGAAGAACCACCCGGTGTGGGTGAAAGCCAGTCCCAGGACGGCGTCCGTCCCCGAGTATCGGGTGACGAAGCCCAGGCCCAGCATGCAGGCAATGGCCAGCACTGCCCAACGCAGACGGAAAGCAGTGTGGAAGAAGAGCGTAAACAGCTTCAGCGGATTCACGCCGCGAATAATGCCGCCTAAGAGCGCGGCAAGGAAGCATCCAGTGCCGGTGGCGGAGAGCCAGATGAACGCAAACCTGGCGCCTTCCGGTTGGGGCGGCTTGTAGTCACCGGTCTTGGGGTCTTTGCCCACAACGGGCTTATCGCGGGAGATCTTGTTGTGGAGCGCCGTGGCAAAGCCTTTTACTTCTTTCTTGACCTGCTTGCCATCTTTGTCCACCGAATATTCATACCAGCCGGGCGTGGTGTGCTGGTTCATCCAGTCTTTAAAGTTCTGGCGTCCCCACATGAACACAAAGAGAGAGAGGATGAGGAACGGCAGCCATGCCTGGAAAACTCGTCCTGAGGAGTAAGCGTGCGCCGTGACGCCAACCTGGGCACCGGTTCCTTCTCGCTCGTCCTCAAATCGCCAGGTGGTTTTGGGCTTCCAGAACAGGAGGAAGACTACGGTACAGCCAAGAGAGAACAAGCCCGCAGTGATGTCCACCAGGTTACTGTCCATCTTGTTGGCCCAGAACCACTGCATGCTGGCGAAGGAAATACCCACTACCAGGATGGCCGGCATCACTTCGAAGGTCTCTGCCCATCCAACCATGGCGCGTACCAGCCAGAATGGAACAATGATGGCGGTAATCGGCAGAATACGCCCGATCATCGCATTCATGTCCGGTTCCGGCAATCCGGATACAGAAGCCAGCATGTGGACCGGCGTGCCGATGGCGCCCCAGGCAACTGGCGCCGTGTTGGCGATCAGGTTCAGCGCGGCAGCGTGGAAGGGCTTAAAGCCGAGTCCGATCATGAACGCGCCGGCGATGGCCACGGGAGAACCAAATCCCGCGCAGCCTTCAATGAATGCGCCAAAACAAAATGCGACCAAAAGGAGTTGCAGGCGACGGTCCGCGGTGATGCCGCCTACGGATGCCTTCATGACTTCAAAGTCACCCGATTCCACGGATATGTCATAGAGGTAAACCGCAGCCACCACGATCCAGACAATGTTCATCATGCCCGTGGCCACGCCGAAGAGAAAACCTCCGCCGGCCAGCGAAAAAGGCATCTTGAACACGAAGTACGCGACCAGAATCGCGGTAATGGCTCCGGCCAATGCTGACCAGTGAGGTTTCACCCGGAAGCCGGCCATCAGGGTGAACAGCACGATGATGGGCAGGGCTGCTACCAGCGCAGAAAGCCACCAACTATTGAAAGGATCGTATTGCTGCGTCCATTTCGGAAGCTCCATCAACATCAGCGAAGCCAGCATATGTTTTGCTCCTCAGATCAAAACCGTCCCGGGGCGGTGAAGTTTTGTGGACTCAATGATTACCGAAATACGCACTCCTACCCTCGCGGCCAGACGATTAAAGTTGGGGTCTTGGATGTGCGCGAAACACTTTCAGCCCTGTTGCCGATTCTGTCAAGTCTTTTGTTGAGAGTATGGTGCAAGTCTTGGGACTACCAGCCGCGTCCCGCACCGGGCGTCTGGAACGCGGCGAAACCTGCATAAAACGGGCCTATCCCTTCACTGCGCCAACAGTAAATCCGGCGATAAAACGGTCAAGGAAAAGGTTGTAAAAGAAGGCAACAGGGAGGCTGGCGATCAGGCACGCCGCCATGAGCGCGCCCCAGTAATAAACGTCGCCCAGAACCAGGAAGTTGGGCACGCCCACGCCCACCATCTGCTTGGCTTTGGGTGAAATGAATGTCACCGCGTAGACGAATTCCTGCGTCACCAGGGTAAAGGAGAAAATCACCACAGTGAGAATTCCGGAGGTAGAAATCGGGATCACCAGTTTAATGAACGCTCCAAAGCGCGTAAGCCCGTCAACCATGGCCGCGTCTTCCAGTTCTTTGGGAATGGACTTAAAAAAGCCCATCAGCAGCCAGATGGAAAACGGCACCGTTATGCTGGGATACACCAGCACCAGCGACCAGAGTGAATCCTGCAATCCGAGGATCGCCACCACGCGAGAGAGCGGGATGAACAGCAACGTGGGCGGAACAAGATACGTGAGGAAGATGGCGATGCCCAGGCGTTCTCCCCAGCGTCCGGTAAGGCGGGCAAGAGCGTAAGCTGCTGGAACGGCCAGCAGCAGCGTAATGGCCACCACGGCCAACCCGACCCATGCCGTGTTGAGCAGCCACTGAGCGTATTCGGTCTGGGTAAACAGGTAACGCAGATGCTCCAGCGTAGGTTCTAGATTAAAGAGAAACGGATTGTTCTCGGTGGCGTAAAGATCCAGGTTCTCTTTGAAGGTGGCCACCGCCATCCAGAAAAACGGGAAGGCCAGCAGCCCGGTAAAGATCGTCAGAACCAGAGCTTTTACGGTATTGGGCCACGCGCTAGCTTCGCCAAAAGCGTGACGCACGTCAAGAGTCTGCAAGAACCACAGGACGAACGCGGACAGGCCGACGATTACCACCAGTTCAATCGCCAGTCGCGTTTGCGACTGCCGTAGAGCATACAGAAACAGCGCAAGCAGGCAGCCGGCGATCTCCAAGACCAGAAGGAAGAAGAGAAAAACGCGTGCCGAGTTCCACAGCTTCCACAATCCCAAGGCAATGCCGGCAACCAGCAACGCACATACGCTGCGGAACACCAGGCCTAACCCAGCGCTGTGCACTATCACGGCGCGCAATAGAATCGCTGCGGCGCCAGCGGCCATCAACGCGCTCAGGATCGTCAAGCCCAACGGCCGTTTCACGGGTGGCAATGGAATGTTGTTGGTCATGCCATCTCCGCACGATGCGCCATGCGCAGCATCAGATAAGCGATCAGTACCAGGACCGGCACGAGAAAGACCGAGACAGCCGCGCCCGCAGCCAGATCACTGCCGGTGATTCCGGTCGCAAACGCGAACGACGGCAGCGTCTGCGTGGAATCAAACGGTCCGCCGGCGGTGAGGATGTAAACCACCGTCATGTCAGTAAAAGTGAAGATGGTCCCAAAGAGCAGCGCCACCGCGATGATGGGTTTCATCATCGGCAGGTTGATTTGAAACGTGGTTCGCCAGAAACCTGCACCGTCAATGGCCGCAGCTTCAGGAATCTCCTTCGGGATGGCCGTGCGCCCGGCGAGCAAGATCACAGTGGAAAACGGTATCAGCCGCCAACAGTGCACCAGCACCACGGACGTCATGGCCAGACGAGGTTCACCCAGCCACATGGGCGTGTCAAAAGGCTTTACCAGATGGAGCCACACCAGCACCCAGGTAATCACGCTATAGATGGAGTCCAGGATCCACTTCCATCCGATCGTGCCCAGCGAGACCGGCGCGACCCAGGGGAGCAGGATCAGGAAACGCACCAGGCCGCGTCCGCGAAAGGGTTTTTCCAGGGCAATGGCCAGAATGTTCGCACAGACCATCACAATAATCTGCGAGGCGATGGTGAACACGATGGAGTTTTGCAGAGACTTTTGGAAGCTGGGGCTCTGAATGATGCTGCGGAAGTTTTCGAGGCCTACAAAGTGCAATTCATTACTGCCGATGCGGGCGTCGCTGAAGGCATAAAACACCGCCATGACAAACGGCAGCCCGATCACCAGGACAATGTACAGAATTGCCGGGCTAAACATGGCGAACCCGAGCAACGGGCTCTTGGCCGCCCCCATGGACTTGATCTTGCCGGTGGCTACTGCCATGTCAGGGGCCTCGGCGCGACTTTCACTTCCGTCTTGACGTCAAAGAATTTTAAGTGGCGCTCTGGCACGGCGAAGTCATACGTCTTGCCTAGTTCGAACGAGTGGCCAAGCAGCAAGCGAGCAATTACTTTTTTACCGTCCACTTTTCCGCCAACAATGTTGCCGGACAGAATGTATTCCGCGCCCAGATACTCCATGTTTTCCACGCGGAACTGAAAATTAATTTTGGCTGTTTCCTTCATGTCTTCGGCCAGGCGGAAATGCTCCGGACGGAAGCCGCAGATGACGTCGGCATTTTCGATCAGGTTCATGGGCGGCGATCCCAGGAACGTGGCGACGAAGGTGTCCGCCGGGTCGTCATAGACTTCTTTGGGACTGCCCAGTTGCCGGACCACGCCTTTGTTCAACACCACGATGCGGTCGCCCATGGCCATGGCTTCCACCTGGTCATGCGTGACGTAGATCGTGGTGGTACCTACGCGGCGATGGAAGCGTTCCAGTTCTTCGCGCGCGGAAAGACGCAACTTGGCGTCCAGATTGGAGAGTGGCTCGTCCAGCAGAAAGACCGAAGGCTCGCGTACGATGGCCCGCGCCAACGCCACGCGTTGTCTTTCGCCGCCGGAGAGTTCGCGCGGCTTACGCTGTAACAAGTCCCCAATCCCCAGCAGTGAAGACGCCCATTCAACTTTTTGTTTGTGCTGGTCCTTGGGGACGTTCTGCGCCTTCAGAGGAAAAGCAATGTTCTTGTAAACCGTCAGGTGAGGATAGAGCGCGTAGCTTTGGAAAACCATGGCGATGCGGCGCTCTCGCGGTGTGAGATCGTTGACCACTTTGCCGCCAATGAGAATCTCGCCGGCCGTGGGTGTTTCCAGGCCGGCGATCATGCGCAGGAGAGTGGTTTTCCCGGAACCCGAAGGTCCCAGGAAAACCAGGAACTCGCCTTCGCGGGTCTCCAGATTTACGTTGTTGACTGCTCCTAGCTCGCCTTCTTTGAATACTTTCGTCAGGTTTCGCGTGCTAACTACGGCCATCTAACCCCCGGGTCATTTAAATCTGTCGAAAATACGCTGGTATTCCTTATGCGCCGCCGCAGCCGCGTTTTCAGGAGTTTCATCACCACGCGCCACCTTGGCAAACATCGTGGGGATCACAAAGGTCGTGAACGCTTCGTCAATCGCCGCGCTCGCGTATCCCGGATAACCCACGTTGGTTGCCCAGTCCAGCACGTTGCCCAGCACCTTGTAACGGTCAGGCGGGTTGCTGCGCGGATCGTTGGAGATCTCTGTTTTCAGGTCAGGCACGGTTTTGGGGAAGCACGGGAAGTTATAGAACTGACCGGCCTGGAAGCCTTCATGGAAATGGTCCATGTAGTCGATCAGGAACTTCTGCGCGCCGTCTTTGTTTTCCGCAAACTCCCAGACCACGTAACAGTTCATCACGTGCTCGGCAGCAATGCGGCGTACCGGTCCTTTCAACGCCTGGCTGATTCCGATCTTGCTGTCGATGGGCATCTTCTCCCGTTCCGACTGGCGCGAGATGGAAATGGCATTGGCGACAAACGAAACGCGTCCGGCTAGCATGGCCTGGTTGTTCGAGGGCGGAGTCCAGGTGAAGACTTCAGCAGTCTCTGATTCCTGATACAAGGCCTTCATGAACTTCAAGGCTTCGATGGTGTTCTTGGAATTCAAGACCACGTTGCCGTGTTCATCCTGCTCGGCTCCGCCAAATGACCACAGCAGGGCACGCATGGCCATGCTGGAGTCCAGTTCCTGGGAAAGGCCGAGTCCGCAAGGATGGCCGTTCTTGTCTCTGATTTTCTTGGCGCCGGCGCGCAGATCGTCCCAGGTATCGGGTCCGTTGGGATAGCCCGCCTCGGCCCACCACTCTTTGTGGTAGTTGCCCGGATCGGGCGTGTAGGCATCAGAGAACGCGAAATACTTCTTGGTCTTTGGGTTGTACGTGGACTTGTGTGCAAGGTCGATCTTCTTCCCGTGTTTCTTTTCCACTTCCTTGTACACGTTGGTCATGTCAATGACCTGGTTCTCATACGCGGCCGGCGGAGAAAGGAACATGAACAGATCATGGCCCTTCTTCGCGGACACTTCTGACGCGGCCCTGGTCTTGAGGTCGACCAGGTTGATGTTGTCCACGGTCACGGTCGTGTTGTTCTTCTGACCCCACTCAACCGTGTACGTCTTGTTGAACCATTCGTCCCATGCGGGAACAAAGTGGCTCCACTGCAGGATCTTCAGGGTTTTCTGCTGAGCGGCGGCCCGCTCAGGAAAGATGAATGCCGGTCCGACAACGCCGGCACCCACGCCGCCGATACCGGCGATTTTCATAAAGTCTCTACGCGATACACCCTTGCCCTTCTTGCCATCCTTCATAAATGCCTCCTCAGCGATGCGAATACAACTTGCTTACGTTGATAACCGCGCACTGCGCTTACAAAGTTAGAACCAGCAAAGTGGAACCTGCAAAGTAGAACTATCGGGACTTCTAGCGCTCGTCGCCGAAATGCTTCAAGTCTTCCGGCGCTTCTTTGAGCACAACTTTTTTGTCGCCCTGCACCATCACGCGAATCTGTTCGACGATGTCCGGGTTGGCCAACGTGGTCACATCTCCGGTGTCCAGGGAATTGGAAATGGCCGCCAGCACTCGCCGCATGATCTTACCTGAACGCGTTTTCGGCATGTCCGGAACCACGTGGACTTTTTTGGGACGGGCGATTTTACCAATCTGCGTTTCAATCGCGTCAATCACTTTCTTTTCAATGCCGTCGGATGCCACGCCTGGTTTCAGCGCGACGTAAACTTCCGGCACGCGGCCCTTCACTTCGTCCGCGACAGGAACCACGGCCGCTTCCGCGATTTCGGTCACAGTAAGGCAGACCGATTCGATTTCCTTGGTGCCCAGGCGGTGTCCGGCAACGTTGATCACGTCGTCCACGCGGCCTAGGATTCGGATGTAGCCATCCGGCGCTTGCACCGCGCCGTCACCGGCGAAGTACGGCCAGTCTTGCCACTTCTTGCTGGTCTTATCTCTGTTGTATTTCTGGTAGTACTGGCGGACGAAGCGGTCACGATCGCCATAAATGGTCTGGAACATTCCCGGCCACGGATTGCGAATGCAAATGTTACCGGCCTTGCCAGATCCCGGCTTCACTTCCTTGCCTTCTTCGTCGTAAATTGCGGGATATATTCCCGGCAGCGGAGGCCCGGCGCTTCCCGGCTTCATGGGATCAATGCCCGGCTTGGTGCTGCACATGAATCCGCCGGTTTCGGTTTGCCACCATGTGTCCACGATTACGGCTTCGCCCTTGCCCACAACTTCGTAATACCACTTCCACACTTCCGGCTCAATGGGCTCACCCACCGTGGTCATGTGCTTGAAGTGATAGTCGTATTTTGCAGGTTCGTCCGGACCGGCTTTGCGCAACATGCGAATGGCCGTCGGCGATGTGTGGAAAATATTCACGTTCAGCCGCTTGGCGACACGCCACGGACGTCCCGCGTCAGGATAGTTCGGTACGCCTTCAAACAAGACGCTAGTCGCGGCCAGCGTGAGCGGACCGTAAACGATGTAAGAGTGTCCGGTGATCCAGCCGATATCGGCCATGCACCAGTACACGTCTTCCGGCTGCAGATCTTGAATGAATTTCGTGGTCCCGGCAACGTAGGAGAGGTATCCGCCGGTGCCGTGCTGGCATCCCTTGGGGCGGCCCGTAGTGCCGGAAGTGTACATAAGAAAAAGCGGAGCTTCTGAAGGCATGGAAACGGGAGCAACGATCTGGCCTGCGTATTTCTTCAGAATTTCGTCGACAAAAAAATCGCGGCCGGCGACCATCGGCTTGGCCGAATGGTATTTTTTGGCCTCGCGGCGCCACACCAGCACCTTCTCAACTTTCGTGCCTTCTTTTGCCGCAGTCGCCACCGCCAGATCGGCTTTCTCTTTGTGGTCGGTCATGTTGCCGCCACGGTAGTAGCCGTCAATGGTGACCAGCACTTTGCTTCCCGAATCAGCGGCGCGCATGCCGCAAGCTTCACCGCTGAAGCCGCCGAACACAACGGAATGCACCAGGCCCAGGCGTGCACACGCCAGCATGGTGATAGGCAGTTCCGGAACCACCGGCATGTGGATCGTGACGCGGTCGCCGGTTTTCAAACCGCAGTAGTCGCGCAGCATGGCCGCGAATTCATTCACACGGTAATAAAGTTCCTGGTAGGTGATCGAAACCGGTGGCTCGTCTTCCATCTCGCTGACGAATATGAAGGCAGCTTTGTTCTTGTGTTTTTCGAGATGGCGGTCAATGCAGTTGTAACTGACGTTGAGTTTTCCGCCGACGAACCATTTCCAGAAAGGAGCGTCGCTGGTGTCCAGCGTGGTGTGCCAGTACTGGTCCCAGCTGAGCAGGTCGCCGTATTCACGGAAGCATTCGGGAAAATTCTTTTCGCCGAACCGTTCCATTACCGCCGGATCGGTCAGGTTGGCCTGGCCAATGAACTTGGAACTCGGGTAGTAGTACTGCTCTTCCCGCCAATGAACCGCAATCTGTGCTTCTGTAAGTTCTGGTTCTTTTTCCTTCGTCACGCGAGTTTCCGCCATGGTTTTCAAGACCTCTTGGTCGAACTCGAAATCTCACCCGGAGCAATGGGCTGTAATAACGATTGCGGCCATCAGGGGGTGACGGCAGCTTGTTCGAAACAGGAATATCCTACACCCCCCGCTCGCAGGATGTCTGCAAGCGGGGGCGTGGATTTCGGAAGGTTCTTATTTTTCCATTTTTTCGCCGGAAGCTTCCGTCCAGATCTTTACGTGGACGGTTTCCTTCAGCAGGATGCTACCCACGATGAAGGTGAGCGCGGCAATGGTCATTGGGTAGTAAAGCCCGTCGAAAGGATTGCCAGTCATCGCCGGAATCCACACACATATCAACGGTACCAACCCGCCGAACACGCCGTTGCCTATGTGATATGGCAACGAAAGGGACGTGTATCGGATCTTGGCCGGGAACGATTCCACCAGGAAAGCGGCGATAGGCCCGTAGACCATCGTCACCCAGATCACCTGGAGGAACACCAGCCACATCAGCTTGTTCTTGTCAGCATTCGTGGCTGGCGGTGCAGTAATTACCTTGCCGGTAGCGTCAACTGTTTGCGGCGTGAGCAACGTCTGTCCGGTCACTTTGTTCTTGGTGGCGTCCACGTGTAGAACGTTATTGCCGGCGGCGCGCTGCATAGCGGGATAGATGCCGTACGAGGTTCCCGGAATGCGATAAGTCAAACAGGCCAAAAGCAACCCGGCCATGATGATCCGTTTGCGGCCCACGCGGTCAGAGAGCCAGCCGAAGAATACAAACAACGGCATACCCAGCAGCAGAGCCTTGGCCACAATGATGTTGGCATCCCTGCTTGGCACTTTCAAAATCGTGGTCATGAAGAACAGCGCAAAAAATTGTCCGGTATACCAGACCACGCCTTGTCCGGCCGTAGCACCCAGCAGTGAAATCAAAACCTGCTTCAAGTTGGGCCATTGCGTGAAGGCGTCTTTCAGTGGCTGGGCAGACGTCATTCCTGCGGACTTGATCTGCTGGAAGATGGGTGACTCTTCCATTTGCAAACGGATGTACAAAGAGATGATGACCAGAATCAGCGAGGCCAGGAATGGAATGCGCCAGCCCCAGTCTTTAAAAGCCTGGTCCGTCATCTGGCTCTGTGTTCCCAAAATCACCGCGATGGAAACGAACAAGCCAAGGGTTGCCGTGATCTGAATAAAACTGGTGTAGAAGCCGCGTTTGTCGTCGGGTACGTGTTCCGCCACGTAGACCGCCGCGCCACCGTACTCACCGCCCAGAGCCAGACCTTGCAACACGCGCAGGATCACCAGAATGATAGGAGCGAGCCAGCCTGCCGTGGCGAAGCTGGGCAAGGCGCCGACCAATGCCGTTGCGCCGCCCATGATGGTCAGCGTCACGATGAAAGCATACTTGCGTCCGACAATGTCCCCGATGCGGCCAAAGAAGAGCGCGCCGAAAGGCCGAACCGCGAAACCGACAAAGAAAGTCGTCAAGTACGCGATGTAGGCGAACAATTGATTTCCCGGCGGGTAAAACTTGGGCGCCAGATAGATGGCGAGCGTACCGAAAATATAAAAGTCGTACCACTCGATCATGGTTCCGACCGAGGACGCCAGAATGACACCCCATATCTTCGAAGTGGAAATCTGGTCAGACCTTGTGATTGGTGCTGAAACGCTTGCCATACGGCCCTCCTGGAATAATGAGTTACAGGCCGGCCACAGCCTGACTCAGAAATTGAATTTTCCTCGTAGATCCTGGCTCGAGAAAACACCTACCCATCCAGCTCCGGAGGAGCGGAAGCGGGCCATTGCATTTGGCTCCCTAGGGTAGTCGTATTAGCAGAGTTGTCAAGAGGAAAGAGAAAAACGACTCTGTCTGATTCACATGCGGACTGTGAGCGCCATCTTATTTTCTGTTCGGACTCTATTTTTGGGAACGCTCGGTTGCACCAAGTCGACAAAACAATCCTGGGACTTGAAGCGTCCCATCGTTCGCGGCCGATCTTGGGCCAGCCACGAATATGCAACCCTGGCTACGTCCCGTACCTAACTCTTCTCTTGTTAATCGCGCAGGACGGGCTATATTATGCAGCACGATAATTCTGACGCTCGAAGTCTCAAGTGGAAAGGCCAAAGGTCTCACCCGATTACGGGCCGCGGCCACTCGTCTCACGGAGGAAACCATGAAAAATCTTTCGCACTATCGTTTCACGATTGGCCGTCTACTGGTACTCGCGCTCCTGGTCGGCAGCCTGAGCGTGCTCGCTGCCGCCGCCCAGGACAGCATCACCATCGGAGTGGTTTTGCCCATCACCGGCAAGGAAGGCAAGCCCGGACAGTATCAGAAGGAAGGCATTGAACTGGCCATCAAGCAGATCAACGACGGCGGCGGCATCATGATCAAGTCGCTCAAGAAGAAACTGCCGATCAAGGAAATTTTCTACGATGACGGCTCTGATTCCGCCAAGTCCGCGTCGCTCACCGAGCGCGCCATGAGCTCAGACAACGTGATCGCCGTGCTGGGCGGATACTCCACCGCACTGGGCGAAGCTGAGTCCGTTATGCCCGATCGCTACAAAACGCCGTGGATCACCACCGGCGCGGGCGCAACAGCCATCTTCGCCAAAGGCTATCAATATACGTTTGGATCGTTGAGCCCCGTTCTGCTCATCGGCACCACCAGCGCGGAATTTCTGGGCAGCCTGATTGACCAGGGCAAGCTCAAAAAAGGCCTTAAAGTCGCCATGGTGGTGGAAAATACTGACCACGGCATTGACTACGTAAACGGCTTCACCGGATGGTCCGACAAGCACAAAGGCTATTTTCAGATTGTGATGAACGAAAAGTTCGAGCTCAACGCCACGGACTTTGCCGGCATCCTGCAAAAAGTAAAAAACTCCGGAGCGGACGTTTTCCTCTCGGACGCCCACCTGCCGGACTACATCACCATGCATCGCCAGTACCTGCAGCATGGACTGCATCATCAGATGGTGAGTTACGGCGCGCGCGGTCCGGAATCTGACGCTCGCAAAGCGTTGGGAGCAGGCACCGACTACATCTTTGCCGGAATCTGGTGGTCAAACAAGCTGCCGTATCCGCAAGTGAAGCAGTACGCCGCGGACTACAAGGCCTTCACTGGACACGACGTGGATTCCTGGTACTCAGCCCCGGCCTACGACGGCATGCGCATTCTGGCCCAGGCCATTGAAGCCGCCGGCAGCCTGGACAAAACGAAGATTCGCGATGCCCTGCGCAAGGCCGAACTCAAAGGCTCCATTCTTCCCGGACAGGTGCTGAAGTTTGGCGCCAACGGGCAAACTGAATATCCTTTTGTGATCACGCAGAACAAGCCTGACAACAAAGTGGACATCGTGTTCCCGAAAGATGCGCAAACGGGTGAGCCGGTAGCTCCATCCCCCGGGAAGTAGTCCGGCAACCCATACATGGACTTTTCGCAATTCCTGAACCTGTTGATCTCGGCCCTGCTGCTGGCCGGCGTTTACGCCGCCATGGCCGTAGGCATGACCGTGATTTACGGCGTGATGAAGATCGTGAACCTGGCCCACGCCGGGTTCCTGATGCTGGGCGCCTACTTTGCGTTTGAACTCTACGAGCGGTTCCACATTGATCCGCTGTTGGGTGCGGTGCTCGCCCTGCCGGTGTTTTTTCTTTTCGGCATGGGCGTGCACTGGCTCCTGGTTCGCTGGCTCCCCAAGTCAGACACGCCAACGCTGGCTTCCCTGCTCCTGATGTTCGGATTCTGGCTCGTCCTGCAGAATTTTGGCTACATGATCTGGGGCAATGATGATCGCTCCATCACCACGCCGCGCACACTCTCTGCCCTAAATATCGGTCAGATTACCGTTCCGGAAGTAAACCTGATTGTGTTTGCCGCCGCTCTGGTGTGTCTGATCGTCTTGCAAATCGTGTTCAACCGCAGCTGGTTTGGCAGGTCGATGCGCGCGCTCATCCAGAATCCTTACGCCGCGCAGATCGTTGGCGTGGACGATGGCCGCACGTCGCGACTCACCTTCGGCCTTGGAACTGCGTTCGCTGGATTTGCCGGAGCGCTGCTGGGGATGATCTACACGTTTAGTCCCGACTTTGGCCGCCAGTTCCTGCTGCGCTCGTTTGTGATCATTGTGCTGGGCGGGCTTGATTCCGTTTCCGGCGTGGCGTTGGGTGCCGTGGTGTTGGCGCTGGTGGAAACTTTTGGTCCGCAAATTCAATTTCACGGCAAATACATTTTGCCGGACAGCCTGCAACCCGCCATCTCATTCGCGTTGCTGGTTGTAGTTCTGCTGATCATGCCCAAAGGACTGGCCAGCATGTTTGTCCGGAAACGGCGGCTCACATGAAGCTTCCTTCGGGTGTGGGTGGCTGGGTAAAAGTTCTTCTGCCCTGGCTGCTTCTGGCGTGCTTGCTGTTAATGCCCGTAACCGGCACGAGCGCCAATGTGATAAAACTCATCTTCATCACCGCCGTTTGGACAACCACCAGCCTGGCATGGAACCTGCTCGGCGGCATGGCCGGTCAAGTATCGTTCGGCTTCGCGGTCTTCTACGGGATTGGCGCGTACACAACGGGCCTGCTGATGCATGCCGGATACAGCCCGTACCTGGGCTTTCTATGCGGCGGCATACTGGCTGCGGTCGCGTCCTTTATCATCGGGATTCCCACGTTCCGTCTTCGCGGACCTTATTTCGTAATCGCCACCATCGGCGTCACGGAAGCCGTGCGAGTCGTTATGAACAACCTGGACATCACCGGCGGCGCGGGTGGTTATCGCATTGATGAAAAGCAGTACAACCCCACGGAACACTATTTCTCGGCTATCGCTGCCGTGTCCCTGGCGTTTCTCGTTTCCTCGTTGATAGCCAGTAGCAAGTTCGGACTGGCGCTGCGCGCCATCAAGCAAGATGAAGACGCCGCCGCCGACCTGGGCGTGAAACCTTATTACGCCAAGCTCTGGGTCCACGCCATTGCCGCCGTGCTGACGGGCATTGCCGGGGGTATTTACGCCCGCCGGGCCGCTTTCTTCTATCCAGGAGACGTTTTTGCCTTCCAAACCGGTATTTCCATCCTTTTGATGCCGGTGATTGGAGGCATTGGTACTGTATGGGGAGCCGTCATGGGAGGAGTAATATTTGGTATCGTAGAAGAAGAATTGGTGGCAAAATTCCCCAATATTCACCTTCTCCTTTACGGCTCATTATTAATAGCCATTATTTTGTTTGAACCAGACGGCCTGCTGGGACTCTTGCAGCGGCTGGCACGTCTGTTGAGGAGTAAACGCAGTGAAGATCCTGGAAGTAACAACCCTGACCAAGTACTTTGGGGGCGTGGCGGCTCTCAAGGACGTTAGCTTCGATATCCCGGAGAAACAGATCTGTGGCTTCATCGGCCCTAACGGGGCCGGCAAGACCACACTGTTCAGCCTGATCACCGGAGCCGTGCGTCCTTCTGCCGGCAAAGTCCACTTGCGTGGCTCAGACGTTACCGGCGTGGACTCGGCGACCTTGGTCAAGAAGGGCGTGGCCCGCACACACCAGATTGTGCGTCCGTTCAAAGCCATGACCGTGTTGGAAAACGTGCAGCTGGCGATTCACTACGGCCGCAAAGCTGTCGCCCGCACCAGCCACGCAAAAGAGCAAGCCATGGAAGTCCTGAAACTCGTTGGTCTGGAACATAAAGCCAGCCATATGGCGTCTGTGCTGTCACTGGGTGAACAGAAGCGGCTGGAAGTTGCCCGCGCGCTAGCTACCGCGCCGGATCTTCTTCTGCTCGACGAAATCTGCGGCGGTCTGACCGGAACGGAAACCCGATCCATGATGAATTTGATCCACCAGATCCGTGAAGGCGGCACAACGATCATGTACGTGGAACATGACATGAAAGCCATTATGGCCGTGTGTGACCGCATCACTGTTTTGAATTTCGGACAAAAACTGGCGGAAGGCAAGCCCCACGAAATCCAGAACGACGATTCCGTGATTGAAGCCTATCTGGGCAAATCCAAACTTCAGGTAAACGTTGCGTGAGCAAGGTCCCCACGGAAAAGCTGCTGGAAGCCCAAAACCTTGACGTGAGTTACGGCGTCACGCAGGTGCTCTGGGGCATTTCGTTTTCCGTGGCCCGCGGCAAAGTCACGTGCATCATCGGCTCGAACGGCGCCGGCAAAACCACCACGCTCAACACCATTGCCGGAGTGCTACCCACCAAAACCGGACGCGTCATCCTGAACGGCGAAGACGTCACCGCACTTCCGGCGCGCGAGCGCGTGAATCGTCACATCAGCCTGGTCCCGGAAGGCCGCCAGCTTTGGCCCAACATGTCTGTTGAAGAGAATTTAATGATGGGCTGCTTTCTTCCCAATTTCCGCCACAAAGCCCACGGCAGCCTGACACGAATTTACGACCTTTTCCCGCGACTCAAGGAACGCCGCCGCCAAATGGCCGGAACTCTTTCCGGCGGCGAACAGCAGATGTGCGCGATCGGCCGCGGCCTGATGTCTGAACCGCAACTGCTCATGCTCGACGAACCTTCTTTGGGCCTGGCGCCTAAGCTCGTCGACGAAATCTTTGAGTTCATCGCCAACATCGCCCACCAGGGCGTAACGATTCTTCTGGTCGGCCAGAACGTGAACTATACGCTCCAGGTTTCCCATTACGGTTATGTCATGGAAGTAGGACGCATCACCCTGGAAGGCCCGAGCGACATGCTTTTCAACAACGAACATGTGCGCCGCGCCTACCTGGGGACCGGCGAAGAAGTCGCCGCGGAATAGGCCCCGTCAACCGCCTCGCAGCCGCCTATGCAAAGTTTTGCGCGCGATGTTCTGCTTTCGTTTTGTCCCGCCAGCTTCCGGCGGGAACACCCTCCTGAATCTTTGCCGCGCGTGACCACCGCCGCCAAATGGACCGGCTTGTTTCAGTTTTTCGCGTTCGGTTATCTCATGGCCGTCCATTACGTGCACTTTGTTACCGCCCGCATGGATCTATGGGGACGGCACATCGCCCACACGTCCGAGGTATTTCAGTCGGGCGTATTAATGATGGTGACTTTGGAGTTCTTTCTCTATCCCATCTCGTTTCTTCTGTTCTACTTCTTCCTGGAAGGGTTTGCCCGCTTCGCTACTGGACTGATCAGTTCAGAAGTTGTGCCGACTTTGCCAGTCTTCTTGTTCTTTAGATTCAAGAGCTTTATCAACCGTCGCCGCGCAGCAGAACGCGTGAGTAAGTTGCCGCCGGACAGCGTAACCAGCTTGCCCGACAACCGCCTGCGCGTCGCCACCGCGCTCGCCCGCCCAACATGGCTAAACCCCAGTTTGACCATCTCCGTCGGAGGAACTTTTTACGAACTGGAGCGTGTGGACAAAGGCGCTCTGCCCCATCCTTTCGTCTACTACCTGCACATCGCTCCGGTGGGAAAAATCCTGCGTGGCGTTGAGGAGTACACGCCACCCATCATTCCTCAAAAGGATTAAGGCCGGGGAGCACTTTTCTCGTTTTTTCCTCATCTGCTAAGTGTTGCCGTACTCGCCAGTCATCTCCGTTTTTTGTCTCGCATGAAAATTTTCTGAAAATCAATGGGTTACGTTCCCGGCCTTAGGCATTACAATCCAATGTTTTAGATTTTTCATCATTCGTCATCAATCTATGGCAACTTCAATTGCTCCCGCGGAGAACCCGGTCATCAAAGCTGCCGGCGGCATTATCCAGCGCAGCTCAGAACGCGGCGAAGAAGTGCTCGTCGTGTTCCGCAAACAAGAGCGTGATTGGACCCTTCCTAAAGGCGAAGTCAAAGACGGCGAATCTTTTCAGGAAGCGGCCCTGCGAGAAGTGGAACAGGAAACGGGCTGCGAGTGCCAGCTCGGCAGTTATCTCGGCACCATCAGCTATTCTGACAACGGCGTACCCAAGGTGGTGATGTTCTGGAAAATGTCTGTACTTCAGGAGAAGAGCATGCCTGATCGTAAAGAGATTGGTGAAGCCGCATGGATGCAGGTTCCGGCCGCAATTCAAAAGCTGAGTCACTCGCAGGAAAAAGCTTTGCTCTCCCACTTGGGAACAGCGCCGCGCCTGGCCCAGCCTGGCCCGGAGTTGCAACAGCAGGTTCCGCAACAGCAAGCTTCGATGCCGCAATCCCAGCAGCCGCACCTTGATTCCGTGCCGCAACCGCCGCGTCCGCGCCGCAAAGCGTCCCTTGAAGATCAGCGCGTTCTTGCGCGCTTGTTGCGTGAAGCCCAAGCTTTCCGCGTTGAGTTGGCCTTTCTGGAACGCCGCAGCGGACTCAACGACAAATCCTGGGCCGCCGCCGCGCATGATCAGATCGACAACGTAATGCGCTGCCTGGACAGCAATGACATTGAAGGTGGCTTGGTCTGTCTGAACGCCGCCCAACGCTTTGCCGTCTACGGACTCAATAAGAGCGAATTGGCAACGCGTGCCGCTATCCTTCGTGAAGAAGCCCTGAAGATTTCTTCCTGGCAAGGCCACGCCATGGAAACCTTGCTCAGCGTACCTGACGAGCAAATCACCGTGGACCGCCTGACGGACGCGATGAAGCTGCGCGACGAGTTTTCCACCAACCAGTACTACCGCACGCGGCTGGCGGGCGACCATCTCCGCATTCTGCTGATCATCTGCGCACTGGCCGTTGTCGCGCTGCTGCCGTTCCTGCTGCTGCAAGGCCCGGTGCGCATGGTGGCTCCGGTACTTCTCTTCGGACTGCTCGGCTCGTCTTTCTCCGCAGCACATTCGCTCATGACCGGCAAGAATGACACCATGGTCCCCAATGTAGTCATCATGCTCACGCCGGTTCTCTTTGGAGCCGTGGCTGGGCTGGCCGGATTCGCCGTCCATGAATATCTGGTTGCGCGCTTCAGCCACGGACCAACTTACATGAGCGCACTGTTCGCTCTGTCATTCCTCTTTGGCATGGCCGGCCAGCGCCTGCTGGCGCGCTTTGCCATTACCAAGCGCAGAAAAAGAGCTAAAGCGTGAGGTGTTCCGCTCACGACAATGCCAACAGCCATTCGGGAATTAGAATTTCCCGCCAGGGCAGATGAGCGCCGCAGCGTCTTCGTCGCCCGAGTCTTCCCCGGCCAATTCTTCTCCGCCGCTAGCGCGCCGCCTGGGTCTTTTTGACGCGACCATGCTGGTGATGGGCGGCATCATCGGCTCCGGCATATTTATTAATCCGTACGTGGTGGCCCAGCGCGTTCACACACCAGCGTTGGTTTTGGGCGCATGGATCGCCGGCGGCTTGCTCGCTTTGACCGCCGCTTTCATCTGGGCTGAACTTGCCAGCCGCATGCCGCAAGTCGGCGGACAGTACGCCTACCTTCGCGAGTCTTACAATCCGTTGGTCGCATTCCTCTACGGATGGGTGCTCCTGCTGGTGATCCAGACCGGAGGCATGGCCGCCGTCACCGTAATTTTTTCGCGCTACTTTTTGGACCTGACTGGTATTCACGCCGCCGATTGGCAGGTGGCGATTGTCACGCTGCTCGTTCTCACGCTGGTGAACTGTCTCGGCGTACGCGCCGGCGGTACGGTGCAAAGCGGTTTGATGGTAATCAAGATTTTTGCGATTGCGTTGCTGGTAGGTGCAGGCGCTTTTCTGGTTCACGGCGCTCACGTTCAATGGACTCCCGTCCTCGATCAGCCGCTGTCATCCGGCTTGTTGACCATGTTCGGGGCTGCCATGGTACCGGTAGTCTTTGCTTACGGCGGATGGCAGACCGCCAGCTTTGTGGCCGGAGAGATGAAAGAGCCTAAACGCGACATGCCGCGCGCGCTAGTGCTAGGCGTAATCGGCGTGGCCGTGCTCTACACGTCCGTCAACTATGTGTGCGTGCGCGTGCTGGGAGTGGACACGCTCGCGCACACTCCTACTCCCGCATCAGCCGTGATGCGCATTGCCATGGGACAACGCGGAGCTACCATTATCGCCCTGGGAATCGCGGTCTCCATCCTGGGATTTCTGAGCCAGAGCGTACTCACCGCACCGCGCGTTTATTTCGCTATGGCCCAAGACGGCGTGTTCTTTCGCCAACTGGCCAAGGTTCATCCCAAGACGCGAGTGCCTGTGGCAGCCATCGTTCTGCAAAGCATATGGACCATGGTGGTCCTGCTCACGGGTAGCTACGAAAAGATTTTGAACTACGTTATCTCCATGGACGCCATCTTCTGGGCGCTTACCGCCAGTTGCCTGTTCGTCTTGCGCAAACGAGCAATGCAGTCTCCGGCATCGACGGAAGAGCCCGCCTTCCGCGTTCCCGGACATCCCTTTACCACCGCCACCTTCTGCACAGCGTGCTTGGCCGTGGTGGCCGTTACCGTTTACAAGTTCCCCGGAAATACCGTGATCGGCTTCTTGATCTTGGCGGCTGGAGTCCCCGTGTATTACCTTTGGAAGAGGACTTCGCGCGCATGACTGCTTCTCCGGACAAAACCCTCAACAGCGCAACTACTCCCACTACAGCCATCCGCGCGACTGCGGGATCGGCCTACATGGAATGGTCCAAGCTACACTCGACGGCAAAATACAACTTGGCCACCAGCGGCGTTGTCAGCTTTCCTTTGGCCGATCTGGGCGTGACGATTGACCAACTGGAGATCAACGGAACCACCGGTTACGGTTATGATCCGTTGCTTGCGGCCATTGTGCAGCGTTATCGCGTGCCAAAAGAGTGCGTTGTAAGCGCACTCGGGACCTCTTTCGCCAACTATCTTGCGCTGGCAGGAGCAACGGAACCCGGCGACGAACTCCTGATCGAACAACCAACTTACGATCCTATGCTGGGGGCAGCACGCTACTTGGGACTGACCATCAAGCGTTTTCAGCGCCGCGCGGAAAATAATTTCGCGATTGATCTGGATGAACTTGAACGCAACCTCACGCCGCGCACTCGCGTGATCGCGCTCTGCAACATGCATAACCCCAGCGGAGCGCTTACCCCGGACTCAGGTCTCCGCAAAATTGCCGATCTTGCCGCGCGCAACAATACGTACGTGATGGTGGACGAGGTCTATCGCGAGATGTTGTTTGAAAGTGAGCCGCGAAGCGCGTTTCATTTGGATCCCGAGCGCTTCATCATCACCACCAGCCTGACCAAGGCTTATGGGCTAAGCGGGCTGCGCTGCGGATGGATTCTTGCACCCCGTGAGTTAGCCCAGCGCATGTGGCACATTCATGACGTCCACGGAGCCACGTACGCTTATCCGGCAGAAGCGCTCAGCGTGATTGCTTTTGAGAAGCTGCCGATGATCTCGGCCCGCATGAAGGCCATGCTGGACGCCAACCGCAAGCTGCTGCGCGACTTCCTTGCGCAACGTGATGATCTTGACTTTTATTGGCCGGACTACGGGACCGTGGTCTTCCCACGCCTGAAGCACGGCGATGTGGACGCTTTGTGTGAAACGCTGCGCCGCGACTTCCAGACCAGCGTGGTCCCGGGGCATTTCTTTGAAATGCCGGACCGTTTTCGCATCGGCGTGGGCATCACGACCGAAGCAACTAAAGAAGCGTTGCCTAAGCTGGCGCGGGGCCTTGATGCCTACAAAGATGCCTACAAGGTTTCCCTCTCCGCTGGCACGCGCGCGTAGCGAGGAAACCGCCCTTTGGGCTTTTAGTCCTTTTGCGCCCCAAACTTGCCGGCGCCCTTGCAGGCGATGAGAAAGAACGCGAAGCAATAAAGTACCGCAGACTCTCCATGGTTCACGATCGGAAAGAAATTCAACCCCCATCCCGCATGTTTCATGAAATAACCAAACGCCATTTCGCCGCTGGCAAGAAATGCCGCGATCCGCGTGAGCAGACCCAGAGCCACCAGAATACCTCCGGCAAACTCGATGAGGCCTGCGGTCAGCATCCAGGGATCGTGCAGTTGTGCGTGGCTTCCAAAAGCCCCAAATAGTTTTTCCGCGCCATGGCACGCGAATAGAAATCCAACAACGATGCGAAATGCCGCGTAAGCGATCGGCTCCAGGTTGCTCAGGAATTTCATGCGGTCCGGTCCCCGTTGTGACTTGGATTCTGACAACAGCGTGCTGAGTCTACTTGCATGAACGCAGACTTGTCGAGTGTTCTCAGGACATGCGCCTGTTGCTGATTGCGGTCCAGCACCTTCGTTCAGACTCGCCGATCGACTTCAACTTGCGCGGCCAGGAAGATCCCTGAGGTAAGCATCTTCCGCGGCATAATCGAACTGCTTTTCGTCCACAGGTAGGGGGTTGGCCCTTTCCCATCTGATGGTTGCTTCCAGGGCCTCGCGCAATGGCACCGTCTCGCGATATCCAAGCTCGCGGCGAATACGGCTGGAATCGGCCGCCCAATGCTGCTTCCAATTGCCCGGAGGCTTGAGATGCGCTGGCCCTCGTTCCGAAGGGACAACCAGGATTTCACCTTGCCACCCCGCTGTTTTTGCCACTTTTTCCGTCCATTCGAGTTCGGTAAAAGCGACCGGCTCGGCTACGTTGTAGATTCTCCGCGCAGCGCGGTCATCTGTAGCAGCCGTGGCAATGGCCGTGGCGACGTTCTCCACGTAGCCACGCGGTCCCCGAAATTGAGATACTTCTTCGTCCAGCTGGATCACTTTGCGCCCGTCATCCACGCGCTTAAGGATCGGCGACAAACGCCTCGCGAAGTCGCCTGGACCATAAACAAAGGGCAGTCGCAGCACCGTTCCTGGCAAGTCCGGTTCTGCCATCACGGCCCGCTCCACGGGAATCTTGTCGTACTCGTCGTCCAGCCAGGTCAGAACTTTCTTGAGCATCTGAATCCGTTCCGGCGGGTACGTCTGCAACCTGGTTCGAAGCGGCGAGTCCTCCGTGAGGGGCATCGGTTCGAGCGGCCCAGGCTCCAGGCCGTGCAGTACTCCGCAAGCCCGATACACATCCATGCTACTGAGTGCGACCACGCGCCGGGCGATACCTTTGAAAGTGGACATCAACTCAGAAGCCTGACGCCCACTGCTCAGCACCAGGTCGATCACCACATCTGGCTTGGCTTTGCGAAATGCCGCTGCGTACTCCGCAATACGCCGCCGGTCGCCCTTGATGTGTTCCAGCTCGGAGTAAAGGTTGGGACGTGAACCCCGGTCGAACAGGATCGCTTCATGGCCTGCGCGGCGCAGTATGCCAATCACGAACGGGCCAATAAACCCGCGGCCTCCAATGAGTAATATTCGCATGGCAGATATGTTAATACGCAGGAGCGGGACAGCGGAGCGATTTCAAGATCTCAAGGACTTTCGGCTTTCGTGCACGTTAATTAATATTTTGCTTTGACTAATCAAACTATTTACGATATAACTCTATTTCAATTATGTTGGACCAGGTTCGCCAGCTCATGAGCTTTTACCCGCAGATCTATTTCGCGTGCCACACCCGGCACGTTCGCGATCCGCGGACCCAGCGCGTCTTGAGCGCACACCAGGCCAGCGTGCTGGACCATCTGGATGAAATCGAGCCGACCAACCTGCGGACCCTGGCTGAGCATATGGGCGTTACGGCTTCCACCATGTCCATTACCGTGGACCGGCTAGTGCGGCAACGTTATGTGGTCCGCAAGCGCGGCGCACACGACGGGCGCCAGGTCAGGCTCCTGTTGACGCGTGCCGGCGTCCGCATCAAATCAGAGAAGTCTGTGCTTGATCCGGGCTTAGTAAAAAACGTTTTGGCGCAACTGCCGCTTCAAGAACGCAGGCGCGCGCTGGAAGGCTTGGCGTTGCTGGCCCAGGCATCTCATCGTGCCATGGCGCAACGCGGCGCTCAAAACAAATTAAAGAGGAGCCAAATATGAAGTGGATTTGGATGATTGTTCTGGTGCTGGCCATTCCCTTGATGGTTATTCTGATCATCGGCCTGTTGTTGCCCAAGAAGCACACTGTACAACGCAGTACTTCCCTGCGCCAATCTCCTGAAACCGTATGGGGCCTGATCAGCGGACCGCCTTCCTGGCGGACCAGCGTTCAAAAGTATGAAGAGCTTCCGCCTCACGATGGGCACCGCATGTGGCGCGAAACGGACAAGAGCGGGCAGACGATCACCTTTGAAGCCATTGAATCCGCTCCACCGTGGCGGCTGGTTACAAGGATTGCCGACCCCAAGCTTCCCTTCGGAGGCACATGGACCTATGAGATTGCCCCCACCGTCGATGGCTGCACTCTCACCATTACCGAGGACGGTGAAGTCTACAACCCAGTGTTTCGGTTTGTCTCCCGCTACATCATGGGACACGCCGCCACGGTGAATATGTATTTAAAAGCCGTGCACGCCAAGCTCGGCTAGTGCGGTCCGTCGCGTTAGAGTTGAGCTGCGGCCAACCAAAGATTCACGGTAATGGCCGGATGGCCGAATTTGGATAGTAGAGCGCCAGAATTTGTTGGAAGGTTGCACCTTTTTTTGCCATGTCCGCGGCGCCGCGCTGGCACAATCCAATTCCGTGGCCTTTACCGGTGCCTTCAATCAGCACGCTTCCACTCTGTTCTCGCCGCGCATAGGAATTGCCAGGTACAGTCTTCCAGCCAAGCTTGCGCGCGAGTTTGATTCGGGACGCCTCCGTACCCGTGAGCGCAGCAGCATCTTCAGCGGACAACTCAACGGCCCACGTTTCCGGATGCTGATGACAGTAATCGCACGCCACCGCGAAATAAGGATAGTCCCGAACCGAAATGCCAAGTTCTTCTAGGGTGTGCGTCCGGCCTCCGCAACTGGCGCTGTACATAGCCGCAAACACCTGCCCTTGATAGGCCAGGACCATTCCCACAGTCTCGGCTGCTGCCTGTGCTGCGGGCGAACCGGCAACAGGCGGCTGACGGAGAAACTGGCAATGCGTGGTATCGCAAAAGTCAAAACCGCGATGCCGTCCTTTACCGGCTGCCAGAAAGGAACGCGCGGCAACGGCTTGGGCTTTCAGGGCCTCCAGCGGAGCGCCGGATGGACTTTCCGCCGCAACTATGGAAGCCACGGCAACTTCCATTTCCATTCCAATAACGACGCTCAGCTCCGTTTTCGACGGCATGGCTTCAAGCTTACCGGAGTAACGACGCGACAGCTTGCCCGGCACCGCGACAACAAATTCCGCGGGACCGTTTTGACCATCGTCACACTGAAGAGCCGCAACGCCCAACGCTTCACCGTTTCGGACGATCCTTACCACGGAGGGATCCAATTGCAAGCGCATCGGTTCGTGCACCGCCCATCGTTTACCATTTGCGGAACACTCAAGCACTCTTCCCGCAACCGGAGTGATGACAAACAATTTCGAATGGAAGAGTCCCATCACTTGAATGCGAACGTCCCGGGCTTGTGCAGGAACTGCAAATAACGCGAACAGGAACACACTCCAAACAACTTTCATTGGCCTGCTCCGTCGGATTCAATCGCGGCGAGCATGCGCCCAGCGGTATCAGCGGCGGTCGCACCGGGCCTGCCATGCACTCGGACTAAAAGCACAATGCGTGGATGGTCCGCGGGCGCCATGACCAGGGCAAATCCGTCACCGGGTGCTTTATGCCGGTGAGTGCATGGTGCGGTTCCCGTCTTGGCGAGTACGGAAAAATTGCGCAGGTGCGATCCTACAGCTTTGCCAGTACCGCGGCGGGCAGAGAGAGCCATACCGTCAATCACTGGCGCCACCGCACGCTCTGATTTTGAATTCGCAAGTTCTAAGTAGGAATGTGCCAGGGAAAGCGGAACAGCTTTTCCGCTGATGCCTTGGTCGTCAAGAACCACGCCAAACCGGTCGCGCACGGTCTGGGCCAGCACGGGACCTCCCGCGGCTGCAAGCTGGCGGAAGTATGAATTACAGGAAAAAGCTACAGCATCGGTCATGCCGAGCGTGCCGTGTCCGCGTGGCAGCCAACAAGTGGTCTTGCCGGCGCAATGAAATTTAGGGAAGGAGCTGTGCGTGCGCCCGTAGGTCACGGCCACAAACGGCTTCACCAGTGATCCCACGCCCATGGTCTTATCCGCGTCTGGCCAGCGCTGGGCTACAACATCGCCGTGATCGTCCAACGCGATGAAGTTAAGATCGGGGTCAGAGAACTGGCGCGAGAGTACAACTGCCGCAGATTGGGCATGCAGGTCTGACGTTGCACGCGGCTCCACTCCGGCCTGCGTTACCACCAGCAGCACCAAACCGAGCCGCGCACTGAAATTGCCTATTGCGTCCAATGATAGGTGACCGTCTGTTGGATTTTATCCTTTGTCTGGCGTGCGATCACCTCTTCTGACTCCACGCGCGCAAAGCTGCGGCTGAAGCTGGCAATGTTGCGCGAGAAAAACTGCGGTTCGTTGTCTGGCGATCCGGAACCTCGGTCCACCAATCCAGTAAGGTCATAAAAGTTCTGGCGTTCGCGCGCATGACTGAAGCCAGCCGCGTAGCTCACCGGCGGCGAGACAACGGACGACTTGCCTTGCAACACAACGGACAAAGCCCCTGCGTCATTTGCGAAGAACAGCAGTTTGCCGCGGGCTGCCACTTGCAACGCAGAAAGCCCATCGAGCTCAAAATAACCGCCGGCATCTTTCACTTCCCGCCACTGCACTCCCATGCGGGCCGCTGTCAAACCGGGGGCAACAACATCCTGGATAGCTTTCTGAACAGCCGCCAAGTCCCAATCGCGTTGTGCTGCAATCACCACAACAGAGGGATTTCCCAACAGCACGCCATCGCTGTTCTTCCGCGTTGACTGGACCACCAGCATGGTTTGCGGCCCGGCCGCATCAAACTGCTTCTGCAAACCCACGCGCGCGTTCTCAGTTACCGTGCGGGACGCCGGCTCAACGTCAATTCTGGTTTCCATGTCAGAATTGGAACCGGTTTGTCCGCCGCCCAGTTGTACTTGCGGAGCCAGTTTCTCTACCGGAGCCGCGCCAAAATGTGGTGCGATGATTTTTTGCTCTACCACGGCCAGGCTGGACTTAGCGTCAGTCTGGGCGGCGCGGTAGAAACCGTAGTCCCTGGGCACCATATTCAACAATCCCGTAACGGTCTGCGCCGAAGCGCCGAGCGAGTTGTCTTCGTCGCGTACCTTGCCCGGCAGGATCACACGCTCTTCGCGATAGTTTGTGCCTTCACGATATAGATCTGAAACGGCGCTTTCGTAACTCTGCATCTCCGTGATGTTCTGTTGCACCCAATACGTCCGGAAGTGAGGCGTGACCGCGATTTGTTCCAGATGCATGGCCATGCGCAAGTCCCCAGCCGCTGATGGCGCGGCCGCCAGAGCTTTGGTATACCAGCCGTCTTGCTTGAGAGTATGTGTCTTGTTTCCGGTGAGATGTTCCAGCGCGCCGGCCACCAGGTCTTCGCGCGTCCCCAATATCAGGTAGTCATCGGCAACGGCAAAAGCCACTTCCATTCCGGACTGTTCGTCCTTGCGGGTGTAAAACGATTTACCGCCAGCCATGCACGGCTGAAATTTGCTGCGCGTTTGCCAAAGCGGCGATTGCAGGAACGCACTGTTGTTGATCCGGCTGACGTAAAGAAATTCCAGTTCACCGATGTTGTAAATTGCCAACGCACTTTCTTTGCCCGCCGCATCATTCAAGAACTTCATGTTGGGCGGCACGCCGGCTGCCACGGCAAATTCGTCCGACGCTTTGCTCAGCCGCAGAAACAGCCGCGAGTTGGAAAATACCCGGTAGTCGTCACTCTTGAGCCATTGGGATTTTTCCGGAGAAGCATTCCAGTCTTTCATCAGACCGGAAAAATCTTTGGCCTCTATGTAAAGGAGCGCGCCTTCCGGCATGATTTGATCAAGCGGATGCGTAGGGCTGGATTGCGTCTGATAGACGGTCAATCCGACCACCGCGGATACGGCCATCGCAACCAAAGCCGTCACTAGAAATCGATGCGTAAGTTTCATAACCCGGCTCCTTTCTTCGCTGGCGCGGTTACAGGTGGCGGACTGGACGCCGCAGGCTCCGGCACTCGGGGACGTACCACGTGCTCCTGTTCCAACTCCGTGCGGATGATTGGCCGCCGCGCGGCGTTTGTTGTTTGCCGGCGCAGTAACGCGCGAATCTGCTGGACCTGCTTGTTGATTTGCGATTTCACGGCAGCATCCGGTTCCAAAGCATAAGCGCGACGCAGATAGGTGACTGCTTGCTCCGGCGATCCCGTTTTCTCAAAAGCCTGGCCGAGATCGCGGTTAATCTCTGCCCAATCCTTGGCCGGCAGTTTCCCAAACTCGCGCGGCGTACCATCACGGCTGGAATCCTGGTCCAGTAGTTCGTCGTCTTCATCAGAATTGCGGCTGCCGCGGTAAGCCGCGTCCAGCAGGTTACCTTGCAAGTAGGGTTTCATTACGGCGATGGCCAGTTCGTAATTGCCATTTGCTCCGGCAGCTTTGAGCAGAGGTACGCGGGCGACGTCACCGTTGGGATAGTCCTCCAACGCGGCCCGCAAGAGCACAATACTCACGCTGGACGGAAGGTTTTCCGCAGCCTTGAGTCGCGCCGCAAAGAAATAGTGCTGGTTGGCTTCACCTGGATTGATGAAGCCACCGCCCGCCATCAGATTCAATTCCTTACTGCCAAGATCGCCCGCGTTGGTTCCGCTCAGGGAGCGCGCGGCGTTCAGGCGCGTGTCATACGCGATCCCCGTGCTAGCAGCGATGGCGGCCAGACTCTTGCGGGCGCCATCCGCGTTCTGTGCAGCGGCGATCCGTGCCTGTGCCAGACGTACCTGATAGTCAGCATTCCACGGCACGGCCTTGACCAGGTCTTCCAGGAAGCCGATGGCTTCCGCCGGATGTCCAGTGCGTACCAGCAAGGCTGCGGCCGGATCCTGTGTTTCAAACGGATTGCCGACAACCAAAGCCATGCGCTTCAGCAGCGCAACGCCACTCTCCAGATCTCCCGATTGGATGCGGATGTCCGCCAGGCCGAGCATGTTGGCCGCCGTAAGGTTATGATTTTCAATTTCACGGGCAAATACCAATTCCAGCAGCTTGCGCGCGGAAGGCTTGTCTCCGCTTTGCTGGAGTTCCGTGGCAGCCTTGCGCAGGATTTCGCTCGCCGGTGCATGCTCCAGGTCTGCGCGATATCTGTCCAGAATTGGATCGAGCGAGTTGTTTTGCGCGGCCAGCTTGAGTTGCAAAGGCACCAGGTCCGCCGGCTGTGTTTCCCAAACAGATTTGGGCAAGCTGTTGAGCTCTTCACGCGCCCGGTCAAACTGCTTGGTCTTGAACAAGAGTTGCAGCCATTGAACTCTGAGCTGATCCAGTTCAGACTGGGCGTACGCTTTCATTCCGCCTTCTGACTTTTCCATGTGCTCTTGCGCTAACACCAGGACACGCGCATAGATCGGTTCCACATCCGGCTTAAGGTCAGTGTTGCCAGTAATAAATTGCCGCAGGAACTCAAACTTTTCCTGCGCATCGTTGGACAAGTCAATCACGAACGCGGTCGCCGCTGCTGAGTTCTCCAAGCGAGGCAACGTGCTGCGCAACAGCGGAAGGACGCGGTAAGTCCCGTTGTTCTTTACGTAAGAGTGCAGGACCTGATTGATGTCCGGCTGAAACTGCGGCAGCATGCGACGCGTGGCCAGGCTAGTGACCGTCGCTGAGAAGTCGCCCCAGAAGGTTTCAGGCACGCCACGCGAAGATGCCTGCGCTTTTAACATCTCCAAAACACGCTTCCATTCGGCAATCGCCTGGTCATTTTTCTTCTGCTTCCAGTAGATGCCGGCAAGGCGGTTGTGAACGTCAATCCGTTGCGGAGCGAGTTCCATCACATGCTGGTAGTCAGCAATGGCCCGCGGCAGATCTACAGAGTCTTCGTAATAAACGGCTGTGTTGAAATACGCTCCCGCGCGGCCGGGGGTGTGCTCCATTTCTGCCGCAAGAAAGTCTTCTGGATCGCCTTTCTTGGTGGGCACCACGAAGAATTTCCATTGGAGCGATCCGGTTTCGGGATCGAAGGACTGCAGGAAGCCGGGCTCATCCAAATCGTTTCCGGTGCCGACGATGATGTGATTGCCAACGACGATCGGGGCGGTGGTGGAGAAGTATTGCAGATCGAAATCGGCCAGTTCTTTGTGCCAGACTTCTTTGCCGGTTTTGGCGTCCAGGCAGATGAGGAAATCGTCTGGTGTTTCCATGTAGAGCTGGCCATGCCACATGCCCAAACCGCGATTACCGATGTGGGTGCCACCGCGGGTTTTCCATACGAAGTGCCAGATTTCGCGTCCATCGCGAGCATCAATGGCCCAGGCATTATCGGGCGTGGAAACGTACAGCACGCCAGCCACTTGCAGGATGGAACCTTTGACGTTGGCAAGCGCGTTCGCCTCCAGCGCGCCTACTCCGCTGGTGATCAAGGTGGATCCGGTGCGCCGCGATTGCGAACCGGCGACGAGGCGGGTGCTCCAACCCAGGGTGAGGTTCTTTACGGTGGTCTGATCCACCTGTTTCAGCGAGCTGTAGCGCTTGCCGCTGTAGTCACCAGAATAAGTGGGCCAATCGTCGCTGCTGCCGAGGGACTTAACGATGGTGGTGGGATCCAGACCTTGTGCAAAACCGACGGCGGAAAGTAAAAGCGGAAGATAGCGTTTCATTTGAACGTCACCAGATAGGCGGTCAGGTTGTGAATGTCGGCGTCGCTATAGCCGGGCAGCAAATCTTTGTGCGGTTTCATGGGATCGTGCACTTCCACTTTGGGTGTGTCGCCATCACGGCGGAAGGAGCGGAGCGTGCCGTCGGCTTGCGTGAGAGTCAGAAAAAAGTCGTCGATACGGCCCAGGCGGCCTTCTACTTTTTGGCCGTCGCTTGGGGTAACGGTGACGGTAACGGGAGAGATATTGGTTGCCGGGTTATTGGCGGGGCCGCAACCAGGGCGGGTG
>Ga0209069_10000041_pt1 | contig 40218 bp, 37 predicted proteins | sample Str013_2_FD_187202 | JGI IMG/M metagenome (GOLD analysis project Ga0209069, IMG submission 187202) | Freshwater sediment microbial communities in response to fracking from Pennsylvania, USA - Straight Creek_MetaG_SC_2013 (SPAdes) (version 2) | ecosystem: Environmental > Aquatic > Freshwater >...
CCTCCCGTTACATTGCACGCGACTACTAAAGAGCGTGATGGTTGGTGTTTGATATGCCGTGGTTCCGATGTTTGGCCATTTATCTTTGAGGACCACTATCAGGCCGCATGGATTATAAGGAAATGCATTTCCGATGCAAGCCGGCAAGGGCTGGCGACGCCTTGCCCACACGTTATCCTTACCTCTGATTTGGTAAGTGCCGCGGTGAGGCCGCCGCGCAGGGGCGTGCGCTGCACCACGCGAGTCGGAAGCGGTTGAACCCGTCGGATTTCCGGGACGTTTTGCGGCGCTGCGTGGTTTGCGGGCCTTTGCGGAACGCTCTGAAGCAGCGGCAAGGTCTGGACGTTGCGATCGCACGGGCGTGCTCCGCGAAGGTCCAAACGGGGCCAAGGACGTCTGCGGCCCGCGACGAAATACCGCATTTTTTGAATGACTTACCATACATTTCTGTAAGAATTCTCGAGCGGTGCTCCAGGAGCGCGGTCATGCATCGCTCATTGTACTTAGATTGTTGCATCGCAAGCGCGGTCCACGAAGCGCCATCACGAAGCGCCGCCGGGGTTGCCATGCGCGGAGAGCGTGCGCGGCGGCCGCATGCTGCCGCCTTCAGTTGCGGGACGGCGGGCGCGCAGGCATCAGATGGCGCAGTTATAGGCAGGCCCGCAGGTGAGCAAGCGTGCGCGCGAAGCAACGGGCCGCGTAGAACGGCAGCCCCAAAGTGTAGTGCCCACAGTTGTACCGGATCCACGTCGGGCAGAGACCGAGCCCGCGCAGGCGTTCGACATAGCTGCGGGTGAGCGCGGGCCGGAAGACGGTGTCGAGCTCCCCGGACACGATCAGAAGCCGATCAAGCCGCGCGCTCAACCGTGCGGCATGGCTTGCCGGGCTGATGATGGACCAGGCCGAGCGAACGTCGTCGCGGGTAAAGGCGCGCTCGAGGCTGAGCCGGACATGCCGTGTCGCGCTGCCGGTCCAAACGGCGTCGGCGAAGTCGTCGGCCATCAGCACCAAGGCGGCGGCGCGCACACGCCCGTCGATGGCGGCCACGATCGAGGCGATGGAGGCGCCGATGCTCACGCCCACGATACCGAGGCGCTCGTAGCCTTCCTGCTCGAGCCAGGTCAGGCAAGCGCGGGCGTCAAATACGGCCTGGCGGTTGGACCGGATCGTCAGGCCCAGATCCTCGCAAGCGAGCTCGCGCGCGAATTCGACGCCGATCGTGCGGCGTTCGTCGTGATAGGGCAGGCTGAGCTGGACGCAGGTCACTCCGCAGCGGGCGAGCAAAGTGCTGAATGGCCGGCAGGCTTCCCGGGTTGCGTTCCAGTAGGGAAGCAGCACGACGGCGCGACGACGGTGTCCGGAATCGTAGATTTGCGCACGTGCGATGCTGTTTGGCCCGTCCCCGCCCGACGGGCTGTCGAACGTCAGCATCGACGCTTGCCGGCGGAAGATCGGCGGTTGCCTGCAGGTGAAATAGCCGTCGGCATCGCCCGACGCGGTGCGCACGCAGGCGAGCAAGTGCGGCAAGTCGTCCGCCGCGCAGCCCGAATCGAGATATTCAAGGCCAACCGATGCAGCGTGGGCAAATTTGGCGGGCCCGCTTTCGGAGGCGAGCCGGCGCTCGCGCTCCCGGACGAAGCTTTGCCATCCTAACACGTTTGCGTCGTGCCTCGTGCGCAGGGTCTCACCCGCGTATTGCACTTCGATCGCGGCGGGATTGCAAGACAAAACGGCCCCGGCGGGCAACGGTCAGCCGCATTCGCGGGCTGGTGGCGGGTGCTCGACCCGGTCAAGCCTGGTCAATTCAGGCTTGGTCCATCAGACTTGGTCCAGCAGGCTTGGCTCATCAGACTTGGTCCAGCAGGTTTGGCTCATCGAGGCTTGGCCCATTGCGGCTTGTCCGACGGCCCCGGTGAGCATGCTGGTGACGTCGGCCTTCGGCCGCTCGCGCAACAGCGTCTGGCCGTTGACCATGTAGTAGACGGCCTCCGCGATATTGGTCGCGTGATCGCCCATGCGCTCCAGATTCTTGGTGCAAAACAAGAGGTGAATGCCGAAGGTCACGGTGACCGGGTTTTCCATCATGTAGACGATCAGCTCGCGGAACAGCGACGTGTAGATTCGGTCCACGTCCTGGTCCCGGGTCCAAACTTCGACCGCCTTGGCGGCATCGCGGCGCGCGAAACTGTCGAGGACATCCCGCAACTGCGCCATCATGAGATTGGCCATGTGGCTCACGCCGCGCAGCGAACGGCGCGGCATCTCTTCGCCGTTGATGGCAATGATGCGCTTGCTGATATTCTTGGCGAGATCGCCGATGCGCTCCAGCTCGTTCGCGATTCGCAGGATTCCGACGACCTGCCGCAAATCGACGGCAACGGGCTGGCGCCGCGCGATCGTCTCGACCGCTCGTTCCTCGATGGCGCGCTGCATGCCGTCGATCGTCGCGTCGGCGTTGATCACCCGCCATGCGCGCTCGCTGTCGCGGGTCGTCAGCGCCTCGATCGCCTCGGCGATCTGCCGCTCGGCCAGCCCGCCCATCTCCGCCATGGTTCGCGCGAGATCCTGCAGGTCCAAGTCGAAGGCTTTTGTCGTATGTTCAGACCAAGCCATGCGGTGGGACCGATCCACGCTGTGCGATGAGATTCTTTTGTGTAGAGCAAGCACATGACTCTGCGATGACGGTCGGCGGCATTTTTGCGCGATCGACTTGCGGTGCGGTCCCGCTCCGGCTGGGCGATCGGCGGACATGCGCGAGTTATCCACTGGCCCGAAAATACCACTGGACTCCTGCGTGGCTTTGACGGCGAATCGTTTTCAGATTTGAGTTCCGCCGCCGTCCGGCGTCGCCGTGGCGACGTCGGGTTCGACGGGCTAGGTGCGATTTGTGTGCGTGCGATTGCGTGCTCGGCGCTCGCCGGCCTGATTACCGGCCATCGCGTGTTACCGATTATCAGTGTGTCGCGGATTACCATGGAGTTCGGCATTGGCTGACATTTTCGTTCAGTGTCCGCGCACGGGCGCTCCGGTTTCGACCGGCCTCAAGACCGAGTGGGTTCTGCTCAAGAGCCTTCCCTGCGTCGCCGTGCCCCTGCGTTGCCCGGCTTGCGGCCAAATGCACAAGTGGAAGCCGGATGATGCGTGGATCGGCTCTGCCCGCCAATCCAGCGATGCGAGCTTGCTCACCGCACCGCACGCCTCGCTGTACGCCGCCGCGAGCGGCGGTGGCGCCAAGACGCCGGAATAGGACCGGTGCCGGAATAGGACCGGTGCCGGAATAGGACCGGGCAGGGTTCGCTATTCGGCGGCAGCCGGCATCGCGACCGGCATCTCGTGGGTCTCGACGACCGACCGGTCCGGATCGAGCCAGAAGGCCCACACTCCGGCTCCGGCGACGAGCAGCACCGCGGACACGATAAACGGCGCTCCCCAGTTCTCGTACTGGGCCAGGAATCCGAAAACCAATGGCGATAGCGCCCCGCCGATATTGCCGGCCATGTTCATCATCCCGGACACAGTCCCGGAATATTTGCCGCCGCAATCCATGGGCACCGCCCAGGCCGGGCCGATCGTGCATTCCAGAAAGAACATGGCAGCGGTCAGGGAATAGACCGCCGTATAGGCATCCTCGGTCATCCCTGCCGCAACCATGAATACCGCGCAGCCGAGCAGGCCGACGATGGCAACGGAGCGCCGGGCGAGCTTGGTGCTTCCCGTTTTCTTCAAGAGCCAGTCGGTCGCCAAGCCGCCGACCGTGTCGCCGATGACGCCTGCAAAAAGCGGCAGCGACGCGAAGAGGCCGACCTTGATCAGCGTAAAATGCCTGAATTCCACCAGATAGGACGGCAGCCAAGTCAAGAAGATATAGAGGCAATAAACATAGGTGAAGTAGGCGCACATGATCGCCCACATGTTGGGAGACCGCAGCAGCGTGCCCCACGGCACGTCAGCGCCCTCTCTTTGGACTGCAGCCTGGTTGATCTCGCCCGTTTGGCCGAAACCGCGGATATGCCCCAGCTCCGCGCGGTTCACCAGGCCGTGCTCTTCCGGCAGGTTGCGGTAGCTCAAGTACCACCATAGCGACCAGATGAAGCCGACCGCACCGCAGATGTAGAACACCGATCGCCAACCGAGCGTGGTCATGATCAAGACCACGAGCGGCGGCGCGATGGCGGCTCCGAGCCGGCTCGCGCTGTGGGTGATCCCTTGCACGAAGCCGCGCTCCGACCGCGGGTACCAGAGCTGCATCGCGCGGGTAGCGCCCGGAAACGCGCCGGCCTCGCCGGCCCCGAAAAGAAAGCGAATGAGACCGAATGTGTATGGGCCGGTCGCCGCCGCTGTCGCTGCGGTCATGACGGACCAATACGCAACGACCGTCGCCAAGACCGGCCGGGCGCCGAACCGGTCGCTGAGCCAGCCGCCAGGAACCTGAAACATGGCATAGGCCCAACCAAAGGCGCTGAAGATAGCGCCCATGGTGATCTTGTCGAAACCGAATTCCTTGCTGATCTCCGGCGCCGCGGTCGAGATATTGACGCGGTCGAGATACGTGATGAGGTACATGAGGGATATCAGCCCCAAGATGTACCACCGGCCATAGCTGGGCCGTGCTCGTTCGGGTTCCGACATAACGCATTCCTCCCAGAGGCAATTTCTTTTCTCTTGATGGCCGCCATTGTGCGAGTTTGTGCCCGCGTTGCAAGCCGAATTGCGGGCAACGAGCGCGGCGCGACAAAGATGCACGACGTTACTGTGCCGCCACGAGGCCCACGGGCTCGCGACGATCGGACCCCGACGGGCGACATGGGAGGTTTCCAGCAGGCAGGAGCAGCTGCGCCCGTCGAGGCGGCAAGTCCCGCCGGCCGCGGCTTCGGTCGTGCAAGAAGTAAGGAACCTCGCCGCTCAAACCACGCTGGCGCGGCCGGGTTCATCGGACAAGTGAAGGCGGCCTAGATCGTCACAATTGTGTCGTGCGCGACGCGCACAAGCGCTTGTTGGTTGGATTGGGCTGGCCCGGTCGAGGGAGATACGCCAGCCTGCGCGGCGATCGGACATGGAAGATCGGATCACGGAATTGGGTAGCCCCATCTTCCGGAATGCCCAACCATATGAGAAATTAACAAATACAGCGCATTTCTTGCTGCTGGTGGCGGAACGGAAGCCGCGTTGAGGCCGCCACCGATTGCCGAGGTCTCCATGCAAGCGCTTGTCCTTCCCTTCACCCCACGATTCATCGTCTTGACTTTGTGCATTGCAGCGACCGCCGCATGCGTCGGCGTCGCCATGGCGCAGAGCGGTTGGCTCGGTCCTTTGTTGGTTCCGATCCTTCTGTTCGGCGGGCTTTCGTTGCTGGGCATCCGCGATCTCTTTCAGACGCGACATGCGGTGCTGCGCAACTACCCGATCTCGGCGCATCTGCGCTTCCTCCTCGAAGCGATCAGGCCGGAAATGCGGCAATACTTCTTCGAGAGCGAGAAGGACGGCATGCCGTTCAGCCGCGACAAACGGGCGGTGATCTATCAGCGTGCCAAGATGGCGCTCGACAAGCGTCCCTTCGGGACGCAGTACGACGTCTATTCCGACGGCTACGAATGGTTGCGCCATTCGATCGCGCCCAAGCCGGTCGCGGCCGAGCCGTTCCGCATCGCGATCGGCGGACCGGATTGCGCCAAGCCCTATTCGGCTTCGGTGTTCAACATTTCGGCGATGAGCTTCGGCGCGCTGAGCCCGAACGCCATACGCGCCTTGAACGGGGGCGCCAAGAAGGGCGGTTTCGCGCACGACACCGGGGAGGGCGGCTTTAGCCCCTACCACCGCGAGAACGGCGGCGACATCATCTGGGAGATCGGCTCCGGCTATTTCGGCTGCCGCAATCCCGACGGTTCCTTCAGCCCTGACAAATTCGCGGCGGTCGCCGCGAATGACCAGATCAAGATGATCGAGATCAAGCTCAGCCAGGGCGCCAAGCCGGGCCATGGCGGAGTCTTGCCGGCCGCGAAGGTGACTGCCGAAATCGCCGCCATCCGGGGGGTGCCCGCCGGCGAGGACTGCATTTCGCCGTCCCGCCACACGGCCTTCTCGACCCCGATCGAAATGTTGCATTTGATCGAGGACATGCGGCGGGCGAGCGGCGGCAAGCCGGTCGGATTCAAGCTCTGCATCGGCCATCCCTGGGAGTTCCTGGCAATCTGCAAGGCGATCCTGGAGACCGGCATTTGTCCCGATTTCGTCGTGGTGGACGGCAAGGAGGGCGGTACCGGCGCGGCGCCGCTCGAATTCATGGATCACCTCGGCATGCCGATGCGCGAGGGGGTGAGCTTCGCGCACAACGCGCTCGTCGGCATCGGGGTGCGCGAGCGTGTCCGCATCGGCGCCTCCGGCAAGATCGCCACCGCCTTCGACATCGCGCGGGCGGTTGCGCTCGGCGCGGACTGGTGCAACGCGGCCCGCGCCTTCATGTTCTCGCTCGGCTGCATCCAATCGCTCAGCTGCCACACCGACCGCTGTCCCACCGGGGTTTCCACCCAGGATCTGACCCGCAGTCGCGCTCTGGTCGTCCCCGAAAAGCTCGAACGGGTGTACAATTTCCACCGCTCGACCCTGCACGCCTTGGCGGAACTCACCGCCGCCGCCGGACTCGATCATTGCGACGAATTCCGTCCGGTTCATTTCTGCCGCCGCGTCTCGGCCCGCGAGGTCCTGACCTTCTCCGATCTCTATCCGGCGTTGCGGCGTGGCGAGCTGCTGGATGGCACCAGCGATCCGCGCTTCCGGGATGCTTGGGCCGTTGCGCGCGCGGATTCATTTTACGCAGCGATGTGAGGAGCCGGCCGTTGCCGGACACCGCCTTGCGGGCGCATTATTGGCGCATTTGAAGGGCAAGAGCGCTGGTTGCACCGAATATTTAGGGCTCGCGTGCAACGCTGTCATGTCTGAGGTTGCTTAATTCATGCCGTACAGGTTTGCGGAAATTTGCCAAGAGCCGCAGACCAACCCGGTCGCCGCCACACCAGGGACTGCGGCTCACCCCACGCCGCTCGCCGCGGTCATGGCCGGCATTGTCCTTTTGGGCGCAATGCTGACGGCCTGCTCGTCGAGCGGTGACACCAGCTTCTCGCTTTTTGCCGAGCCCGGAAAATATCAGTATTACACCTGCCCGCAGATTGCCGCCGAGATGAAAAGGTGGACCGCTCGCGAGCAGGAATTGAAGGCCCTGATGGACAGGGCCGACCAAAGCGCCGGTGGAGCGGCAGTGGGCGTGATCGCCTACAAGGCCGAATACGTCGCGGCCGGCGAGGAGCTGCAATCGCTCGACTCCGCGGCCCGCAGCAAGAACTGCGCGCAGGCGGAGACCTGGCGCAGCAACACCGTCATCCGGTGATCATCGATCGTGCGGACGACCGGTGGGTGTCCAGCCGTACAGCCAATCGTAACGCGAGATCAGCCGCTCGCCGCCCATGGCGGCAACCGCGAGCGTGCGCATGAAGCCGGTCACGCCGCTCATGTGGTAGAGGGCACCGTTGCGATGCGCCTCGCGTTGCGTTCGTGCAGTGCGGGCGAGGCGCCGCTGCTCGTAGCGCCGCAGTGCGCCGGCGAGATCGCTGCCGGCCTGCCCACTCGCTTGCCCCATGCCCTCGATGCATTGGCCGAGCTCGGCCGCGTCCTCGATCGCCATGGCGGCGCCCTGGGCGAGATAGGGCAGGATCGGGTGCGCCGCGTCGCCCAACAGCGTTACCGGTCCATGGCCCCAGTGCGAGAGGGGAGGGGCGTCGAAGAGCGCCCATTTGAGCCAGCGGTCGGCGGCGCAGAGAATCTCACGCGGTGGGCCGCTCCACGCCGGGGGGCAAAAGCGCTCGAGTATCTCGGCTCGATCGCCGGGGGCGCTCCAGCCAGGCTCGCGCCAGTCGTCGCGCATGATGGCGACGACGTTGATCAGGCGGCCGCCCTTGACCGGATAGTGCACCACGTGGCCGCCGCCGCCGAACCAAAGATTGACTGTGGGTATGCTCAATTCACGCACCACCGCTTGGGCGGGCACGAGCGCGCGCCAAGCGGTGTGACCGGCGAAACGGAGCGTCTCACCGTGGCCGAGACGGCCGCGCAGCCGCGACCACAAGCCGTCGGCGCCGATCAGGGCGCCCGCGTGTTCTTCGACCGTCTCGTGCCGCGAATGGGCGGCAACCGTGATGCCGTCGCCGTGGGTGGCGAAGTCGTCTACCCGGGTGCCCAAGCGAAGCACGATATTGGGATTTTCCTGCACCGCCGCGAGCAGTGCGGACTGCAAATCGCCGCGATGGATGATCCAATAGGGCGCGCCATGGCGTTGCTCGGCGGTCGCGCCGAGGGGGGCATGCGCGAGCACGCGCCCGGTCCGCGCATTCGCCACGATGAGCTCCTGCGGAGCCGCAACGTGGGGCGCCAGGCGCTCGCGCAGGCCGAGACCGAGGAGAACACGCGAAGCGTTGGGTGAAAGCTGGATGCCGGCGCCGGTCTCCTCCAGCCGCTCGGCCTGTTCGAGGAGAACCACGCGAAAACCTTGTCGAGCGACCGTGAGCGCCGCCGTCAGTCCCCCGATGCCCGCACCCGCGATGACCACCGTGCGCGCGGAAGCCAAATCCTCCTCCCTCGCCGTGCGCGGATCACGCCGTCAGCGGTTCCAGCAATGCGCATTCGGCCGGTCTGGCGGCGTGGGGATCGAGGCTCGGGTCATGGCGGAACAGCGTCGAGCAATACGGGCAAATGGCTTCCGCCGCATCGCCCATATCGATGAAGATGTGCGGATGGTCGAAGGGCGGCTTCTCTCCCACGCACATGAATTCGCTGGCGCCGATCTCGATCACGGGCACGCCCGAAGTGTTGTGGAAATGGGGAATGATATGCTCTGCCATATGGTCCTCGACGCGGCTCGGCGTCCCCCTGTCATCGCGCCGCACCATAGCGATCCGGATTGCCGATTCCTAGAGCGGTTTCACATTGGCTGGAAGCCGGAATCGCGCCGATGCGACGGCCGATGACGTGGATACGGTTGCTTTTTGCCGTCCAGAACCGCGCGTCTAAGGATGAGGTTGAGCCCTGGATGCAACCTTGCCGCCTTCCAAGGCGCTCGCGACGATCAGGTCGGTGGCGCGGCTTCTCCCCTCGTAGAGGGAGCTCTGTTTGCCATATTCCCTTCCGGATTTCGACCAACGCGCAGTGCGAGCGTAGTCGCGCGCGGCTTCCAGCGCGGCGACGAAAGCTTGCTGACGGAACGGCTCCGGGACGACAATTCCAGCGTCGGCACTGCTGACATGCTCGGCGTATCCGCACGCCGAGGTGGTGATCACCGGCAAGCCGTTCACGATCGCTTCCAGGATCACCGTTCCGGTCGTATCATAGCGCGCAGGATGAACGAACACGTCCGCGGCCGCCATCAGTGCGGGGACATCCTCGCGGTGCCCGAGCCATGTGATCCGGCGGGCAACGCCGAGCCAGCGGGCCAGGCGCCGGATCGGCGCCGAGCGAGCCTCCCGCTCGTCAAGTCCGACGACGAGCAAACGCGCATCGGCAAAGCGGCGCAGTGCCCATATGCTGCGATCGATACCTTTGGTCTTCGGATGGACGCCGACCGCGATCCAGACCCAATCATCAGGCGCCAGGCCAAGGCGGCTGCGCCATTGCGCCCGCGTGCCATCGGTCCGGCATTCGGGCATGCGCCTTGTGGGCGCCAGCGTCGGCGGCAACACGATCAACCGAGCCAGCTCGGTCGTCCATGAGCTCCAATACTCCTTGAATTGAGAGTCGCTCAATAGCAAAATTTTGGTCGTACGATGGGGCGCGAAGCATTCCTTCTCGAGACCGATATATTCCCAATAGCGCGGCAACAGATTCAATATGGGATTCTTGGCGGTCCGTGCCTGCATCGAGCGGTCCGAGCAGTAGAGAATGTCGAGGCCGCTGAGCTTGTCAAAGCCGACGAGAAAATCGAAATCTCCAGACGCAACTCTGTTGAATTCGTCCGAAAATGCGCGTTGTCGATGATGATTGGTGTGGCCGCCTACGCTCAAGATGCGAAGCGGCAGGTCCTCGGCGTATCCGCTGCCGAATTTCCGCGACGTGAAGATCGTGACCTGGTGTCCCAGGTCGCGAACGCGCCGGGCAATATCAACGCAATCACGCTGAAGACCGCCGCCGGGAAACATGCTGACGATTGCGAATGCAAAATGCATGTTGCCACATTAGCAATCTGACGCGCCGTGGATTCCAATCCATGCGCGATGCGAGCCGCCATACCAGTTGCTGATCCAGTCGCCGAGCCGCGTGGTATGCGCGTATTGTCCTATATTGGACAATCGAAATGCACAACAGCCAAGTCTCAAGCTGACGGCAATTCGGGACAATCTCAATTGCTGCCGCCACGTTGCCGCGTTCCAGGTCGCCAATTCGGCTTGAGCTGCGAAGGATGCCGCCAATTTCATCTGCGTTTCCGAGCGTACCATCCCTAGTGGGCCAGCCTCACATGTCACCACAGGGGCTTGTCGCGGCGCGTCACTTCCATCGGCTGTGAGCATCGCGACCGGGCGGCTCGTGGACAATCGCCCCCGGAAGAACGTCGGACAGCTTCACGCTTCGTTCGCGGCGGAGATGCCGGCGAAAAAGTTGGCGGCGGCCTCGGACCAGGTAGGATGCCGGAATCGCGCGCGAATTTCCCGTTCGTAGGGCACCAGCGCCTGGGGAGATTCGATCCAGTGCTTCATCGTCTCATACCAGGCCTGCTCGTCGTCCGGATCGAGGCACGGGGAGAATCCCTGCGCGAGCTCGGGCAATGCGCCGCCGGTCGAGGCGAGCACCACCTTGCCGTGCGAAAAAGCTTCGATGACCGGGAGACCATAGCCCTCGTACACCGACGGGTAGACGCAAAAGGCCGCGCCTTGATAGAGGGTGCCGAGCATATCGTCGTCGGCGTCGCCGATCATCAGGATCTGTCCGGCGAGCTGCGGATCGTTGCGGATGTCTGCCAGCAGGTCGTCGACCATCCACCCGCGGCGGCCGAGGAAAACGAGCTTGAACCCGGTCGATTGCGGCACGCCCGCGGCCATCAGGCGCCGCCAAACTCGATAGAGCAGCCGGTGTCCCTTGCGTGGCTCGATCGTGCTCACCAGCATCACGAACCGACCGGCGCGAAGCTCCAAGGGCAATGCGGACGCGGATTTCGAGCCGGCGGCTCCGACATCGAATCCGAGTGTTGAAAGGGCGATGTCGCCGGCAATGATGCCGTGTCGCATGCAATAAGCGCGACAATCCGCTTCGACCGCGCGAGAATTGACCACGATGCGATCTGCGATGGCCAAGGCCTTGCGCATGTAGTTTCCGAACAGCTCGACGTCGAGGTCCCGGTAGAAATGCGGAAACATCAATGGAATGAGATCGTGGCACAGCAGCACCATCCGAAATCCGCTCCGTGTCTTCAAATCGCTCACGGCTTCGATGTTGGTGTGCCCCCAACCGGATCCGGCGCACACGAGAGTGTCGGTGCGACTGAGCGGGACGCGCGCGCCGATGACCATTTCATGCGGAAAATACGGTCGACGCGTGCCGTCCTCTCGCACCATGATGCCGTGATACTTGCCCGACATCAGCCGGCGTTGCAGACGGTCGGCCAGATCGGCGAGCCAGGGGCGCCGCGTTCCCAGACGGAGCTTCTCCAGGCGGCTCAGGGCCTTGCGGCGCGATTGGCCGACCCACAGGAATGCGGACCTCAACGCGGCGGGGATGCGATCGGTCCGCCGCCGTCCGGGCGATGCCGGATTGGTCATCCCCAAGGTGTCGAGCGCACTTTCTCCGGTCAGGAATTGACGCACGTCGCACGTTATCTCGCAATAGGCGAGCCGGCTCGGATCGAAAAAGACAAACACCACGTTGGGTAAATTGGCATAGGCCCACAGCGCGAGCTTGCGCTCGACCCGCACGATCCCGACCGGTGGCCCCACCCATCGCGTCGATGTCGAGATGTCGAACAGGATTCGATTGCCGCTATCGGGCTGCATCGGCCGTCCCTGGAATCGGCGCCTCGTCGCCGCACAGCGATATTTCGTCCTGCAACGCCAAGCGCAGCACACGCTCGCAAAATGCGGGGCCCGCGTGGCAGGCGCGAACGTGCGCGCGTCCCGCAATAGCCATCCGCCTGAGCCTTTCCTTGTCCGCGAGGGCGATTTCGATGGCGCAGCTCAATCCGTCTCCCTCAGGAGCATAGAAGATGGCGTGAACGCCGTCTTGCAGCGGGTCGTGCCGGGAGATAGTGGGATAGTTGATGACCGGCACCGCCAGGCATTGCGGCGCTTCATAGTGCCGGTAGCAATCCCAGCCGAGACCGGAGGGGGACCATGCCAGCCAAGCCTGCGATAGGCGATGGCGATAGTCCGCAGGCGACAGGCGTTGGGGCGCAATATCGATCTTGAAGCCTCGTTCCGCCATCCTGTGCAATTGCCGCAGGCCCTCGCTGCGGACGGTCGAGTTGTCCGCGATGGCGCCGGCGAAAAAAACGTCGGACGTCTTGGTTGAAAAGATGTCCACCTCGGAGCGATCGAGATCGAGCAAGCCGGCCTGCAGCGAGATCGGCCGCAGCTTCGCGATCCGACTTTGCCAGCGCGGATTTCGACGAATTCTCCGGGTCGGCAAATTGGCATGCGCCGTCCCGTTGAAGCTCTGCCAATGATCCACCGGCAGCTCACGCTTGAAATAGGCGCGCGCGAGATCGAGGAGAAAGAAATTCGACGGGTGGATGGTCGAAATATCGTGCATGTCGAGCACCACCATCGGTGCATGCAGCCGCACGCGGCGCAACCAGTTCACGCCGAACACGCGCACCGCGGCACTGAGCGGAGAGCCGTCAAACATGGCGCGCAGCCAATAACGCGGGTGCCAGGGCGAGCGTTGAGCGGCGTAGACGACGACCACGTCAAACTTGGCTTCAGCCACCTCGCGCATCGCCCGAGAGAACGCCCGCGGCGTGCAGTCGACGTAGTCGTGCGGGGCAAGCGATTTTGGGCGCCGGCGGCCCGTCCACAGCAGGTTGGTCCGTTCGAAAAATGTTTGCTTGAAGTGATAGTGGTCGCCGATCTCGAGGATTTTGATCGTGGACAGGTCCATTTTTGACCCAAATTGATGGACGAGAAAATTTGTGATAGCCGAACCACAGGACAACTGCAATGTACCAAAATCGGACGCCGCGGAGTTGAGCAAAGTCGCCTTCGTTTCCGAGCATCATCTGGCTAGGCAGGATCCTGGCCCGGCACATCTTAGCGCTGCGATTCGATGACGCCCCGGATTTCCGTAGTATTGCCGGTCCGAGACGGGGCACGCTGGCTCGGCGAGGCGATAACGTCAGTTCAAGCTCAGACCCTGACCGATTTCGAACTCATCATCGTAGACGACGGATCCGCGGACGACTCGCCGCGCCTCATCGAAGCGAGCACGCGAACCGACCCGCGCATTCACGCCATCCGTCAGGAGCGACTTGGCCTGGTTCCCGCCCTCAATCGCGGGCTGGCAGAATCGCGCGGTCGACTGGTTGCGCGACTTGATGCCGACGACCGCGCCCATCCTGAACGCCTGCAGCGTCAAAGTCAGTATCTGGACAAGCATCCGGAGATCGGCCTGCTCGGCACCTGCGCGGATCTGATCGACGAGCAGGGTTCGTTGAAGCGCTCGTTGAGGCTGCCTACACGACCAGAAAAGCTTGCGCCGTTGCTCGCTCGCTTGAACCCGTTCGTGCATTCTTCGATCATGGTGCGCAATGCGCTCTTGCAAGAGGTCGGCCACTATCGCCCGGCTTTCGAAGGCGCCGAAGACTACGACTTGTGGATGCGAATCTCCGAGGTCACCAAGATCGCAATCTTGCCAGAATGCCTGCTGCAATATCGTTCGCACACAGCCAGCGTGACGCATCGCGCCCGCGTGCGGCAGCTGTTCTCGACTCGCTTGGCGCAATGGTCGGCGCAGGCGCGGCGGACCCGTGGGCATGATCCGACCTCGGACCTGACCTCGCCGCCGAATTGGCGCGCAACAGAATTCCTGAATTCACCGATCTACGGAGACTTGGCGCGGCTATTTTGTCTGCTCGATTTGGCGGATTCCTCGAGCATGAACGGCCCGAACGGCGATCGCGTCGATATCTCGGTGCTGCGCGAGCGCAACATGGTGCTCAATCACGCAGAAAGACGGATGGCTCAGCTTGCATTGCTTAATGTGCTAAAACGAGGCGCGACGTTGCCGGAAACAACCCGGACAGTCCTGCTCTGGCACTTCATTCGATTGCATCCATTGCGCGCAATTCAGCTCGGATATCAAGCGCTCCGGAGGAGCTGACGGTACAAATCGATGACGCCGCGAACGAAATCGAGCGGCAGGCTGCAGCAACATCGAGATCGGATGCCGCGCAACCGGCTCAAGACCGCTTTCGCGCGTGTAGATACAGCAGCTCGGAATAAAGGAGGTCGATACCCTCAGGATCGACTTCCCCCTTCACCATCAGTGAGGGCCCACTGTGATACCTGCGCACACTTTGGAGACGCGCAAGGGGCCCAATGCGCGGCAAGTAGAGGCCACTAATGCCGTGACGGCTCAACATGTACCAATGAATGGCGGGAAGCGCCGCCCCAAGCGCCCCATAATCCGTCGCAAAGAGCAGCCGGGCGGCGGATAGTCCGTAGAGCTTAAGGTGCCGTAGCCACAGCACGGGCACGGTGCCCTCGTCCGTGCGGATCAGGACGCCGATATGGCGTTCTTCGCCATGGTCGGCCATCCATCGATCGTGATCGGGGTTGGACAACGCGCCTCTCACGAATGGCTCAATGCTTCTCACCCCTCGGGAAATCGTGCCATTGAGCAACGGAACCGACGCGATCGAACCGTGCGACAGGTAGCGAAATCCGGTGCGTAGGCAGATTTTCTGGGCCGAACGTATCGGCGAGCAGGCCATGTAGACCGTGTCGGGATCGGCTGCGACTTCCCGCAGCATGCGGACCGCAAACCGTCGATAGGGCGGCCGAATATACCAGCTCGACAGATTGACGACGCGGCGTTGCCGCCCACCTGTTACTCCCTGCTTTTCGAAACTGAGTATGCCGCCCTGCGCGCCTCCATCCGCCATCAATAGCAGGCCATGCCCGGTATCACCCGCGGGCGCGTCGAAAGCCGCCGGCCAATCGATGTCCGAGTGCGGAAATCCCTCCGCGAGCAACTCCAGCATCTGTTCGCGTTGCTGCTGGTCGATAATACGTTCGAACCGCATGCCGGCCCCGCTATGTGGACGTGGGCGGACGACGCTTATGCGCGTTCATCGCCCAGCTCAGGCCGCTTGCCCGGTAGTAAAGCGTTGCAGGAGTCTCATTCGGTCTGACGCTGATGCGTGGCAGGCTGTGAATTCGATTGCGATGCTCCGCAAAGATCGGGCTCGCCTCTACCGCAACCGCGCTGACAAACGCCAGGTCGCGCGCAATGGCGGCTTCACGTGCGCCGCAGGCGCGCGCGTCGCCGTAGGGATAGGCAAAATGAACTACGTCGCGATTGATTAGCCGCTCGAGATACAATTTGTTGTCCGCCATCTCGCTGCGCGCTTGGCCGGATTCGAGCGTGGACAGCGCGGCGTGAGAAGTCGTGTGCGCTCCGATCGTCACAAGCGGTCGGCGTGCGAACTCCCGGAGCTCATCGGAACTCATGAAATACTCGTCAGCCACCGACGGGAGCGAAATGCCGTAGGTCGCAAAGGCCGGAGCAAGCTCGAATTTTCGTCGGTAATCCTGGTGAACCCACGCGTCGACCGTTCTAAATGCGGCGATCTTCCCGGCGAGGTCGCTGCAGGTGAAGCGCCGCGCCATGCAGTCCAGCGCGATCTCGTCGCGGGATTTGATCAGAACGCGTAAAGCGAGCCACCAAGCGTAGAGCTCCCGTGTCAGCGCGCCGGTTGGCACATAGACCGCAAAGGGTGCCTCCAACCGCTCAAGAATCGGCAGCGCGCGGGTCAGGCTGTCGCGATAACCGTCGTCGAAGGTCAGAACCACGAACGGACGGTCGCCCATCGGCTCCGTTATCCGACGCAAAGCCTCGTCGAGGCCGACAATGTCCCAACCGTCGCGACGCAAGGTCGTCACGACCTCGGCCAATAACGTCGGCGAACATCCCGACATGAGCTCGGATTGCACGTCATCGTGAATTTCGTGCAGCAAGAGAAAGGCGCCGATGCCGCCGAGGCGACTTCGAAGCGGCGCCGCGAGGCCCGACCGGCGGAGAAGGGAAATGAAGCCGATTTTGAGTGACATTCCTTGAAGCACCATCAAAATTCTAGCAATCCGTCCAGGATAATCGACTCCAAACTGGCGTGAACACTAGCGACTCTCCGCCTTCTCTTAAAGGCGGACGCGAAGTGCATGTCTTTAGCGGATCACTTGTCCGCCTTTTGTAACGCGTGAGTTGTCCGCTTTGTTCGCTGCCTGTTCTGGGAGGCGGCAGCGACGCGGCGGACCACGATGCTATGGGAGGTTTTTGTGACGCGGCGGCGCCAAACGGTGGCCCTTGCTTTCGGCCTGGGTTTCAGCCACGGCTGACCAAAGCGCCCGGACGGAATTTGCCGTGATCTGCTGCGGCGACGGGGATGATCGGGATGGCACGGCAAGTCGACCCGCAAACTGCTCGCATCGTCGAGATCGGATGTCACGCGGTGATGAAGTCGGCATTCCCCGATCGCACGCGCCTCTTGTGGACCTACCATAAGACGGTTGATCCGGTGAGCTTCTTCGAGCCCTTTTCGCTGCGAGCGGCCCGGCAGGTGTGGCAGCAAATGAGGGCCGGTCAAATTGACCTGATCGTCGTTTGGGTCAGCCCCTATGCGCCATGGAATTTTCGACAATTGAAGGCGATTTATGGCCGCCCGTTTCAACCCTGGAAGTCACTCATTCGCATCTTCGGGATTCAGGCGCTCCGCTTTGTGTCGACGGCGACGCCTATCTTGGCAATCGACAACGAAGATGCCCGCACGATCGCCAATCACAACATGTTCCTGCTGGACAAGGCGAAAATCTTCTTCAAGCGCGAGTTGCCGATCGATCGCTGGCAGGTGTTTCAGCATACGGCGCATGCCGGGCTGCCGGGAGCGAGATTCAGAACCAATCCGAAGAACCGCCGGCGCGTCGGAAGACTCCACCCGATCTCGATTGGCGTGACCCGGCCCGAACCGGTCCCGGAGCAACTGCCGTTTCCGGAAAAGTCCGTCGACTTGTTCGTGGCACTGACGCTCGAAGGTGGAACGACGGTCAGAAACCAGGGCATCGAGCAGATCCGAAAATTGGCCACGGCCGGCTTGGTCCTGGACATCGCCGAGGGCCGCATCGAGCATTCCGAGTATTTGGAACGCATGGCTCGTGCATGGCTGACCTGGTCGCCGGAAGGCCTCGGCTGGGATTGTTTTCGACATTACGAGGCGCCGTTGAGCTACACCGTGCCGGTGATCAACAGCCCCACGATCGTCCGCTATGCGCCTCTTCAAGACGGCGTTCACGCCATCTACTATCAGCCCGACGAACCCGACAGTCTCGGCGAGAAGATCCTGTCGGCGCTCGCGGACAAAGATCGGCTGCGGCTGATCGCGCAGACGGCGCGATCGCATGTGCTGAAATTCCACCTCCGGCCGCGGCCGCTGGCGGATTGGCTTCTGCGGATAGGTCTCGGACTCGAGGAGCCGCCGTCCGGCGTGGTGTTGCCCCTCAATCAAAAGCCTGGGTAGTTCCGGCCCGCGGCCGGGAGAGGCCCGCGCCTCGCCGGCTTGACACGCGCCGCCGCGACGCGCTCTTTGCGAGGCATACCCGCGGGCGTGAGAAATGCGGACCGATCATCCGAGCCGCCGAATGCCTTACGACACCGATCCCGCGTTCGCCCCCGGTGCGGCGGCGGTGACCGTCAGCGCCAGCCGCTGGCCGTCGCGCGCCCGCGTCCTCGCGGCACCCTTCGTTCGACTGGCCGGCGCCTGGTTCGACGCGCCTCGTGGGCTCGCCACCACAATCCTTCTTCTGCTGTTCGTGCTCGCCTGGACGTTGTTTCAGTTGCTGTCCTACGCCTCGATCGACCTCCACCCGGATCTCGTGGAGATGTATGCCTGGGGTCGCCATCCGAGCCCGGGCTACTACAAGCACCCCCCGCTCGGCGCGTTGATCTCGGCGCTCTGGTTCAGCGTCTTGCCTGCGCAGGACTGGGCATTCCAGCTCCTCGCCATGGTCAACGCCGCCGTCGGCCTTTATGCGGCCGATCTCATCGCCCGGCGATACCTCACCGGAGACAAACGGCTCACGGTGCTCCTTCTTCTCCTGCTGACGCCCTTCTACCAGTTCCATGCCGAGCGCTTTGGCGCCAATCAAACACTGCTCTCGACCTGGCCGATCGCGGTCTTCAGCTTTCTCCGCGCCTTCGAGAGCCGGCGGTCGGGCTGGGCGGTGACCGCCGGAGTCACGGCCGCGCTGACGATGCTCGGGAAATACTATTCGATCTTTCTCATCATCGGACTCGTCGCGGCGGCGCTCGCCCATCCCGGCCGCCGCGCCTATTTCCGTTCGTCTTCGCCTTGGATTTCGGTGCTGGCGGGCCTCGCCGTGCTGGCCCCCCACCTGGTCTGGCTCGTCACTACCGGCTTCCTGCCCTTCCATTACGCGCTCAACAACCACGCCGGGGCTTCGCTCGGCGCGGTGCTGGCGCAGACCGGCGGCTATGCGGCCGGGGCGATCGGCTACGTCGCGGTGCCGCTGGCCGTCTACCTTCTCGCCGTGCGGCCGGATCGGGCGACCTTGAAGGAGGCGTTGTGGCCGTCCGATCCCGACCGGCGAATGCTGGCGGTGCTCCTCTGGGTTCCGCTCATCAGCCCGATGCCGGTCGCGATCGCCATGGGTGAACTCCTGACGTCGCTGTGGACGATGCCGGCCTGGTTCCTGCTGCCGATCCTGCTGCTCGCCCCTCCAGCGGCCGTGCTCCGCCGTCCCGCCGCGATCGGCATCGCCGCCCTCGTCGCTGCGGTTACGCTCGGTGCGCTCCTTGCATCGCCCGCTCTCGCTTGGGTTCCGCTCATCGAAGGGAGCAGGGATGCCCAATTGTATTTCCGGCTCCTAGCCGCCGAAGCTACCGCCCGCTGGCAGGCAGCCGCCGGCCGGCCACTGTCCATCGTGGCAGGTGACCCGGACCTCGCCGCCGCGACCGCCTTCTATGGCACGAGCCATCCCGACGCTCTGCCGGCCTTCGATTTTCGGGCGGCCCCGTGGATCACCCCGGCCCGCCTAACGCAGGAAGGCTGGGTTGCGCTTTGCAAGTCGGAGGACGACGACTGCCTCAATCTGGCGCGGCGGCTGGCCGGCGACCGGCCCGAAGCAGTCCGTGCCGACATCCCGCTCGTGTCCCGTTTCTTCGGTTTGCGCGGACCGTCGCGGAGCTTTACGCTATTCCTGGTGCCGCCCGCACCGCCGGCGGCACGCTGAACGCACGCACGAACGGCTCGTGGAGCGGATTCTCTTTTCAACGACCGTGAAAGCGTCAGTCGCTCGGTTGCCACCATCCAGAGTCTGGCCGCAAACCTCTTCGCTGCGCCCGGCGCCATGTCGTCGTCGCTCATATTCGACGCCCCCCTGCAATGCGCGGTCATCGATGGAGCGCGGGCAATTCGAGGGGATTGTCGCGCAGCCTGACGTATTCCTCGGGCACGCCGCAAAAGACGACGGCGGAGGCGTCAATGAGGTTGAATCGGATATCTCGTCCGGCCTTGATCAGATGATTGTAGATCGGCGCCACATATAGCTCGTGCAGGCGTCGACCAGGGCTTGTGCGCTCGCGCGCCAAGGCCCAACGGAAATCGTCGGCCCGGCTGAAGTAATAGAGCCCGGTACAGCACAATCGGGAAATCGGATCTTTTTCAGTGGTTCGCAGCACGCCGCAAGCGCTGGAGGGCCGAGGCTCGACGAACGACCAGTTGTTTCCGTCGCCCTCGAACACCTCCAGAAACCCGTCGCCGCGCGACGCCGCGCTCGGAGGCCGGTAACCGGGCCGAAAGGTGTCGATATTGAAGATCGCAATATCCCGGTCCGCGGCAACGTCCGCCGCATCGATACCCATCTCGACGGTTTCCGCCTGCCCGGCGGTCGTCGTTGCGAGTGCGATGATGGTGAATTTCAGGGCGAGACGCTCGCAGCGGTGCCGCACGAAATCCGCCGTCGACGCCTCGTCGCGAATGACGAAGATGAACTCCTCCTGCGCGAAGCATTGCTCGAAGGACGCGATCGCATAGTCGAAGCAAGTCGCTTCTCCCAAGGGCAGCATGTATTTGGGCAACGCGTAGCCGGCCTCGCGAAACCGTCGGCTGAGCCCCGCCATCGGGATGACGATCACTGGTTCTGCTCGATCATGGCGGCGATGCGGTATCCATTCGCCAACAGCGCGTCCTGACGGTCGGCGTCCTCGGAATGAACGGGCAACATCGTGAAGAACAGCAACGCAGTAAGGGAAAGGACGTCGTTGCGACCGGCCTCGGAGTCGAGGGTGGACTGACCGAAGGCCGATTGAATCTCCGCGATCTCGCTCGAAACGGAAAGGTCGAGGTCCAAATCGTATTCGCCATGCTTCAGAAGGCGATAACGTCCGGCCAAAATGAAGTCGTAGAGACCGATGACGGAATGGGCGAGCTTGGCCAAGTCATAACGGCGGTCGCCGTGGAGCGCCGGCGTTCCGTCGGTCAGCATGCCGCGCGGGTCGACCACGCGAATGCGGCAGCTGCGAAAATCGTAAAGAATGTTGGCGAAGTGGAAGTCGCCATGGAAGAAGCCGATGTCCTCGTGTCTGGTCTCGCGTATGCGGGAGATCAACCGATCGGCCATCCGCTCGAGGCTCATCTGATTGACGCCGTTGATGCGCCACTCGCGGCGCAGATCGAGCCGGCGCTGGCGCGCGAACGATGCCAATCGGTCATGCGTCTTGGCAACGATCATATCGTCGTGGAAACGCCTCGGCAGATCAAGCGGGAGGCTCGATTGGGATGGCGGGATCGACCGGGCAACCGCGAGGAATTCCTGGCAGCTGGCAAGGATGCGGCGCCACACGATTCCGGGCAGCCGGCCGAACACGAACAGCTCCGACAAAGTCGGCAAATGAAGGTATTCGATGTCGTACGAGAAATCGTGCTGGCCGGATTCGCCGAGGAAGGCCGGCAGGAACGGACGCAAGGCGGTCGGCGCGGACTCGTACCAATTCGCCTCCGCGCGGATCTTGCTTTGCGGCGATCCGGTCTTGCGGATGGCATAGTTGGTATACCGCACGCCGTTGGATATGCGGGTCACCAACTCGCTTCGCTTGGACTGGTAGTAGGTGTGCAGGTGCCCGAAGTCGAGCCAGCGCGAAACCGGCAACGGGGAGAACGGTCGTTCGGCCGCATAGGCATTCAACGACCGAATGAAGTTGCCGGTCTCGTGCAGCGACTGATGATATTTCTTCGCATCGGCAAAGCAGAAGGAGCCGCAGACGATGGATCGCTTGCTTCGGTCGGCCGAGAGGCCTTCCCGGAATGTTGCGGCACCGCCCTGCCAATCGTACTCGGCCCACTTGGCGTAGTAGTCCGTCTCCCCCACGCCAAAGGTGTCGTCGGTCTCGATCCCCGGTCCCACGTCGACCAGCGTGTCGCCATGGAGAATCCATAGCCAGCCGGCCGGCCTTATTTGATCGAGCGCGCAGAGAAGTGCCGTCGACAGGGTGCTCGTGGGATCGACCCACAGCACCTGCACCGATTGGGAATCAAGATAATTGCGATCGAATTCCTCGATCGCGAATCCGAGCGGCAGCGTCATGAACAGCCTGGCATCGAACCGCCGGGCGAACTCGATCTGGCGCTGGAAGAGCCGGTGGAGCCCGAGGGGAAGAAAGGCCGGCGGCAGATTGCCGAATTCCGCGACCATCTCGGGTTGCACATAGGCGCCGGACAAAATGAGGAAGACCCGATCATCCACCGGTCTTCTCCTTGTTCAGCAATTCGGCGATCTCCGCATGGCTGAGAGCGATGAATTCCGAGGGGCGGAGCGCGCGATCGTCCACGTAGAAGCCATCGTTGCCGCACCACGGCTTGCCGACCAGCACCTCGTCGTGGGGCACGTTGTGCCGGTTCAGCCAGGCCAGTATTCCCGGCAGCGTGTGAACGTTGATCAGGCCGACATTGCCCTCGAAGGTGCGCATGTTGCGACTGGTGTGGATGACGATGGTGAAGCCCAATTCCTTGTAGGACCGAAGCCGCTCGATGATCGCCATGTTGGGAACGGCGTTCGCGTAGCGCCAGTCCGATGGGGAGCCGCTCGGCGCGGATAACGGTGCCGCGCATACGGTATCGTCGAGATCAATAACGAGGCGTTTCATGACGATGATCGGCAGGTTTGACGGAAGCCTCGGATCTCGCCAGCGCTTCCATGTTTTGCAGCAGTTCCGCGCCATTCGCCCAGAAGCCGAGGAGGGCGACGGCTTCGGTCTCCTCGGACACGGCGGTCAGGACCGGATTCCACAGCTGGGAAGGCGCCGGATGGGAAATATCGAACAGGCTGATCTCGGCCCTGGTCGGGCAGACGGCACAAATATTTGGATTGGCGTCCCCGGAGAGGAGGCGCAAGCGCGTCAATGTCAGGTCGTTGGGGTGCTCGTCGACCAATTCACTCGCCTTGTCCCATGCCCGCGGTCCGTCGGTCACGAAATCCCGGAACGCGACGGCGCGGCGAACATAACCCATGGCGAGGACAAGGACATCCTTCGCCATGGGAAGTTGCGGCAATCCCTGCGCCGGCCGCGGCACCCGGTTGACGATCACGACATCGACCGGGCGGTCGGGCAAGCGAGGCTCGCTTCGGATTCGCTTGAGATGCTGGCGGTTCTGATACCACCGGTCGAACAGGCCGGAATATTCGAGGAACTGGGTGCTTCGATCGGCGGGCTCCAGGTTGAGCAAGTCTCCCGATTTGGTCAGGACGCAAACCCGCCATTCGCGCCCCAATAGGGCTGCGCACAGTCCGGTCGCGGGCGGCGGCTGCGGCTTTTTCAGGCTCCGGAGATCGATCCATTTCTTCCTTGCGGCGACCATGTCGATCTCCGGAACCGCTGCTTGCTCGTGGTCCGGGAGATAAATCACGCTCCGGTGTGCGAAGGCGCGCTCGATAGCGCACAATGCCTTGAAAGCCGTGACCTCGGACCAGGCTGCTCGGGAATAGTCGCGATCGTAGCCGAGCGCCTCGGCGCATTCCAGGAAGGATTCGTCGCGAAAATCGGCAGCCAATGCGCTCAGCGTCGCCGGCATGCGCCGGCTTGCCAGCGCGTCCACGAACAGCGGCAGCCTTCGCTTCATATGCCGGCCAACCGCATGACGATACGCCGATAGTAGCGCGAGGCGCTGACCTCGTTCAGGCCCAGCAACTCACCGAAGGTGCGGAGCAGGCGGTGGACGTCGGTGTGCTTGTGCCGGAACGCGCCGCCTTTGCCTCCCGGCAGAATGCCGGCGGACAACGCCTCGTAGTCTCGTCGCCAAATGTCGAAAGTGTAGAGGCCGCGATAGATGAAGAAAGGCAGGAACGGCTGAAAGAACGGCAGCTTGAGAGAAATCATGCGCCAGCGCAATTGATCGAGCACGACGAAATTGGTGGCGAGGAAGGCGCGGGATGCCTCCTTCGCGGCAAAGCGCGTATCGGAGCCATCAAGCGGGGCCGGGAGGCCCGTTTTTTCAAACGCGGCAATTCCCAGCAATTGTTCCGGCGGATACCGCCAGGTTCGCTCGGGCTCCATCTCCCGGCGCAATCGAGCACGGGTCGCGAACCACGTCGAAAATTCGGGTTCCGCAGGTTCTTCGATCATCCAAAGCGTGGCCATGTCCGTCGTCAGCCCGAACTGAGCCCAATCGGATACGTGGAACGGTTGCATGTAAGGTGCCGGAAAGGTGGCGTGAAATGCCCGGGTCCAGAGCGAAAACACCAGCAACCTCTTCTCGAAAACGCGCATCGGGGAAAAGAATCGATTGTATTTGTCGAAGTAGCGGAGAAACCCTCGATCGTACATGAAGAGATCAGACCGAAGCTTGAGCGTGAATTTGCTCTTGACCATCCGCAACGCGGCTTGCGTGGTTCGCAGCATGCGCACGGTATTGTTCAGATTGTCGGCGTTGTTGTGGTTGAACGGATGGCCGCCGGGATCGTGGCAGAACACGACATCGTCAATCGGCAGGTCGTCCACCGTGGTTCCAATCCATGTCGAGAACAGAATGGTGGATTTCGGGAACAACAGCCGTGCGCGCGCGATGCAGGCTTTGGTGATGCCCTCCGGCGCGTCCTCGGTGATCTCGTCGTCGCGCGGGCCTTGGAAGCAGATGGAAATTTCTCTGAAATCCAGTGACATTTTCTCACCCAGCCGCCTCGCATCAACTGCCGTTCCGAACTTCGATGCACAACGGTCAAGGCGGCCGCTTTGGAGGAGTCGGACCTTTGCTCCGCCACCGGTTTTTTCGCCGATCGGCGTAGGACGAACTTGATCGAGAAGCGGCCGGCTGGCAAGCCGGACTTGGGGCCGGTCGCCTCCCGGCACGGCTTGCTCGCCGTCCGATAGGGCTCCCCGCGACAGGTCAACCCGGCAGGCGAAGGCTGCCGGCGGGCCATGAGCCACAAGAGACCCTCGCTTCAAGACCCGCGCTTCAAGACCCTAGCCTCAAAGTCATTGATCTCCCGGACCAAGCGGATAAGGTCCGCTTTTGATCCGGGTAACGTCCTGCTTGGCACCAACCAGAACATGTTGAAGTCACCGACGAAGGAAGCGTTGGCCGATCCCTACTCGGCGTTCAGCTTGATCCGCCGCCTGTTGGCGGAGCACGGAATCGAGAATTGGCGAATTTATGTCGGCGTTCTCGCGATGATGGGCGTGAGCGCCGCCTGCGTGGCGGGTTCGGCCTATTTGGTCGGTCACGGCATCAACGAAGCTTATATCAATCGCAATATGGCTGCCGTCGTCGGCGTGTCGCTCGGCATCATCATCCTGTCGGCGCTTCGAGGGATTTCCACCTATGGCCAAACGGTCGCGCTGGCGCGGATCAGCAATCGCATCGTTGCGGCCAATCAAAAACGCATGTTCGAAAAAGTTCTGCAGCAAAATATTGCGTTCTTCGCCGATCGGCATTCGTCGGAATTTTCCGCCCGCATAAGCTGGGGCGCCAAGGCGGCCTCCGATACCCTCAACCTCCTCGTTTCCGCGCTGGGCCGGGACGCCTTGTCGCTTCTCGGGCTGCTCGGCGTCATGGTCTCGCAGAGCCCGCTGCTGTCATTGCTGGCACTTGTCGTGGCGCCGCCGGCGATCTTCATCGGGCGCCGGGCGGTCAAGCGCGTTCGCCAGATCGTCCATAGCGAATTTTTCGCCGGCGCCAACATTCTCGAGATCCTGCAGGAGACGGTGCAAGGATTCAAAATCGTCGAGGCATTCAACTTGCATCGCGTGATGCGGGACCGGGTGAACTCCAACGTGGACAATATCGAGCGGCTCGCCAACAAGCTGGCCCGCGCCTCGAATTTCGCCGGCCCTCTGATGGAATCGCTCGGTGGAATGGCCGTTGCCCTGGTGATATTGCTGGGAGGCTACGAGATATTGGTGTTCAACGCGCCGCCGGGCGAATTCATCTCGTTCATTACGGCATTCCTCCTCGCTTACGAGCCGGCCAAGCGGCTCGCCCGGTTGAATATCGATCTCAACAGCGCGCTGATCGGCGTGCGGATTCTATTCGAATTTCTCGACATGCCCGACCGGCCGAGCGACGGCGACAAGCCGGATATCGAGGTCCCCGGCGGGCGCCTCGAGTTCCATGACGTCGTCTTCGGCTACCGCCCGAATGTGCCGGTGCTGCGGGGCGTCTCGTTTTCCGCGGAGCCCGGATGCATCACCGCACTGGTGGGTCCGTCGGGCGGCGGCAAGTCGACGATCCTCAATTTGCTGCTGCGCTTCTATGAAAGCTATGGCGGTTCCATTGCCATCGACGGAACGGAAATTTCGACCGTGTCGCGACAATCGGTGCGTGATCGCCTGGCCTATGTCGGCCAGGATGCATTTCTATTTCGGGGCACCATCCGCGACAACATCGCCTTGGGTCGTCCGGGCGCGACCGAGGCCGACGTCCTCGCCGCCGCAAAAGCCGCGCATGCCGACGAATTCATCGCGCAATTTCCATCGGGCTACGATACGCAAGTGGGCGAGCACGGCATGATGCTTTCCGGCGGACAGCGTCAGCGCATCTCGGTCGCGCGCGCGCTCATTCGAAATGCGGCCGTCATTCTGCTGGATGAGCCGACATCCTTTCTCGACAGCGAATCCGAACGCTATGTGAACTTGGCGATCTCGCGGCTTTTCAGCGGGCGAACGAGATTGGTCATCGCGCATCGGCTCCACACGATCGTCAACTCCGATCGGATCTACGTCATCGAGGATGGCCGTGTCGTTGAATCCGGGCGCCATCAATTCCTGCTCGCGAACGGCGTGCGCTACGCCCATTTCTTCAATCTGCAATTCGCCGTCGAAGGGGAGTTGCAGGCCATCTAGCATGGGCATCGCTCGCCATCCGCGACCGATCGTGCCGACCGATCCAGTCGAAGACATGCCTAGTCGGGCCCACGCAGGGGCGGCCGTGCACGACGGTGGCGACCAGCGTGGCGGAGGTCGCGAAGGGTTGCAGCAACGATGACGGCAGAGTATTCGACTCGCAGGAATATCCTCGCACGCGCGTGCAGGTACCGCCTCGGGCCGCACGGTCTTGAATGGAAAGACGATCGGCAGGAAGGGCGCGTCGCCTACGAAGACGTCGTCGAGGTGCGCTCTCACAGGGTCCGCCTGCTTGATCCGTTCGCGGCGACCTTGACGCGGCAGCACCGCTGCGTCGTTCGGTTGCGCCGAGGGCCGCAGATCGTGCTGGTGTCGACCAATTATGCCGGCTTCCGGCTCGTGGAAGACCGCCTTGCCCGCTATCTACCGTTCGTTCGTGAGCTGGAAGCCCGCATACGGGAGACGAACCCGACGGCGAACTTCATCTCCCGACCGCATTGGTCGATGAGACTGGGCTCGGTTGCCGGTCGCATGGCGGCGCTTCTGCTGAGAATCGTTCGTCGGATCGATCCCGACCGTCTCGCCGATCTCTGCGCCGGGCTGATGCGTCGCGTCGGCCCGCACCTCGCATACCAGCGTACCGGTCGAGAGAACCTGCAGGCGGCGTTTCCCGAGAAATCCGTGGCCGAGATTGAGCAGATTCTGCTCGGCGTATGGGACAATCTCGGCCGAATCGCCGCCGAATTCGCCCATCTCGACCATCTCTGGGATTTCGATCCGAAGCAGGCGAATCCGGGGCGCATCGTGTTGTCGCCGACCAGCGAGGCGCGCTTGTTGCACCTTCGGGACGACGGGCGGCCGGCGCTGCTCTTTGGCGCGCATCTTGCTAACTGGGAGCTGCCGGCGCTCGCCGGGACAACCTGCGGGCTCGACGGCGCGGTGGTCTATCAACGTCCCCACATCGGACCGATCGCTGACGAGATCCTCCGAATTCGCAAGGCGACGATGGGTACCCTCATTCCGGCGGGTCCGGACGCGCCGTTGCGGATTGCCGATGCCCTCAAGCACGGGGTGCATGTCGGAATGCTCGTCGACCAGCACTTCACCAAAGGGGTCGACGTCGTGTTCTTCGGCCGGCGCTGCAAGGCCAATCCGATGCTGGCCCGGCTTGCCCGCCGTTTCGACTGTCCGATCCACGGTACCCGCGTGGTTCGCCTCGCCGGCCATCGGTTTTGTGTGGAGCTGACCGAGGCTATCGACGCGCCGCGCGACGGCGAGGGAAGGATCGACGTCCCCGGGACGACGCAGTTGATAGCGACGATCATCGAGGCTTGGGTGCGGGAACACCCCGAACAGTGGCTGTGGCTGCACCGGAGATGGCGTTGAATCGCCAGCGGACGTGCTGCGTGAGGAAATACATTGGCTTGCGACCGTGGATTGGCGCAAGGTATGAGTGTCTTTCAAGTACGGTGCCGCTCATGGAGTCGCTGGCCTGCCAGGCTACGGAATGGACTCTTGCCATGATTCGAGGCCTGCCCGAGGCTTGTCTTCCTCGCCGGTTGCTCGCGAATTTACGTGCGCCTCTCGCTTGACGTCGACTTAACTACCTACGGGATCTGGAATCGCTGTGGACGTACGGAACGAGGTCAAACTCATTGTCTCGAAGCAGCTCAAAATTCCCATTGAGCTGCTGACGCCGGATGTGCGCCTTCAAGACCTCGGCGCGGAGTCCTTGGATTTTGTCGAAGTCCTATTCGAGTTGGAGGAAAAATTCGACATCAGCATTCCCTTTAACGCCAACCAGACGGCTTGGAAGGTCGGTAGCGAGACCAATGACGGGTCGATCCTGCTGAAGAGCACGATCGAGGAACTGGCCAATTTGGTGGAGCGCATTGTGGCGAAGAAAAATCAGTCATGAATCGCGTGGTGATAACCGGAATCGGCGTCGTATCGCCGGTCGGGTCCACGCTCGAGCAGTTTTGGTCCGCCCTCGTCGAAGCTCGTTCCGGCATTGGACCGTTGACATTGACGCTGCATGAGCGCTTGAGCACGCGCATCGCGGCGCAGGTCCGGGAATTTGAGCCGGCGGCGCATTTCGAGCCCAAGCAGGCGGCCCTGCTCGATCGTTTTGCGCAATTCGCCGTCGTTGCGGCACGTGCGGCTGTTTCCGACTCCGGATTGAAGATTGGCGAGCAGGCGGCACTCGAGGCCGCCACGATCATCGGAAACGCGGCCGGCGGGCAGACCACCGTCGATGAAGCCTATTTCAGGCTCTACGGCCAGAACGCCGCACGCGTGCATCCGATGACGATTCCGCGTTGGATGGTCAACGCCGCAGCAAGCCAAATATCCATGGATCTCGGCTTGAAGGGTCCGGCTTGGACGGTGGCGTCGGCCTGCGCGTCGGGGACGCACGCGATCGGGCAGGCCTTTCATATGCTTCGCATCGGGCAGGCTCCGCTTGCCGTTGCCGGAGGAACCGAAGCCTGCCTGACTGTCGGTACCGTCAAATCCTGGGAAGCGCTTCGGGTCCTGAGCGCCGATACCTGCCGGCCGTTCTCGAAAGACCGATCAGGCATCGTTCTGGGCGAAGGGGCCGCAATCCTGGTATTGGAAACGCGTGATCACGCATTGGCGCGAGGGGCGCGCATCTACGCCGAGGTTCGAGGATTCGGCATGAGCGCGGACGCCGCCGACGTGCTCACGTCCGACCCGGACGGGGGCGCGCGCGCCATATCCGCCGCTCTCAAGGACGCGCGGGCAAATCCCGAGGACATCGACTACATCAATGCTCACGGCACCGGTACGCGTCTGAATGATAAAACCGAGTCGGAAGTCATTCGAAAAGTGTTCGGATCGAGCGCGGACCGCCTTGCGGTATCATCGAGCAAGGCCGTGCTCGGCCACAGCCTGGGAGGGGCGGGCGCGTTGGAGCTGGCCGCCACGGCGCTTGCCCTGCATAGTCAGACCATTCCGCCGACCGCAAATTTCGTGGAACCGGATCCCGAGTGCGATCTCGACTTCGTGCCAAACGTCGCGCGGCAAGGGCCTATCCGGGCGGCGATGTCCAACTCATTTGCGTTTGGCGGACTCAATGCGGTACTTATCCTGGCACGATCATGACAGCTCGTTCTGCCGAGCTGGCATTCGCATGAGTCACCGGGAAGCGCTGAGCGGCGGACATGAGGGGCTCCCAACGTAGACACGCCAAACGGCTCGGTTACTTCAGACGGCTGCTCGCCCATGCACACGAGCGGTTTTCGATTGAATTTGGATTCGTGCTGTGGGATGGCACGACAGTGCCGGCGAACCTGCCGCCGAGCGCGCTCGCCGTTGTTCTTGCCGATGAAGGCGTGATCGGCGCGCTTATCCGACGGCCGAATCTGCATACGCTCGCAAATTTGTGGGTTACCGCGCGGATCGACATCCGCAATGGCTCGATTTTTGATTTCGTCGCTCGCTGTCCTAGGGCCGGCGTAAAGTGGATGTTGAGGGTTCTCGATAAGCCACTTGCGCTGGCGACTGCAGCGAGGTTCTTGCTCGTGCCGCGCGGCGGACCGTGGCCACTCGAGAACATCCGCGGCGACCGAGCGCGCGCCGACGGTAGCGAAGCAGCCAACAGGGACAACGTTCACTATCACTACGACTTGTCGAACGCATTTTACGCACTGTTTCTCGATCCTGAGATGATGTACACGTGCGCTTATTTCACAGACTGGAACAATGACCTCGCGACTGCGCAGCACGACAAACTTGATATGATCTGCCGCAAACTGCGGCTGAAACACGGCGAGTCGCTCCTCGACCTCGGCTGCGGCTGGGGTGGCCTGATCTGTCATGCAGCCGGGCAGTATGGCGTCCGGGCCCACGGCGTGACCCTTTCGGAGGTGCAGTACACGTTTGCAAAGGCGAAGATTGCGCGCCTCGGTCTCGAAGACCGCGTCACTCTCGAGCTCCGGGACTATGCATTGGTAGAAGGTCGCTTCGACAAGATTTCATCGATCGGCATGTTCGATCACGTCGGCATCATAAATCACCCGACCTACTTCCAGGCCGTCTACCGGCTGCTCAAGCCAGGCGGCCTCTATCTGCACCATGCGATTGCGTGGCCCGCTGGGCGCGAAGACAAAGGAATCCGCTGGAAGCCCCCGGAATACGAGGCGATCGTGCGATACATCTTTCCGGGCGGGGAGGTCGATCATCTCGGCACGTCGATCACGAATCTCGAGCGGTACGGCTTCGAGGTTCACGACGTCGAAGGTTGGCGCGAGCACTACGCGCGCACGACGCGCCACTGGCATGACCGGCTGTTGGCGAACCTTGCCGCCGCCGAGCGCGAGGTCGGTTCCGTCACAATCCGGCTGTGGCTTGCGTACCTCGCCGCTTGCTCGCTTTTCTTCGAGAATGGCGGTGTCGGCATCTTTCAGACCCTCGCCTCGAAACGAGCGCGAGGTCCATCAGGCCTCCCGCCGACCAGAGCGGATCTCTACGCTTGAGAAGAAGCGACGATTTGCAATGCTGCAACCTACCTCCGCCGCAGGCACGGCCGAACTGTCGCCGATTTTGATCGCCATGGCGTTGCCGCAACCGTTTTCGACCGCGGGCAGGGCAGGCTGCGCAGGGCTACGATCTCGATGAAGCGGCGGCGGGCTCCAGTGCTTAACCCGGATGAATCCCCCCGAGTCGCACCGATTGTTCGAGCCTTGGAGAGCCGCTATTGGTTGCGATGTCGTGTTGCGCCGTTGAACCTACGGAAGTGTAAATGGGATATGTCCTGAGGCGGTGGGTCGACCGCTATCTGGTCGGGGACTACCGACCACGCCGCGTTCTGCGATTTCTCTTGCAGGACGCGCTGATTGGCAATTTCCTGCGGTTGAGACCGCTGCTCGGCACTGGGGTGGCAAGGCGTAAGTGGCTGCCGTATGGCTCGCGGGCTCGCTGGCAACGCATGATTGCCGGATACGAATTGCGCCGCGCACGACAGGGACACAATGGCCATTTGTTTCGGACGCCCTCCGGGCTCGGAGTTTCAGAGCGCCCGATTCGCCGCGTTGTGCTGATAGGCTCGTGCCTCGCGCATGAATGGCAATTCCTCTTTCAATCCCAAGGCGTTCCGTGCGACTTCGTCCTGAGCAATTTCGTAAATCAAATGTCGGATAGTCCGCCGGCGCCCGTTACCGAGTATGACTTTCAAGTTGTTCAGATTCCTCTGCGAAGCGTTCTGCCGGACCTGTGCTTGGGTCGATTGCCGTACAGCGACATTCAGGCCCATGAGGCGCTGCTCGATCATTCGCAGCAAATGTTGGCTCAAATTCTTTCCGAAGCGCTCCGTTGGAATACGAAATATGGCTTGCTCACCTTCGTAGCCGACTTCCTGGTGCCTCAGCAGGACCCTTCGGGACGACTCGTGCCGCGGCACGATGTGCGCAATCCAATGTATTTCGTCGAGCAGCTCAACAAGTTCTTGAGCGAGGAGCTGACACGCTATCAAAATGTGCACTTACTTGATGTCGATCAGATCGCGGCGACGTTTGGAAAGAAATATGTTCAGGACGACTCGGTCATGGCGTTGAATCACGGAAGTGCACTGAACAACTACGATTTTGATTTTGACAAGTCTCGTATCGAGCCGACTCTATCGTTGACTGAATATTACACCGTTCGGCGCGACGAGTTCATACTCGCTATCTGGGCCGAGCTCGTAGCTGCCTACCGTACGATCAATCAAGTCGATTCGGTAAAGCTGGTGGTCGTGGATCTCGACGACACATTGTGGCGGGGGGTCGTCGCCGAGGAAGAGCAAATTTCCCCTCATTCAACGGAGGGATGGCCGCTCGGGGTCATCGAGGCGCTGTGCTTTCTCAAAAGACGAGGCATATTGCTTGCGGTCGTCAGCAAGAATGATGAAAAACAAATTGCGAAAATTTGGGACAGGATTACTCATGGTCGCATTCGGCCGGAGGATTTTGTCGCTCGCAAGATCAACTGGAAGCCGAAGGCCGAGAACTTGGAAGATATTATTCGCGAAGTAGGCGTCCTGCCGCGCAGCGTTCTGTTCATCGACGACAATCCAACTGAGCGCGCGGCCGTCAAAGCGGCGTTCCCGGAGGTTCGCGTTTTGGATGGCCGCCACTACTATTGGCGACGCACGTTATTGTGGGCGTCGGAAACTCAGGTTGCGGCCGTTACCGACGAATCGGTGAATCGCACCCAGATGGTGCAAGCGCAGATCGAGCGCGAATCCTCCCGTCAGCGACTGTCGCGCGACGAGTTCTTGGCTTCCCTCGGCGTCACGCTGCGTCTGTCCGAGCTCAGATCGACGGACCACCCGAGCTTTTCGCGCGTTTTTGAGCTGCTCAACAAGACCAACCAATTCAATACAGCCGGCCGTCGCTGGACTGGAGACGAATGCTTCTCGGCGTTTCGACAGGGCATGGTGTTTTTTGCATTCGAGGTGGAAGATAGATTTACACCGTATGGACTCGTCGGTGTCGCCGTCGTCGGCGGGCGATGCATCGAGCAGTTCGTCATGAGCTGTCGGGTCTTGGGTCTTGACGTCGAAATCGCCGCAGTCGCCGAGATCGCTCGTAGAATAGTGGGCGGGGGGCGGTGCGATGTGAGCGGCCGGCTAATCGCAACGGACGCCAACGCCCCGTGTCGAGACCTCTTTCAACGTTGCGGATTCGAGAAGGATGACGGACATTGGACAAGACGTGGTGGTGTTCCGATCAAGGGGCCTTCACACGTCGCGTTGTTGTGAGTTAACCGACCTTTCGGGAGCATCGCGAGGCTGAACAAAATTCAAGCCGGACGGGCTTTCCATACCGCCCGGCGATGTCCACTTGAGTGGGACAGGCGCCCGGTAACCGATTTCGAAAATCGTGCGTCCGGGCGCGGCCGGAAGGCTCATGATCGTCAACCTTATCGAGGCGGTAGCCTGGCTCATGACAAAGCCCCTGATCGCGCGCAGTGACGCGAAGCGGCCCCGGATCAGGTCGCCGCTCGGCTTGGCTCTGGTCTGGGCGACGATCGCGCTGTTGACCGTTCCGGCGGGTCTGGAGGCCGAAACGCTGGTGTCCCTGCAAGACGATCCGCCCGCTTTGGCCGACCACATGCTCGATCTTTCGTTCGACGCAACGGTCGCCAAGCGCGAGATCGAAGCTGCGCTCGGCGCCGGTGACGCCGACCTGGCGGCGAGCTTCCTCGATCTGGCGCACGAGCGGAACGTGGCGGTCGAGGCGCGCCTGGCCGATCAAGTCGAGGCCGCGAAGGCGGCGGCGGCGGGCGCCGGGCATGCGATCGGAAGCTTTGCGCAGGGTCTGGTCACCGGCGAGCCTGCCGATATGGCGGGGCTGGCGGGCACCGCGGTCGGCGACCTGTTCGTGTTCGGCGACATCCGCGATGCGTTGCGCGAAGGGACACGGCTGGCGACCGGTCAGCCCGCGGACGAATTAATTCTCGGTTTGGCCTGCGCCGGTCTCGCCATCACCGCCGGCACCTATGCCACGGCCGGGGTGGGTGCGCCGGTGCGGCTTGGCCTCTCGGTCGCCAAAGCGGCCCGTGGCACCGGGCGCATGAGCGCCCACATGGCGCAATGGATCGGACGCTCGCTGCGCGAAGTGCTCGACATGGGGGCGCTCGGGCGCGCCATCGGCGGGGCAACGGTCACCGGACCCATTGTCGCGGTGCGGGCGGCGCGCGAGGCGGTCAAGGTCGAGAAGACCGCGGAACTGTTCCGCCTCGCCGGCGATGTCGGTCGCGTGCAGGCCAAGGCGGGGACGCAAGCGGCGCTCGACGGTCTCAAGATCGCCGAAGGGCCGAAAGACATGTCACGCATCGCGAAGGTGGCCGAGAAATATGGCGGCAAGACGCGCGCGGTCCTCAAGCTCGGCGGGCGGGCGGCGATCATGCTGACCGCCACCATGTTCAACCTGTTCTCCTGGATGCTGGCTGCGGTCATGACCCTGTTCGGCTTCTGCTCGTCGTGCAAGCGTACCGCCGAGCGCGTGACCGAGCGCCTGATCCGGCGTCGCAAGGCGCGCGTTGCGCGCCGACAATTGACATTGGCCGCGGCATGACCGCCATTCGCGATTAGCCTACGCGGGAACAGGCCTTGCCGAGCTTCCGACACGACGACGTTGAGATCGCATTCCTGGACGAGGGCGAAGGCGAGCCCATCGTGCTGGTGCATGGCTTTGCCTCGAACGCCGTCGTGAACTGGGTCCAGCCGGGCTGGTTCAAGTTCCTCACGGACGCGGGCCGGCGCGTCGTCGCGCTCGACAATCGCGGTCATGGCGCGTCCACCAAGCTGTACGATCCGGCCGCCTATCACAGCGCCCTCATGGCCGCGGACGTGCGGGCATTGCTCGATCATCTCGGTTTCGATCGCGCCGACGTGATGGGTTATTCCATGGGAGCACGAATTACGGCATTCCTCGCGCTGCAGGATCCGCGGCGCGTGCGCAGCGCCATTTTCGGCGGGCTCGGCAGCCGCCTCATGGACGGGACGGGAGTTCCGGACGACGTTGCGCAAGCCCTCGAGGCGCCTTCGTCGGCTGCGGTGAGCGATCCCCGGGTGCGCATGTTTCGGGCGTTTGCCGAGCAGACCAAATCCGACCTGCGGGCGCTCGCCGCCTGCATCCGCGGCTCGGGCCAGACTCTCACCCGCGCCGAGGTCGCCACGATCCGGGTCCCGGCGCTGGTGGCCCTGGGCAGCAAGGATGAGATCGGCGGCTCCGCGCCTGAGTTGGCAAGCCTGCTGCCGGCCGGGCAGGCGCTGGAGATTCCCGGGCGCGACCACATGACTGCGGTCGGCGACAAGGTGTTCAAGCAGGGTGTCTCGAGCTTCCTGGCCGGGCGGCCCTGATCGGGGCCGAACGGCCGCCCCCAAGACCGGTCGCAAGACCGGTCCCAAAGACCGCCCCCAAGACGGCCCCCAAGACGGCCCTAAAGGCCGGCCGCAGGACCAAAGCCATTGGTGGGACGCGCATTTAGCTCTATATGGACGCCAAGCCGCCGCACATGTACTAAGGCGACCGATCATGGACGGCCGGTAGACCGACGGTTGACGAGAGTAACCAGTTCGCGGAGAGGGCCATGGCCCAGCATCAGGTCCGGCATCAGGATAAGGCCAGGAGCGCGCTCGACCAGATCGACCCGGTCTGGGCGCGCATTCGTCGCGAAGCAGAGGAGCTGGTGCGTCGCGAGCCCGAGCTCGCGACGTTCATCTTTTCGACCATCCTGCACCATGACAGGCTGGAAGCCGCGGTGGTCCACCGCGTCGCCCAGCGGCTCGATCATCCCGACGTTTCGGCGGAATTGATCCGGCAAGCCTATGAGGACGCCCTGCAGGGCGATCCCGCGATCGGCGCAGCCTTCCGGGTCGACATCGTGGCGACCATCGAGCGCGATCCGGCCACCGGCCGCTGCATCGAGCCGCTGCTCTATTTCAAGGGCTTCCACGCCATCCAGACCCATCGGCTGGCGCATTGGCTGTGGCAGAAGGATCGCAAGGATTTCGCCTATTACCTGCAGAGCCGCTCATCCTCGGTGTTCCAGACCGACATCCACCCGGCGGCGCCGATCGGTCGCGGCATCTTCCTCGATCACGCCACCGGCCTGGTGGTGGGGGAAACCGCGGTGATCGAGGACGACGTATCGATCCTGCACGACGTCACGCTCGGCGGGACCGGCAAGGCCGGGGGTGATCGGCATCCGAAGATTCGTCATGGCGTGATGCTCGGCGCCGGCGCAAAGATCATCGGCAATATCGAGATCGGCCATTGCGCGCGCGTGGCGGCGGGTTCGGTCGTGCTCGAGTCGGTGCCGAACAATACCACGGTCGCCGGCGTGCCGGCGAAGGTCATAGGCGAGGCTGGTTGCCCCGAGCCGTCGCGATCGATGGACCAGATTTTCCACGGCACAGGCATTTGAGCGAAAGGAACTAACAGGTGGACGTCCAGGAGGTCAGGAAGCTCGACGCGTATCTCAAGCAGCTATTCGGCAATGCGCGCATCCGCGTGGTGCCGCGGCCGAAGAAAGACGATTCCGCCGAAGTCTATATCGGTGAGGAGTTCGTCGGCGTGATCTTCGTCGACGATGAGGACAATGAGCGCTCCTACAATTTCCAGATGGCGATTCTCGGCACGGATCTGGGGTGAACCCGCCCCGGCGGCGGTGATCACCGGCTGCCGGTCGTGGCGGGGATTGCGAGCGCGGTCGGGCGCAGGTCCCCGATCAGCCGGTCGATGTTCCCGGCGACCGATTGCCAATCCTCGAGCCAGTCGCGCGGGAAGCGCACCACGATGTCGGCCGCCTCCTCGATGCGCCGTTCGTACAGACAGGTGCCGGGCGTCGCACCCGCGCCATTGCGCGTACAGCGCACGAGAAAGTTTTCCGGCGTGGTCGCATCGTAGATCAGATCCTCGCCCTGATAGGGCGTTCCTTCCCGGAATGCGAGAACCGCCAGGCCGGTCGGACCGGAAACCGGCTCCACGGCGGCGTAGCGCGGATAGATGGTCCGCAAGCGCTCGGCCGGCGCCATCGCATCGCCGGCGCTCGCGATGGTGATGAAGACGCGATCGACCGTCAGCGTCGTGCCCGGTGCCGGCAGAGCCTCGGGGGAAATCCGCTTGGGCGCCGTGTCGGCCGGTTTGAGGGAGGGCCACATGAATGCGAGATCGATGCGCTCCTGCGCGCCCGGCCGGCGCTGGACCGGCACGCGGATCGCCGCCGGCGGCACCTCGAAGGCGACGCCGGCGATCGTGATCGGGAGCTCGGGCGCGTCGAGGGCGACCGGAATCGCCGGCCAGCGCGGCCACAGAACGTAGACCACATAGGCGACGGCCGCGAGCATCAGCGCAAGCAGAACCAGGAGTGGCGGCAGCAGCAGGCCGCCGCCCGCGCGCCCGCGCTGCGGGCTCGCTCCCGGTTCACGCCCGAAACGGCCAAGAGTCATCACGGTCTGTCCGCCTCCCGAATCAGCGCTGAGTATGGCACGCGATCCGGGCCGGACAGGCGTTGCGGGCGCGCTCGTTGAGGCTCTGGTTGACGGCTCTTGGGCGTTAACGATCAATTAAGGATGTGGTGGCGGCGCCGGCCACGCTCTGCGAAGCATTGCCTTCAAGTCACTTTGCGCGGGACCCGATGTCAGCCGATTCGATGCAGTCCTTCTTTGCCCTGGCGATCGGGTTTGCCCTGGCCGGGCTTCTGGCCAGCGGGTACCAGGCGGCGACCAGCCGTCCGGCGAGCTTCCGGCTGCTCCAGCGCGGACCTCATCCGGGCGCCTTTGCGGCGGTGCCGTTCCTCGTTTTCGCCGCCCCCTTCATCATCATGCGCAACATCTTGCGCGCCCGCCACATCGAAGGCTGGCGCTTCTGGGTGGTGATGTCGGCGACGATGCTCGCCGGATTCTGGAGCCTGATGTCGGGCACCGTCGCCATCGCGCTGCTCACGGAGCTCGGCCTGCTCGGAATGTGAGACGCCTCGCCAAAGCCTGATCGCCATGGCAAGGTCGCGCCCGCAAAAAAGGAGCGCGCGCGATGGCGATCTATCAGCTCGATGCCGAGCACCCGGAGCTGCCGGCCGATCAGCGTTACTGGGTGGCGGAATCCGCTTCCGTCATCGGCCGGGTGCGGCTCAAGACCGACGCCAGCGTCTGGTTCGGCTGCGTGCTGCGCGGCGACAATGAATGGATCGAGATCGGCGAGCGCTCGCAGATCCAGGACAATTCCACCCTCCATACCGATCCGGGCTTTCCCATCACCATCGGCCCCGATTGCGTCATCGGGCACAATGTCGTGCTGCACGGCTGCAGCATCGCGGCCAACAGCCTGATCGGGATGGGCGCGATCGTGCTCAACGGCGCCAAGATCGGACGAAATTGCCTGGTGGGCGCCGGCGCGCTGGTCACCGAGGGCAAGGAGTTCCCGGATCACGCGCTGATCGTGGGTGCGCCTGCCCGCGTGATCCGCACGCTCGGCGAGCCGGAAGCGCAAAAGATCGCCCGCGCCGCCGACGGCTATGTCAAGCGCTGGCAGCGCTACGCCGCGGGCCTCAAGCGGATCGGATAGGGCGCGCGACCGGGTCGCTCGACCTTCCGCTGGCGTGATGGAACCAACCGGGTTCCTGGGGTTTGACCGTAGCCGGATCGCGCACGCAAAGGACCGCCTGCCATGAAAATGATCATCCTATTCTCGTCTGCGTTGCTCTCGACCATTGTGGCGATGGCAGGTCCGGCGGATGCCAAGGGCTGCCTCAAGGGCGCCGTCGCCGGCGGGGCCGTGGGCCATTATGCGGGCCATCACGGCTTGATTGGCGCAGCAGCCGGTTGCTTCATCGGCCGCCATGAAGCAGCGCAACGGGAGAGGGAGCGGGAGCGGGAAAATGTGCGCCCGCAGGGTGGTCCCAACTATCAGAATGCCGGTCCGAGCTATCGCTGACAGAAAAACACGGTCGGCCGCTCCGCCCTTTCGCCTTGACCGCGCCTGAACATGGCGTTTCAGTCAGGGGTATCCCCGAGCAAGGAGCATGGAACCATGGCCGCCATTCCCGAAAAGTATCTCGACCTGCTGCAGCAGAAAAAGGCCTTTGCCAGTCTCGCCACCACCATGCCGGACGGCTCCCCCCAGGTCACCCCGGTCTGGTTCGATTACGAAGGCGGTCTCATTCGGGTGAATACCGCCAAGGGGCGGGTCAAGGCGCGCAACATGAAGACGGGCGTTCCGGTGGCGCTCGCCATCATGGATCCCGACAATCCCTACCGCTATCTCCAAGTTCGCGGCCATGTCGGCCGCGTCACCGAAGCCGGCGCCGATCGGCACATCGACTCGCTCGCGAAGAAATACCTCGGGAAGGACAAGTATCCTTTCGGCCAGCCCGGCGAGATGCGCGTGATGTACGAGATCGAGCCCGCGTCCGCATCCGGAATGGGGTGATTTGCGCGCAAACTTTACACGCGGAAGGCCGGACGCTCACCCGTTCTTTCGCGGCGGCTGCGGGCTGTTGGCGGGATTGGTATCGTACCTGAACATCTGCGCCACGATGGGACCGCCGACCAAAGGCTTCAGGTCGGCCTCCAGCGCATCCGCCTCATCCTTCTCGTAGACTTCCCTGCCGCCGACGTAGAGCGTGAAGGATTTGATGTATTTCGCCTCCTTGGCGGGATCCTCGATGGTGGCTTTGGTCCATTCATAGAGCGGGTATTTGTCGACGCCGTTCGCCTCGGCCTCGCTGACGTAGCCGGCGAAAGCATCGTGCTGGCATTTCAGGGCAGCATCGTGCCGTTTCAAAACATCCGTCAGCGGGGAGATCATCGGATCTCCGGGAGTCTTTCGCGCCGCTTGCGCGAACCCGTCGTTCAACGTCAATCGCAACTGGAATTGCAGATCATCGCTCACGGTGGTGGCCCCCTACAGCCGCGGTTGTGCCGGACCTGAGAGGAATCTCAGTGCCGAAGTGGACAACATCAGGGCGGCGCTAGAGTAGCACAACCAATTTGTGACGCCGAGGTTTCATTTCGGACGGCGGCGGAATTTCGCCGGCGCTCCTCCGTGCGGATGCTCGGATTGATGAAAGTCCGATAAGTGCGGACTTCTTCTGTCGGGCAAAAGTGCGGCCGGCTCCGGGGGG
>Ga0209069_10000043_pt1 | contig 39880 bp, 27 predicted proteins | sample Str013_2_FD_187202 | JGI IMG/M metagenome (GOLD analysis project Ga0209069, IMG submission 187202) | Freshwater sediment microbial communities in response to fracking from Pennsylvania, USA - Straight Creek_MetaG_SC_2013 (SPAdes) (version 2) | ecosystem: Environmental > Aquatic > Freshwater >...
TTGCTATTGATATCAATCCCGGATTTTAGAATCATTTTAAATCAAGAACATGAAACTCAAATGGCGCATCGCCCTGCTGGCGGCAATCGTTTTTTCACCGGATGTTTTTTCACAGGCAAAACCAGTGGCCCCCCCAAAACCCGTGCTGCCGGTACCCAGTGCTAGTCAGCTGGCCTGGCATAAGATGGAAACCAATGCATTTATCCATTTCACCACCAATACATTTACCGGGCTGGAATGGGGCAATGGAGATGAAAAAGAAACCGTGTTCAATCCAACCGCGGTTGATGCGGGGCAGTGGGCAAAAACATTGCAGGAGACCGGTTTTAAAACCATGATCCTAACCTGCAAACACCACGATGGCTTTTGTTTATGGCCCAGCAAATACACAGAGCATTCCATCAAAAATAGTCCGTATAAAAAAGGTAAAGGCGATATCGTTCGCGAAGCCAGTGATGCCTGCAAAAAATATGGATTGAAATTCGGCGTCTATCTTTCTCCCTGGGATAGAAACCAGGCTACCTACGGCAAGCCCGAATACATTACTTATTACCGCAACCAGTTAAAAGAATTGTTTACACAATATGGACCCATTGTTGAAATGTGGTTTGATGGTGCCAATGGCGGCAATGGCTATTACGGTGGTGCAAAAGAAACAAGAAAGATTAACGGGGCAACATATTACGACTGGCCAAAAACATTGGACATGATTCGTGGCATTCAACCCAATGTTGTTTTCTTCAGCGATGCCGGTCCGGGTGTACGCTGGGTAGGCAATGAAAGCGGCCTTGCCGGTGAAACCAACTGGAACAGCATCAGCACCGATACCATTTTTGCAGGTAAACCAAATGTTGAGAAATTACTGAATACAGGTTCGCCCGATGGCAACAAATGGATTCCGGCAGAAGTGGATGTCTCCATTCGCCCGGGTTGGTTTTACCATGCAGCCGAAGATGAAAAAGTGAAAACACCCGAGCGTCTTTTTGAAATCTACCTTACTTCCGTTGGCCGTGGCTCTACACTTTTGCTAAACATACCGCCCGATAAACGTGGTCTGTTCAATGAAATTGATGTACAATCACTCAAAGGCTTCCGCGAATTGCTGAACAAAACATTTGCCGATAACCTGGCAAAAGATGCAGTGGTTACTGCAAGCAGTTACAGGGGTAAATCAAAAGCCTATGCACCCGCAAACATTACAGACGGCAAAGAGCATACCTATTGGGCCACCGACGACAATATAACCACGGGCAGTGTTGAAATTGCGCTTGATAAACCCGCCATTGTACAATACATCACCCTGCAGGAATACATACAACTGGGTCAGCGGGTAAAATCTTTTACGGTGGAAGTATGGAAAGACAATGCCTGGCAGCAGGTTGCTTCCGCCACCACCATCGGCTATAAAAGAATCCTGAAAATAACGCCCGTAGAGACCAGTAAAATAAAAATCAGTATCACGGATGCAAAAGCATGCCCGGTGATTTCTAATGTTGAAATATATTAATTCTATGAACCGTTTTGTTTTTTTATGCTTGCTAACCATTGCCCACTCCAGGGCATTGCCGCAGAGCAGCAGTCCGGCATTTCGTAACCCCGGTTTGCCGGTGCAGGCCAGGGTAAATGATTTGTTGGAGCAGCTAACCCTGCCAGAAAAAATTTCTTTACTGGGATACAACAGCAAGCCGGTCGATCGCCTGGGCATACCCGCCTACAACTGGTGGAATGAAGCACTGCACGGTGTTGCCAGGGCGGGCCGGGCAACGGTATTTCCGCAGGCCATTGGCATGGCGGCTACTTTCAATGATGCCTTGTTGCAGGAAGAAGCCGGCATCATTTCTACCGAAGCACGGGCCAAATACAACCTGGCCGTGGCGCAGGACAGGCACCTGCAATACATGGGCCTTAGTTTCTGGTCGCCCAATATTAATATCTTTCGTGATCCGCGCTGGGGGCGTGGGCAGGAAACCTATGGCGAAGATCCTTTTCTTACGGCTACTATGGGCGTGGCTTTTATCAGGGGTTTACAGGGTAATGATGCCCGTTACCTGAAGACATCTGCTGCAGCGAAACATTTTGCAGTGCACAGCGGGCCAGAAGCGGGCCGTCATACTTTCAATGCCATTGTGGACGAAAAAGATTTGCGGGAAACATATTTGTATGCATTTAAAAAACTGGTAGATGCCGGTGTTGAATCGGTGATGTGTGGTTATAACCGCGTTAATGGTGAACCCTGCTGCACCGGGCAAACTTTGCTGCAATCCGTTTTGCGGAATGAATGGAAGTTTAAAGGCCATGTGGTAACCGATTGCTGGGCGCTGGAAGATGTATGGCTAAGGCATAAAGCGCTGAGCAATTCGGTGGAAACCGCGGCAGCGGCCATCAAAGCGGGCGTAAACCTCGATTGCAGCAAACTGTTGCAGGATGATGTGATGAAGGCCATCGATCAGAAATTGCTGACGGTAACTGAAGTAGACAGCGCCCTGGCAGGCATCTTAAGAACACAGTGCAAACTCGGTTTCTTTGATCCGGCCGGCAGCGGCCCCTATGGCGGATATGGTGCAGACAGTATTGCTTCGGCATGGCACATCAACCTGGCCAGAACCGCGGCACAGCAAAGCATGGTGTTGCTGAAAAACAGCCATCAACTTTTGCCGCTTACTAAAAAACAATACGGAGCCATTATGGTGCTGGGCCCCAACGCAGCTTCGCTGGATGCGCTGGTAGGAAACTATCATGGTGTTAGCAGCAAGGCCGTCAATTTTGTGGAAGGTATTACCGCAGCAGTAGATGCAGGCACGCGGGTGGAATATGATATGGGTTGCGATTATGCTGACACCGTGCATTTTGGCGGTATCTGGGCCGCAGGCAATGCCGATGTTACTGTGGCCGTGCTGGGCCTTAGCCCGGTATATGAAGGTGAGGAGGGGGATGCATTCCTGGCACCGGGCGGGGGCGATAGAAAAAGTTTAAGCCTGCCCGTTAGTCATATTGCTTACCTGAAAGCATTGAGAAAAGGCAGCAAAAAGCCAATCATAGCAGTTATTACCGCCGGCAGTGCGGTTGACATAGCAGCCATTGAACCCTATGCCGATGCCATTATACTTGCATGGTACCCGGGAGAGCAGGGAGGGAGTGCATTGGCCGATATTTTATTTGGCAATGTATCGCCAGCCGGACGCCTGCCCGTTACTTTTTACAATTCCATTGCCGACTTACCCGCTTATGACAATTATGCTGCAAAAGGACATGGCTACCGCTATTACGATGGCAAAGTGCAATACCCTTTTGGCTATGGCATGAGTTATACTTCGTTTGCGTATGAATGGAATAAAATGCCGCTGAAAACAATGGCATTGAAGGACAGCATATCGTTTTCTGTTAAGATCAGCAATACCGGCAATTATGACGGAGATGAAGTGGCGCAGGTTTATGTACAATACCCTGCAGGCGAACGCATGCCAATCAAAGAACTGAAAGCATTTAAACGGGTGCACATCGGTAAAGCCGGCGCAGCCGTGGTTGATTTTAAGATACCGGTTACGGAATTGCAGAAATGGGATTTGCAGAAACAACAATGGAAATTGTACAGTGGCAATTATACCATTGCAGCGGGGTCGGATTCAAAAGATGAAAAACTGAAGGCAACCGTTGCCGTAAAATAATAAAAGCCCGCCGCGTAGTTGCGGGAAAAAGTATACAATAAGATGTGCAGGAAAATAATTGCTTTATCAATATCGATGCTGCTGTTGTTTGAAGCAGCTTCCGCAAAACCAGGTGCAGACAGCATTCCTTCTTATACGCAATTTGTGGACCCGTATATCGGCACTGGTTTTCACGGACATGTTTTTATGGGCGCCAATATACCTTTTGGTGCGGTTCAGCTGGGCCCGGTTAATTTATCAGAAGGCTGGGACTGGTGTTCGGGCTATCATTATTCAGATTCCACTATCATCGGGTTTTCGCATACGCATCTCAGTGGTACTGGTATCGGCGACCTGGGAGATATACTGCTGATGCCCGCTACCGGGGAGGTTTTTACCGGCAAGGGTTCCATTAAGAACCTGGCATCCGGCAACACCTCTTTGTTTTCTCACAAAGAAGAAACTGCCCGGCCAGGCTATTACAGTGTACGGCTGCAGCGTTACAATATAGAAGCAGCGCTTACTGCGTCTGCGCGGGTGGGCTTTCACCGCTATACTTTTCCGGCATCGGAATCAGCCCATATTGAGATTGATTTGGTGCAGGGCATCGGCTGGGACAAGCCCGTGGATACCTATATCAAACAACTCAATGATTCCACCATTGCGGGTTACCGGTTTTCAAAAGGCTGGGCAACAGATCAGCGCATCTATTTTACAGCAGTTTTTTCGAAACCGTTTCAACGGCTCACGCTTTACAAAAACAATACGCCGGAAGCAGGCACTGTTCTTATGGGAGACAGCGCAAAGGCGGTAGCGCATTTTTCAACAAAAGCCGGAGAAACGATACAGGTTAAAGTGGGCATTTCTCCGGTAAGCATGGACAATGCCATGGCAAATATACAGGCTGAAATACCCGGTTGGGATTTTGAAGGCGTACGCATGGCTGCCAATGCCGCCTGGAACCAGGAACTCAGTAAAGTGGCCATTGAAACCAGCAATGCAGACAGCAAGCGTATTTTTTATACGGCTTTATACCATACAATGATAGCACCCTCTGTTTTCAACGACAGTAATGGTGATTACTATGGTACGGATAAACAAGTGCACCCGCATGCAGCGTTTACCAACCTTACTACATTTTCTTTGTGGGATATTTACCGGGCAGCGGCGCCCTTGTTTACCGTACTGCACAACGAGAAAGTAAGTGATGTCATCAATTCTATGCTGGCCATTTACCAGCAACAGGGGCGTTTGCCGGTTTGGCATTTAATGGGCAACGAAACCAATACCATGCCGGGCAACAGTGCCATAGAAATTGTTGCCGATGCTTACGGGAAAGGCATCAAAGGATTTGATACCGCACTGGCCTACGAAGCAGTGAAACAAACCGCCATGCTGGATTTGCGCGGTTTGAATTATGTAAAGAAATACGGGTATATACCTGCAGACAGTATGGTAGAATCGGTAGCCATGGGCCTTGAGTATGCCATTGCCGATGCCTGTATTGCGCAAATGGCAAAGCACATGGGCCGGCAGGATGATTACCTGTATTTCAGCAAAAGAGGGGCTTACTATAAAAATTATTTCGATAGTACAACCGGCTTCGTACGTGGAAGGGTAGCCGAAAATAAATGGCGTGAGCCTTTTAGCCCGTTTGTATCGCGGCACATGAAAGACGATTTTAGTGAAGGCAATGCCTGGCAATATACCTGGCTGGTGCCGCAGGATGTGGAAGGGCTGCTGCAAATGCTGGGTGGCGAGAAAAAATTTGTAGCCAAACTGGATTCTTTGTTTACCCAAAAAGGCGGGATGGGCAAAGAAGCTTCCGCTGATATTACGGGCCTCATCGGGCAATATGCACATGGCAATGAGCCTGGCCACCACATTGCTTACCTGTATATGTTTGCCGGTCAGCCATGGAAAACAGCCGATAAGATTCGCTATATACTGGACAGCCTTTATTCCACCAAACCCGATGGCATCTGCGGAAACGAAGATGTGGGCCAGATGTCGGCCTGGTATATCTGGAGTGCGCTGGGGCTCTACCCGGTAAACCCCGCCAACGGGGTATATGTTTTTGGCAGTCCCATCGTAAATGAAGCCAGCATCCGATTGGCAGGGCATCAGCCATTTCATGTGTTGGTTAAAAACAATAGCCCACTTAATAAATACATACAACGGGTTAGCCTAAACGAAAAAAGACTCAACCGATCCTTTCTGCTGCACGAGGAAATAATGAATGGCGGCGAGTTGCTGATTGAAATGGGGCCCCGGCCATCAACCACCTGGGGAACGGCCATGGATAGCCGCCCGTATTCCCAAAGAAAGTAAAAGCAATCATTTTTCGTATACAGCGGCTACCAATCTTAAAAACTATCCCGCAATTCATCTTAAAGCAACCTCCGGAACGGGGGCTTCCATTGCCAGCTGTGTAAGCAAAGCAGCGGCCACCGGGCTCAGACGCTTAGCATTTTTTTAACTTTTTTTCCTGGGTTGATACTTTTTTAACTGAAGTTGATTGTTTGTTATCAACGCTTTATACAAAAACAAATTAAAAACCCCGCCCGCTATTGTGATTTTGTGGTTAAGATTATTTTATTTTTATGTTAAAGTTTATTAAGTTCGTCAAACTTTATAAATGAAGGGACGGTTTTTACCAAAAATGAACCATGAAATATGCTGAAGGGGAGTCATTTAAAACAACAGATCCTTAGTACACTCTATTTTGAAAAAACGCTGTCGATTGTTGAGCTCAGCAATATTTTGGGCAAAAGCATTCCGCATGTAACAAAGGTTTTAATGGAGTTGGTAGATGCCGGGTTTGTAACAGATGCCGGTCTTGCTCCCTCCAGCGGTGGCAGACGGGCACAGGTGTATTCTTTAAAAGCCGATGCCATATATATTGTGGCGGTGGCTATGGACCAGTTGTATACCAAGATTGTGATTACGGATGTACTGAATAAATCTGTTTTACCCATAGAAACCCACGAGCTTAAACTTTTTAACAACGGCAATGCGCATGAGGAGCTGGCCAGTATTATCAATGATGTGATAGAGCGTTCGGGTATCAGCCGGAATAATATTGCGGGTGTTGGAATTGGAATGCCTGGTTTTACAAATACAAAACTGGGCGTTAATTATTCCTACCTGCTTCCGCCCAATGGAGAAAGTATTTACAAATACCTGGAAAGACAGGTGGAACTGCCGGTTTACCTGGACAATGACTCGAGCCTGGTGGCGCTGTCTGAATTAAAATTCGGCCTGGCCAAAGACAAGGAAGAAGTAATGGTCATAAACATAGGATGGGGTATTGGTTTGGGAATGATTGTAAATGGTGTGTTGTTTCGTGGTTATACGGGCTATGCCGGAGAGCTGAGCCATATTCCCATTTCTGAGAGCGATAACCTTTGCGAATGCGGCAAAAGAGGCTGCCTGGAAACAGAAGCCAGTTTAAAAGTGATTACTGAAAAAGCAATGAAGGGCATCAAGGAAGGAAGTATCTCGGGTTTAAAATACGATGCAAGGCCCGAGCAGATGAGTGAAGCCATTTTTGTGGCTGCCAATAAAGGAGACCAGTACGCAATTGAACTGATATCAGACATGGGGTATAAAATTGGTAAAGCCATCGCCATCCTGATACATATTGTAAATCCTGAACTGATTGTATTAAGCGGAAGGGGTGCGGAAGTAGGAAAGATTTTGCTGGCACCCATACAGCAGGCATTGAACAAATATTGTATTCCGAGGTTATCTGAATTTACCGGTGTAAAAGTGTCTTCGGTGGGTAGAAAAGCAGAGTTGATTGGAGCCGCAGCACTGGTGATGGAAAACATGGCGAAGCCGGTTTCAGCTAAAACGGACAAAATTAATACGGAGATTACGTAGTACAGTTTCAGAAACAACGTACCGGTAACAATGGCAAACTACTATTTTACCAAGAAACAAACCGGGCGTCATTTTTTGTAGAATTGAAAGGGGTAACATAGTACCGTGAAAAGTGAGGAGTTATGTGGAACGGGTATGCATTTAACCACCAATGCAACAACGCTGGCATATTTTTTCATCATAAAAACCAACTGCGCAATGAGAACTTTAAGATTGTTAACAGTGTTACTACTGCTAAGCTCCGTAGTAATGGCACAAACGCGGCTGATATCCGGAACTATCAAAGATTCCAAATCAGGCAGTCCGCTGCCATCAGTCACCGTTAAGGTAAAAGGAAAAAGCATCTCTGCCATTACCAATGCAGATGGTGGCTTTTCTTTAAACGTTCCTTCCGGTGATGTAACCCTGGAAATTTCTTCAGTGGGTTATGCGCCCAAAACAATTGTTGCTGCTGCAGGTTCCGGAAGCATTTCCGTTGCCATGGACGTATCTTCTTCAGACCTTGGAGAAGTGGTAGTAACGGCGCTGGGTATTTCAAAAGAATCAAAAAAGCTGGGTTACGCTGTTTCTACTGTAAAAGGTGATGAGATGAGCAAGGCCCGTACAACAAACGTTGCCTCTGCGCTTACCGGCCAGGTGGCTGGTTTAAACGTGCATGGTACCAGTGGTGGTCCTGCAGGTTCTGTACGTATTTTGCTGAGAGGTGTTTCCGGCGTTACTGGCGGCGGTTCTCCTTTGTTTGTAGTAAATGGCATTCCTATCGATAACGGCAACCGTGGTGGTGCGGGTGAGTGGGGTGGTTCTGATAACGGAGACGGTATCGGTAATATCAACCCCGATGATATTGAAAGCATGACGGTACTCAAAGGCCTTGGCGCATCAGCCTTGTATGGTTCAAGAGCTGTAAACGGCGTTATCTTAATTACCACTAAAACAGGTAAGAAAAACAGTTTCAATATTGAGTACAATGCCAACTATGTGGTAGAAAAGGCAATCAACAATACAGATTACCAGTATGCATATGGCCAGGGTACAGGCGGTGTTAAACCGGCTACCCAGTCTGCTGCACAGGCTACCGGCCGTTTTGCATGGGGTGGTAAAATGGATGGTTCCAGCTTTACTGCTTTTGATGGCAAAACGTATGCATATTCTCCTTACAAAGACAATATCAAAGATTTTTACAGGGCAGGACCTTCTTTTACCAATACTGTTTCAGTTAGTGGTGGTGGCGAAAGAAACTCTTACCGTCTTTCTATGTCAAACCTCAGCAACGATGCAATCGTTCGCAACAGTGGTTTGAACAGGAAAAACATCAATTTTAATATTGATCAGAAACTGACCGATAAATTAAGCGTTCAGGTATTGGCGAACTATATCGTTCAGGGCGATAAAAATCCGCCGCAATTGAGCGACGGACCAGGTAACCCCAACAATGGTTTGTTCCTGGCACCGAATATCAAGGAAAGCTGGCTGGCACCCGGTTACGATGCCAATGGCCGCGAAATTGTGTTCAGTGATGACAACTATGTTACCAATCCATGGTTTGCAGTAAATAAATGGAAAAACCAGATTGACCGTAAAAGGTTAATCGGATCGGTTTCTGCAAAATACCAATTCACCAGCTGGTTGTATGCATTGGGCCGCGTAGGGTATGACAATGAAAATGACCGCGCACAGGGTGTTACACCAACCGGTACGGATTATTCTTACAATTCTGCCGGACAGTCGGGAAGTATTGGTCTTACCACTGCTACAACTACTGAACGCAATATTGATGGTTTGATCGGTATTAGCCACAAAATTGTAAAAGACCTTAATCTGGACGCTACGGTGGGTGGTAATTTACGTTCTAACAAATCTGAAGCAGTTGGCATCAACGGCGGACCTTTTGTAGTACCCGGTCTTTATACACCCGGTAATGTACTTTCTTTTGGAAGAAGCTACGGATTCCGGGAAACTGGCGTACACTCTGCTTTCTATTCACTGGATTTTACGTACAAAGGATTTGTTTCATTAACGACTACAGGAAGGTATGACGCCTATTCTACCCTGTATAATTCAGGCATACCCAATAGTCAGCGTAATATTTTTACGCCTTCGGTTTCTGCCAGTTTGCTCTTTTCTGAGTTAGTTCATATTCCATCTTTGAGCTATGGTAAACTGCGTGCTTCATGGGCACAAACCAGCAATGAACCAGGCAATCCATATCAAACAGCTGTTTATTATAGTGTTGGCAACGCACTCAACGGCGTTTCTACCGGTAATTTCAGCGGTACATTGCCCAATTTGTTCCTGAAACCATATAAACTGACAGAATTTGAAATCGGCACAGAATTGAAATTCTTTGGTAACCGCCTGGGTATTGACGTAGCTTATTTCCAACGCAAGTCTGCAAATGAAATCATGAATGCAAATATCAGCTGGGCTACAGGCTATAGCAGTTCGGTAATTGCAAACGGTTCAAACCAGAATAAAGGAATTGAAATTGGAATTAACGGTACGCCTGTTAAAAACAAAGAATTCAGCTGGAATGTTAGTTTTAACCTGACTAGCATTGCAAACAAAGTGTTGAAAACTGATGCGGCCGGTAACAACCTGGGCCAGGGTTCTTACAGACCACTGAACGCCAATACAGCATTTATTGTTGGTAAGGCAGGTCCACAGGTAATAGCGCATGATTATACCTACAATTCAAAAGGACAGATTGTAGTGGATGCAAGTGGTTTGCCCATTGCTGATGGTGCATTGAAGCCTTTTGGTAGTGTATTGCCTAACCTGTATGGCGGTTTGAACAACAGCTTTACTTATAAAGCGTTCGACCTGTCATTCCTGATTGACTATAACTATGGTAACAAAATATTGTCTGCTACCAAATATTATGCATTGTACAGAGGTCTTGATAAAGCAACCCTGGTGGGAAGAGAATCAGGCGTTAAAGTTGATGGTGTACTGGCAGACGGAACGCCCAATACTGTAACCGCAACAGCAGAATCTTATTACCGCAGGCTGGCCAGCATTTCAAAAGGAAATGTACTGAATGGCGATTATATCAAACTACGCCAGATTAGCCTGGGTTATACCATTTCAGAAAAAGCATTGGCAAAAGTGCCCATCTTCAGCTCTATCCAGATTTCTTTGGTAGGACGCAACCTGTGGACAATTATGAAACACACGGATAACATTGATCCGGAAGCAGGTTTCTCCTCTTCAATTCAGTATGCAGGTATTGAAGGAACCAGTTTGCCTTCTACCAGGTCTTTTGGTATCAATGCTAATTTCAAATTCAAAAAATAAGTAACCATGAAAAAAATTCTTATCAATATAAGTCTTGCCGCAGCCGTTCTGGCAACTGCAACGGGCTGCACCAAAGACTTTGACGCACTCAATACAGACCCTACCAAGGCATCAGCATCTAACTTTGATCCCAATTTATTGTTTCCAACAGGCCAATTGGGCTACCTGGGTGCAACAACGGGTTACAATGGACCCATCCTTTTCCAGAGCATGTGGTCGCAGGTATTTGCGTCCGCTATCTTCCCCGGCTATTACAGCGGTGGCGATAAATATGTACAGGGTGGTAGCTTTTATTCTTACCAGGGCCGTACCTGGGATGCCGGCTACCAGGCTGCCGGTTATTTCCGTGAGATCCAGAATTTGACCAAGGGCAATGCGGCATTGAGCAATCTTAGCGGCATGGCCGTTATTGGCGAAGTGCTGAACATAGAGGCGATTACCGATACTTATGGTGATATTCCTTACTCACAGGGTCTTCAGGCAAAAACAGGAATTTCACAGCCGGTTTATGATAAACAGCAGGATGTTTATACAGCCATGCTGAAGAAACTGGACAGTGTTCTTCCTACACTGGATGCCACCAAAGCCAAAGCAACAAACGACCTGTTTACGTATAAAGGAGATGTTGTTAAATGGAAAAAATTTGGCTATTCCCTGATGCTTAAAATGGCGATGCGCTTAACCAAAGCGGATGCAGCTACGGCACAGACTTACGCCGTGAAAGCCTATACCGGCGGCACATTTGCCAGTAATGCAGACAATGCATACGTTGTGTACAACAATGCCAATGGTTATAACAACTCCAATTCAGGTGCATTAACAACAGGCGAAGATTATTCTGAAGTGAAATGGGGTGCTGTATTAATCAACTACCTCAAAACAACGGCCGATCCAAGACTTGGCGTTATTGCTGAAGTGCCACTGCCCGGTACAGCAAATGCTGCAAAACAATCACAGGCAGGCGATCCTACTCCGGCAAACCAATTGGGTATGCCCAATGGATACGACCAGAATGGTGGCGCAACAGATATTTCTCATGCACCAGCCTGGCCAGGTGCTACTGGTACTGGCGGAGACGCTAATGTTACCGGCGGTTACTCACGCCCAACAACGGCGGTGTACCTGTCATTGAGTGCACCTGCATTTATTCTTACCTATGCGCAAACTGAATTCCTTTTGGCAGAAGCCGCCGTAAGGGGATGGGCTGTTGGAACTGCAGCTACGCATTATACCAATGCACTTTCTGCTGCAATTCAAACTTATGGAACATACAGTGCAGCAGGCGCCATTAGCGCTGCTACCGCCACTGCTTATGCCGGCACACATCCGCTGGATGTAAGCTCTACTGCAAATTCACTGGCACAAATCAACACACAGTATTGGGTGTATACGGGTACAACATTTGATTTTTCTGAAGCATGGAGCAACTGGAGAAGGTCTGGCTATCCTGTATTAACACCAGTTAATTACACTGGTAATTTTACAGCAGGTACCATTCCAAGAAGACAGTCTTATCCAACAAGCGAATCTTCTACCAACCCAACCAATTACAAAACGGCTGTTACAGGCATCACCGGTGGCGATGTTTACAATGCCCGTGTTTGGTGGGATAAATAAATTATAAGTCGCAGACAATGAAAACCAGGGCTGTCCAATTGGGCAGCCCTTTTTGTTTTGAGGCTTAATAATTCTGATTATTCTGATGCTGCTATGTATGATTTCCTTAGTTTTAAGCCTCAATATTTCCATCACTATTTACCACAATAATATGAAGCGCCTGTCTGTAGCATTGCTTTGTCTTTTTTTAACTGCGGCCTTGTTTGCGCAGGAGTATACACCCGCACCCGAAAATACCAGGGCCCGCCAGTGGTTCAATGATGCCCGGTTTGGTTTGTTCATTCATTGGGGCCCATTTAGCATTCCCGGCGCAGGAGAGTGGGTGATGAACGAACGGAGTATTACTGTAAAGAACTACACCCGCCTGATGGATTTCTTTAACCCCATTGATTTTAATGCGGAACAATGGGTAAGCATGGCCAAAAACGCCGGCATGAAATACATTACGCTGATCACACGCCACCACGATGGCTTTAGCATGTGGAATACAAAATACAGCGATTTCAATATTATGAATACGCCCTATAAAAAAGATGTGGTGAAGCTGATGGCAGATGAATGCCATCGCCAGGGCATCAAACTGTATTTGTATTATTCACTGCTCGACTGGCGGCGCGAAGACTACCCGCACGAAACCGGGCGTACCGGCCAAAAATCAGGCAGAACCGGCCATGGCGATTATGCCAGCTACCTGCAGTTTATGAAAAACCAATTGACAGAATTGCTGACCAATTATGGAGAAATTGGCGGCATCTGGTTTGATGGCCACTGGGATCAGACAGCGCCAGAGGGAGCGGTCGATCGTTCTTCAAGAATCAACTGGCATTACAACGAAATTTACAGCCTGATACACAAATTGCAGCCGCAATGCATGATTGGCAACAACCATCACCTGGCTCCGTTTGCCGGCGAAGATTTCCAGATGTTTGAAAGAGATTTGCCGGGCGAAAACAAATCAGGGCTCAGTTTCCAGGAAGCATCAAGGTTGCCGCTGGAGACCTGCGAAACCATGAACGGCTCCTGGGGTTTTAATATAACAGATACCAATTACAAATCGGCACGCAAAGTGATTCATTACCTGGTAAACGCAGCCGGCCGCAATGCCAACCTGTTGCTGAACGTGGGACCAATGCCTAGCGGTAAAATACAACCGGAATTTGTGGATACCCTGCTGGCCACCGGTAAATGGCTGCAGCAATACGGGGAAACCATTTATGGTACCTCCGGCAACCTGGTAGCGCCGCAAAAATGGGGCGTGGTAACAGGCAGGGGTAAAACTTATTATGCCCATATCATCAACCAGCCGGAAGGCTCTTCTGTGTTTGTGCCCCTTGCAAAAGAAAAAGTAGTGAACGCAGCGCTGTACCCTGGCAAAGAAAAAATTAAGTTTAAACAACAGCCCGGCGGTGTGTATTTATTTTTGGACGGGATAGCCCTGGATGGTACTGATACGGTATTACAACTCGATCTGAAGTAGCAGCCCCATCCTGTTTGTTAGAACTAAAAACCGGCCTCCGCAGATAATTTAAAATACCGGCATAAAATTTAACCCGGAAAATATAAACCAACGATATGCGCCTGCCATTTAAGAAAAGTTTTTTATCCGCCACCATTTTTCTGGCATTGCTGACAAATAATACGCCTGCTGCCGCCCAGCTGACTACCATTCCGGTTGAAACAAACAACCATGCCATTGTTTTACAAACAGACAAGGACAACCGCTTGCGGATGGTTTACAACGGTGTCGTACTGGCGGATAAAAAAGAATACAGCAGCATTGCAGCGCAATATGACCTGAATGACGAGAATGCCGCCGGTATTTACAACAATGCCTATAGCACAGCAGGTACTTACAGCCTTACAGAACCCGCCTTGCAGGTAACACATGCAGATGGCAACGGTTCGCTGGATTTGAAATACATCAGTCATGAAATAAAAAACATTGATGAAAACACAACGCTTACCAGTATTGTATTGCAGGACGCGGTATACCCTTTTAAAGTAACCCTGTTTTATAAAGTATGGAAGCATGAAAATGTAACCGAGCAATGGGCCGAAATAAGCCACAATGAAAAGCAGGCGGTGGTTTTGCAAAAATATGCTTCCGCAAATTTATACCTGAACAACAAGGATTTTTACCTCACCACTTTCCAGGGACAATATTTAAAGGAAATGCAACCGGCAGAAACACACCTGGAGCAGGGTATGCGCAGTGTGGATTCAAAACTGGGTACCCGGGCCATGCTGGTGCAATCGCCCAATTTTATGCTGAGTTTTGGAAGGCCGGCAACAGAAACAGAAGGTGATGTAATGCTGGGCCAGCTGGCCTGGAGCGGTAATTTTAAACTGGAGTTTGAAGTGGACTCTTACCACAACCTGCGGCTGATTGCCGGCATCAACCCATTTGCTTCTGCTTACACACTGCAACCCGGAAAGGTATTTAAAACGGCTTCCCTGCTCTATACTTTTTCAAACAAGGGCAAGGGTGAAGCCAGCCGCAACCTGCACGATTGGGCACGCAAATACCGGGTGCTGGATGGCATGGGAGAAAGACTGACCTTGCTAAACAACTGGGAAGCCACTTATTTTGATTTCGATGAAAACAAAATCTCTTCATTGTTTAAAGGAACTGCTAAGCTGGGTGTAGACATGTTTCTGCTGGATGATGGCTGGTTTGGTAATAAATATCCCCGCAATGATGATCATGCAGGTCTGGGCGACTGGCAGGAGAATGTAAAGAAATTGCCACATGGTCTTGGATACCTTGTAAAAGAAGCACAAAAAGAAAACATAAAATTTGGTGTTTGGATAGAGCCCGAAATGGTGAACCCCAAAAGTGAATTGTATGAAAAGCATCCGGATTGGGTGATAAAGCAACCCGAAAGACCCGAGATCTATTTCCGCAATCAGCTGGTGCTGGACGTTAGCAATCCGCTGGTGCAGCAATTTATTTACAATGTGGTAGACAGTCTTTTTATAAAAAATCCGGGGCTTGCTTTTATTAAGTGGGATTGCAATTCACCTGTCTTCAATTCTTATTCGGCCTACCTGCAAAAACAAAAATTACCGCAATCTCATTTACCAGTAGAGTATGTACGGGGTTTGTACAGTGTGCTGGAAAAGATACGGGCAAAATATCCAACAATACCCATGATGTTGTGCTCTGGTGGCGGTGGCCGGGGCGATTATGAAATGCTGAAATACTTTACAGAATTCTGGCCCAGCGACGATACCGAGCCCGTAGAGCGGATATTTATGCAATGGGACTATTCGTATTTCTTTCCTTCCATTGCCACAGATAACCATGTTACCGACTGGGGTAAACAATCTATCAAATTCAGGGTAGACATTGCCAGTATGGGCAAGCTTGGATTTGATATAGTAGCCGATAAGCTGAATGAAAAGGATCTTGCTTTTTGCCAGCAGGCTGTAAAAAATTACAATGCATTTAAACATACTGTATGGAAGGGCGATTTGTACCGGCTGCTGAACCCGCACGAAAACAAGCTGGCATCTTTGATGTATGTAAGCAAAGATAAAAGCAGTTCGGTGATGTTCAATTTGCTGGTGAATACACGTGTATCCATAACCGCAACAGAACTGCCTGTACTGATGGCCGGGCTGGATCCCGCAAAAAAATACCGGGTAAAAGAAATCAACCTGTACCCCGGCACCAATTCAGCACTGGATGAGCAAGCCATTTATTCGGGCGATTTTTTAATGAAGGTGGGTATTAATCCGCACGTTAATGGCCGGCGCCAGAGTGTAGTGCTCGAAATCAATGAAGTGAAATAGGATACAGCGCTATGTTGAGCCGGTTCGTTTTCCACTTTTGTGCGATATTATCTTTTCCCTTTGTTTATTTATAACTTATTTTTGCCCGATTAAAGTGCATCAATATGGCCGAAAAGATAGTTGAATTACGTCATGTAAATATCTACCAGGGTGCCAGCCTGGTATTGCAGGATGTAAACATCAGTATAGAAAAAGGGGAGTTTGTATACCTGGTAGGTAAAACAGGCACGGGTAAGTCAAGCCTGTTAAAAACATTGTATGGCGACCTGTCTCTGACCCAGGGTGAGGGCACCGTGGCGGGTTTTAACCTGAAAGAAATGGACTGGAAAAAAGTGCCTTTTCTCCGGAGAAATCTGGGTGTTGTTTTCCAGGATTTTCAATTGCTGACCGATCGCGATGTAAACAACAACCTCAAATTTGTTTTAAAAGCGACCGGCTGGAAAGATGAAAAACTGATGGATGAAAAAATTGCCGATGTACTGGATAAGGTGGGGCTTAAATCAAAAGGTTTTAAAATGCCATTTGAAATGAGTGGCGGTGAGCAGCAGCGTGTAGACATTGCACGGGCCATGCTGAATTCTCCCAAGTTAATTCTTGCGGATGAACCCACCGGCAACCTTGATCCCGAAACATCCGATGAAATTATGCAATTACTTTTCCAGATTGGAAAAGATTACGGCACCACCATTATTATGGCCACGCACGATTACATTGTGATCAATAAATTTCCTGCAAGAATGATCAAAACAGAAAAGGGAAAAGTAGAAGACAACGCTTCTATATCAATGCAGTAATTTTCTTTGCGTTTACATTATTATTATAAGTGCTGCACAAGATTCTTTGTCGCAGCACTTTTTCTTCCGGGGTAAATGGCCTGTGGTACAGCTGTATCACAATCTGACGGATGGCTTCGGCCGTTGTACCAATATGACAGGCACTTTCCAGCCCCGTATCTTCCACAGCCGCATCATTTACTACGCAATGCCTGCCGTTAAAAAGTGCATTGATCAATTTTAGTTTGATGCCGGTTTCATTGAAAGAGGGCAATACATTGATTTGCGCTTTTGAAATCAGGTCCCTCATTTCATCTTCTGCGGGGTTGGCCAGCAGGCATACGTTTTCTCTCTGGTCGGTTAGTTTTTGCAACCTGGCAGAGGGATTTTTACCTGCAATAACAAACGGTACTTTCAAATCTTTGAATACCTTTTCAATTAACCAGATGGCGGCTTTTTCATTTTCCTCTACAGAAAGATTGCCATGGTATACACAATAGGTGCCCATCCCTTCCAGGCATTTTATTTCATGCCAGGGAATGAATACCGGCACATGTACAATATTACTGGCGTGAAATTTTTCTTTGTAGATGCGCACATCTTTTTCTGATACAGCCGCAATGGGAAACCGGCGGGCCAGGCGTTTTTCATAATGCTTCAGCAACCGGCTTTCATTAAAGTAATATATTTTTTTGAAGAGCGAACTGGTATGCCTGTATAACTGGTAGTAGTATGCGTATTCTATATTGTGCAGCCGGATGATGATCTTCCTGTCCTTAAACTTTTCGTTGTTTGTTAAATACGTGCAGTGAATGCCTTCCAGCAAAATAGGGTGATTGTCTTTAAGCAGGTTGTCCATCAGTTCCTGATTGCAACGGGAGCAAACGATGTAAGGAAATTTTATGGAGAACCCTTTATGACCTTCATTGCGGTGGTAATAATAAACTTCTTCGCAATAGCGGTTCAGCTCTGGTTGCCTGCCGCGGCCATATTCAAAACAATGCAGGTAAATGGTTACACCGGCATCCTTCAGTGCTTTTAGTTTGCAGAAAAGATCAAACACACCGCCATAATCAAGCGGGTAGGGTACATCATGGCAAACGATATGTAGGTATTTTTTTGTCACAGGTAGGGCTGATAAATGGATATTAATTGAGCAGATTCCTTTTCCCAGCACAAATCCCTGGCCGCTTTGGCGCAATTCAATTTGTAATTTTCATATACGGGCTTGTCTGCCATCATAGCTTCAATGGTTTTTGCTATCAGCAACGGATCACTGCTGCTAATACAGCTGCCACAGTCATATTGTTCAATAATTTTTTTTACTTCTGGTATGCCGGTGGCAATTACAGGCACACCGGCGTGGATATAATCAAAGATTTTGTTGGGCAAATTATAGCGGCAGTTCAGATCTTCAAATGAATCCAGGCTAAACCCGATTTGGGCCAGGCGGGTATATTCCTTCAATGTACCGGGTTGCATTTTACCCATCATCAGCACTTTTTTTTGTAATTGCCATGCAGCCCTTTTTTGCCCGATGATTTCCCACTGGTTGCCACTGCCAATAAATACCAGCAGATAGTGGTCCGGTAAATGTTTCATGGCTTCCAGCAATTCCAGTCCGCCGCGGCCCTCGTTGATGCCCGCACCCTGCATCAGCAGTATGGTTTTATTTTCCCATTCGGGCGGAAGCTTCATTCTTTTTACATTTGTTGTTGCCGGCACATTTCTTATAACGGCAATTTCATTTGCATATTCTTTGTAATAGGCGCTTTTAACCGATTCGTTCACTGTATAAACGGTTTTCAATTTTGGAAAGATGTGATCTTCCAAAAATTTCCAGGTCTTTTTTTTAATAGGGGCGTGGCTGAGTTCCGGCACTCCAGTAAAATATTCATGCGTATCGTAAAACAAATGCTTTTTCTTCCATTGGCTGATAATGTAATTGGGCAGCAGGGTATCCAGGTCGTTGCTGAGGTAGAGATCGGTTTTGCTGATCAGTAATTTCAGGAAAAGTTTTGTATTGAATTCAGCGTATTGCAGGATTCCTTTGCGGAAGAAACAATGAATACGCGTTGCCGTAAAAGGATATACTTCCAGCGGCAGGCTATTGTTAAAGCACCTGGCTATTACCGTTACCTCAAACCCCATTTGCTGCAATGTACTGCAGATGCGTATCACCCGCTGATCGGTGGCCAAATCAGAAATAACAGAAACAAGGATTTTCTTTTTGTTCATCAACGGGTTTGCTAATAATTTATAGTGCTTCCAGCAGCTTTCTTATTTTAACAGCCGCATGGCCATCGCCAAAAATACCGGTTTCAAAATTTCCATGTAAACCGGGCAGCGCAAAAAACTTTTCAACGATTTCGTCTGCAACCGCAGCACTGGCCATGGCGCAATGCTGTTCTATAATTTCGGGCCAGAAAGGCCTGTCCATAATAATGAGCGCCGGCTTTTTTAAAAAATAAGCTTCTCTGCAGGTGCCACCGCTATCGGTAATCACACGGGAAGCGCCTGCAAGTAATGCCTTCATATCATAATAACCAAGCGGGGCCAGCATTTTAAAAGCTGGCTTGCACCCAAACCTTTCCATCATTTTTCTTGTATTGGGATGCACCGGAAAAATAACGCTTGAAGTGGAATTTATTTTGTTAAGTGCCTCAATAACCTGGTGCAGCCTTGGCCCGTCATTGATATTGGCGGCACGGTGAATGGTGCAGGCGGTATAATTCAATTCAGTAGTAACCGGCGTCGTTTTTTTCGACAATTTATTAAATGCATCCAGCATCAGGTCGCCCGTGAGGTATAGTTTGGAAGCGAAGCGGCTGCCAAAACCCTCTGCTTGTAAGTTTGAACAGTTGAGGGCCGTACAGCAAAGATTAATGTCGGCCAGCCGGTCGGTGCTGATACGGTTTATTTCTTCCGGCATGCTGGTATCGCCGGTACGTACCCCTGCTTCAAAATGTACCAGGAAGAGTTTGGCTTTTTTGGCCGCGATAGCAGCTGCCACCGTAGTATTGGTATCGCCGTATACAAAAGCGATACTGGAGGAATCCAGCGCCTTAAAATATTTTTCCAGCTCGCCAGTAGCTTTGGCAATGAACTCATGGACCGGCAGGTTGTTTATATTGAAATTGATATCGGCGGCAGGAATATTCAGCTCATCAAAAAACAAATCGCTCATTTCATAACTGAAATGCTGCCCGGTGTGCACAATTTTTTGGGTAAACTGGCCCGAACCAGCCAGTTCTTTGTACAAGACCGCCAGTTTGATAAACTGGGGCCTGTTGCCTGCTATATGTACAATGCATTTCAATACAATTGCGTTTTTTAGGTGGAGCTGGTTTTTTGGATGCCGGGGCTAAAAATATGATAATCAGCGGTAAAAACGGTAACCACCCTTCTTTGAAAACCCGGCTGCCGCTTAATTGGCTTCCAGGCGGTGAAAATTGGGTTGCATTCAAAGAGTAACATCTTTACAGTTGAAATTTAGCCGTTTTTGATGTGAAATTGACGGCGAATACAGGCACAGCCTTTGCCGGGCTTCAAAAAAACATCAAATCTCCCGGTTTTATTGTAAAATTTTAGTTAGTTTTGCACGCAATTTTGACATAGTATTTTATCGGATGCCTAAAAAAAATTAAAGATGCCGTATTTAACAAAAGAAAAAAAAGCTGATTTTTTCTCCAATTTTGGTGGTAAAGCAACCAATACCGGTTCCATTGAAGGACAGGTAGCCTTGCTTACCGAGCGTATATCACAGATATCAAAGCACCTGCAGGAAAACAAAAAAGACTTCTCTACTAACCGCGGACTGATGCAGATGGTAGGTAAAAGAAAACGTTTGCTTACTTATCTCAGTAAACACAACCTGACGAGCTACCGCGATTTGATTCAAAAACTCGGACTTAGAAAATAACTATATCTTTTTAATTATTCCCAACCCGCAAAGGTTGGGAATAATTATATGCAGATGTTTTTGCTGGAATCAGTTCAATCAATTTATCACACACTTATTAAGGCTACGCGACTTGCCCGGTTTCCCTCCTGTCTTACCTGATGCATTACGCAGCACTTAGTTAGAAATTCAATTTTATGTTATCACAACCAATTCAATCTAAATTTACAATCAGTGATGGCCGTGAGGTTATTATTGAAACCGGCAAACTTGCCCGCCAGGCAGATGGCGCAGTAACCGTTCGCCAGGGAAATTGTATTATACTGGCAACTGTTGTAGCCAACAAAGAAGCCAAAGAAGGACAAAGTTTTTTTCCATTAACGGTAGACTACCAGGAGAAATTTGCTTCTGCAGGCCGTATCCCCGGTTCATTCTTTAAAAGAGAAGCCAGGCTGAACGATTATGAAGTACTCACTTCACGTTTAATTGACCGTGCATTACGCCCCTTGTTTCCGGATGATTATTTCTGCGATGTGCAGGTACTGGTTACACTGGTGTCGAGCGACGAAGAAGTAATGCCCGATGCGCTGGCCTGCCTTGCAGCTTCAGCAGCCCTGGCCGTTTCTGATATTCCGGTTCAGGAAATCATTTCCGAAGTAAGGGTGGCAAGGGTAGAAGGCAAATTCATCATAAACCCTTTGCGCAGCGAACTGGTAAAGGCGGATATGGATTTTATCATTGCAGCTACCGGTAAGAACATCATGATGGTGGAAGGAGAAGCAAAGGAATGCGCCGAAGAAGACCTGGTAAAAGCCATCGAACTGGGCCACGAAGCCATTAAGATACAGGTGAAAGCCCAGGAAGAACTGCGCAAACTGAAAGGCGTTACTGGTAAAAGAGATTACAAAAAACCAGAACACGATGAAGTACTGCGGGCTAAAGTATCTGCATTTGCATCACCCAAAGTATATGAAATTGCCAAAAGTGGCAGCAGCAAACACGATCGTTCAGATAAGTTTTCACAGGTAGGTGAGGATTTGATGACGCACCTGAAAGCCGAATACAATGTAGCAGATGGCGAAAGCCTTCCGGACAATGTGAAAAAATTTGCCAAAGAATACTACCACGATGTGCAGTATGATGTGGTAAGGGATATGATCCTGAACGACAAAATCCGCCTGGATGGCCGCGGACTGGAAGATGTGCGCCCGCTTAGCATGGAAATAGATGTATTGCCTTCGCCACATGGCGCTGCATTGTTTACAAGAGGAGAAACACAATCACTTACTACCGTTACACTGGGTACGCCGCTGGATTCTTTGCTGATAGAAAGCGCTGCCAAATCTGAATATTCCAAATTTTTGCTGCACTATAATTTCCCTCCATTCTCTACCGGTGAGGTAAAAATGATTAGAGGTGTTGGCCGCCGCGAAGTGGGACATGGCAACCTGGCCCTGCGCTCATTAAGACAAATGATGCCAGGTGGCGAATATCCTTACACCGTTCGCGTAGTAAGCGATATCCTGGAATCCAACGGTTCATCTTCAATGGCTACTGTTTGTGCCGGTTCACTGGCATTGATGGATGCAGGCGTTCCGTTTCCAAAACATGTGAGCGGCGTTGCCATGGGTTTGATTTCAAAAGAAGGCAAGTTTGCCGTACTCACCGATATCCTGGGCGATGAAGATCACCTGGGCGATATGGACTTTAAAGTAACCGGTACCCGCGATGGTATTTGCGGGGTACAAATGGACATTAAGGTGGATGGCCTGAGCATGGATGTTATGCGCAAGGCCTTGTTGCAGGCACGTGCAGGCCGTTTGCACATCATAGATGCCATGTATGCCACTATACCGGCTGCCCGTGCAGATGTGAAACCGCATGCACCAAGAATGGTGAAACTGTTTATTGACAAAGAATTCATCGGCGCGGTAATCGGGCCAGGTGGTAAAATTATACAGGAGATTCAGCGTGAAACCGGTGCTACCATCAACCTGGAAGAAAAGAATGAAATGGGAGAGGTGAGCATCTTTAGTGCCAATAAGGATGGTGTTGAAAAAGCAGTTGCCTGGATCAAAGGCATTGTAGCCGTTCCGGAAGTAGGTGATGTATACGAAGCCAAAGTAAAATCAATCATGCCATATGGTGCTTTCGTAGAATTTATGCCGGGCAAACAAGGCTTGCTGCACATTTCTGAAGTAAGCTGGAAACGGCTTGAAACCCTGGAAGGCGTACTGAACGAAGGCGATACGGTGAAAGTGAAACTAACCGGTACCGATCCAAAAACAGGCAAATTTAAACTGTCAAGAAAAGTGTTGTTGCCAAAACCAGAAGGACAGCAAAGACAGGACTAAGCACAAATTGCGCAAAAGTTCGATGCTGCCAGCGGGTGGCACGGGTCTTTTCAAATGATACTTTCAACCCCGGTTACTGGAAACAGTTCCGGGGTTTTTTCATTTAAGTGAATCCGGGTATCCGGTGTTCCTTACATTTACAGGTTCAATCAAACATACAAAACATGGCAGGATATATTGAATTGCAAATAACAGTGACAGACAAAGCGCTGCGGGAAATACTGATAGCCCAATTGGCGGCCATCGGTATAGCTGGTTTTGAGGAAGAGAAGAACTTGCTTAAAGCATTTGCCGAAGCGGATGGGTACGACGAATCATTATCTAAAGAAATAATTGAACAAAATGGGTTAAAATATTCAATTTCAACAATCGAAGACAAAAATTGGAATGCCGAATGGGAATCTGGTTTCAGTCCGGTAGTAATTGGCCATTTCTGTGCAATACGGGCATCTTTTCACGAGGCAATTTCCGGTGTTAAGCACGATATCATCATTACGCCCAAAATGAGCTTTGGGACCGGCCACCATGCCAGCACGCACCTGATGGTGGAAGCCATCGCAAGCCTTGATTTAAAAGACAAACAGGTGTTTGATTTTGGTACCGGTACCGGGGTCCTGGCCATCCTGGCGGAGCAATGCGGCGCCAAAAGCATCAGGGCCATCGATAATGATCCCTGGAGTATCATCAACGCTGAAGAGAATTTTAATTCAAATAATTGCCATAAAATATTACTAAACAATGGAAATGGTGTTCCAGAAAATGAATTTTATGACGTCATTTTTGCCAATATTAACCGTAACATAATTTTACAGCACATGGTCCATCTTAAACAACATCTAGCGGCCAATGGCGTTTTATTGCTGAGCGGTTTGCTTACCGGAGACGAGTCAATCATTACGGAGGAGGCGCTCAAATATCAGTTGCAGTTAGCGCAACGAACAGAGATGAACGGATGGATATGTTTGCGAATGGTAAATGCGCAATAATTCTGCTGATTGTTTGGGCCGTTTTCAGTATTTTTGACTTCCACTTCAACCAATATTTCTGATGAAAGAGTTACTCATTATTTTAACGGCGTATCTCATTGGCTCACTGCCTACTGCGGTGTGGGTCAGCAGGTATTTCTTTAAGATAGACATCAGGGAATATGGTAGTGGAAATGCCGGGGCCACCAATACTTTCAGGGTGCTTGGAAAGAAGTGGGGCACTTTTGTAATGATAGGTGATATGCTGAAAGGTTTGCTGGCTGTAAAGCTGGTTTGGCTGCTGCCCTTTTATTACGATCATGATCTTGCCCGTATGAGTTTGCAAATTGGGCTGGGCCTTGCCGCAGTAGTTGGACATATCTATCCCATCTGGGCTGATTTCAGGGGTGGAAAGGGCGTTGCCACTTTGTTTGGGCTGGTATTGGGTATTTCGCCCTGGTCGGCCTTGTGCTGCAGCGGCGTTTTCCTGCTGGTATTGTACCTTACCCGTTTTGTATCCCTTAGCTCTATTCTGGCCAGTGCCGCGTTCCCCGTTTTTATACTGGTAATTTTTAATGTCGACAATCATCCCTACCGCATATTTGCAGTGGGCGTAGCTTTGCTGGTGATACTTACGCACCAGAAAAATATAGGCCGTTTGCTGAAAGGAAACGAAAGCAAAGTGCCAATTCTTAAGCACCGCGACAGAAGAAGGCAAAGACGCCTCGGTACCAAATAAAAAAATCTTTATACTTTTGATGAAGGCTGGTTGCAACCGGCCTTTTATTTTTTACATCTGTTCAAGTTGGTACAACAATTGATTTTATAGCCTAGCTATTCAAAACCCTCTTAAATAAAACCCAATGATTCGCTACTTTTCTTTGATTTGCATTACCTGTATGATTGCCGGATGTTCAAGAAATGCTGTTACCGGCAGAAACCAGCTGAAGCTGTTGTCGGATGCCGAAGTTCAGACCATGGCAGCTTCGCAATACAAAGAATTTTTAACTGCCAACAAGGTAGTTAGTACAACAACCAACAGAGACGCAGAAATGGTGCGCAGGGTAGGAGGCAGGTTAACGGCCGCTATTACTGCATATTACACAAAGCAGGGTAAAGCCAATGTGCTGGACGGGTATCAATGGGAGTACAACCTGGTAGACTCCAAAGAAGTGAATGCATGGTGTATGCCGGGTGGCAAAATAGTGGTGTATACCGGCTTATTACCCATTACCCAAAATGAAGCGGCGCTTGCCGTAGTAATGGGCCACGAGATTACACACGCCCTGGCGCAACATGGTAACGAACGCATGAGCATGGGCCTTGTGCAGCAATTGGGGGGGGTGGCTTTGTCAGTTGCCGTGGCCAATAAACCCGCCGAAACCCAGTCGTTGTTCATGAATGCCTATGGCGTTGGCAGCCAGGTAGGCGCTATGTTGCCTTTTTCGCGCAAAGACGAATATGAAGCCGATAAATTCGGACTAAATTTCGCAGCAATGGCTGGTTATAACCCCCAGGAAGCCATTCCTCTTTGGGAGCGCATGCAAAAAGCCGCCGGCAGCGGCAAGCCGCCAGAATTTATGAGCACCCATCCATCGGAAGACAACCGGATTATACGCCTGAAAGAGCAAATGCCCGAAGCGTTAACCTTCTATAAGCCAATGGGCAGATAAGTAATTCTGGAATAATGATTTAGATCAAGTAAAAACCGTTGAAAGCGCTAAATTTCAACGGTTTTTCTGTTGAAGTATAGTGGTCTTTCGCACTTATTGTTTTACCTTTGCACTTCCCCGACTAAAACAAACCCTAAAACAAAAATTTCTAAATATGTCTCAAACATTGTTTGAAAAACTCCTGATTCAGGACGAGAGAAATTTGCTTATTCAAGGGCTTCCATCTTCAATTGAAAAACAGTTTACAAAATTGTCTTTCTCAAAAAATGTAACGCCTTTGTTGAAAAGCCGCAAAATTGATTTTGCGCTTGTTTTTGCAGTCAGTGAGAGCCAGTTAAGTGGTATCCTGCGCGAAGTTTTACCTGCATTAAAAGCTGAGGCAAAATTGTGGATAGCTTATCCCAAAACTACTTCCAAAATTGCCACTAACCTTAACCGCAACTGTAGCTGGGATTGTATTACCGGTACTGGTTATGGTGCAGGTTTTGAAGACCTGGACAAAGTTGAGTTGGACAATGTTTGGGTTGCCAGCCGTTTTGTGAAAGATAAGCAGTGCATTGCTCCTGCTGTTGCCAGCAAGACAAGGTTGCGCCAGGTAGAAAAAGTATAAACAGAAAAAGATATTTGCATTGTAAACGACCTGCTTTTAAGCGGGTCGTTTTATTTTTACCAAAATTGTTACAGATGTCGTTTATCAATATAGAAATAAAGGCAAAGACCAGCAAGGCTGATACCATCAGAGCTTACCTGCTGGCCCACGGTGCTGTTTTTAAAGGCACCGACACACAAACGGATACCTACTTTAACAGCCTTAAGGGAAGGCTCAAATTGCGGCAGGGCAATATTGAAAACAACCTGATTTACTATGAAAGAAATAACCAGGCCGGTCCTAAACAATCCAATTTTAACCTGGTTGCTGTAGCCGACGCGGAAGGACTGAAGGAAATGCTGACCGCCTCCATGGGCGTTAAAGTGACGGTTGCAAAATTGAGAGAGATTTACTTTATTGGCAATGTAAAATTTCACCTCGACAAGTTAGAAAAGCTGGGGAGTTTTGTAGAAATTGAAGCCAGCAATAAATATGCGCAGTGCACAACCGCCCAATTGAATGAACAATGCAATTTTTATATGCAGCAGTTTGGCATTGAATCAACCGATTTAATTGATATTTCTTATAGCGATATGTTGTTGGCAGCAGTGAGCAGTTAGCCAGCGTCTTTACACCATTTGCCGGGTTGGTTTTATGGGTGCCAGATTCAACAAGTCGCATTCGCCTGGAGACAGCAGCTCCTGCAACCTTGCAATGGTGCTGGCGGGTTAGCAAAAGCGGTCGCAATTATTTCTTAATAAACAATCTCTTCTCCGTCAACTTTTAGCACCAATTCTTTCTTGTGGAAAGTTTCTACCCGGCCAGTAATTTTTGCGTCAATACCAAATTCCTTTCCGGCGGCAATTATGTCCAGGGCAGATTTTTCGTCGGTGAAAACTTCCAGCCGGCAGCCCATATTAAAAACCTGGTACATTTCCCGGTTGTCTGAATGCGATGATGCACGGATGATATCGAAAACCGGGGGAACATCCAGCATATTGTCTTTTACTATCCTGAAATTACCCGGCAGGTATTTCATGCATTTGGTTTGTCCGCCGCCACTGCAATGGATCAACCCGTGTATTTTATCAAAATGGGTTTCCAATATGCGTTTCAGCAAGGGGGCATAAGTGCGGGTGGGCGATAAAATCAACTGGCCAATGCTTAGTGCTGTATTCGCTGGAAAGGTGCCTGCTTTATAATTTTCAGTAGCGATGGGTTCGTTAAAATAATGCGGGCCTATGTAAACCACTTCTTCATCCAGCGAGGTGTCATAGGATTCGGGAAACCGGGCGCCATAGGTTTTGTGCAACACATCGTGCCTGGCACTGGTAAGGCCATTGCTGCCAATACCGCTGTTATAAGCCGGCTCATAAGTCGACTGGCCATAGCTGGCAAATCCTACAATAACATCACCTGCCTGTATTTTTTCGTTACCAATAACCTTGTTTTTGGGCCAGCGTGCGGCCATGGTGCCATTAACGGCAATGGTTCTTACCACGTCGCCCACATCGGCAGTTTCTCCTCCCAGGTAGCGGATGTTTACGCCATGTTTTTCAAGTTCCTCAAACAATTCCTGGGTGCCATTGATGATGGTTTCCAGCACTTCGGCCGGTATCAGTCTTTTATTGCGGTCTATGGTAGAGGAAAACAGCAGTTTATCATGAATGCCCACGCAGAGCAGGTCGTCCAGGTTCATTACCACTGCATCTTGTGCAATGCCCTTCCAAACCGAGAGGTCGCCGGTTTCTTTCCAGTACAGGTAGGCGAGTATGCTTTTGGTTCCGGCCCCGTCTGCATGCATTACATTCACCCAGTCTGCATCGCCGCCCAGGAAATCGGCATACAATTTACAAAACGCATAGGGGTAGAGGCCCTTATCAAGTTTCTCCGTGGCTTTGTGTACTTCTTCTTTTTGTGCTGAAACCCCCCGTTTTGAATATAGGCTCATATTGCGGTTTGAGCGGCAAAACTAAATATTCGGATTTCAATTATCAATTTCAATTATCATTTAGTTTTGCACTTCTTTATAATGAAAGTATACAATAGCATAGAAACACTGCCGGCTTTTAATAAAGCGGTGGTAACCATAGGCACATTTGACGGGGTTCACAGGGGCCACCAGCAAATCATCGCACAATTAAAAAAAGAAGCGGCCCGCATCAGCGGTGAAACCGTAATGGTGAGCTTTGACCCGCACCCCCGCAAAATTGTAAGCGATAAGCCGCTTCAACTCATCAATACACTGGAAGAAAAAATAGTATTGCTGGAACAACAGGGCATCAATAACCTGGTAATAGTTCCTTTTACAACCGCATTTTCCAACCAACCGGCCAGTGCTTATATCGAAGAATTCCTGGTGCGGCGATTCCGGCCACATACCGTTATCATCGGTTACGATCATCATTTTGGCAAAGACCGCAGCGGCGATTTTCACCTGCTGGAGAAATACGCAGAAGAGCATGCTTTTGAACTGATTGAGATACCCGTACATGTGATTGACGAAGCCAGCATCAGTTCTACCAAGATAAGAACGGCTATCCTCGGCGGCCAGCTGGAAGAAGCCAGCCGGTTTCTTGGCTATGATTATTTCTTTGAAGGCCTTGTGGTGGAGGGCAACAAACTGGGCAGAACAATCGGTTACCCTACCGCTAACCTGCAATTGCAATCGGAAGACAAACTGATACCCGGCAACGGTGTGTATGCAGTAACCGTGGAGTTAGCAAAAGCACCAGGCGATGTAAACACCGGCCTTACCCCAACAACCTTAAACCAACCGGCTTTGCAGGGTATGATGAACATTGGCGTGCGGCCAACCATTGGCGGTACAAAAAGGGTGGTGGAAGTAAATATATTTGATTTTGACAGCAATATTTACGGCTATACATTGCGGGTACACCTGAAAAAATATTTGCGGGGAGAACAAAAATTCAATGGGCTGGACGCCTTAAAAGAACAGCTCGCAAAAGATCGTGAAAATGCCCTGCATTACCTGAATGATTAACCGAAGATCCCCTGGTACTACATCAGCATTTTTACCGCCAGTTCCTTCATAAGAGAAGCGTCTTCAGTACCGTTGTCATCAACGCCCACTGCTTTAAGGTTATAGGCGTGCAACAAGAGGAGCACCCTTTCCACGCCTTCGTATCCATAATTTTTCATGGTTTCAATAGCCTGGCGGGCGGCAAAAATATTGTTGTAAAACATTGGTTTTACAGAATTCTCGCTTTTATCTGCCATACCAAAAACGGAATATACTTTTGAAAAGTAGTTGTAGATAGCCGGCAGCACCAGTTGTATGGGCGCTGCTTTGGGATTGCCTTCAAAATAGCGGATGATGCGCATGGCCCGTACCAGGTCTTTTTTTGCCAGGGCATCCTGCAGTTCAAACACATTGTATTCCTTGCTTACGCCAATGTATTTTTCAATATCGTCCTCTGTAATTTTTTGACGATCGCCCAAATTTACCGCCAGCTTGTCTATCTCATTGTTTATCCTGGAAAGATCATTGCCAATATGCTCTATCAGCAGCATCAGCGCTTTTTGTGATAAAGAATAACCTTTGGAAGCGGCCAGGTTGGTGACCCATTCGGGCAGCTGGTTATCGTACATTTTTTTTGTAGAAAGCAACTCGCCTTTTTCTTTCAGTAGTTTTGCCAGCTTGCTGCGCCCGTCTACTTTCTTTTCTTTGTACGATACCACGAAGATGGTAGACAGCAGGGGTTTTGCGATATAGGCTTCCAGTTTGTCGATGTCACGCATTTGCTGTGCCTCTTTCAGTAAGACCACCTGCCGCTCAGCAAACATGGGGTAGCGCATACAGGCATTTACGATATCGGCCCATGCGGCATCCTTGCCATAGAAAACACTCAGGTTAAAACCCGCTTCCGCCTCACTCAGTATATGGTGCTCAGCATAATTCATTACTTCATCTATATAATAATCTTCTTCACCTTCCAACCAGTATACCGGTCTGAAGGATTTCTTTTTCCAGTCGCTTAATATTTTCTCTACAGACATGACTTGCAATATTAGGCAAATTAAAAAATCAATGCTTTCAGTATGTTTTAAAGTGCCGAACAAATATTTTCAGGCGATAACAGATAAGCGCTGAAATGCAGACTGCTGCTGCTTTTTGCAGGTTTTGGCGGCCATGGGTATGGGTTATAAACACCTGTGAATAAGTGCCTGATGAATTCTGGCATGGTTTTAGTCTACAGGGTGTATGGCTGAAAAAATCAGCCCGTTTTAAGGGAACGTTTTTAATAACTTTTGAAAAACAATCTAATATGAGTACTACGAATTATCCATCTGCCACCCCACAGAGCCAGGCGCCTAAAAAAGATTACAGGGGACTTATCATTGGTCTTCTTGCTGTTGGTCTTTTAGGTACATGGGGTTACCTGCTTTGGAACAACAACAAAAATGAACAAAGCATTTTAAACAAAGACACTCAGATTGCAAGGGTAACCGATGAAAAGAGTGAAATCCAGCGCAGTTTCGATGCATCACTGGCGCGTCTTGATTCAGTAACTGGTAGTAACAACCAGCTGCAAAGCAAGCTTACTGAAGCAAACAATGATATCTCTAAAAGAAAAACCGAAATACGCAGCATCTTAAGCAAGAAAAACGCCACTGCCGCAGAACTTACAAGGGCTAAAGAATTAATCGGTCAGTTGAACGATAAAATCGCCAGCCTGGAGCAAAAGGTAACTGAACTTACCGCTCAGAATGCGCAGTTGAATACAGATTTGACCACCGAAAAAGGTAAAACAACACAACTGACTTCAGATTTGCAGACAACTACCACTGCAAAAGTTGAAGCTGAGAAAAAGGTTGATATTGCTTCTACCTTCAATGCTTCTAATATCAGCATCACTCCCATCAACGAAAAGAAAAATGGCCGCGAAAAAGTAACCACTACCGCAAAACGCGTAGACAAACTGGTTATCGCGTTTGATGTAGACAACCGTATCGCTCAGTCAGGTTCTGCGGATATCTATGTTTGCATTACTGGCCCCGACGGAAAACCTGTAACAGTTGAAGCGCTTGGTTCAGGCACTTTTACTACAAGGGAAGAAGGCGACAAATTGTTTACTGCTAAAATACCTGTAGAGTTTGAAGCTGGTAAAAAGAAAAATGTACAGTTTGCCTGGAAACAAAACAGCGATTTTCAGCGTGGTAACTACAAGATTGAAATCTTCCACAATGGTTTCAAAATTGGTGAAGGAACACGTGAATTGAAGAAAGGTGGTTTGTTTGGATAGTATTGCTGACTAACTTATTTATATAAAGCGTAAGAAGCCGCTCCGCATTGGAGCGGTTTTTTATTGCCTGCCCGTCATTCAGGCCCGGAAAGAATTCGGTATTTACTGTTCAGACCTGGGGCCAATGAAAGTACTGTTCTATATACCCGGGTCTCAATATTCAATAGGCTATACAAGTCCATTAGAATATCGCTCTTACAGATGCCCTTCCAATGTGTACAATTCTCGCTTCTCCGGGCTTACGGCCTTCGTACTGTATATTTATTTCAAGATTGTTTGCCAGGCGCTTTGTTACTTCCACACTCCACAAATAGTTCTTGCCGGGCAACAGGCCATCCAGCATATTGTACCCCACAGTAGTGTTGGCATTTGCAATAGGAGAGAAGCTGATGTTTGAATAGGTGAATTTGGTAAGGATAGAACCCGACTGCAGGATATTGTATTTTATTTCGGTATTGATGGCGTTGGAGGAATAAGATTCCCTGTCGCCCGAATTGTTTTGCTTGCTGGTAAATTTATAGCCAGTTATAAAGCGCAAGACTGTTCCTTTTGTAAAGCTGATGCGCGGCTCTACAGAATACTGGCTGATATCATAATTGCGGTTTTGAAATTTGGCATTGGCGGTGGATAGCTGGTTGCTGCCGGTTTTGCCGGTAATGTCCAGCTGCAGGGTCTTGTTGATGTTTACCCTGGCACGGCTGCTCCATTCATTCAGGCTCCTGCTTTCAAGCCCGTAGGTTAACAATGACTTTCCGCGGTTGCGTGAATTGGAAATATCAATACCCCATTTGGTACTGAAACGGTTGAATGAAAAACTATTGATGAATACCGAATTCAGGTTGATAAGCGCTGTATCATTCAATGGCGTTTTAAACGGATTGAGCTGAACAATGCCACTGGAAATTTCTTTCTTGGCAATCTGCAGCGAAGACTGAAGATTTATCTTGCCAACGAATTGTTTTATTTTATTGCTGGTTCTTATATTAATGACGGCCCGGGGGTTGATATTGACGCTGTAATTAAATGTATTGTAATTGGCTTTTATAAATACATTGCTGGGGGTAAATATCTTGATGTATTTTGCCTGGTCCTGGAACAATGCAATTTCAAATTCATTCAGCTGTTGCACGCCATCGGCGTTGTAATCAATCCAGGTGTACTGGCCTTGTCCGGCGGGCACTTCCAGAAATGCATAATCCCTTTTCTGTTCCTGGCCCGAACCCGCTTCATACAAAAGATTGCCGGTCAACAACCCCTTCCATTCGTTTACCTGGTATTCTATGCGTCCCAAAACACTCTGATCGGCCTTTTGCGTGGTAATGCTGCTGTTCAATACATCCAGTTTGCGGTAAGTGGCATTCCACCTGAACTGGTGGTGCTGGTTTTTCAATATTTCGCCGGTGATGCTGATGTTTTGGCTAACATCACTTTTGATTAGGCTTTTGCCATAAGGATATTTATTTTCTCTTGTCATCCAGGTGATGCCCCAGCGGTTTGGTTTGCTGTCGGAAGATTTTAAGGACAATTGGAATGTTTGAAAAGAAAAACTGCTGGCGTTGATGGTATCGGTTGCTTTGTTTCGCACTTCGCTGTGTTCTACCGAAAAATTTGCGCCAATGGTATAGTTACGGAGTTTTTTAAATTTTTTAGAAACATCGATGACTGGTCTCAGGAAAAACCCTTTCTCCAGGCTGCTATTGGTATTGGAAAGGTTAAACTGGTTGTTAAACTGCCATCCTCCAATCTGCTGTTGTTGCACAATGCTGTTGCGGACGCCATTAAAATCAGATCCTCTTTTATAATCTGTAAACTGGTAACGCACCGTGTTCCTTTTGGCATCGGCCAGTTGCACACCTGCCGTTACAATGGTTTCTGTGGCAGCAGGTACAATATAGGGCAGGCCCCAGTCTCTTAAGAATTCCACATTGCGCAACCGTTCCAGCGGACGAAACCGCGCATCCACGTATTCCAGCCCCGCATCGGTAAGCAGTTTCAATTTTTTTTCGCCACTGAAATCTTTTGTGTTGGTCAGCCTTACCCTGGCCGCATAGCCTTTGTTGTCTTCCTTGTCGATATTGGAGAATGTGTTTACATCGTAATTGCTGTAGGCGAGTTCTGTGGTAATATTGGTTTTTTTAGAAAGATCGTAATCTACCACCACACTCACCAACTGCTGCTTCTTTGGCGTTACCAGAAAGATGGCCGCTTCAAACTGGCCCTGTTTAACGCCGCCCACCGGTTCTACCCACGCATATACCTTACCGTTGGCCCCGTCAAAAACAGGAACGTAATCGCCTTTTCCGGCGCCCACATCTGCAAAAGACAAGGAATACCGCGCACTGTCGGGGTCGCTGGTATAAACAAATACAGAGTCGTGGCTGGCCCCGCTGTTGTAAACGGTATCAATTTTTTTATACAATATTTTGCCGGCAGAAAAAGTATCCAGGTTGGCTGTTTTATAAAATGCATTGCCGGTACTGTCGCCCAGGCTTCTTAAAAATATTTTTTGCGCCGGATCCAGTGACTGGTTAATGGGCGAGCTTTTTGAATCGCTGTTGTTAAACGCACTAACAGTTACACGCAACTTATCATTGAAATTGGTAAGATTGCTAAAATACAAATTGGCATTTAAGTAATTCCTGTCTGCATATTCAAACTCTATCTGTATCCTGCTGTCTTTTGTAATCATTCTTTTGGGGGTGAATGATACTTCGGCAGTGTTGTAATTGATGACATAGTCGCGGTCTTCTCCGCGCTGCAGCAATTCACCATCTATGTACACCCTTTCGGTATTGGCCAGCAGTACAAAATAGAATTCGTTGTTGGCGCCCTGTAACCGGTAAGGCCCCTGGTTGCCTTCCTGCCCCTGTATAATATTCCGCGTAAACTTGCCCTTGGCAATGGAGCCACTCAGTAAACTTGTATTGGTAATGTGCGGGGCAATCTTGCTGGTAGTCTCAAATGCCACCCCCTGCAGCCTTTTGTAAAAATTCACGAAATAACTTTTGTTCTGCCGGATATCAATATCGCCCAGGCTCAGGTTCCAGCTCTTCTTTTTAAACTGCAGAAAAATGCGGTCAAACTCATTCAGCTGCTGCGTAGTACCATCGGGCTGTATGGGAATATTGTTATCGGTAATGGCAGCTACAATTTCAATACTGTCGGCCAGGTAGCCGTTTAGTTGCAAATTAAGGCTTGAGGTAACAACCGCATCCTGGCTGTTGCCAAATGCAATACCGCGTCCAAAACTACCGGTGTAGTTAATGGTGCCAAAATCAAAAAAGCGATCGCTTTGTTTAAATGAATTGTCGTTGTATACAAAGGGCTGCCCCAGAAAATTATTCATGATGCTGTCGTAATTCAGGTGCCGGGTAACCGCATTTAACCTGGCATCAAATACGCGGTACTGCACCCATACACTGTCTGCCGGTACCTGTTGCTTCCAGGTGATGCTGGCATTGATACAATCTACCATATACCAGTCTTTGTTGATGCCCGGTATAACAAGTGTATTGGGAAGAATACTTAGCGTATCAAGCTGTATGCTGGTGCTTTTTGTACTGATGGCTTTTTTGCGGAGGTTGGAGACAGGGAGGCCGGTACGGGAGTTTTGCGCCCGTAAAGAAATGGTTATACCAGATACGATCAAACATAAAAAAAGCAGCTTCCCCACAGCCCGGAAATGGTTTACTTATTAGCGTCTAAAACCGCTATTTATTGCCCGAAGCTATTGTTTTTCAACGGGAAAGGGAATTTAGGAATCATTTTGCTTTTTAAAGAGCAGCATTTTAATCCAATGTCCTGTCAAGCCTGCATGAACCCATCTAAACCTTTTTTCCTCATCCTCCCCGCTAGTATCTTTTTGCTGAGTTCCTGTATTCAAAAAGCATATTACCAAAGCCCGGTATTGAGCAATGCGCACGCCTATCATGCCATGCCGGTGGCGTCAGATTCTGTGTCTTCGGCTTTTTACGCAAGTGGTGCGCTTAGTTTTGGTGGAATGAATGACCGCTTGCGCGACAATGTCATGTCGTTCCAGGGCGGCCTTCACCAGAGTCATGTGATAGACAATATGCGGTTGTATTACGGTGCATCCGCATCGGTTGGCAATTACCAGGTAAAGCCCTACGATTATTACTATCACGATACGTATTATGTAGATACCATTTCCATCAACAAAAATGCCGGCAATAAATTTTTTGGTACCTATGGCGGCTACGCCGGTATAAGCGCATCAACACCCATGGGCCGGCTAGGAGAGTGGCGGTATATTGGCATTGATGGCAGCTTTATGAATGAATTTGGCGACTACTATACATTCCGGAAAAATTTGCCCGATTCCGCAGCCACCACCATCGACCGGAAAAAATATACGGGTTCGCTGGGTATCAGTACCGAATTTATTTTCAAAAGAAGATCGCAAAACAAGTTTGGAATCAAATTCGCTTTTGGGTCTTATCTCCGCAGTCTTCATTATTACCAGGGCTATTACAGCACTTATGATCATTCTCAGGACAACCTGCTTTACTTTGCCAATACGTATCATTTCACGGTAAAAAAAGCTACCGCCTACCTGCAGTTGAATTTTGCAACGCATGCTACCAATGTGCAGTTTGGGTTTAATTACCGGTTGTGATGACATTCTTCTTTGCAAGCCGGCATTGGTTTTCAACGGAGCATCGTTGTGTCACTCCTTTGTACTTGCATAACTATATGGAGCGGCCGTTTATGCCACAAATGCTTTCCTGAATGCTTGATTGTTTGGTTCTTTTTCTTAAAAAAAAGAACCAAACAATTGTTCAAAAAAGTACTTGTCGCCACAAATATTATTTTACAATATTCTCCAGCGAAAACAGGAATGCATAAGACATGGCTACTTCCTTCAAAAAATTAAACCTGCCGGAAGCCCCGCCGTGCCCGGCTTCCATATTAATATGCAACAGCAATAATTTATCGTCTGTCTTCATCGACCGGATTTTGGCTACCCATTTGGCCGGTTCAAAATATTGTACCTGGCTATCGTGCAGACCGGTGGTCACCAGCATATTGGGATAACCATTTTTGGTTACATTTTCGTATGGCGAGTAAGACTTCATATAATCATACGCCTCTTTGTTTTTAGGATTGCCCCACTCATCAAATTCATTGGTGGTTAACGGAATGCTTTCATCCAGCATGGTGTTTACCACGTCAACAAAAGGCACTTGCGCTACTACGCCATGCCAGAGATCGGGGCGCATGGTAGCAATGGCACCCATCAGCAAACCGCCGGCACTGCCACCCTGTGCATAGAGGTGTTCTTTGCTGGTAAATTTTTGTGCAATCAGAAATTCACCACAATCGATGAAATCGGTAAAAGTGTTTTTCTTTTTCATCAGTTTCCCATCTTCATACCACTGCTTGCCCATTTCCTGCCCGCCACGTATATGCGCAATGGCAAATGCAAAGCCACGGTTCAGCAGGCTTAACCTTGCACTGCTGAAACTGGCATCCATACTGGCTCCATAAGAACCATAGGCATACAGCAACAGCGGCGCATTGCCGTCTTTTACAAAACCTTTTTTATATACAATGGATACCGGCACTTTTGTACCGTCTTTTGCAGTTGCATAAATTCTTTCTGATACAAAATCGCCGGGGTTGTATCCGCCTACAATTTCCTGCTGCTTCATTAATTTTTTATCCGCGGTTTCCATATTGTAATCATACACAGAAGCGGGTGTGGTAAGCGATGTATAATTGTAGCGAAGGGTGCTTGCATTAAATTCGGGGTTGGCTGTTGGGTTTGCCGCGTAAGCCGGCTCACCAAAATCGAGGTAGTGTTCTTTGCCCGTACTGATGTTTTTGATATTTAACTGCCGCAAACCGTTTTTACGTTCAATCATTACCAGGTAATTTTTAAATTCGTCCAGCCCTTCCAGTAATACATCCGGCCTGTTGGGGATGATTTCTTTCCAATGAGCGCTGTCTGTTTTATCATAAGCGGTTTCCATCAGGCGGAAATTTTTTGCATTCCAGTTGGTCACCACCAGGAATTTGCTGCCTTCGTCTGTCACATCGTACAACACATCTTTCATGCGGGGTTGAAAAACGGTGAATGCGCTTCCTGGTTTGCTGGCATCCAGTAAACGCCATTCGGCCGACATAGTGGCCTGGGAAACGATAAAAATATATTTACCCGATTTGCTTTTTGAAACGCCGATATAGTTGCTGTGGTCCGCTTCAGTATACACGATGGCGTCTTTACCGGCATCGGTACCAAGGATATGGCGTTTGATCTTTTCCGTTAGCAGGGTCTCCTGGTTATTTTCGGTATAAAAAAGTGTTTTGCTGTCGTTGGCCCAAACAGACCCGCCGCTGGTATAATGAATGGCATCATTAAGTATTTCACCGGTTTCCAGGTTTTTAATATGGATAATGTATTGCCTGCGTGAAACTGTATCAATGCCATAAGCCAGTAGTTTGTTGTCTTCACTTACATTAAAACCCGTGGCAGCAAAATAAGGATGGCCTTCTGCCATAGCATCCACATCCAGCAGTAATTCTTCTTTGGCCTCCAGCGTCTCTTTTTTACGGCAATATTTATAATACTGTTTGCCTTCATCGCTTCGGGTATAATAGTAGTAACCATTTTTAAAAACCGGTACTGATTCATCTTTTTCTTTGATGCGGGCCTTCATTTCATCAAACAATTTCTGCTGAAAATCTTTGGCGCCACTCATCATGCTGTCCAGGTACTTGTTTTCGGCTTTCAGGTAATCGACAACTTTGCTGCTATCGGGGCCTTTTTTAAAATAGTCAATCATCCAGTAATAGTTATCGGGCACAGTGTCTCCATGTATTGTACGGAGATGCGGTTCTGTTGCTGCAACAGGTGCGGTAATTCCCCGGGGCCATTTGTACGCTTCTTTTTTATTCACTTCGTTGTTATTAAGTAAACAGGATGACAGGCATACCATAACGGATACGCCGGCAATTAGTTTTTGGGTCATAAAAAAAGATTGAGGAATGAATTTACTAAGAATAGTTGGCCTAAGAGAATAAAACTGACTAAGCGATGTAAAGGGAAAAGAAGTAAAGAATGACCGTGCAGCGCCAGCAGACAAAAAAAGGCGGGCAGCACTGTGGCAGAAATATTCCTTGTAAATTATGGAGAATGGGAAGCGCAAAAAAAGCAGGTTTGAATGGTATCAAACCTGCTATGAAATATTTTTTATTGAAAGAAATTGTAACGAAAAAGTATAGCCGAACAAGTTGGCTATCATCTTCTATTTATCAACCGTTAATCCTGCCGCTAAGTATTCTGCGTTAAGGCGGGCGATATTGGTAATAGAAATTTCTTTGGGGCAAGTGGCTTCACAGGCGCCGGTATTGGTGCAGCTGCCAAATCCTTCTTTGTCCATTTGTGCTATCATGTTCAGTACGCGGGTTTTCTTTTCCGGAACGCCCTGTGGCAGCATTGCCAGGTGCGTTACTTTGGCAGACACAAACAACATGGCAGAACTGTTTTTGCAGGCGGCTACACAAGCGCCACAGCCAATACACATGGCATTGGCAAAAGAAGTATCCGCATCGTCTTTATTGATGGGAATGGCATTGCCATCAACGGCGTTGCCGGTATTTACACTAATAAATCCGCCGGCCTGGATGATGCGGTCGAACGCTGTACGATCTACCACCAAATCTTTTATCACCGGGAAAGCATTGGCACGCCAGGGTTCTATTACTATGGTCTCTCCGTCTTTGTAGGCACGCATGTGCAATTGACAGGTGGTATTTGCCTGCCATGGGCCATGGGGTTTACCGTTAATATACATTGAGCACATGCCGCAGATACCTTCGCGGCAATCGTGGTCAAATGCCACGGGGTCCTGTCCTTCCCGAATCAAACGTTCGTTCAGTACGTCAATCATTTCCAGGAAAGACATTTCCGATGAAATACCCGCTACCTGGTAAGTTTCAAAACCGCCTTTGTCTTTACTGTTCTTCTGGCGCCAGATTTTTAACGTCAAATTCATGTGGGTCTGTTCCATAAAAATAATGTGCTAATGTGTAAATGTGCTAATTAAAGCCCAGATACAGCCGGTTAAATTTTATTTTTTTGAAGAAGAAATAATTTTTGA
>Ga0209069_10000045_pt1 | contig 39513 bp, 32 predicted proteins | sample Str013_2_FD_187202 | JGI IMG/M metagenome (GOLD analysis project Ga0209069, IMG submission 187202) | Freshwater sediment microbial communities in response to fracking from Pennsylvania, USA - Straight Creek_MetaG_SC_2013 (SPAdes) (version 2) | ecosystem: Environmental > Aquatic > Freshwater >...
TGAGGGGGAGGGCCAGGGTGGGGGGTAGGCCACCGGATCGACATTTGTTTCGTTTCAGACCCTGAGGGTTGTGGGTGTCAGACCCTAAGGGTCTGACACCTGGTCTGACACCCAGGGACAACGCCGCCGCGAACATCGACAAAACCTTGATTCTCCCGGACAGTAGCTCGTTGTGCTTGCGTCTCACTGGATTGGGAGCCGAGCAACGTGTCGGAAGCGATCGAGCCCACGCATTTCATCCATCTGCGCGTCCATTCGGCCTACTCGCTGCTGGAGGGTGCGCTGCCGGTCGCCACGATCGCCAAGCTCGCCGAAAAGGACGGCATGGCGGCGGTCGGCATTGCCGATAGCGGCAATCTGTTCGGCGCGCTCGAATTCTCCGAGAAACTGGCAAGCTCCGGTATCCAGCCGATCGTCGGCTGTGCGATCGCCGTCGACTTCGAGGAGGCCGCCGCGGGCGATGCGCCGGGGTTCACCGGCAAGTCCGGCCCGGGCAAACCGCAGCACCGCGCACTTGTGTTCATCGCCAAGGACGCGCAAGGCTACGCCAACTTGATGCGCCTCTCCAGCGCGGCCTTCCTCGACTGCGGCGACGTCGAAAAACCGCACGTCAAGCTCGGCCTGGTCGCCGAGGCGTGCGGGGGGCTGATCGTGCTCACGGGCGGCCCCGACGGTCCCATCGACAGCCTGATCCGCGACGGACAGGGGGCGCTTGCCAGGGAGCGGCTCGGCAGGCTCGAAGCGTTGTTCGGCGATCGCCTCTATGTCGAGCTGCAGCGGCATGGCCTGCCGCACGAGCAGGCCGCGGAGGGTGAGCTGGTCGAGCTCGCCTATCAGCTGGATCTGCCGCTGGTGGCGACCAACGAGCCCTACTTCGCCGCGCCGTCCGACTATGAGGCGCACGACGCGCTGATCTGCATCGCGGAAGGCCGCTATGTCGCCGAGGACAACCGCCGGCGGCTGTCGCGCGAGCACTACTTCAAGACGCAAGCCGAGATGGTGCGCCTGTTCGCCGATCTGCCGGAGGCGATCCTGAGCACGGTCGAGATCGCCCGCCGCTGCAGCTACCGCCCGATGACGCGCAAGCCGATCCTGCCGCAGTTCGTTCGCGCGATCGCCGGCGACGACAAGGCGGCGCAGGATGCCGCCGAAGCCGCCGAGCTGAAACGGCAAGCCGAACAGGGGCTGAAGGCGCGTCTTGACGGCTACACGCCCCCGCCCGGCGTTGTGATCGGCGACTATGCGAAACGGCTTGCCTTCGAGCTCGAGATCATCTCGCGGATGAAATTCCCGGGCTACTTCCTGATCGTCGCCGACTTTATCAAGTGGGCGAAGACACAAGGCATTCCGGTCGGGCCCGGCCGTGGCTCGGGCGCGGGTTCGCTGGTCGCCTACGCGCTCACCATCACCGATCTGGATCCGCTGCGGTTCGGCCTGCTGTTCGAGCGGTTTCTCAATCCCGAACGCGTCTCGATGCCGGATTTCGATATCGATTTCTGCCAGGACCGGCGCGACGAGGTGATCCGCTACGTGCAGGACAAATACGGTGCCGACCGGGTTGCCCAGATCATCACGTTCGGCAAGCTGCAAGCGCGGGCCGTGCTGCGCGACGTCGGACGCGTGCTGCAGATGCCGTACGGGCAGGTCGACAAGCTGTGCAAGCTGATACCCAACAATCCGGCCAACCCGGTGACGCTGGCCCAGGCGATCGAGGGCGAGCCGAAGCTGCAGGAAGCCCGTGATGGCGAGCCGGTCGTCGCACAGCTCCTGCAAACCGCGCAGAAGCTGGAAGGGCTTTATCGGCATGCATCGACGCACGCGGCCGGGGTCGTCATCGCTGACCGGCCGCTGGTAGAGCTGGTGCCGCTCTACCGTGATCCGCGTGCACCCTTGCCGGCCACCCAGTACAATATGAAGTGGGTCGAGCCGGCCGGCCTCGTCAAGTTCGACTTCCTCGGCCTAAAGACATTGACCGTTATCCAGAAGGCCGTGAAACTGATTGCCAGGCGCGGTGTCTCGCTCGACATGGGCAGGTTGCCGCTCGACGACAAGAAGTCCTACGAGCTGATGGCGCGGGGTGAGACGGCCGGCGTGTTCCAGCTGGAATCGACCGGCATGCGCGAGAGCCTGCGTCGTCTCAAACCCGACCGTTTCGAGGACATCATCGCCATGGTGTCGCTGTACCGGCCGGGCCCGATGGACAACATCCCGACCTACATCAACCGCAAGCACGGCGAGGAACCGGTCGACTATCTGCACCCCCTGCTGCAGCCCGTCCTGCAGGAGACCTACGGTGTCATCATCTACCAGGAGCAGGTGCAGCAGATCGCGCAGGCGCTGGCGGGTTATTCGCTCGGCGAGGCCGATCTGTTGCGCCGCGCCATGGGCAAGAAGATCAAGGCGGAAATGGCCCAGCAGCGGAGCCGCTTCGTCGAAGGCGCCAAGGCGAAGGGCGTCAAGCCGGCGGATGCCGAGTATATCTTCGATCTGGTCGACAAGTTCGCCGGCTATGGTTTCAACAAGAGCCACGCCGCCGCCTACGCGCTGGTCAGCTACCAGACCGCCTATCTCAAGGCGAACTACCCGGTCGAGTTTCTGGCGGCGACGATGACGCTGGATGCGGGCAATACCGACAAGCTCGCCGTGTTCGCGCAAGAGGCGCGGCGCATGCGTATCACGGTGCTGCCGCCGTGCATCAATCGCTCGGAGGTCGATTTCGGCGCCGAGCGTCTTGCTGCAGGCGGCGAGGAGAGCTTGGCGGTGCGTTACTCGCTGGCTGCGCTCAAGAACATCGGAACCCCGCCGGTCGAGCACATCGTGGCCGAGCGCCGCGAAAAGGGCCCATACAAGGACATCGCGGACTTCGCCCGCAGGATCAATCCGAAGCTGGTGAACAAGCGGCCGCTGGAGACCTTGGCGCAGGCCGGTGCCTTCGATTCGCTCGAGCCCAGCCGGGCTGCCGTGTTCGCCAACGTCGACAACATCATGGCGCTCGCGAGCCGCATATCGTCCAACGCCGCAGCCGGGCAGAACGACTTGTTCGGCACCGCTGGCGCCCCGCAACCCCTCGATCTGCGCCCTGTCCGCAGCTGGACCGCGATGGACCGCCTGCAGCGCGAATTCGACGCGGTCGGCTTCTTCCTGTCCGGCCACCCGCTCGATGAGTACAGGGAGGTGCTGGAAAAGCTCGGCATCAGTACGTGGCGCGAGTTCGAGGCGCGGGCCGAGCGCGGCGTATCGGCCGGCGTGCTCGCCGGTATCGTTACCGCCTACAAGGAGCGGCGCTCGCAAAAGGGCAACAAGTTCGCTTTTGCCACGTTCTCGGATGCGACCGGCCAATTCGAGGCGGTGCTGTTCTCCGATACACTGGCCGCGGCGGCCGAACTGCTCGACTCGGGCCAGCCTCTGTTGCTGCGCGTGGAGGCGGAGCGCGACGGGGATACGATGAAGGTGCGCGTGCAGTCGGTCGAGGCGCTGGACCGGGCCGCCACGGGTGTGCAGCGCGGGTTGAGACTGGTGCTGGACCGGAAGGCGGTCGAGGCGGCGCGGGACTGGCTCGCCGAGTTGCGCAACCATCTCATAGCCGGAGGGCGGGGCGAGATCCGCCTGGTGCTGGCGCTCGATGAACCAGCCCGCGAGCTCGAGTTCATGCTACCGGGCCGGTTCGATTTGTCTCCCTCGCGTGTGAGTGAGATCCGCACCGTGCCGGGCGTCGTCGGGGTGCATGCCATATGAGCTGCGGAACTCGGTGCACGAACTTACTCGCTCCGAGCCTGCGACTTAGTGTATCATGCGCCGGCATCCCCGCAGCAATCCGGGAGCCTCCGTCATGACCATGAAGACCGTTCTGGTACCTACCGAGAAGCACGACTGCATCGACGTCGTGCTGGAAACCGCGGCGCTGTTCGCCCAACAGTTCGGCAGCTATCTCGAAGGCGTGCCGCTCCGACCGGCCTATACCGAGTTTGCCGCCATCGACGTCTATGCCGGCGCGCCGCTGCCGCGCCCCCACTCGGAAGACCGCGAGCTGGCGCAGGAGGCCCGCGGTTTGTTCGAGGCGGCAATGCAGCGCGCCCAGATTTCGCGGGCAGGACCCGACCGGCAGGGCCCATCATTCGGCTGGAAGGAGAGCGAGCTGATGTCGGAAGGGCATCTGGCCAGCATCGCCCGCGTGTTCGATCTCACCGTTTTCGGCCGGCCGAGCGCGACCGGCATTGCCCCGCGCATGTCGAGCCTGGAGGCGACGCTGTTCGAGAGCGGTCGCCCGATCCTGATCGTGCCGCCCCGAGTGCCCAAGTCGATCGGGCAAACCATGGTCATCGCCTGGAACCGCAGCACGGAGACCGCCAATACCACGGCGCACGCCATGCCGCTGCTGGCGCGCGCAAAGCGCGTGGTGGTGTTGACCGTCGAGGGCGGGGGAGGCACGGTGCCGGGCCCCTCCGGACGACTGTTGGCGGAAAATCTGCAGTCCAATGGCATCGCGGCCGAGGATCTGACGGTGCAGGCCGGCAAGCGCGGCGCCGGCGAGGTCATCCTGTCGGAGGCAAGCAAGCTCGGCTGCGACCTGCTGGTGAAGGGCGCTTACACGCAAAGCCGGCTGCGCCAGATGATTTTCGGCGGCGCCACCTCCCATATCCTTTCTGCGACCGAGCTGCCGGTGTTCATGACGCACTGAACTCCGAGCAACCGGTCGGCCCATTTGCCCGCAGTATCACGCGTCGGCGATGACGCGCGGCGAAGGGGAAGCTGCGTAGAGCTCCTCGACCAGCGACGCCCGGCGGCTGAGCACGGCGCGCTGGTTGATCGAGCCTTTGTCGGTCATCTCATTGGCATCGATGGACGGCAATTCCTCGAGCAGCACCAAGCGGGCGATGCGGGTGGAGGAGCCGGTGCTGGTGCGGCTGAGGCCTGCCAGCTTCTCGCTGAACGCCGACCGCAGCGTGGCATGCTCGAGCATCTGCGTGTTCGTGAGCACGCATGCGCTGCCGCCCAGCACGTTGCGGCATTCCTCGAAATCCGGAAAGATGAGGGCCGCGATGGCGTCGCGATCATGGCCGGCAATCACCACGTCCTTGACGAGCGGGGCAAAGGCGGAGATGACCCGGGCCCGCAACGGTCCGACGCTGACCCAGGTGCCGGTGGCGAGCTTGAAGTCCTCCGCCACGCGCCCATCGAATACGAAACCAGCCGCAGGGTTCAAATCCTCGGCGAATTTCAGCGCGTCGCCAAGCCGATAAAAGCCCTCCTCATCGAAGGCCTTGCGGGTCTGCTCGCCATCGCGCCAGTAACCCGGCATGATGATCGGGCCCTTCAATCGCGCCTCGAGTTTGCCGCTGGCGGGCAGCAGCTTCAGCTCGACGCCGGGAAGCGGCACGCCCACCACGCCGGGCCGTGCCGTTTCCCTGCTGCAGGCGAGCGCCGCCGGCGCGGTTTCGGTGGCGCCGAGGCTGGTGACCATCAAAATGCGCTCGCCGACGGCTTCAACGGCAAGCTCGTCGAGGTCCACGCTCACGCGCGGAGCCAGACTGGCCCCGGCATAGAACGTCAAGCTCAGTCGGCTGAAGAAGCGCGCACGCAACGCGGGCTCGCGGCGCAGCCACGGCACCAGCTCCTCGTAGCCCTTGGGGACGTTGAAATAGATGGTCGGCGCAACCTCGCGCAGGTTGCGGATCGTCTCGCCGATGCCTTGAGGTGTCGGCTTGCCGTCGTCGATATAGAGCGTGCCGCCGTTATAGAGCACAAGCCCGAAATTGTGATTGCCGCCGAACGTATGGCTCCATGGCAGCCAATCGACCAGCACCGGAGGCTGATCGGCCACGAACGCGAGCCAATGCCGCAACATCGACTGGTTGGCGCACCACATGCGCTGGGTGTTGATGACGCCTTTGGGGTGACCGGTCGAGCCCGACGTGAACAGGATTTTCGCCACCGTGTCGGGCCCGACTGTCGCATGCACCGCATCGATCGCGGCGGTGTCCTGCCGCCCCAGCAGGTCATCGAAAGCAAGGGTTGGCCGGTCCGCGGCCGTGCCAGATGACGCGACGAGCTCCATGGCGGGATCACAGCTGGCGGCGATGGCTTTGCCGAACGTGGTGGCGTCGGCCGCATAGACGAGGCCGGGTGTCAGCAGTGCGATGATCGCCTTGAGCTTCCCGTAGTCCGAGGACATCAAGGAGTAGGCCGGCGATATCGGCGCGTAAGGAATGCCGATGTACATGGCCGCGAGCGCCAGCAGGGCATGGTCGATGCCATTGCCGGAGAGAATGGCGATCGGTCGTTCGGGTGACAGGTTTCTGTCGAGCAAGGCACGGGCAATGCTGCGGACCCGAGACAAGGCGTCACCATAGGAGACCCGGCGCCAATCGCCCGTGGCGCCGCGCTGTGCGAGGAATAGCCGATCGGGCGCCACCGCGGCCCAGCGGTCGAGGCATGTGGTGAGCTTGTCGACCTCGAGGTGCAGCGGCTCGATCGAGCGCACGATCATGCTGCCATCGGGCCTTTGATCGAGTGTCACGCCGAGCGAGCCGAGGCGGACCGCACGCAAGTCGCTCTGCATCAATGGCCTCGTATTTGAATGTTGCGCCGCAATACCGCGTCGAGGGCCTCTCGTGAGCTTTGCCGGGAATTAGCCGCCCGGCGTGATCTTGGCCGCGCGCTTTTCAAGGAATTCACGCAGCCGCTGCTGCGCCTCGGGAGCGGTTTCGGCAATCGCCGCCATCAGCGACTCGGTCAAGAAACCTGTTGCAGGGTCCGCCTCCGCGATGCGCGGCAGTGCATGGATCACGGCGAAGTTGGTCAGCGGGGCATTGCGGGCCGCCTGGCGGGCGAGCGCGATGGCCTTGGCGAGGCCTTCGCCGGATGGGACCAGGTACTGGCTGATACCGGCGGCGAACCCCTCGTCCGCCGACAGCGTCCGACCGGTCAGCATCATGTCCTGAACGAGCGGCAGTCCGATCAATCTTGGAATGCGCACCGAGCCGCCGCCGCCGAGGAAAATTCCGCGCTGGCCCTCCGGAAGGCCGTAGTAGGCCGAGTGCTCGGCGACCCGCACGTGAGTGGCGGCGGCAAGCTCGAGCCCGCCGCCGACCACGGCGCCGTGCAGCACGGAAACGACAGGGACCCGTCCGAACTGGATTTCATGGAACGCCCGATGCCACATCTGCGAGTGTAAAATTCCCTTGTGGAGGTTGGTTGGGCTATCGGGCTGATCAACCACTTCTCCCAGGTCCAGACCGGCACAGAAGTGGGGCCCCTCGCCATGCAGCACGACGGCTCCGACGCCTTCGGGAACATCCATGAAGAAGCGCCGCAGCCCGCGCACGGTCTCATCGTCGAGCGCATTGCGCTTGGCGCTGCGGGAGAGGCGCAGAATGGCGATGTCGCCCTCGCGGGTGGCGGCCAGCGTGGCGGGGAGATTGATATCGGCCATCAAGGCATCCTTACGAGTTGCTACTAACCGGCCCTCGAATACATCACAAACAGCGGGCCATGAATATGGGTCCGGGGCGGCGGACCCGCCGTGCGCAACTGAAATCGACGCGACTTGGCCGCTGTGTCACACTCCGTCACACCAACAGCTCCCTAAGGATGAGAGACATGCAAGGCAAGATCGGCCTCGAGGAACACTTCGCGATTGCAGAGACTCTGCAGGATTCGGCGGGCTTCGTGCCGGACGGCTACTGGCCGGAGCTGCAATCGCGTCTGCTCAATGCGGAAAACCGCCGGCTCGCCGAGATGGACGCGCATGGTATCGAGATGATGCTGCTGTCGCTGAATGCGCCTGCGGTGCAGGCCATACCCGGTGTTGCACGGGCAGCGGATATCGCAACCCGCGCCAATGATTACCTCGCGGCATTGGTTGCGAAGCGTCCCAGCCGTTTCCAGGCGCTTGCCGCGCTGCCGATGCAGGACCCCGAGCGCGCGACGCGTGAGCTGCGGCGCTGTATCAAGGAGCTTGGCTTCCGCGGGGCACTGGTGAACGGCTTTTCCCAGGTCGGCGACGCGACGACCATGGCCTACTATGATCTGCCGCAGTACTGGCCCTTCTGGGCCGAGGTGGAAGCGCTCGACGTGCCGTTCTATCTCCATCCGCGGAACCCATTGCCGCAGCATGCCGCCATTTACGACGGCCACCCCTGGTTGCTCGGACCGACCTGGGCGTTCGGCCAGGAAACCGCGGTGCATGCCTTGCGGCTGATGGGCTCGGGGCTGTTCGATGCACATCCCCGGCTGCAGATCATTCTCGGGCACATGGGCGAGGGACTGCCCTACAGCATGTGGCGCATCGACCATCGCAACGCCTGGGTGAAAGCCCCGCACAAGCACAAGGCGCGCCACAAGATCGCGCACTATTTCCAGAACAATTTCCATCTGACCACGTCCGGCAACTTCCGGACCCAGACGTTGATCGACGCGATCCTGGAGATCGGCGCGGACCGCATCCTGTTCTCCACCGACTGGCCGTTCGAAAACGTCGACCATGCGGCCCAGTGGTTCGATTCGACCAGCATCAGCGAGGCCGACCGCATGAAGATCGGTCGCACCAACAGTCAACGGTTGTTCAAGCTGGTTGTGTAGAGCTCGAAGTTCAATCAATGCAGCTTGACGTGGGGCTCCGTGCGCCGCGTGATCAGGCGGGCGATCGTATCGAGCCCGACCTTGACCGTGCCGTGCAATGCCAGCTCGTGCATCTTGTAGAGCGATTTGTACATCATGCGCGCAACCAGGCCCTCGATGAACAGGCTGCCACCCATGAGATTTCCCATCAGGCTGCCGACGGTCGAATATTCGCCGAGCGAGACCAGCGACCCGAAATCCCGATAGTGCCAGTCGTGCAGCGGCGTGCCGGCAAGGCGATGCTTGACCTGCCCGACCATGTGAGACGCCTGCTGGTGGGCGGCTTGCGCGCGCGGCGGCACCGGGCGCTCCTTCCCGGGCCACGGGCAGCTGGCGCAGTCGCCCAGAGCAAAGATATTCTCGTCGCGGGTCGTCTGCAGCGTTGGCCGGACGACGAGTTGATTGAGACGGTTGGTTTCCAGACCGCCGATCTCGTGCAAAAAATCCGGGGCCTTGACGCCGGCCGACCATACCACCAGCTCCGCGGGGATCACTTCGCCGCTGGCGAGCCGGACCCCGGCAGGCAACACCTCAGCTACCCGCGAGGAGGTACGCACCGTCACACCGATGCCGTCGAGCAGGGTCTGCGCCGCCTCGGACAATCGCTCAGGCAGCAGCGGCAGGATGCGGTCGGTCGCCTCGATCAGATTGAGCTTGATGTCCTTGTCCGCGTCGATGCGATCGAGGCCAAAGGCGACCAGCTGGCGGGTGGTGCGGTGCAGCTCGGCGGCAAGCTCGGTACCGGTCGCGCCGGCCCCGATGATGGCGACCTGCAGCTGCTCGGGCCTGAGCGGCTCCGCCTGTGCATGGGCGCGAATGCAGGCATTGACCAGCCGGCTGTGAAAGCGGGCGGCATCGGCCGGCGTCTCGAGCGCGATGGCGTGCGCCTTGACGCCCGGCGTGCCGAAATCGTTGGTCAGGCTGCCAATGGCCATGATGAGGGTGTCATAACCGAAGCTGCGCGGTGGCGTGACCTGTTGGCCTTCCTCGTCGATGAACGGGGCGACTTGCACCAGCCGCCGCTCGCGATCCAGGCCCGTCATCTCGCCGACCCGGTAGCGGAAACAGTGCCAGTGCGCCTGCGCGAGATAGTCGATCTCGTGCACGCCGAGGTCCATGCTGCCGGCGGCGATCTCGTGCAGCAGCGGCTTCCACAGGTGGGTGCGGTTCTTGTCGATCAAGGTAACCGACGCCTTTCGGCGCCGTCCAAGCGTGTTGCCGAGCCGGGTCGCGAGCTCGAGCCCGCCGGCACCGCCGCCAACGATGACAATGCGATGCAGACCGGCGTCGAGGTCGGCGTCGCCGGCATCGACAGGTCTGGACGTCGCCGGCGGCGCATCGGCCACATTGCTTCGTTGAGCGTTGATTGCCATGCCGTGTCTCTACCTCTGGCCGGGGGTGCTCCGAGCCATAGGGCTCCGGTTTGGTGGCGTCAACCGTGCGCATGCTTGCGTAGGGGCAATCCCTTCATTGCACTTCGAACATCTCGGCGGAGGTGCCGACCGCCGATTGTGAAGGGAGCGGACTACCGGACAGATGGTGTGCTAGCCTCGATATGACACGATGCCGAGCTTGCCGTCAGCGGATCAATGAGCCAGTAAAGGGCGATCGCGTGGACATCAACATCACCGGCGCCACCCGCCTCAACGTGATCGTCGGCGATCCGATTGCGCAGGTCAAATCGCCCGGCGGCATGACGCGCGCTTTCGCGGCGCGCGGACATGACGGGGTTGTCGTTCCGGTGCAGGTGTCGACCGCGGACCTTGCGGATTTCCTCGACCTGGCCGACAGGTTGCACAATCTTGATGGTATCATTGTCACCGTTCCCCACAAGTTCGCCTGCTACGCGCATTGTGCCAGTGCCACGGCGCGGGGGGAATTTTTGGGCGCCGTCAACATCATGCGCCGCCGATCGGATCGCCGCTGGCATGGCGAGATGGTCGATGGTCTGGGTTTCCTCGGTGCGGTACGGGCGAAAGGCTGTAACCCCGCTGGCAAGCGGGCGCTGCTGGTCGGGGCCGGTGGAGCGGGCTCCGCGATCGGGCTGGCATTGGTCGATGCCGGGGTGCGCGAGCTCGCCATCCATGATCAGGATGTGGCACGGCGCGACGGCCTCATTACGCGCCTCAACGCCAAGGGCATGGGCCGTGCTATCATCGGCACGCCGGACCCGACCGGGTTCGATCTCGTGGGCAATGCAACGCCGGCGGGGATGAAGCCTGGCGATCCCTTTCCAATCGATGTGGCGCGGCTGTCGCCTGGTGCGTTTGTCGGCTGCGTGATCACCGTGCCAGCCGCCTCGCCCATGATCGAAGCGGCCCGCACCGTCGGCTGCTCGACCTCGACCGGCACCGATATGTACCACGCGCTGCAAGGCGCCATGCTCGACTTCCTGTTGTTTGCCGATGCGGTATCGACCGAATTGCATGCCTCACCGTGATCCGATAGCTCTCCGCACGCCATGGCCTATGATGTGATCGGTGGCGGGCCGGCACGTGTTATCCTTCTCGCTGTAAGGGGAGCTCAACATGGACTTCGCACTCAACGAGCAGCAGCGCATGCTCGTCGATACGGTCCGCGCCTTCATCGCCAAAGAGCTGGCGCCGCTCGAGGACGAGGTCGAGAGGACGGGCGTGCTGCGGCCGGAGCTGGCGCGCATCATCCATGAAAAGGCCAAGGCGCTCGGGCTCTATGCCATGAACATTCCCGAGCAGTTCGGCGGCGGCGGATTGTCCGCCGTGGATCATATGCTGGTGGAGGAGCAGTTCGGACACACCACAGATATCCTGATCCGTCGCGCCTTCGGCAATGTCTACGAGATGCTGCTCGAATGCCGCGGCGAGCAGGCGGAGCGTTGGCTGAAGCCCGCCGTGCGCGGCGATCGCGTCGCCTCGATCGCCATTACCGAGCCGGGCGCGGGATCGGACGCGGCTGGCATCAAGACCCGCGCGGTTCGTGAGGGGAGTGGCTGGCGGCTCACCGGCAGCAAACATTTCATCAGCGATGGCCTGGTCTCCGACTTCTTTCTCGTCACGGCGGTGACCGACGCCGCGCTGGGCGCGAGGGGCATTTCGATGTTCCTGGTCGACAAGGGGCTGCCCGGCTTCGTCGTCGGGCGCGATCAGCCGATGATGGGCCTGCGCGGCACCAGCCACGTCGAGCTGGTGTTCGACAACGTTCCGCTCGACCCGCTCGCATTGCTCGGCAACGAGGGCCAGGGCCTCAAGCTGGCGCTGTCAACGCTCGGGCGCGTGCGCCTCGCGCAGGTCGGAGCACGGGCGATCGGCAAGGCGACGCACGTGCTCGGCATGACCGTCGCCTATGCCAAGGACCGCAAGCAATTCGGCCAGCCGCTCGGCGAGTTCCAGATGGTGCAGCAGATGATCGCCGACAGCGTGATCGAGGTGAATTGCGCCCGCCTGCTGCTGCATCGCGCCGCCTTCGAGCTCGATCAGGGGCGGGATGGGCGCGATCTCATCGCCATGGTCAAGGTCAATGCCGCCGAGACGCTGGGGCGGGTGGTCGACCGCGCCGTGCAGATTTTCGGCGGCATGGGCTTCTGCAAGGAGCTTCCAATCGAACGCTACTTCCGCGACGCACGGATCTACCGGATTTTCGACGGTGCGTCCGAGATCCACCGCCACACCATCGCCCGCAATGCGCTCAAGCAGGGCGCAGCCCTGTTCGACATCGGAGCCTGATATGGCGTGCGCGCCTACGCTCGGGCTCGAAAATAGAAAACCCATTGTAAGACCGCTTTCAGTTGCCAATCTATGTGCGCCAACGACATTGCGAACACCAGGAATAAGGTTGGACGCGATTTTGGCAGAAGTGACAGGATCAAAATTGGCAGGCGCACGCCGCGCATTGATGACGTTCAAATGCTGTTCCGGCGTCAGTCCGCCAGGACGCACTCCGCTTAAATCTCGATAGGATTGCGGAACTGCGCCAGCATCGATATCCGCCAATCGCGCATCGTTACGCCCTTCTAACTGGGACCATTGCGCCAATTGCTGGTTGGCTTCCAGATCATCCAAGGCTCCGCCGCTGGCATATCCGCCCCGTGCCAGTCTCAAAGCATGTCTAATGATCGACATGGATGCTGAAATCCTTGAAACGGGGATGACCGGCGCTATGCCAAGCGTGTCTTTTTGGTGTTGGCGAGCAACCAGACCGCTAGCCACCGAGGCGGACTAAACTTGGTCTTGAACCTCAATCCGAGAACGTTTGCGAATACACGCACCGGAAGATTCGACCCTTTTGGCAGATGCGTTGCGGTAGCAATGATCTCGGCTCGACAACGAGCAGCAGTTCCGGTGTCGCCTCGTTTAACCGCCCGTTCGTGGTCATCTTTCAATGCCGCAAGAAATCTCGGCGCGATAAGGTCACGGACTAGATACAGATTCTCGTCAGGCCGATCCGGGAACATCTCTATCTGCTTTTTCGCATAGACGCCCCGTGATATCGCCATTTTGTCCGTGTAGGAGGTCGAGGATGGATAAATCCGCCACTGCGACAAACGCTCGTTGAGATAGACGTTATCAAATCCGGCAGCAAACTGCCGCATGAAGAAATCATCGTCCTCATAGCCGCAGAGCCGCTCGTCAAACCCGCCTACGGCATCGAACGCCTGCCTCGTAAATAGGGATGCTGATGGCAAAACGTACATGTTTTCCTTGAGGCAGTCGAAAATAGACCTCTTGGGATGGCTTGCTGGAATGCTATCGAGGAAGCTGTGCCGAATGCACATGCCGCGCTCGTCTATCTGATCCATGTTGGCATACACCCACCCGAGCGGCATGCCGGAGCCACGATTGGCACGCCCAAATGGTCGCAGCAGTCGTTCCAAATGATTCGGATACCAGCGGTCGTCCTGATCGAGCAGCGCAATTAAATCGCATTTGGATTGCCGGATGGCGAAGTTCCTCGCCTGGGATTGCCCCCCGTTTTGCTTATGCAACAAACGAATGATCGGAAATTGCCGCGTACTCTGAATTTGCTCGACAATTTTCGACCCGGCCCCGCCGTCCGTTGACCCATCATCAACGACGATCACCTCATCCGGCATATGCGTCTGCGCCAAGACACTGCGCAGCGAGTTCTCGATCCAGCGCGCCCCATTATAAAGTGGAATGACAGCTACTATGCTAGACATGATGACCCAGTGGTTTTTAGTTCATCCAAAGTGTTGCATATAATCTATTGCCATGAAAATCAAGTGGCCGTGTGATGGAAGTCCAAGAAGTTGACCCGTTGGTGTTGACACCAGCCCTAGTCGATGTTGATGAGCCGTCCGTCCTCAGATACAAAGAGTCCTTTGGGGCCGAAATCGTTGGCGCTCCAGAACCAAAAAACGTTCCCGGAATTTATTGGGCGAAGACCGGCGAGTTGGCTATCATTTGATTGAGCTATCTAACGGCAATAACGAGATTATGAGCCGTCGCTGCAATGTCATCAGAGTTGTTTCAGCCATGCAAGCTGCCGTTCGGATTGTTTCGTTTGAGTAGAGTCATATCGTCGTGAGTGGGTATCGGCGGAAGTGAGCCCCCAGTCGAACCGGTGCTTGTTGCGGCGTTCCCATAGTTACCTCCAGTGCTGATAGCCCCAGATCAGCCAACAAAAGTAGTTGTGTGCGTATGCGCTTGCAATTCATTGATACTAATGGCGTGACCATCGGTCGTGCCTAACGCAGGAACGGCTTGTCCGACATCGATCAGCCCGATCGCCCTGGATCACCGTCCGGCAGCTCGATCGCCAGCATGACGTTGCTGAGGCTCTTGCCGTGGATGTCCTGCGCCAGCGAGATGGTGACGCCGCCGCCGAGCGCGTTCTCGATGACGAAGTTGAACGCCTTGAGGTTGCGGATCTCATAACGCCGCACGGGTCCTTGCGCGATGTGGCGGAAAGCGTGGAGCACGCGCGCCTCGGTCAGCTCGCGGCGCAGGAACTCCCAGTCCTTTTCCTCATAGGCGATCACCGAGATGTTCGAGGTGTTTCCCTTGTCGCCCGTGCGCGCGTGCGCAAGATCGTAGACGCGGACGCCCATCAGCGGCCCTCCACAAGAATTTGCGCGTTGACGAGTTGGCGCGGCAGCAGCACGGATTTCACCGCCAGCACGTCACGAACGCGCGGCTCGCATGCCCCGCCGGCGCCACCCGGTCCATGCATGTGCATCGCCCGTACCTCGAAGCCGATCGCATGCGCGGCCTTGCGGCTCGGTGTGCGCCCGGCCATTCTGAGCCGTACCTCGTAGGGCTCGGGCCGGTTGTCGACATCCCCGTGCAGGCTCGACATGCCGATCAGGTCCACCCGGAAATCTTCGTACGTGAAGCCCTGCAGGCGCAGCCGCTCCTTCACGATCTCGGCCGCCCACTTGGCACGCGCCACCGCGTCGATACCGCCGTACGACACTTCCCCCTCGCCGATGTAGCCGTCGCGGTAGCCGACCGTCACCTTGTAGGTCGGCGTGCGCGGTCCGGCTCTGGCGCCGGTCAGCCGCACCCGGTCGGCGGCCTCTTGAACGAGCCCGATTCCGGTGATGTCGAGCACACAGTCGGGTGTGATATAAGCGGTCGGATCGTGCATCTCGTAGATCAGCTGCTCGGTGCAGGTCATCACATCGAGCCGCCCGCCCGAGCCGGGGGTCTTGCCGATGGTGATCGCGCCGTCGGCGGTCACGTCGGCGAACGGATAGCCGTTGCGGGCGAGATCGGGCACCTCCTTCTTGCCGGGCCAGCCGAAGCAGCCGCCGGTGACCGACGCGGTGCATTCGAGCAGATGCCCCGCCGCCGTGCCCTGCGCGAGCCTGTCCCAGTCCGCGTAGGACCAGCCGAACTCGTGCAGCATCGGCGCCAGGAACAGCGAGGGATCGGCGACACGGCCGGTGAGCACGATCGGCGCGCCGGTGCCGATCGCCTCCGCCACCACGTCGGCACCGAGGTAGGCGTTGGCCGATTGCAGCTTCGGCAGAATCGATTCCAGCGGCTCGCCGGTTTCCATCAGCGTCAGTTCGGGCTGATGGCGCACGACGCTCGACACATCGTCGCCGAGCACGACCGCCACCGGCACGTCGCCGAGTCCCAGCTCGCGCGCCTCGCGCCGTGCCGCCCGCGCCCCACCCAGCGGATTGGCGGCGCCCATGTTGGTGACGATCCTGACGCCCCGCTGCATGCAGGCGGGCAGCACCAGCCGCAGCCGCTCGTGCAGCGACGGCGAATAGCCCTTTTCCGGGTCCTTCACGCGGTCGAGATTTTCCCGCGCGATGGTCCGCTCCGCGAGGCACTCGAACACGAGGTAGTCGAGCGCGCCGCGCTCGGCGAGCTCCAGCGCCGGCAGCATGCGATCGTCCGAGGTGCCGGCGCCCGCTCCGATGCGAAGGGTTCGCCCGCCGCCGGCAAAGGTCCGCTGCGCCACGATGTTGAGCTCCCTGCGGTTGGCCTGTGCTGCTGTCGAGTTCAACACAGCCTCCGGGAAAATGAAAGCGCTGCTTCGAGCAGCCGGGCCAGAAGCGCCGGCATGAGCCGGGCCGATAAACTCCTGATGCGAGACCGGGGCCGGCATGCCAGATTAGATCATCAACGCCGGAGGGAGAGCAGGATGCAGTTGGATCTGACGGGCAATGTCGCCATCGTGACCGGTGCCAGCCGGGGCATCGGCGCTGGCGTCGCGCTGGAGCTCGCCCGCGAGGGGTGCGATGTGCTGCTGGTCGCGCGCGATGCGGCCCGGCTCGGCGAGGTGGCCGCCGGCATCACGGCGGCAACCGGCAGGCGCGCCGCAACCCATGTTGCCGACCTGATGCGGCGCGATGCGGCGGCGGCGGCGGTGGCTGCCGCGGTCAGCCAGCTTGGACGTGTCGATATTCTGGTGAATTCCGCCGGCGCCACCAAGCGCGACGACTTCTTCAAGCTGACCGACGACGACTGGTCTGACGGCTTCGAGCTCAAGCTGCACGGTGCGGTGCGCATGTGCCGTGCCGCCTGGCCCCACGTGAAGGCCCGTCGCGGCTCGATCATCAACATCATCGGCATCGGCTCGCGCACTGCCGGCGCGGACTTCACCATCGGCGGCTCTGTCAATTCCGCGCTGCTCAACTTCACCAAGTGCCTCGCCGATCTCGGCAGCCGCGACGGCGTCCGTGTCAATGCCATCAATCCCGGCCAGATCGCCACCGACCGCCTGACCCGGCGGCTCGACCGGATCGAGAAGGAAAAGGGCATCGGCCGCGAGCAGGCGCTGGCCGAGATGGCGAGGAGCCACGGCATCGCGCGGCCAGGAGCGCCCGAGGAGATCGGCTGGCTTGCGGCCTTCCTCGCCTCCCCGCGCGCGGCGTTCATCCACAGCGCGATCATCGATATCGATGGCGGCGAGACGCGGGCGTTGTGAGGGTAGGGCGGGCCCCCGCCTCTCAGCTCCCCTTCAAGTCATGGACCAGCGGCAGGAACAGCTCCTTCCAGGACGAGGGCAGCGTCTTGAGGCGGCCGGTCGTGTGCAGGAAGCTGGTGAACGTCATCATCTTGTCAGGGGTCGTGGTCCAGTCGACATCGGGATCGGCGATCATGGTGGTGAGACGGTCGAGCGAATTGCGGGTGTCCTTGGCGAGCTCCGCATAGATCTCCGCAGCCTGGCGCGGGGTTTTATGGATGAACGCGTTCGCCTCCTCATGTGCGGCCAGCACGGCCGCGCAGATCTTGGGGTTGTCCTTGAAAAACGGCTCGGTCGTCACCTGCACGCCGTTGCTGTGATGGCCGCCGACCACGTCGTAGGATTTCAGGATGGCGTGCATGCCGGGGCTGGCCAGCTCATAGTAATAGAACGGCGCCACCGTGAAATGCGTGGTGATCTCGGCCTGCCCCGACAGCAGCGCCGCCATGGCGTCCGGATGGCCGATCGAAAGCGTCTGCGGATCGAGTTTGGCCCAGTTGTCGGCTCCCCACAGCTTCGCCGCAGCCATCTCCAGCACGTTGGCCTGCGCCGAGATTTTGACGGTGGGGACGGCGATCTTGTCCTTCTCGCTCAGCTCGGCGATCGATTTGGCCGTCGCATTGCGGGTCACCATCACGTAGGGCATCGATTGCACGCCGCACAGGGCCCGCACCGGCCGTGGCGAGGCTCGGGTTTTCTCCCAAAGCGTGGCAACCGAGGGTGGGCCGACATTGATGAACTCGATGGCGCCGCTCAGCAGTGCATCGTTGAGAGCGCCCGGGCCGGACAGCGACAGCCATTCGACCGAGAGCGTGGGAAGGCCGGATTTGGCGGCGTGCTTCTCGACCAGTTTCAGCCGCTCCATCACCATCTGCGGCAGATAGGGCAGGCCGTACTGCTTGCCGATGCGGATGGTGGTGACATCGGCGCGGGCAAATCGGCTCAGCGCCGGGGCGGTACAGCCAGCAAGGCCGGCGGCAATGATGCGGCGACGGTTCCATGCCATGCCCGATGCTCCCTGCGGCAGGCCGCTCTGGCGAGGTGTTCTCAGCCCATCGTTCGACCCATCTTAGCACCGTCTCCTCGCGCGTCCCAATGGCTCGATTTCGCACGACGCAGCTCGGGGTAATTCAATGCGACCGTCGCAAGTTTGGCTGCCCCTCACCTGTCGCTGCCGCGACATCCTCTCCCGAGGGAGAGGAAAGCAGAGAGGGGCGCCGCGAACTGCGCCCCGCTTTTTTCCTTCCCCCTGGGAAGAAGGTGCCCCGGAGGGGCGGATGAGGGGGTGGCCGCCGACTTTAGCGACGGAGCATGGATTTGCCTTGCGGGCTGCCAATGCTCCATTCCGTCGGCCCGTTGCGGGAGTGAGGCCGCGAGCTAATAGGCGTTTTTGTTGATGAACCCGAACATCGGTGTCAGCAGCAGGATTTTCAGGTCGAACCACAGCGACCAGTTGTCGATGTAGTGCAGGTCGTAGTCCACACGGGCGCGCATTTTATTTGGTGTTTCGGTTTCACCACGCAATCCATTGACCTGCGCCCAGCCGGTGATGCCCGGCTTGACCTGCTGGCGGCCGGCATACTGCGCGAGCACCAGCTCCCAGTAGTCGTCATGCGCGATCGCATGCGGCCGCGGCCCGACCAACGACATTTCTCCCCTCAGGACGTTGATGAGCTGCGGCAGCTCATCGAGCGAGGTTGCTCGCAGCAACCGGCCGATCCGCGTCACTCGCGCGTCACCCTTGCGCGCCTGCTCAATGACGTCACCGTCCTCGAGCACGTGCATGGTTCGGAACTTGGTGACGACCAGGGTCTTGTGGTTGAAGCCGTGCCGCTTCTGGTGAAACAAGACCGGGCCCCGGCTGTCGAGCTTGATCGCAATCGCAATCAATCCCAGCAGCGGCAGCAGCACCGGCGTCAGCAGGCCGCCCAACACCAGGTCCTCGGCACGTTTTACGATTGCGCCCCAGTCGCGGAGCGGCCGCCGCTTGAGGTCGATGAGGCCCACCGGCCCCAGGCAGGAGACGCCCTCCACGGTGCGCTCGGGTATGAGCTCGGAAGCCACATGGCTGCACACGTGCAGAGCGACCGGAAGCTGCTCGAGGCGTGCAGCAATATCGCTGATCCGTGCGGCTGCAGATTGCGGCAGCGCGATGATGATCTGGTCGACCTCCCCGGCCCGGCACGCGGCGATCAAATCGCGAACCGTGCCGCTGCGGGGTTTCTGCGTGGAGCGGGCTGTGCGTTCAGGGCCCCGGTCATCGTACACGCCCACCAGCTTGATCCCTACGGCATCCGACTTCAGGAACGCAGCCAGCGTGTCGGCAATCGGCCCCGACCCGATCACGGCCAGGTTGCTGTTGAAATGCCCCTCTCTGGTCTTGCGGCGCAAATACTCGTGCGCCGCAAACCGGAGCAGCAGCAATATGGCAAAGCTGACCCCGAACCAGTCGGCGAACCATGCCAGCGCCTCGTAGCCGAGAATGCCGAACGTCGCTCCAAGCCCGATCATCAGGCCGAACGCCGCCACCATGACCGCCAAGATCGCGAACGGCCGCACCGGCAAGTCGTGCATCTGGTTGGGATCATACAATCTCTGCCGAGCCAACAGGCTGGCGACCGTCGCACCCATCAAAAGGCCGGCCATCAGGACCGCCAGTTGGCTGGCATGCGGGCCGAAGGGATGGCTTCCGGCAAGGTACTGCGTGAGCAGTGCCCCGAATGCAACCACCGCGGCTTCCAGGAGGCCTACGATGTCGACGGCTACCCTGCGCGACCAGCGGGCCGGCGAGCACCTCGGGCTCGCTCGGCCACCGAACCGATCCTGCAGCTCGGCACTGTGTTGGTGCGGCATGCGATCGACGCCAGGAGAATGGCCGTCACCGTCGAACGAGGCGGGCAAGCGCTCGGCGATCAGCATTCCGAGCTCCTCCGTGCCGCGGCAATGTCTTTGCGCGTCGCGCGCTCGGGGAGGTGCCAGTTGCCAGTCATTGACGCGATCTTGACCCTGTATGCAGGACTTACGTCCGCACATATAGCCGGCCGGATATTGACGGTCGGTTATGGGACCGTGGCCTTACCGGCAGCATGGTTAACAATGCATGTACCCTGCCAGCCTGAAGTGCACGTCCGGCCGCGGATGACCTCAGGTATTGCGCAGGCGCGTCACCCCGCCCAGACCCGGCACCCGGTTCGCCAGCACGATGACGAGGGTCGTGATCAGCATCATGGCAAGCCCGAGCACGGCAATGGCGCCCAAATCACCGCTTTCCTTGAGGTCGAAAATGAGCACGGAGACCACCTTGGTCTCGGAGGTGAACAGGATGATCGCCGCCGAAAGCTCGCGCACCACGGCAACGAATATGAAACACCAGGTGGAAATCACGCCGGAGCGCAGCAGCGGAGCGGTGATATCTCTGAGCGATCGCAACCGGCTGGCGCCGAGAATCCGGCTGGCCTCCTCGAGCTCCGGGTGGACCGACTGGAACGCGGACTGGAGCTGCTGAAACGCGGACGGAAGCTCGATCGTCACGTAGGCGATCAGCAAGATCCACAGCGTTCCGTACAGCACCAGCGGCGGGCGGGTGTAACTGAGGAACAAGCCCACTCCGAGCACAATGCCCGGGATTGCGACCGGCGCGGTGGCGAGGAAGCCGAGAATGCGATGCCCGGTGACGGCCTTGCGAACCGTGATGTAGGAGACGAACAGCGCCAGCAGCGTGCCGAGGCTCGCCGACATCACGCCCAGCAGCATGGTATTGCGCAGCGCCGGCGGCGTTGCCGACAGCTCGAAGAAGGTGAAATGGATATTGGCCAGCGTCAGCGTGTCGAAAGTTACCAACCGCGAGGCCACCTTGGAGAAGGCGGTATTCAGCAGTGCGCCATAGGGCAGGAATACCGGCATCATCAGGATCAGGAAGCTGACGAGCAGCGCCGGCCAGCGCAGCCAGCCGAGGCGCACCAGCCGGGGCGAGCCGTATTTGCCGCCGACGATCGCATAGCCGCGCCGGCCGAGCACCATGGCTTGCGCGCGCAACAGCGCGACGGTCAGCAGCAGCAGGGGCACCGAGGCGGCCGCCGCCAGCTCGGGCTTGGGAGGGTATTGAAACAAGCTCCAGATTTTCGTCGTGAGGGTGTGAAACCCGGCTGGGATCGCCAGAATCGCCGGTGATCCGAACAGATTGAGCGCCTGCAGGAATGCGACCAGAATGCCCGCGAGAAGCGTTGGAAGCGCCAACGGAATCGTGATTCTGCGCGCGGTGGTCCAGGTCTTGCCGCCCAGCATGGCCGAGGCATCCTCCAATTCGCCCGGGATGCGATCGAGTGCATTGGCAACCAGCACGAACACGAACGGGAATGTGTAGCAGGTGATGACGAAGATGAGCCCGGTCAACGTGTAGATGTTGAATAGCGCTTCGTCAGGCCCGGCGCCGGTCAGCGAGCGATACGCCTGGTTGATGAGGCCGCTGTTGGGCGCGGCCAGCAGCTCCCAGGCGATCGCGCCGAGAAACGGCGGGGTGACGAAAGAAGCCATGATCAGTGTTCGCACCGTTCCCCGCAGCGGCATGTCGGTGCGGGCGACCAGCCAGCCGAGCGGCGCCGCGATGACGAAGCACAAGAAGCCAACGGACGTGGCGATCAGCAGCGTGGTTTGCAGCGGTTCGAGAAAGGTCGCTTCGGTGAACAGCTGCACGAAGTTGCGCAGCGTGAAGGTGCCCGCCTTGTCGGTGAGGCTGTAGACGATGAGCCAGCTCATCGGCAGCAGGATCAGGATGCAAAGCACCACCGCCACCGCGATCAGCACCGGGCGGGAAAAATCGATGAGAAAACGTTGCTTGTGGACCGGACCGGCAGGCGCAGACTTCATGGAAATTACCCTGTGGATCCTGGCCCATCCGTCAAACCCGGAAAATCTGCGTGTATCTCGCCTTGATCTGATCCGACTGCGCCTCGACGGCTTGCGCATCGTCCTTCATCAGCTTGATGTCGGCGAGCGGCCTGCGGCCAGGCTTGGCCTTGACCTCGCTGTGCAGGGAATAGATTCCGGTGATATCCACGGAGAACTGCTGGCCTTCGGCACTCAGCATCCAGTTCTGCAACAGCCGGGCGGCATTGGGATGGGGGGCCGATTTGAACACGGCGTTGGGGTTGGTCACGAACGGAGTGCCCTCGCTCGCGTACACGATCTCGAGCGGCGCGCCCTTCTGCTGCTGCTGCCAGACGTTGTAGTCGCCGCCATCGGCCATCACCGGCCGTTCGCCGAGGGCAATTTTCTTGGGCGGATCGACCGAGGACTGCACCTGCAGCACCTTCTGCTTGGCAAGCTTCTCGTAGTACGCCCAGCCGAGGTCGCGGGCGATCTGGAACGTGGCGGTCAGGATGGTGCCCGAATAGTTGGGATTGCCCTTGACCAGCTTGGCGAGCCACTTGGGCTCGAGCAGATCCGCATAGCTTTTCGGCGCATCCTCGGCCTTAACCAGATCCTTGTTGTAGGCGATCACCGAAAGGTGGGCGCGGTGGATTGCAAAGGTGCCGTCCGCGTCCTTATGCTCGGGCTTGTAGAATCTGGCGACGTCCTCCGGCACATAGGCGGCCAGCAACCCGTCGCGCTTCCACACGATCGCGTGCGAGGCGTCCGCCGTGGTGACGACATCGACATTGTTGATACGGCTGGACAGCTCCTGGGCGATACGGCTGAACACCCGCTCGCTGCCCGAGCGCTCGACGCGTACGGCAATGCCTGGAAACTTGGCCTCGAATGCCTTGCCCAGGGCTTCGGCCGCAGGCAGGTCCATGGCTGTGTACCAATGAACCGCGGCCTCCTTGCGGGCGGCCTCGATGAGCGCCGGCGTGATCACCTCGGTGGGCGGGGCCGCCGCCAGCACGCGCGTCGCGGCTGCTGCGACGCTGCTGGCCAGCACGCCCTGGACCACATGACGACGGGTCGGGCGAGGTCGCGCAAATTGCTCGGACATGACGGTCACCAACTTTCAATTCGGCCTACTGTCAACGGGCCAAGGCCTGGCACGAGGCCGCCGGCAAGGCCAGCCACACCGAGCTTCCTGGCGCGATGTTCTGCTCGGCCGGTGCCACGATCCGAATAGGGGAGCCGTCACCGGTCGCCACCATGTAATCCCGGCTGTTGCCGAGATAGACCTGCCGCACAACGGTTGCCGGAACCACATTGAGCGAGGGATCGGAAACCGGCGATGTCGCAATCGAAATCTCGTGCGGACGGATCGACACCGCCACCTCCTGACCCGGCACCAACAGCGCCCCGGACGTGCGTAACCGCTGGCCCGAAATCTCGATATGCTCTGCGTCCGACGCCCGGCCACGCAGGATGTTGCTGGAGCCGATGAAGCGGGCAACGAACTCCGAGCTAGGGCGGGCATAGATCTCGTCCGGCGTGCCGAGCTGCTCGATCTTGCCCTGGTTCATCACCCCGATCAGATCGGCCGTCGTCATTGCCTCGGTCTGGTCGTGCGTCACATAGACCGTGGTGTAGCGGTATTCGTCATGCAGTCGTCGCACCTCGAAGCGCATCTCCTCGCGCAAATTGGCATCCAGGTTCGACAGCGGCTCGTCCAGCAGCAGGGTTTCCGGCTCGATGATCAGCGCGCGCGCGAGTGACACCCGCTGCTGCTGGCCTCCGGACAACTCGCCGGGATAGCGGTCGACTAGTGGTGCAAGCTTGGTGGTCGCCAGGATCGCGGCGAGCTTGGCCGCAATCACATCGCGGCCGAGCTTCCGCAGCTTCAGGCCGTAGACGATATTGTCCGCAACCGTCATGTGCGGCCACAGCGCGTAGCTCTGAAAGATCATCGACATGTTGCGCTGCTCGGGCGGCAACGTGCGGGTGGGCGAGGAAACGGTCCGATCGCCGACGATAATCTCGCCCGCGCTCGGCTCGATGAAGCCCGCCAGCAGCCGCAAGGTGGTGGTCTTGCCGCAGCCCGACGGGCCCAGCAGACAGACCATCTGTCCATGGTCGATTTTCAGGGAGACAGAGTCGACGACGACCGCCGAGCCATAACGCTTGGTCAGTCCCCGCAGCTCGACGGACGCCAATTCCAGATCCTCCCTCGTTACGCGGCGCGTTGACCCGCCGTTGAGCCTATTGGCCACCATTCGTGTGGCCCGGTCAACCCGTTCCAGACGTCCGGCATGGCAGGGGCATCGCCGGAGAGTTGTCGTCGCCGAGCCCCGCCGGCCCTCGGTTCATCTCTGAGGAAGTGAAACGGGCCACCTCCCGTCAGACACAGAACTCCTGTCAGACACAGATTGACAATCTCGGCCGCCTCGCAGATATTCCGCGCCAATCGCGGCGGGCATTGTCCGGCGCGGTCAAGGCGCTGCCCGAGGCTTATCGGCTGTCTTCAGCTGGTCTTCGAAGTCCGTGGATCAATCCACGGCGCCGCAGGGCGCGGATAAATGAAGGATCAAGGCAAGATGTACGCAGTCATCAAGACCGGCGGCAAGCAATACCGTGTTGCGGCCGACGAAGTGCTGGTGGTGGAGAAGCTCCCTGGTAATGCCGGCGATACCGTGACGTTCTCCGAGGTGCTCATGCTCGGTGGCGCCGGCGAGACGAAAGTCGGCAAGCCGACCGTCGCAGGCGCCAGCGTGACGGCCGAGGTGGTCGAGCAGGGCCGCGGCGCCAAGGTGATCGCCTTCAAGAAGCGCCGCCGCAAGAACTCCCGTCGCAAGAAGGGCCATCGCCAGGAGCTGACGACGGTCCGCATCAAAGGTATCAACGGCTGAGCGCCGCCCCGGTCCAAGGATTTAAATCATGGCACACAAAAAAGCAGGCGGCTCCACGCGTAACGGCCGCGATTCCCACTCGCAGCGCCTCGGCATCAAGAAATTCGGCGGCGAGCACGTCATTTCCGGCAACATCATCTGCCGCCAGCGTGGCACGCAGTGGCACCCGGGCAGCGGCGTCGGCATCGGCACCGACCACACCATTTACGCTGTACAGGAGGGCAACGTCGAGTTCGCCACCAAGCGCAATGGACGGATCTTCATCTCTGTGAAGCCGCTGAAGGCCGTCGCCGCCGAATAGGCGCAGTGGAGCATGGTCGAGTTGCGAACGCAGAGGTTGTGGCTTCGCCCGTTTGTTCGGTCGGACGCCCCATGCGTGCGTGAGCTGGCCGGGGATTGGGCGGTTGCCCGGATGCTGGGCGATATGCCCTATCCGATGGAGCCACGGGCAGCGGAGCGGTATATCCGTCCGCAGCGAGGCGAGCGGATGCTGGCGATCGTGCTGGCCGGCGCCGTTGTCGGCGCGGTCTCCTACTTCCGTACGGAGAAACAGTCCGCCGAGCTTGGGTTCTGGCTCGGCCGGCCCTGGTGGGGGCAAGGGCTTGCCGTGGAAGCTGCGGCGGCCGTGGTGGCCTATGGCTTCGACCGCGATCGCTTGCGAAGTTTCACGTCGGGGCATTTCCTCGACAACCCGGGCTCGGCCCGGGTGCTGGAGCAGCTTGGGTTTCGCGCGGTCGGGTCCGCCGAGGTCTGGGCAAAATCGCGGGGAGCCTGGGTTGCGTCAGTCAGGCACAGGCTGGATCGCCCCGGAGCGGAGGACACCCCGCGTCGGGCGATGTCATGGCTCGGTCGAGCCACCATGATCTGAAAATTCACAGGGGGATCGGGAGGGCTGACGTGCGGCTGCTACCCTCACGGATCACGAGCCGGCGTCTGGAGCTCCGATCGCCCGTTCCGGCCGATGCCGCTCGCATTGCCGAGCTGCTCGGCAACTGGAACGTGATACGGATGCTGGGCACGCCGCCGTGGCCCTATCGGCTCGCGGACGCGGAAAGCTGGCTCGCGAGCCTCGCCGACCGCGAAGCCGGACATCAGTCCGATCATCGGGCGCTGGTCTTCGGAGGCCAGCTGTGCGGTGCGATCACCATCGAGCGGCGCCAGCGCGGCTACACGCTGGGTTATTGGCTGGGCGAACCTTATTGGGGACGTGGGCTGATGAGCGAAGCGGCGCTTGCCTACGTTGCAGCTGTTTTTGCGGCCAAGGTCGGCGACGAGCTCGTCAGTGGCGCATTGCCCGAGAACCTGGCTTCGTTGCGGATCCAGCAGAAGCTGGGTTTCGAACGGACCGGCGAGAGGATTCTACCGTGTCGTCCGCGCGGCATGGACATGCCGCATATCGATACAGTGTTGAGGCGAGAAAGGTTTCAGGTCCTGCACCCATGAAATTTCTGGATCAGGCGAAAGTTTACATCAAGGCCGGTGACGGCGGGTCGGGCTCGATCAGCTTCCGGCGCGAGAAGTTCATCGAGTACGGCGGTCCGGATGGCGGCGACGGCGGCAAGGGCGGCGATGTGTGGGTCGAATGCGTCAGCGGCCTCAACACGCTGATCGATTTCCGCTACCAGCAGCACTACAAGGCCAAGAACGGTGTCGGCGGCATGGGCAAATGCCGCACCGGTGCCGGCGGCCCGGACGCGGTGCTGAAGGTGCCGCCGGGAACGCAGGTGTTCGCCGAGGACCAGGAGACGATGCTCGCCGACCTGAAGGGCGCCGGGGAGCGCGTGCGGCTGGCCAAGGGGGGCAATGGCGGGTTTGGTAACGCCTACTTCAAGTCCGCGACCAACCGCGCACCCAGGCACGCCAATCCGGGTCTGGCCGGCGAGGAGATGACGGTCTGGCTGCGCTTGAAGTTGATTGCCGATGCGGGGCTCGTCGGGCTGCCGAACGCGGGCAAGTCGACATTCCTGGCGGCGGTGAGCGGCGCCAAGCCCAAGATCGCCGACTATCCGTTCACGACGCTGCATCCCAATCTCGGCGTGGTGCGGGCGGGCTCGGTCGATTTCGTGCTCGCCGATATTCCGGGGCTGATCGAGGGCGCCCACGAGGGCGCCGGGCTCGGCACGCGGTTTCTGGGGCACGTCGAGCGCTGCCGCGTGCTGCTGCACCTGGTCGATGCCACCGAGGAGGATGTCGCCGAGGCCTATCGCACGGTGCGGCGCGAATTGAAGGCCTACGGTGGCGGCCTCGACAAGAAGAAGGAAATCCTGGCGCTGTCCAAGTGCGACGCACTCACCGAGGACGTGATCGCGGAAAAGGCCGAGGCCCTGCGCAAGGCCGCGCGGAAAAAGCCGCTGCTGCTGTCGGCCGTCTCGGGCCGCAGCATGCCGGAGGCCTTGTATGCGCTCGGCGGAGAGATTGAGCGCGCATCGCTCAAATCCGTGAAGGCGGTGGAAAACAAGCCCGAGGCCGGCTGGCGGCCGTAGGGCTAGCCGCCCTGGCGCCGAAACACGGCAACCTGAATGTCCGCCGGCAGCAGCGGCAGCACGAACGACAGCCCCCAGATCGCAACCAGCATGCCCTTGCCGGCGACGCCGGGGTGCGAGCTGGCGATGCGCGCGGCGAGGCCCCGGCGGGTCACCGTGACAAGCGGGAACTGCGCGGCCGCCTTGAGCCCGGAGTGGCGCTGCACCAGCTGCTTCAGGCTGGCCGGATCGAAGTAGCTCAGATGCGGCGAGGGGAAGCCTTTCTGCCAGAGCCGCTCGAACGGTCCATGGATGCCGAATGCCGCCAGGAACGAGGCAATTGCGTAGAGCGTGCCGCTGCTCGACGGCGCATTGATGACGACGAGCCCGCCTGGGCTCAGCAGGGCCTCCACGTCCTCGATCGCGGCTCCCGGATGGGGCAAATGCTCGAACACGTCGTTGAATACGATGATGTCATAGGGGCCGTGGTCGCGCAGATCCGCGGGAAAGAACCCGGATTCGACGGTCAGGCCCGTGGATCGCGCAATCTCCGCGTTGGACAGCTCCGGCTCGATGCCGCGGACGATGGCACCGCGCCGGGCGGCAGTCGTGAGAAACCAACCCTTCGCACAGCCGACCTCCAGCAGGCGTGCGCCGGCGAGCGGGCGGAGCGGTTCCAGCGCGTCCAGCAACCGCTCGAAATTGCTACGGCGCAGGTCCTCGAGCCCGTCGATGCCGGTGCCCGCGCCGGGGACGAGCGTGGAGGCGAGAAAGCCGCAATTGCGGCAGGCATCGAGCCAGTCGTTGCGAGCCCGCATGGTGTCACCGCAAGCTTCACAGACGCGCTGTTTCAAGGGCATGGTTGGAACTTGGGCTATCGAGGGGCGGGCAGGATCGCGGAGACCGTAGGGTGAAGTTCGTGCGAACTTAAGGCGCATAACCACAGTTTCCGAATAAAAAGTTAACCGTCCCGAGATGGCATGGCGTGTCACGCAATAAAGTGGACATCGCGTTGAAGACTCACAAGACGTTCGCAGGGTTCCCATCGCACGGGTGCGGGCATGGCATTTCCGATGTTGCCGCATCCATCCGCGCGCGCCCCGCGGCGGAAGGCCCGGGGTACGACAGGTGGTGCCCCTCCTGCCCAAGGCATGGAGCTTTGCTCTGCCGATCGGGCGTCCGATGAACGGGAGCCAATGCCGGCAAATTCTGCTATGTGACGCGCAACGCCAACCTGCACGACCGCCAGGCCCATGAGCAAAACAACCATCCAGAGTGCGGGTGTCCGCCCCGAGTGGCCGGCGGCGCGCCGCATCGTCGTGAAGATCGGCTCGGCCCTGATCGCGGATCGCACCCTCGGCACGCTCAACGCCGCCTGGCTCAATACGCTGGCGGACGATATCGCCGGGCTGGTCAAGGGTGGCAAGCAGCTGATCCTGGTTTCCTCCGGCGCGATCGCTCTGGGGCGGCATGCATTGAAACTGCCGAAAGGCCCGCTCGCCCTCGAGCAGAGCCAGGCCGCCGCCGCGGTCGGCCAGATCAGCCTCGCCGCGGCCTACCAGGAGCTGTTCCAGACGCGTGGGCTGGTCGCCGCGCAAATTCTGCTCACGCTCGGCGATACCGAACAGCGGCGGCGCTATCTGAACGCCCGCTCGACCATCGCAACTTTGCTCGAGGTCGGCGCGCTGCCGGTGGTGAACGAGAACGACACGGTGGCGACCAGCGAGATCCGCTATGGCGACAACGACCGCCTGTCTGCCCGTGTTGCCAGCATGATGAGCGCCGATTGCCTGGTGCTGTTGTCGGATATCGACGGGCTTTATACCGCGCCGCCGGGAAGCCATGCCGATGCGCGGCGGCTCGATGTGATCACCGAGATCACGCCGCAGATCGAGGCAATGGCCGGGGACGCCGGCACCGAGCTTTCCAAAGGCGGCATGAAGACCAAGCTCGAAGCGGGCAAGATCGCCATGTCCTCCGGCACCAACATGGTGATTGCCTCGGGCAAGGTGCCCCATCCCCTGCGGGCGATCGGGGCGGGGGCGGCCTGCACCTGGTTCCTGGCGGCTTCGGACCCGGTGGCCGCCCGCAAGCGCTGGATCGCCGGCAATCTCGAGCCGAAGGGGGCGGTGATCATCGATGCAGGGGCTGAGAAGGCGCTCGGCTCGGGCAAGAGCCTGCTACCGGCCGGCGTCATCCGGCTCGAGGGGGAATTCGACCGCGGCGATGCGGTGTTGATCCGGTCGAAGTCGGGCGTCGAGCTCGGCCGCGGACTGATCGCCTACGCACGGGCGGATGCGGGCCGCATTGCTGGCCGCCGGTCGGGCGAGATTGCCGCGATCCTTGGATTTGAAGGACGCGCCGAGCTGATTCACCGTGACGACATGGCCCTCAACAGGAAATGACGACGATGGCAGCCGGTCGAAACCTGGGTGGCGACGACATCGCCGAAACAATGACGGCGATCGGCCGCAAGGCACGAGCGGCGGCGCGTGAGCTGGCACTGGCGCCGACCGCGGCCAAGAATGCCGCGCTGATGGCAGCTGCAACTCAATTGCGCGATCGGATGGAGGCAATTCTCGCCGCCAATGCCGAGGATACCGCCGCCGCACGCGCAGCCGGCCGGCACGGCGCCTTCATCGACCGGCTCATGTTGAGCGGGCCGCGGATCGAGGCCATCGCCAAGGGGCTCGATGAGATCGCCCTGCTGCCCGATCCGGTCGGCACGGTACTGGCACAATGGACACGCCCCAATGGGCTCTTGATCAGCCGCGTGCGGGTGCCGATCGGCGTCATCGGCATCATTTACGAGAGCCGTCCGAACGTGACCGCGGATGCCGGCGCGCTGTGCCTCAAGAGCGGCAATGCAGCCATCCTTCGTGGTGGCTCGGAGAGCCTTCGGACGAGTCTCGTCATCGCCGAGTGCCTGCAGGCCGGGCTCAGCCAGGCCGGGCTGCCGCTGGCATCGCTGCAGCTCGTTCCGACCGGAGATCGGGAGGCGGTCGGCTTGATGCTGAAAGGGCTCGGTGGGACGCTCGACGTGGTGGTGCCGCGCGGCGGCAAAAGCCTGGTCGCGCGCGTGCAGGAGGAAGCGCGCGTGCCGGTGTTCGCGCACCTGGAGGGCATCTGCCATACCTATGTGCATGCCGCCGCAGAGCTCGCCATGGCGCGGGAGATCGTGGTGAATGCGAAAATGCGGCGTACCGGGGTTTGCGGGGCAACGGAAACCATGCTGGTCGACCGGGCGTGTGCCGCCACGCACCTGCGCCCGCTGCTGGCGGCGCTGATCGAGGCGGGCTGCGAGGTGCGCGGCGATGCCGAGACCTGCCAGGCCGATCGCCGCGTCAAGCCGGCGACGGAGGCGGACTGGTCGACCGAATATCTGGATTCGATCATCTCAGTGAAGGTGGTCGGCGGGCTCGATGAGGCGATCGAGCACATCGCCCGCTATGGCTCGCAGCACACCGACGCGATCGTCACCGATGACGTGGGGGCGGCGGCGGCGTTTCTGGAGCGGGTCGATTCCGCCATCGTGTTGCACAACGCCTCGACGCAATTCGCCGACGGCGGCGAATTCGGCATGGGTGCGGAGATCGGCATCGCCACCGGCAAGCTGCACGCCCGCGGGCCGGTCGGCGTCGAGCAGCTGACGAGTTTCAAATACCTCGTCCGCGGCACCGGCCAGATCCGGCCCGGGTAGAGCGTCTACCGCTTCAACTCAATCACTCCGCTAATTCCCCTCCCCATCTTGCCGAAGGCGAGTCTTCGACTCGACGTGGGAAGGGTTAGGGGTGGGGGGAACCCCGACCGTTCTGGAATCCCCCCCACCTTACCTCCCCCACAAGAGGGGAGGAAGAAAACAGTGGGATGAACCAAGTCGGGTGGAAAGCGCTCAAGCGTTTGGTCGCTCCCGTCAGCCGTCAGGCGTCTTTGCCGAGCGCGCGCCACAGCGTGGTGCGGGCGACGCCGAGCTTCCTGGCAATCGCGTCCCGCGAAACGTCCTGCGTGCGCAACATGGCACGCGCCGCCTTGATCTTGCCGGGATCGAGCTTGGGCCTGCGGCCGCCGCGCCGGCCGTCGGCGCGCGCTGCTTCGAGGCCGGCCTTGGTGCGCTGGCTGATCAGCTGGCGCTGGAAGCTGGAGATCACGGCGAACGCATGGAAATAGCTCTTGCCGCCGCGCTCGGAGGTGTCGATGGCCTCTGCCAGCGTATGGAAATTCACGCCCTTCTCGTCGAGCTGGTGCATGATCTCGCTCACCCGCTGCAGCGAGCCGGCCAGGCCTTCGAGGCGTGCAACGACCAGCGTGTCGCCTTTCTTGAGCGATGCGATCAAGCCCTTGAGCTCGGTCTCTCCCAGCACATTGGACACGGCCTTTTCGCGGACGATGCGCTTGCATTTGGCGGCATTGAGGGCCTTCACCTGGCGGCGCATTTCCTGATCGTCTGCGGTGGGGCGTGTATATCCAATCAACATGTAACTCTCTCCGGCTGCAACAAAGCTTCGGTCACGTGAAGCAGGTTCTGATGGAATGACGGCCGCGCATCCGTGGTCCGATCGTCTTATCGGACATCGGCGCGTTGCGATGACATGGCTTAGCGCAACGTATCCATGCCCGTCGAATCTTTATTTAAGGTACGATTTTAAAACAAACGAATGAAAAGGAACGGCGCGGCCGGCCTGGATCTGACGGGCGCGGCGGCTGTTCAAGCCGCAACCGTGATCAATCCGATGCAAGCCGGCGGAGCCTCGGCACACTCGCTGTTCCGCAATTTATCAAGGCAAATTGCATGCCGGCCCGCCGGCGCGCGGTTCCGCACTGGCCGGCCGCCGACCGTCTCGATATAGAGGGCAATCGAAACGGGTGGCGCGCCTCAGGACTTGTTGGGCTGGTTGTCATCGCCAGTGCGACACGGACCGGTGGTCGGCCGGGCCTGTGGAAAACATGCGTCCGATCAGCTCATGTGCTGGCCGCCGTTGATGGCGATGTTGGCACCGGTCACGAACGCGGCTTCCTCCGAGCAGAGATAGATGATGAGGCCGGCGACCTCCTCGGGCTTGCCCAGGCGGGCGACCGGGATCTGCGGCAGGATCTTGCTGTCGAGCACCTCTTTGGGGATGGCCGTGACCATCTTGGTGCCGATGTAGCCGGGCGAGATGGTGTTGACCGTGACACCCTTGCGGGCCGACTCCAGCGACAGCGATTTGGTGAAGCCGTGCATGCCGGCCTTGGCGGCGGCGTAGTTGGTCTGCCCGAACGCGCCCTTCGAGCCGTTCACCGAGGAGACGTTGATGATGCGGCCCCAGCCCCGGTCCATCATGCCGTCGTACACCTGCTTGGTCATGTTGAACACGCTGTCGAGGTTGGTCTTGATGACCGCGTCCCACGCCGCTTTGTCCATCTTGCGGAACGTGGTATCCTTGGTGATTCCAGCGTTATTGACCAGAATGTCGACCGGCCCGGATTCGGCGGTAATCTTGGCCACGCAGGCCTTGGCGGAGTCGTAGTCGGTGACATCGCAGGCGTAGGCCTTGAAGTCGTAACCCTTCTGCTTCATCGCGGCGAGCCATTCCCCGGCGGTTTTGTTGCTCGGTGAATACGTGACCGCCACCTGGTAGCCGGCATCGGCCATCTTGGTCGATACGGTCTCGCCGAGCCCGCCCATGCCGCCGGTGATCAGTGCGATGCGTTTCGCCATACTCGCCTCCCTGAGGTTGCATTGCTGAATACCGTCTCATCTGTCGCTCAAACGATGCGGCGTTTCAATGCCGAACTTCATGACTGAGTGTGGGGCCGGAGCGGCTGCCAGGATGCCAATGAAGTCACGTCGGCCCATTTCTCATCAGTGAGCAGAATTATTGCGGCGGTGCGGAGCTTCGGCCGGCCCTGCCGCAATATGCCGGGGCAACCCATCAAGCAGAGAGGTCCGTCAGGCGCAATCCAGACCTCAAGGTGTGGCGGGTTTACTTCTGCGGAGCCTGACAATCTGTGGAAACGGCCAACCCGGGTTTACACCGTTTTGCGAATCAGACCTTGTTGCACGACTGCGAAATTCGAGTGGGCGTTTGCAAACCGCTGACCAAGGGGGAGCCATGGATGGTTCCCGGCAGATGAAGACAAGGGGCTCTATTATGAAAAAGACATTGACGGGGCTGGCCATTGGCGGCCTGCTGACACTCTCGACCGGCGCGGCGCTCGCCGACGGGTTGCCGGACTACCGCGGACGCAGCATGAAGGACGTTTCGGCGCCCTGCTGCTCGACCAACTGGGACGGCATCTATGTCGGCGCCGCGGTCGGCGTCGGCGCAGTGATCACGGATGCAAGGGATCCCGACGGCGTATTCTTCAACCAGGGCGCGTCGGTGAGCGGACTCGGCGGTGACGGCATCTTCGGTGCCGTCACGATCGGCATGGACCGCAAGATCCATGACGGCATCGTGCTGGGCGTGTTCGGCGAGTACGAGTTCGGCGACCGCACCGTCGACATCAACGACGGTTACGGCAATAACATTTCGTTCAGCAAGAGAGATGCCTGGTCGGTCGGCGCCCGGCTCGGCTTCGTGCGCAACTGCTGCACGATGTGGTACGTCAACGGCGGCTACACCAACGCCAAGTTCGATCTCGGCGTGCCGGCGTCGATTTCCGCCAGCAACAAGATCGACTTCGACGACCGGCTGGACGGCTGGTTCGTCGGCGGTGGCGTCGAGACCGCGCTGCGCGACGGCTGGTTCCTGAAGCTGGAATACCGCTACGCCGATTACGGCAGCAATGATGTGACGGTGAGCAATTCCGATTTCACCAGCAAATTGAGCCTTGAGCCGGTCGAGCACTCCGTCCGTCTCGGCATCGTCTACAAGTTCGACATGCATCGCGACCGCATGGTCGAGCCGATGAAGTAAGCTGCATGGCAGCTTGAAATTCGAAGGGGTGGCTGCTATCAGCCACCCCTTTTTTGCGATCTGATGCGCGTCTCCGTAAGGGAGCCGCCTATTTCTTGACCAGCGGGCAGCCGCCATCCGCCAGCGGCCGCCAGGCCTGGTCGGCAGGAATGGTCTTGACCAGCTTCACGTAGTCCCAGGGGGCCTTGCTCTCCTCGGGCTTCTTGACCTGCCACAGAAACATGTCGTGCATCTGGCGGCCGTCCTCGCGCACCTTGCCCTTGCCGAATGTGACGTCGTCGGTCGGCAGCTCTTTCATCTTGGCGACGATCGCCTTGCCGTCGTGGGTTTTCGACGCCTCGATCGCCTTCAGGAAGTGCAGCATGGCGCCATAGTTGCCGGCGTGGTTCATGGTCGGGTACTGCTTGCCGTTCATCTTCTCGACGAAGCGCTTGGTCCAGGCGCGCGTGCCGTCGTTCTGGTCCCAATAGAAGCTGTCGGTGTATTGCAGGCCCTGCGCGATCTTCAATCCCAGCGAATGGATGTCGGTGACGAACAGCAGCAGGCCGGCGAGGCGCTGCCCCGACGTCACGATGCCGAACTCGGACGCCTGCTTGACCGAGTTGATGGTGTCGCCGCCGGCGTTGGCGAGCCCGATCACCTTGGCCTTGGATTGCTGGGCCTGCAGCAGGAAGGACGAGAAATCCGCGTTGTTGAGAGGAATGCGGACGGCGCCGAGCACCTGGCCGCCGGCCTTTTTCACCACCGCGCTGGTCTGCGCCTCGAGGTCATGGCCGAAGGCATAATCGGCGGTCATGAAGAACCAGGTGTCGCCGCCGGTCGCGACAACTGCCGTGCCGGTGCCGTTGGCCAGCGCGAAGTTATCGAAGGTCCAGTGCACGGTGTTGGCGTTGCAGGCATCGCCGGTGAGGCGGGCGGATCCGGCCGAGCCGTTGAGGTGCACCTTGTTCAACTGCTTGGTAACCTCGGTCACCGCCAGCGCCACGCCGGAGTTGGGCACGTCCAGCACCGCGTCGACGCCGTCCTTCTCGAACCACTGGCGGGCGATGTTGGAGCCGAGGTCGGGCTTGTTCTGATGGTCGGCGAAGATGATCTCGACCTGCAGCTTCGAGTTGGGATTGGCTTTCATGTAATCTTCGAGCGCCATGCGGGCGCCGATCACCGAGCCCTGGCCGGTGGCGTCGGCATAGAGGCTCGACTGGTCGTTGAGCACGCCGACCTTGACCTTGCCGTCGAAGGCCTGACCATAGGCTGCGGGGGCCGCCAGCAGCAGCCCCAGGCCGATGAATCCGTTGGTAAGCTTTGACATAGAACTCTGTCTCCTCGTTCGCTCCGCCCTGCAGCCTGCCAACCGCCGGCACCGGCGCATTGTGGCCAATAGATGGACCAGGAACTCTGTGGTCCCGGCTTCACCGCCTTGCTGATCCGCGGCGAGCATAGCATCTGGCGGAATTGGCGAACAGGACGGGATTGAAGGGGCCTGTCATCGTCCGGGGTGCCCGGCCCGCCCGATGGCAGAAATGTGACCAGGGTCCGCGATAGCTGTTTTTACATAAAGCCGCGCTTGCCCTGCATAGCTCCTATGTCGTAAGCGTCGTAGGCGACCCAGTGGACTACAGCGGCGGGCGGCTCGATGGCCAGCGACATCATTCTCGAAACGCGTGATCTGACCAAGGATTTTTCCGGATTTCTGGCTGTCAACGGCGTCAATCTGCAGGTGCAGCGCGGCACCATCCACGCCCTGATCGGCCCCAACGGTGCCGGCAAGACCACCTGCTTCAATCTGTTGACCAAGTTCCTGATCCCGACGCGCGGGCGGATCCTCTACAAGGGCCAGGACATCACCTCGCTGGCGCCGGCGGACGTCGCCCGGCTCGGCCTTGTCCGATCGTTCCAGATTTCCGCGGTCTTCCCCCATCTCTCGGTGCTCGACAACGTCCGCATCGCGCTGCAGCGCAAGCGCGGCGGGTCGTTCGATTTCTGGCGCTCGCGCAATGTGCTGAGCGCCTTCAACGGCAGGGCCATGGAATTACTTGAGGACGTCGGCATCGCCAATCATGCCACCTCGACAGCGGTCGAGCTGCCCTATGGCCGCAAGCGGGCGCTGGAGCTGGCGACGACGCTGGCGCTCGATCCGGAAATGATGCTGCTCGACGAGCCGATGGCCGGCATGGGGCACGAAGAGATCGACCGCATCGCGCAGCTGATCAAGCGCGCCGCGGCGAACCGGACCGTGCTGATGGTCGAGCACAACCTGTCGGTGGTGGCCTCGCTGTCCGACCGCATCACGGTGCTGACACGGGGACAGGTGCTCGCCGAAGGCGATTACGCGACGGTGTCCAACAATCCGGATGTGCGGCAGGCATACATGGGGGCCGGAGCATGAGCGAGGCGCAGACGGCACTGCTGACCGTCAAGGATGTGCAGGCCTGGTATGGGGAAAGCCACATCCTGCACGGGGTCAATTTCGAGATCCTGCCGGGTGAGGTGGTGACCCTGCTCGGCCGCAATGGCGCCGGCAAGACCACCACCATGAAATCGATCATGGGCATCGTCGGCAAGCGGACCGGATCGATAAGCTACGAGGGGCGCGAGACGATCGGCCTGTCGTCGGACAGGATCGCGCGCCTCGGCGTCGCGCTGTGTCCGGAGGAGCGCGGCATCTTTGCCAGCCTCAGCGTCGAGGAAAATCTGCTGCTGCCGCCGCAGGTGAAGCCCGGCGGCCTGCCGGTCGAGGAAATCTTCACGCTGTTCCCCAACCTCAAGGAGCGCCTGAGCAGCCAGGGCACCAAGCTGTCGGGCGGCGAGCAGCAGATGCTGGCGATCGGCCGCATCCTGCGCACCGGCGCGCGGCTGCTGCTGCTCGACGAGCCGACCGAGGGCCTGGCGCCGGTGATCATCCAGCAGATCGGCCGCACCATCAAAAGTTTGAAGGAGCGGGGCTTCACCATCCTGCTGGTCGAGCAGAACTTCCGCTTCGCCGCTACCATCGCCGACCGCTTCTACGTCATGGAGCACGGCCAGATCATCGATGGCTTCGCCGCCGCCCAGCTGGAAGCGAAAATGGACAAGCTGCACGAGTATCTTGGGGTGTGATAAGCACGCGGGATGGGCGGGGCTTGCGCTCACCGCCACTGATCTAGGAACTGAAACCTGAGGAGTGAATGACAGATGTTTCGCAGTAAAGTTGCAGCCGGCGCCGGCCTCGTGCTCGCGCTCGGACTGTCGGCCGGCGCCGCCGAGGCCCAGTACAAGGGCGGCACGGTCAAGCTCGGTATCTTGAACGACATGTCGGGCACCTATTCCGACCTCGCCGGACAAGGCTCGGTGGTTGCCGCCAAGATGGCGATCGAGGATTTCGGCGCAGAGAAGAAGGGCATGAAAGTCGAGGTGATCAGCGCCGATCACCAGAACAAGCCCGACGTCGGCTCGAGCATCGCCCGCCAATGGTTCGACGTCGACAAGGTCAATGCCGTGGTTGACGTGCCGACCTCCTCCGTCGCGCTGGCTGTGAACGAGATCGCCAAGGAGAAAAACAAGGTATTCCTGGTGTCGGGCGCCGCCGCGTCCAACCTCACCGGCGACAAGTGCTCGCCCAACACCGTGCACTGGACCTACGACACCTGGGCGCTGGCGAACGGGACCGGCAAAGCCATCGTCAAGACCGGCGGCGATACCTGGTTCTTCCTGACCGCCAACTATGCGTTCGGCGAGGCGCTCGAGAAGGACACGACCGCGGTCGTGGAGGCCAACGGCGGCAAGGTGATCGGCAAGGTCCGCCATCCCTTCCCCGGCACCGACTTCTCCTCGTTCCTGCTGCAGGCCCAGCAGTCCAAGGCCAAGGTGATCGGTCTCGCCAACGCCGGGTCCGATACCACCAACGCCATCAAACAGGCCGCCGAGTTCGGCATCACGGATGGCGGGCAGAGTCTCGCCGGCCTGCTGGTGTTCCTGACCGATGTGCATGCTCTCGGCCTCAAGACGGCGAAGGGCCTGGTGCTGACCGAAGCCTTCTACTGGGACCGGAACGATGAGTCCCGCGCGTTCGCCAAGCGTTTTGCCCCGCAGTTCAAGGGCAACATGCCAACCATGGTGCAGGCCGGCGTCTATGCCGAGGTGCTGCATTATCTGAAGGCGGTGGAGGCGGTCGGGGACGCCGCCGACGGCGCCAAGGTGGTCGCCAAGATGAAAGAGCTGCCGACCGACGATCCTTTGTTCGGCAAGGGCACGGTCCGCATCGATGGCCGCAAGATTCACGACATGTTCCTGTTCGAGGTCAAGAAACCGGAGGAAAGCAAGGCGCCGTGGGACTATTACAAATTGCGCGCCACCATCCCGGCGGCCGAGGCGTTCCGGCCGCTCGACAAGGGCAACTGCCCGTTGGTGAAGTAGCAAATGCGGCACCCCCTCACCTGTCGCTCCGCGACATCCTCTCCCCGGGGGAAGGAGAAGAAAGAGCGACTCTTTTCCTTCTCCCCGTCATGGCGAAGCCATGCTGCGCATGGACGGAGAAGGTGCCCGGAGGGCGGATGAGGGGGCCTGCCGTTCCCACTTGCTGTCAGACTTGAATTGCACCGATCCGTCACTCTCCTCCCGCTGCCATCCGTGGCGGGAGGAAAATCTAAGCCCTGAGCCGAAGCGAGCGCGCGATGTTCGATTTTTTCGGAATTCCCCCGCAGGCACTGTTCGGCCAGCTGCTGCTGGGGCTCATCAACGGCTCGTTCTATGCGCTCTTGAGCCTCGGCCTCGCCGTCATCTTCGGCATGCTCAACATCATCAATTTCACGCACGGCGCCCAGTACATGATGGGCGCGTTCGGCGCCTGGTTCCTGCTGCAATACGGCGGGATCGGCTATTGGCCATCGCTCATTCTCGCACCGCTTCTGGTCGGCGCCACCGGCGTCATCATCGAGCGGACCATGCTGAAGCGGCTGTACCACCTCGACCATCTCTATGGCCTGCTGCTGACGTTCGGCATCGCGCTGATCCTGCAGGGCCTGTTCCGTCACCAGTACGGCTCCTCGGGTCTGCCGTACCCGATCCCCGATGCACTGCAGGGCGGCCAGCGGCTGTCGTTCATGTTCCTGCCGAACTATCGCGCCTGGGTGATCGTGTTCTCGTTCGTGATCTGTCTCGCCACCTGGTATCTGATCGAGCGCACCAAGCTGGGCTCCTATCTGCGCGCGGCCACCGAGAATCCGACGCTGGTGCGCGCCTTCGGCATCAATGTGCCGCGCATGATCACGCTGACCTATGGCGCCGGCGTCGGTCTCGCCGCGCTGGCCGGCGTGCTGGCCGCGCCGATCTACCAGGTCAATCCGCTGATGGGCGCCGACATCATCGTCGTGG
>Ga0209069_10000046_pt1 | contig 39463 bp, 35 predicted proteins | sample Str013_2_FD_187202 | JGI IMG/M metagenome (GOLD analysis project Ga0209069, IMG submission 187202) | Freshwater sediment microbial communities in response to fracking from Pennsylvania, USA - Straight Creek_MetaG_SC_2013 (SPAdes) (version 2) | ecosystem: Environmental > Aquatic > Freshwater >...
GGACGGAGATTCCTGCCGTGAATGCCAGTACGGTCCAGTCTATGTGTGGAGAAATTTGCGGCGGGTTTTCATCGCCGGCTCCAACCATCGCCAGCAGCACTCTCACGCCCCATACTCCAAACACCAGTCCCAGCGCGCCGCCGATCGCAGACAGCATCACGCTTTCCGTAAGCAACTGCCGGATGAGCCGGCCACGCTTGGCGCCCAGCGCCAGTCGGACCGCCATTTCCCGTTGCCGAACGGCCGAGCGCGCCAACAGTAATCCAGCCACGTTGGCGCATGCGATCATCAAGACCACTCCCACAAAAAGCAGCAGAATGTAGAGCGGCTGCAGGATCTGGTTTCTGGCCGCGCCCAGGTGTTGAGCTGCAACCAGTTTGATTTCCGGTTGGCCTTCGGACTTGAAGATTGGCTTGGCGCCTTCCAGCATGTCATTGCGATAGAGCAAGCTCGCACCGGCCTGCGCCTGAGTCACGGGAACTTCCGGCTTCACGCGGCCAATAACAATCAACCAGTAGGAGTCCATTGCGTCTTGCTTGGCGGTCCATTGCGGCACCACGGCGCGATGATGAGTCAGCGGAACCCAAACATCATTCCGGCCTCCCATGGTCAGCCCCTCAAACTTGGGCTCGGTTACGCCGATGATGGCAAATGGCTGTCCATTGAGTCGCACGGTCTTGCCGATCACTGATTCCGATCCGCCAAACGTGGACTGCCAGAAAGCGTAACTCAACACCGCCACGGGCGGCGCTTCCGGAGTGTCGTCATTATCGAGAAACACGCGTCCCCTGTGCGGGCGAACGCCCAGCGTCCCAAAATAATCTCCGGAGACAAATTGTCCGTACACAATTCGTGCGGGACCGTTGCCGCTGAGATCGAGCCGTTCATGTCCGGTATACGCGGTTACATGAGAGAAAACGCCGCTCTTCGATTGCAGGTCCCTGAAGAACGGCAAGGGCAACGAACAACCGTTAGGGCGCGGGCCGTCAGTGTCGTCCTCGCAATCGCCAAAGCTGCGGTAGCTGTGCGTCTGCGGACGCTGGAGCGAATGCCATTCCAGGAACACTAAATTCTTTGGATCGCTTACTGGCAGCGGACGAAACAGCACCGCGTCAATCAAACTAAAGATGGCCGAATTGGCGCCAATGCCCAGCGCCAAGGTCAACACCGCGACCATCGTAAATACTGGCGTGTTGCGCAACATGCGCGCGCCATAGCGGACGTCTTGCACCAAGGAATCCCAGAAACGGCCGTGCTGGACCTCACGCAACGATTCCCGCGTCTGCTGCACGCCGCCGAAAGAAATTAGCGCCTGACGACGCGCTTCCTCCGCGGACATTCCGCGGGCCATGTTCTCTTCGATTTCTTTTTCCAGATGGAAACGCATCTCGGCGTTGAGTTCGTTTTCCAATTTGTTTTTTTTCGTCGCATTCCACAGACGTTTGAAAATGTTCATAGGATTACCTGTAACAAGAAAATTTAACTTCCGGGCCTCATAAGTTTCGTTGCAAAACCTAGCTTTGTTGCACTACCTAGCTTTGTTGCAACACCTAACTTTGTTGCAAAACCAGCGCAATGGCCGCAGAGAGCCGTTCCCACTCGCCCATTTCTTTTTCCAGTTGCTTCACGCCGTTCCTGGTCAGCGAATAAAATTTGGCGCGGCGATTGTTGTCAGACGTGCTCCACTCGGCGCCGATCCAGCCTTTCTGTTCCAAACGCGCCAGTGCGGGATAAAGCGATCCCTGGCCGACCTGCAAAACCTCTTTGGAAACTTGCTGGATGCGCTGGGCAATTCCCCAGCCATGCATCGGGCCCAGGACGAGCGTCTTGAGGATCAAAAGGTCCAACGTGCCTTGCAACAGATCGATCTGGCTTCCCATAAGATCTCCCCTCGAATGTCGACAAGAGATTAGACTCGCGACTCTTGTCGGATGTCAACAAGAAGCAACATTTTCCCAGAGGGAGTTCTCGCCACCCTCTCGGGAAGTCTGAGAATAAGAAGAGCTGGCCTGTTTCTGAGATAGAGGTAGAACTGCACAATCGAATGTGCATAAGTGGCACTTTGTGGCACTTCTAAGGTAAAAAAGCCATAAGCAGTCTGTTAAAAATGCAGCGCAACTGATGCATTCCCAAAACAGATCGTCTAAGATGAGTGCCCTTCGTCTGGAGCAGTTTCAAGCTCCGCTTAGCTTGCTTCGCCAAAGCAAGCGGCTAAAACCCGCGCCACTTCCTCTGGAGACCCTATGTTGAGGATCAGCAGGGCGGACTACGACTTGATCCGCTGGGAAGCCGAACGCAATTATCCGAACGAATGCTGTGGAATACTTCTAGGCAATGTGATTGAAGGCGTGCGGCAGGTAAGTATGACGATTACCTGCGACAACGCGCGCACGGACTCGCTCGCCAACCGCTACAGTATCCGGCCGGACCAGGTGGTAGCCACCCAGAAACTGGCCCGGAGCCGCGGCGAAAACATCATCGGCTTCTACCACTCCCATCCCGACCACCCGGCGGACTACTCCCGGACCGACCTGGATGAAGCTCACTGGTTTGACTGCTCTTATCTGATTATTTCCGTGGAGCGCGGCTCTCCCGGCGCCACCAGTTCTTTTGTGCTGCTGGGTGGAGAAGATCGCAAGAAGTTCGAGCAGGAAGCGATTCAGATTGTTGCGTACCGACAGCCGCTCAAAGTTGCCTTGTAACGTATAATGGTTTTCGTGACGATCAATTCTCAGTTGACGACCACCCAGCCACGCCGAATGTGTCGCCCCTCCCGTTAACGGCACGCGTGTGCGCTTCTTTTCAGGAAACAGCTTCGAAGAAGCAATCTCAACCGTAATCCCCAACATGCGAAAGGAAACCCATTATGGCCACTACATTGGCGCCAGAGTCCAATCCAGTTTTGAGCAATGAAGAAGTTTTGCGTTATTCGCGGCACCTGATCATGCCGGAAGTGGGGATGCACGGCCAGCAGAAGCTCAAGGCAGCGCGCGTGTTGTGTGTTGGCACCGGAGGACTGGGTTCGCCGCTCGCCCTGTATCTGGCTGCGGCCGGCGTGGGCACTTTGGGTCTGGTTGATTTTGACGTTGTGGATTTCACCAACCTGCAGCGCCAGATTATCCACTTCACCAGTGACGTGGGCCGTCCGAAACTGGAATCGGCGAAAGAAAAGATTGCAGCCATCAATCCTTTCGTCAACGTAAAAACTTTTAACACCAAGCTGACCAGTGACAACGCTCTGCAGATCTTTGCCGACTTCGACATCATCGTGGACGGTACAGACAACTTCCCTACGCGCTTCCTGGTCAACGATGCCTGCGTCTTCACCGGCAAGCCAAACGTTTATGGATCGATTTTCCGCTTTGAAGGCCAGGCCAGCGTTTTTGCCGCCAAAGACGGACCGTGCTATCGCTGCCTTTATCCGGAGCCGCCACCGCCGGGTTTGGTTCCTTCTTGCGCGGAAGGCGGAGTACTGGGCATTCTGCCCGGACTCGTCGGTCTAATCCAAGCCACGGAAGCCATCAAACTGATTCTGGGCACCGGACAACCTCTCATCGGCCGCCTGCTGCTCGTCGATGCCCTGGGCATGAAGTTCCGTGAACTCAAGCTCCGCAAAAATCCCGATTGCGTGGTTTGCGGGAACCACCCCACAGTGACTAAACTCATCGATTACGAAGAATTTTGCGGACTACGTGGACAGGAGACGCCTGTGAATCAAAGCGGCACACCGGAAATCAGCGTGGAAGAACTGAAGCAAAAACTGGACGCCAAGGAAGACATTTTTATTCTCGACGTCCGCGAACCCCACGAATACCAGATCTGTAACCTTAACGGCTACCTTATTCCTCTCAACGATCTTCCCAAGCGCGTGAGCGAACTGGATCCTGCCAAGGAAATGGTGGTGCATTGCCGTTCCGGCGTCCGCAGCGGACGGGCCGTGGCGTTTCTCCGTCAGGCCGGCTTTACCAAAGCAACCAACCTGGCCGGCGGGATTCTGGCCTGGGCCGATAGGGTTGACCCGAAAGTGCCGAAGTACTGAAGAAGCAATTGGCAATTAGCAAATGGCTTTTGGCATGTGGATGATTGCCCCCGAACCGCCTAGCGTGAGAAGTCAGAGCCAAAGGCCAGGAGCTAACTGCCAATGGCCGATTTTCCTCACCTCTCCGGCTGAAAAAGATAGCTTCCACCCACGTTTTGGCTTACTGATTCTGCTACCTGCAAAAATGCCCGTGCCGCGTGGGAAAGCTGTCCACCTTTGCGGGACACAATGCGCAGTTTACGTTCCAGCTTTAACTCTTTCACCGGCACGGCCACCAGTTCGCCGCGTAACAGCTCCGGCTCCACCGATATCTGCGGCACCAGCGCCACGCCATTGCCTGCTGCTACAAAACGTTTGATGGCTTCCAACGTGGGCATCTCCACATCCATATTGAGCGGCGTTTTGTGTTTGGAAAAAGCTTCCAGCACTTTCAAGCGGTAAGGCGACACCACGTTGTGCGCCACAAAAGATTCCGCGCCAAGTTGCTGGATGCTGACAGTCTTCGCTTTCGCCAACGGGTGCTTCGGCGGCACAACAAAGACTAGTTCGTCGCGAAAGACCACCACCGATTGCAGATTCGAACTTTCCGGGCGAAACGAGAGCACACCCAGTTCCACCGAGTGATCCGCCACCTGGCTGGCGATGTCGCTGGCCAGAGACCGCTGCACCGCGACTTTAATCATCGGCGAAAAGCGCCGGAATTCCTCCAGCACGCGCAACAGGTAGAGCGAAGTAAATTCGTTGGCGGCAATGGTCAGCATGCCGCGCTGAAATTGCCGCAGCTCTTCCATGGACGCGCGCGCTTCCCGCCGCAGATTTAACATTTTCTGCGCGTATTCCTGCAGCACGCGGCCAGCGTCGGTAAGCATGCCATCTCGCGACGAACGGTCAAACAGCGCTTCGCCCACTTCTGCTTCCAACTTACGGACCATCTGGCTTACAGCCGGCTGCGTCCGGTGGACGATCTTGGCCGCGCCGGAAAAGCTGCCGGTCTGTGCTACGGCCAGAAATGTTTCGAGTTGGAAGAAATCCATAGTCTCATCCACCAGCCTGAAGGCCGCTTCCTAGAAGCAGCCTTCCTGGAAACAGGCTTTCTCACCTGAGAAGGCGTGGCTTATACAATAAGTGATTCTTATACTATCAGAAGAATTATAACTTTGACTTATCATCTCCGGCGGCTGAGGATTACCTGTTCTTGTTGACTAGGGAGGAAACCGCCAATGGAACGCCCCCGTATCTCTATTTTTGACACCACGTTACGTGATGGAGAACAGGCCCCCGGTTGCAGCATGGGAATCCGCGAGAAGTCCCGCATGGCCTTCCAACTGGAAAACCTGGGCGTGGACATTATTGAAGCCGGGTTCCCGGCCGCCGCCGACGCCGACTTTGAAGCCGTGCGAGTGATCTCCGGACAGCTACGCAGCCCGATCATCGCTGGACTGGCCCGCGCCTCCGAGCCGGACATTCTCCGCGCATGGACGGCGCTCGAAAATGCCAGGCGCCCGCGCATCCATGTGTTTCTGGCGAGTTCTGATCTGCATTTGACATGCAAGCTGCGCATCACGCGCGAACAAGCGCTGGACCAGGTCTACAAAGCGGTTTCTTACGCGCGAACGTTGTGCAATGACGTGGAGTTTTCGCCGGAAGACGCATCACGCTCAGACGTCTATTTCCTTTGCCGCTTTGTGCAGGCCGCCGTGGATGCCGGCGCTACCGTCATTAACATCCCAGACACAGTGGGCTACACGCTGCCGCAGGAATTTTCCGAGCTCATTCAGATGGTCCGGAAATCAGTCCATGGAATCGAGAAAGTAACCCTCTCCGCGCACTGCCACAATGATCTTGGACTGGCCGTGGCCAACACGCTGGCTGCCATACAGGCCGGAGCCCGGCAGGTGGAATGCACGATCAACGGCATTGGCGAGCGCGCAGGTAACGCGTCTTTGGAAGAGATCATCATGGCGCTCAACGTCCGCCAGGAAAAGCTGCCGTATGAAACCGGCATCGATACGCGGGAAATACCCCACCAGCCGATTGCTGGCCGAACTGATCGGCTTTGAGCCGCAACCGAATAAAGCCATCGTCGGACGGAACGCGTTCGCGCATGAAGCTGGCATCCACCAGCACGGCGTGATCAGCAATCCACTGTGCTACGAGATCATGACGCCGCAATCGGTCGGCGTGCCCGGCAACAACCTGGTACTGGGCAAACATTCTGGACGCCACGCGCTGGGCAAACGTCTGGCGGAACTGGGCCATGCAGTTTCGCGCGACGATCTGGACGGCGTCTACAAACGGTTCATGAAACTGGCAGAAATGAAGAAGAACATCTACGACCAGGATTTGATTTCCTTGCTGCCCTCCGCGGCGCGGCAACCTGTCGCGGTACAACAGGCGACGAACTAGCATTCTTGAAACAGACTTTTTGGCGAAGTAGCTGTTAAGAGGTATGTGGGACCCATGCGTATCAAGATGAAGATCACCATGCTTCCGGGCGACGGTGTTGGGCCAGAAGTTTGCCGCGAAGCCGTGCGAGTGCTCAAGACACTCAACCACTATTACGATTGCGATTTTCAGTTCGATGAAAAGCCCATTGGCGGCGCGGCCATCCGCGAACACGACAATCCGCTACCGGACGCCACGCTACAGGCTTGTCTGAAAAGTGACGCGGTTTTTCTGGGCGCCGTGGGCGCTCCGGAATTTGATCATCTGTCCAGCCAGTTGCGTCCGGAAGCCGGGCTTCTTCGTTTGCGGACCGCGCTCGGCGGATTTGCTAATTTGCGTCCAGCCATCAGCTATCCGGCGATTGCCGATTGCTCGCCGTTGCGCGAATCGCGCGTGAAAGGCGCGGACGTACTGACCGTCCGTGAGTTACTGGGTGGCATGTACTTCTCTGAACCCCGTGGTTTCGGTCCAGAGCGAGAGTCGGCCTTCAACACCATGCGCTACACCATCCCGGAGATTGAGCGCGTGGCCCGTGTGGCCTTTGATCTGGCACGCACCCGCCGCAAGATAGTCACGTCCGTGGACAAAGCCAATGTGCTGGAAACTTCCCAACTGTGGCGTAACACGGTAAACGCCGTGGCCCAGGAATATCCAGACGTAAAGCTCGATCACATGTACGTGGACGCTTGCGCCATGCACCTGATCACCACGCCCACGCGCTTTGATGTTTTGCTCACGGAAAATCTTTTTGGCGACATTTTGTCGGACGAATCCGCGGCGATCACCGGATCGCTGGGCATGCTGGGGTCGGCCACCATCGGGGGTAAGGTGAATCTATACGAGCCGGTCCACGGATCGGCGCCGGACATCGCGGGCAAAGGCATTGCTAATCCGCTGGGCGCCATTGCTTCCGCCGCCATGTTGTTGCGCCACTCCGCTGACATGCCGCAGGAAGCTGACGACCTGGAAGAAGCCATCAATGACGTACTGGAAGCCGGACATCGCACAGCGGACCTGATTGAACCAATAAAGACCGCACTAGCCGCTAAGCGCCATCTGGCCAGTACCAGTGAAATGGGTAAGCAGGTGGAACGCGCGTTTGCCGCCCGGCTGGACGGACGCTTTGCCTACCATGCTGTATAGTCTTGCGAAAATACTTCTAAGCGCGGAGAGATTCGAGAACTGATGCCGGCACGCACGCTGTTTGAAAAAATCTGGGACAATCACACCGTCTGCGCCGGGCCGGAAGGCTCCACCATCCTTTATATCGATCTGCACCTGGTGCATGAGGTCACGTCTCCGCAGGCCTTTGAGGGTCTGCGCATCGCCGAACGTAAAGTTCGCCGCACAGACCGCACCTTTGCCACGCTCGATCACAACATTCCCACCATCGGCAACCGTATGGTGATCGACGATCCCCTGGCGCGCGGACAAGTGGAAGCCCTGCGGCATAATTGCCGTGAATTTGGTGTTCCGCTGTTTGATCTGGAAGCGCCGGAGCAAGGCATCGTCCACGTGATTGGCCCGGAGTTGGGGCTGACGCAACCGGGCGCGACCATTGTCTGTGGTGACAGCCATACCAGTACCCACGGGGCGTTTGGTGCATTGGCTTTCGGCATCGGCACATCAGAAGTCGAACATGTGTTGGCCACTCAGTGTCTCATCCTCAAAAAAGCCAAAACGATGCAGGTGAACTTTACCGGCCATCTTTCTCCGGGCATCACATCAAAGGACGTGATCCTGGCATTGATCGCGCAGATAGGAACCGACGGCGCCACCGGACACGTGATCGAATACTCGGGCGATGCCATTCGCGCTCTCTCCATGGAAGCGCGCATGACCATCTGCAACATGAGTATTGAAGCTGGAGCGCGCGCCGGCATGATTGCCGCTGACCAGACCACGTTCAACTATTTGCGCGGACGCCGTTACGCACCCAAAGCCTGGGGAGAAGCTGAGGCCCACTGGAAGACGCTACACAGTGATCCCGGGGCAAAGTTCGACACCACGATTGAGATTGACGCCACGCGCATCGCGCCTTTTGTCACCTGGGGAACGAATCCGGGTATGGCCGCGCCGGTGACCGGTGTTGTCCCAGATCCGGACCGCGCCGCCAACGAGTCCGAACGCAACGGCATCCGGCGAGCTCTTGAATACATGGACCTGCGTCCGGGAATGCGGCTGGAAGAAATTCCCGTGGACCGCGTGTTCATTGGCTCGTGTACCAACGCGCGGCTTGAAGATCTGCGCGCGGCGGCGCAGGTGATCAAGGGTTACAAAATTTCTAAAGGGATCCAGGCCATGGTAGTGCCCGGCTCGCAGCAGGTCAAACGCGCGGCGGAGCAGGAAGGCTTGCACACGATCTTTCGCGACGCGGGCTTTGAGTGGCGCGAAGCGGGGTGCTCCATGTGCCTGGGTATGAATGCTGACCGCTTGCAACCGGGTGAGCGGTGCGCTTCCACCAGCAACCGGAACTTTGAAGGCCGCCAGGGCGCCGGCGGACGCACACACCTGATGAGTCCGGCGATGGCGGCAGCGGCGGCGGTGTCCGGGCATTTTGTGGACATACGGAAGTGGCAATACAAGACTTAGCCGTCCGGTGCGCATAGACCATAGTCGTATCGATGTGGTCATAAAACAAAGTTAGGACCTTGCATGCAGAGTTTCACTGTACATACCGGACTGGTCGCGCCACTGGAACGCGAAAACGTGGACACCGATCAGATCATCCCCAAACAGTTTCTCAAGCGCACGGAGCGCACCGGCTACGGCGAATGCTTGTTCTTCGATTGGCGCTTTGACGCGGCGGGCAGACCGAACCCGGCTTTCCCGTTGAACGCGCTGCAATACACCGGAGCGAGCATTTTGCTCACTGGGAAAAACTTTGGATGCGGATCGTCGCGCGAACACGCCGTATGGGCGCTGCGCGATTACGGATTCCGCGCGGTGATTGCTCCCAGCTTCGCGGACATTTTTTCCAGCAACTGCGTAAAGAACGGCCTGTTGACAGTCGCGCTGAAGCCGGAGGAGATCAATACTTTGATGGCGCGAGCTTCCGCCGATCGCCTGAACCTGAAAGTTGATCTGGAAAAATGCGAAGTCTCAACCGCCGATGGTTTCACCGCGAAGTTTACTGTTGAGCCGTTTCGACGCATGTGCCTGCTGGAAGGCATGGACGAAATTGGCATGACGCTGAAGCACGATGCGGAGATTTCGGCGTACGAGCGAATGCAAAGGGTTTAGCCGCAGATTTGCAAACCATAAACCACAAAGGACACAAAGTTTCACGAAGGAAGGATTTGCTCAAAGCCCTTCGTGTCCTTTGTGGTTAAAAAGCTCTTTGCGCCTTACTGCGGGATCACCGGCGTCACCACGCTGGTTGCGGTGTTGCCTGTCATACCAAGCGCCTGGACGGCCGGACCCGACGTTACTGTCATTTGCACGAAAGCCGCGCCTGTGGGCGCCGGCCCAGGCGGAAACCAGTCGGCAATCACGTCACGGGTAATCTTCTTTCCTGCGGTAGCTCCGGCAGGCATTCCGGCAAGGATGAAAGAGTTTGTCGCCGCTGGCGTCAGCGACGCCTTGCTGGCGTTGAGCAGTTCAATCTTTATGCTGGCGCTGGTGGCCGCCGTATTCTGCAAAGACATTCCAGTAAACGTGGTGGCTCCGGTCACCAGGGGAATGGTGGCCGTGAGGTAGGTCGTCTTGGACGCGTACATGGGATGCACCTGCGCCACCAGCGTGTTGGAACTGACGCCAACGTCGTCTCCGCGGAGATAGCTGTAGTAATCAATCTGGGTGGTGGGATTGTTGGTGGTGTCGCGTACGCGGATGCGTTCGCCATCCAGTTGGAAAACCGGGCCGCCACCCGGACAGGTTGCCGGCGCTGGTGTAGGCAACACACCGTTGCATATCTTCACGTCAACTTCCGTGGCGCTGATCAGAGTGATGTCCACCGGCAGAATATTGGTGTCTTCAATCGCCACGCGCGTGTTGGTCGTGAATCCGCTACCGAAAATCTTAATAAGCGTACGGTCCGGCAAAGAACCACCAGCCGGAAGCACGTCACTTACGTAAGGCGCACCGGCGGGACCGATGACCAGATTTCCCGGAGCAGTCGGCGGAACCAGCGTATATGGCGTTTGGGTTGAATCAAAGAAAGACGAATTGGCTACGTCAAAATTCGCGGTGAAAGTTGTACCCGGCGTGGCCGTGTTATTTACCGGCATGGAAATCGTCAATAAAGGATATGCAATTGTGGTTCCCAACGTAGATCCAAGGTTCGGGCCCACCAGTTGGACCGAGATATTAGAACCGTTCACGACCACCACGCCGGCAGCTAGTCCGGTAGGATCGTTGAGCGCGGTTCCGCGTACCGGGCCTACCGGTCCGGTGGGAACCTGGGGACGCGTGCTGCCGTGGCCAATTGGTTTGGGCTCCGTAGTTGAAAACTGGTACTGATAAATGCCGCCCGGAGGCACGGTGCTATCAAGGACTTTGAATTCGATTGCGCCAGAAGGCAACGGTGTTGGAGTCGGCGTGGGCGTTGGAACAGGTGTAGGCGTGGGAGTTGGCGTTGGCGTGGAACCGACGGCTCCACCTGATCCGCCGCAACCGGCAAGCGCCAGCACAGCGGATAGCACCACTACAGAAAGACACGTACTCCAGGCAAGCTGGGGTTGGCCTGCGCGACTAGCCATGGGGAAAACTCCTTGTCACCCGGTACTATCTAATGTGTTGGGGTTGCAGTCCAGGCGGAACTCTAAACAAAAACCTCGAGAGTCCTCATCACTATAAGTGGCTTCCTAGCCTCCGAAAAATATAAGACACATGCCCAGGGCTACCGGGTTTCCCTGAGGATGAGCGTTTCTCGATCACCAACTTAAAAGCATATTTATCAATGGGTTAGATGCTTCTCCACCGTCTCGCGATTCGTCTTTTTCGCGGCAATTTCATAATTTCTTCACTGCAACGTTCTGTTAACCTGTAAAGCGATGGGCGAACCCACCAACCTTCTTTCCGTGCCTGGTTACCAGCCCGGCAAAAAAGCCTTGCTGGTATTTTTTGAGACCGACTGCCCAACCTGTCAACTGGCGCTGCCTTACCTTAATTCACTGGACTCGACCGCCGTGCAGGTGCTTGGCCTCTCTCAAGATGATGAGACACACACCCGGGCCTTTGTGGAACAACTAAATCTCAAATACCCGGTCAACGTGGACCGCGGCCTGAAGCTGACGCGAGAATTCGACCCGCAATCCGTACCCACCATGTACCTGCTGGATGAAAGCGGTCACGTGCAAAGTAGTCTGATCGGGCTGGACAAAGCGGCCATGAACACAATGGCTGCGGCCCTGGGACAGAAGACCATTGCTCCTCTCGACGACGGGACGCCGGCCTGGAAACCAGGATGCGGTTCGCGGCATTTGGAACCTGCAACTCAGGATGGACACGGCGGCGCCGGAGATGTAAGCGAGGAATCCGCGAACGGTCCGCTGCTGCGGCGCATCGCCGAACCCGCCAGCCGGATCACGCGGCGTGACGACGAAGATCCGTTCGAATACTGCATACAGAAATTTGGTGACGCGCTACCAGTCATCCCACCGACGGAAGCAAAAGTCTCTGCGATGGTGACGGCATCCGGACTCGCGGCGGAAAACGTAATCGCCCGCGTGCCTCCCGTATACGGCGAAGCTACGGTAGAAAAGATTGCCGCCAACGCGGTGATGGCCGGATGCACTCCGGACATGATGCGCGTCCTGCTGCCGCTGGTCCGCGCCGTATGCGACGAAAGATTCAACGCCCACGGCGTGCAGGCCACCACGCATTTCGCCGCGCCCATCATCATCGTGAACGGTCCCGTCCGGCAGGAATTGGGATTCTGGTGCAAGCAAAACGTCTTCAGCAACGTGGCCCGCGCTAACAGCACAGTCGGCCGCGCCCTGCAATTGATCCTCCTGAACCTGGGCGGGGGGCGTCCAGATGGCATTGATATGTCGGCGCTGGGCAACTCCGCGAAATTTTCCTGCTGCATTGCGGAAAACGAAGAAGAAAACCCCTGGGAACCGTTCCACGTGGACCGCGGATTGCAACGCGACCAAAGCGCGCTCAGCCTGTTTGCCGCGGAGCCTCCGCGCGGCGTGAGTGAACATACCGCCCAAAAAGGCGCTGTGGTGCTCAAAGCAGTTTGCCAGGCGCTGGCCACGGTATGGAGCTACCGCATCTGCATGAACCACGAAGCGATTGTTGTGTTGTGTCCGGAACACGCCAAGACGCTGGCGCGCGACGGCTTCACCAAGCAGCAAGTCCGGCAATTTCTTTTTGAAAATACCGGCGTGCCCAAGCGGCTCTACGCGGAAAAAGATACCGGCGAAGGCACGCAACTCGTCCCCTACTATCGCGAGATCATGATTCAGGGCGAGCCTTGTTACCAGAAATTCCGCTCGGCTGAATCGATTCACATCGTGGTCACCGGCGGGACGGCAGGAAAGTTTTCCGCTGTGCTGGGCAGCTGGGCTGTTGGACCAACAGGCAGTCAACTCGTCACATATCCGATTCCATCGAAGTAATGCCGTAGCGAAGTAAAGAAACAGAAAAGAAGAGGTTGAGTTTATGCCTATCACTCTTGTTCATCCGGGTAACGAAAAAGTGGCCACTGCGGCCACGCCGCCACCGCGACTTAGCACGCTGAGCGGAAAGAAAATCGGTCTGCTGGACATCAGCAAGCCGGGTGGCAGCCACTTTCTTGATCGCATGGAACAACTGTTGCGCCAGAGCTACGGCGCTGCCGACGTCGTCCGCGTAAAAAAGCCCACGTATACCAAGAATGCTCCGCAAGCGATCATCGATCAACTGCGTGGCATGGACGCAGTCATCGAAGGCCTGGCGGATTGAGGATCGTGCACAACGTGCAGTTTGCACGATACGGTCCGCTTAGAGAATCTGGGAATCCCTGCCGTGGCGGTAGCCACCACGGAATTTATGGCACCCGCACGCATACAGGCCGGAGCGCTGGGACGTCCGGGCTTCGATGCTATTTACGTTCAACATCCGATACAGGACCAGACGCCCGAACAGATTGCCGCGCGTGCGGATGCCGTGGCTGCGGAGATCGTGAAGCGACTTACCTCTGCCGGGAAGTGACAAAAGTTTCAGCCCAGTTGCTGACAACCGTGTTTTTGCCGCCAGGTTCTGGGTAGAATTGAGCCATCAGGAAAGCCCGCTGCACGCAAGCAGCGGGTCTTCTGTTTAATGAGAACCAGTCTTTTGTAAGCGCCGCAGTCTTTTGTAAAAGCCGAAAGGACCAACCAACGCGATGACTTCCACTTCTGCCTCCTCCGGCACCAAGACCCAAACCCAGACCGCGGCAACATCCGCGAAAAAGAAAATCGCGGTGCTGGGCTGCGGCAAGATGGGCACCATTTTGCTCCAGGGATTTTTGCAACATGGGCTGATCGCCAAAGGCGAAGCCGTGGCCACCGTGCAGCATGACGAACATCGCCGCGAGCTTTCGCGCGAACTAGGCGGCGTGACCGTAACGACCGATAACCGCGCCGCCGTACACGGAGCGCCAACGGTTCTGCTGGGCGTGAAGCCGCAAGCGCTACCCGCATTGCTGGAAGAAATAACACCGGAACTGGCGCCAGACACACTCATCATTTCGATTGCCGCGTCCACCACAACTGGATTCATTCAAGAAAAAATCGGCAAGGATGCGCACGTGGTCCGCGCCATGCCCAACACTCCGGCCATGGTCGGCGCCGCGATGACCGCGTTGTGCGCGGGAAGGTCCGTCCGCAAGGAACATCTTGAGACCGCCAAGAAGCTGTTTGAAAGCGTAGGCCGCGCGGTGATCGTGGACGAAAAACACATGGACGCCATTACGGCGCTTTCCGGCAGCGGCCCGGCATTCGCGTTTGTGATTCTTGAGTCGCTCGCCGAAGCCGGTGTAAGCGTGGGACTGCCGCGCGAACTGGCGACAACTCTTGCCGCGCAGACTTTGTTTGGCGCGTCCAAGCTGGCGCTGGAAACCGGACACCATCCGGCGCTGCTCAAAGACGCTGTAACCACGCCCGCCGGATGCACTATTGAAGGCCTGATCGAGCTGGAAAAAGGCGGCCTGCGCGTGACGCTGATGAACGCCATCATCAAGACGACGATCAGGGCCAGGGAGTTGATGAACAGCTAGGGAAAATCGGGTGATCCGGTGATCGCGCGCGATCGGGTGATCGGGAACCAAATCCCACCACGGAGACGCTGAGCCCCGGAGAAAAACCTGGGCAGCAACATACCGTTTCCTCAATTTTCAATTTTGGCAATTCCGGCGATTTTGGCAATTATGCAGGAGTTGGCTACCCTGCATATCTCTCACCCTTCCCCCTTGCCCAACCGTCCATCCTTATATATAGTAATGACCTGATGTTTACTCCTGTCGCCAACATGGCCATGTGCTGTCACACCATGGCTATGCGTGTGTTCACACAAAGGCAGACAGGTTCATAAGCAAAGATTCATTCAGCAATTTTTGAACCCGCTGCCTCAGGGCAAGCGGGTTTTGTGCTTTTGGGCCCAGAAGAATCGGCCTAAAGCAAGCAGACAGCGCATCCGACGAGACATACCTGAGAGCAGCAGAAAACCGAGAGAAGACAAAAGATCATGAGCACACAAGCCGATACCAAGCCGAAACCGACGCAATTCTACGAACTGCGATGTCGCGAATGCCATACGCCGTGGGGCAACCAGCCGATTTCCTTCTGCCAGAAATGTTTTGCTCCGCTGGAAGTGGTGTACGACTGGGCGAGCATCAAGCCGCAAATCAGTCGCGACGAAATTGCCCGCCGCGGCACCACGCTGTGGCGCTACAAGGAACTGCTTCCGCTTCCCGATGAATACGACGCTTCGCTTCCAGTGGGCTTCACGCCCCTGGTAAAAGCCACGAACCTGGGTGACGCTCTTCCCGGCGGCAGCGCGCGCAACAAATCGTTGTACCTAAAAAATGACGCTTCCTGTTTCCCCACGTTGAGCTTCAAGGACCGCGTGGTGGCCGTGGCTCTGGCGCAGGCGCGCAACTTCGGGTTTGAAGTCGTCAGTTGCTCTTCCACCGGCAACCTGGCGAACGCCGTTGCGGCGCAAGCCGCGCGCGGCGGATTCAAAGCCTGCGTGTTCATCCCGTCTGATCTGGAGTCCGCCAAAGTCTTGGGCACGGAGGTCTACGGCGCGCAGATTGTGCGCATTGCCGGTAACTACGATCACGTGAATCGCCTGTGCTCGCAGATCGCGGACAAACACCGCTGGGGATTTGTGAACGTAAACCTGCGGCCATACTATGCCGAAGGCTCGAAGACCGTAGGTTATGAAATTGCCGAACAACTCGGCTGGCGCCTGCCGGACAACGTTGTCGTCCCCATGGCCGGCGGGTCTTTGATTACGAAAATCTACAAGGCGTTCAAAGAACTGGTAGAACTGGGCCTGGTGGAAACCAAGAACGTGAAGTTCTTTGGCGCGCAAGCCACCGGCTGCAGCCCAATCAGTACTGCCGTTAAAGCCGGACGCAACGAGATCCAGCCGCAGAAGCCGGCAACAATTGCGCGCTCGCTGGCCATCGGCAACCCGGCGGACGGATTCTACGCGGCCCGCACCATTGCCAGCACCGGCGGCTGGGCGGAAGATGCCAGCGATCCGGAAATTGTGGACGGCATCGCCCTGCTGGCCGAAACCGAAGGCATCTTCACGGAAACCGCAGGCGGCGTCACCGTGGCTTCCGCGCGCAAACTCTACGCGCAAGGCCGCATCAAGCCGGAAGAAACTACCGTGCTCTGCATCACCGGCAACGGACTCAAGACCACGGACGTACTGGTCGGGCGCTATGAAGCTTCCGAGCCCATCGCGCCAAAACTTGCGGCGTTTGAAGAATACCTGGAACAAAAGCTGACCGGCGTTTATGAAGCGTTTGGCGAAGCACGCGCCGGAGCGCGTGGAGGTGTGCTGTGAGCGTTACCGTTTCAATTCCGTCGGCTTTCCGGCGGCACACAGAAGGCCTGGATCACTTTGATGCATCCGCGGCGAACATCAACGAACTCCTGGATGTTTTGGGCAATCGCTTCCCGGAACTCAAGCCGCACCTGCGTGACGAGCAAGGCAACGTGCGCCGTTTCCTGAATATTTACGTCAACGACGAAGACATCCGTTTTCTGGACAAGGACTACAAGTTCGCCGAAGGCGATGACGTAACGCTAGTGCCATCAATTGCAGGGGGGTAGGGCGAGTATCGCGTACTGATTCGGCGGATTTACGGGTCGGATTGGAGCCACTTCGCTTCTAGCCTCTGTCATACTGAGCGCCGCTCGAGCGCGCCATGCAATGCGAGAGCAAGTCGAAGTATCCCGAGAATGTTTGATCGACGATGAAGATTCAGGGAGTTTCACCGAATCTTCCTGACGAAACAAGCCTTGGGCGCGACTGGATGGTGAGAACTCCCCGCTGCAGTATCGTCGAGGAAACATCCTCGGGATCTTTCGACTTCGCTCCGCCTGCTAACGCAGCGTCGCTACGCTCAAGATGACAGGGGGCAACGATTGGCATTGGTGTTCATAGGCCCGAATGCCTTCTGCAAAACGCTGCGCGGATGCGGAGCGTAAGAATCTACGCCAGCAACTCCAGGCGCTTCACGTCGCTTCGGTTTTCGTCTGATTCCGCCAGTACTGGCGGAAGAAATTCACGCGCATCAATTCCTTGCTCGCCCGGCACGCGTCGCGCGACTTCGCCCACAATCAAAATGGCCGGCGCGGCCACGCCACCGGCAAACGGCAAATCCAGTAAAGACATGAAACATGTTTTCTGGTTGGCGCGCCCTGCGCTGGAGATCATGACCACGGGCGCGTTGCAATCCACGCCGGCTTCCATCAATTCGCGCGCTGTCCTGTTGTAGTCCGGTCCCGGCATGTAGACGGCAAAGGTTGTGCGCTGGGGATCAAGCCCCAAGGTTCGCAGCTTTTCGCCACGGATGTTGTGTCCGGTAACGATCGCCAGCGCTGACGCCGAGTTGCGATCGGTGAGCGTGATGCCCGCCGTGGAAGCCGCCGCCGATGCCGCCGTAACGCCCGGCACGATTTCATAGGCTACGCAGGCCTTGCGCAGCGCGTCGAGTTCTTCACCCAGTCGTCCGAAAACCGCAGGATCACCGGACTTGAGACGCACCACGGCCTTGCCCCGGCGCGCGTGCCAGATCATGAGAGCGTTAATCTGGGCTTGGTTGATTTGACCCTGACTGTTCGTCCGGTTGCCGCAACGTTTGCCAACGTTCACAATTCTGGCATCAGGCGCGGCTAGGGCGAGAATCTCCGGGGTCACCAGATCGTCATGCAAAACGACCTGGGCCGCGCGTAACACTGCTGCGGCCCGCACGGTGAGCAAATCAGCCGAGCCTGGCCCGGCGCCTACGAGATGGACTTTCCCCGGCACTTAGTCGTGCTTCTCTCCAGCGCTTTCGCGCTTGTTTTCTTCGAGCATCCACGCACTTTTTCTTCTAACGAGAACTTAGGCGCTCTTCATTTTTCGGCGAACGCTCACGCGGCCACCTTCATATGAAACGCTACGCGCTTTTGCGAGAAGTGCGCTCTTCGTCCAGCCACTGTTCCACGGCTGAAAGAATGCGGCCCACCAACTGGTCCACGCCGCCGATCATGTGTAGCCCTTCGTGCTGGTGCTCTTTCAATGCTTCGCGAATCTTGGTTTCCAATGGGGTTGCTTTCAGACTCATGTTCACCTCTCGTTTTGATTCACGTACTTTAGTTTGGTTCACTCACTAACAAAAGATTTCGGCCTGCATAGTGCAATCAGATGCAACAACTGCTTGCGGCGTTCGCCAGCCGGGAGTACATGGCGGAGGGTTGTCCGCATGCGCCCCAGCCACTCGGCGAATGGGCCAAATTCCGGCCCGTACTGCCGTTCCAGATTTTTTCGCACTTGCTGGGCCAGCGCCGGACTTTGTCCGCCGGTGGAAATGGCGATCTGAAACTCTCCCCGGCTAACCACAGATGGCGTGTAGTAATCGCAATAAGCGGGATCATCCACGGCATTGCCCAAAGCGCCGGCTTGCTGCGCGTCTTGATAGACTGCCCGATTTACGGCTTCCGATTCTGTGGCGCCGATCACCAGGAAAAAGTGACGCGCCATGCCAGCCTGGTACTCGGTTTCTTCGTGCTTGAGTAGGCCTTGCGCTGCCCACTGGGCGATGCGCGGCGAGATGCGCGGCGAAACAACGGTCACGTCCGTGGCCGAGCGCAACACGCCTTCCAGCTTTTCTTCGGCGATGTTTCCGCCGCCAACGACCAACACCTTGCGGCCTTCGAGTTTGAGGAAAATCGGATAGAGAGCCATGTTTGCTTTTATCCTTCCGCTCCGTGGGGTACGCGACCCGGAGCTACATCGCGCGCCACGGGAGCAACCGTTTCGCCCGCGAGGAACGTCCGAAGCTCCGCGTCCGAATGCCGCAAAAAGAACTTGCGCAGATTTCCGTTGGCTTCGCGACGGACAAGATATTCGCGCAGCAAGCGCTCAATCGCGTCTGGGGCTTCCGTGGCCACGCAGCGGTAACCGACCGGCCTGCCAAACGCCGCGTATTCACCGACGGCGCCGCCCAGGCAGAAGTAGTAGGCGTCCTGCATGCGGCCATCGACTTTTAACTTCTTGCCTTCCAGACCGATGTCCGCGATGCGATGCTGCCCGCAGCTGTTGGGGCAACCAGTCACGTTGATCTTGAGCGGCTGGTCGAACTCCGGGAGACGTTCTTCCAGTTCGTCCACGAGCCAACGTGTGTAGGACTTGGTTTCAGTGATCGCCAGCTTGCAGAATTCCGTTCCGGTGCAGGCCACGGCGCCGCGCCAGAACGGCGAAGCCGTAACATGAAGTCCGGCGTTCTCCAGGCCCTGGACCACCGCTTGCGTTGTTGCCTGCGGCACGTTCACGATGACCAGGTTCTGCGCGATGGTGGCGCGCAGATCGCCGGAACCGTATTGCTCGGCGAGATCGGCGGCGGCACGCAGTTGTTGCGGCGAGATGCGGCCGCGCAGCACAGCGGCGCCAACGTAAAAAAGCCCTGGCTGTTTTTGCGGATGGACACCCGCATGATCGCGAAACACGTCGGCCGGAATTTCTTCCGGCACGCCAGGCACGAGTTTGAAGCCTAGCCGTCGTTCGACTTCGGCGAGAAAGCTTTCCGCCGTCCAGCCATGTTGCAGAAAAAGAAATTTCAGGCGGGCGCGTTCGCGGTTTTCGCGCAATGGCGCTGCGTCACGGAAAATTTCGCTGATGGCTTTGGTGACGGGTAAAACTTGTTCCCAGGTAACAAAAGCATTCAGGCGCAGAGCCAGGTGCGGATCAGTGGACAGGCCTCCGCCCACGCGAACGGAAAATCCTATTTCCTTTTTGCCACCGACTTCGCGGACCGCCGGAGTGAAAGCCAGATCGTTGATCTCCGGATACGAGCACCAGTCGCGGCAACCGCTCACGCTGATTTTGTATTTGCGCGGAAAGTTGTAGTAATCCGCGCTGCCGACCAGCAGCTTTTCCATCTGGGCCACAAGCGGCGACGCGTCACAGATTTCGTGCGCGTCCAAACCGGCCAGCGGACAGCCTGTGATGTTGCGAGTAACGTCACCGCAGGTGGAAAGCGAAGTGAGACCCACGGCGTCGAGACGCTCCAGAACATCGGGCAAATCTTGCACGGTGACCCAGTGCAGCTGAATGTTCTGGCGGACTGTGATGTCCGCGGAACCGCGCGCATATTTCTCTGACAATTCAGCGATCGTCCGCAACTGGCGGGCGCTGACGATCCCGTTGCCTAAGCGTATGCGCAGCATTAGATACGGCAGGGCTTTGCCTTCACCGTTCGCGCCGCCGAGAACACCGGCGCCATCGCCCTGCGTGTACACGCCCCACCAGCGGAAGTAGGTCTTGATCCAGGCTTCAGGAACTTCCGTAAAGCCTCCGCGCGCGAAGCTGCGGATTTCTTCCAGACACTGCCAGGGATTTTTTTCGCGCTTGAGCCGCTCGGCCTTCTGCGCCTTGCTTTCCTTCACTACAGTACCGGGTGTGCCGATGGCCTGTGTGCCCGTTGCTTGTGATCCGTTTATTTCCAAACCCATGGTTCCCACTTTCTCGAACGCTTGCCGGTTTCTCCCCAAAAAGCAAAAGGCCCATCACCTTGTCTGGCGATGGGCCCTTCCTAAAGTTGAATAATGGCTTTTTAGGTAGCGGCTTCATTGGCCAGAGACACGGGTGTCGCCTTACAGCAACACATACACATGTCCTGGCAAAGAATCCGCATGAATCCAAGCTAACCGCGAACGAAAAAAGTGTCAAGGCGGAACTTGCCCGGCAACACTTACATTCACTTGCTTTGGCGAATATTCATTAATGAGTTTTTGCGACTCCCACGCCACTTGTTGCATCGCCAGATCGGGTTGTTTGCGGCGATGCGCTGTTCCTGGTTTTGATTACCGCTTGTATCGGCTCAAGGAACCGGCTGTATTTGGCCAAGGTAGCTTGATCGTTAGAAGCCAGTGCGGCTTGCACGGCTTTTTGCGTTGCCGGACTGACAATTTCAAGCCTTCCAACAAAAACGCGAACCGTCTGCGCCGGAGATGGCGTGATCGTAAGAGGCAGAATGTTGTCCACGAAGCAAGGCGGCACAATGTAGAACAAGCGGGAGCCTTCTTCAAACCAGGTGCTGCGCCAAGTCTCAAGCATGGCATGAGCTTCATCCGGATAAAGGCCGTTTTCAACCAGGATACTCTCCAGGTCGGCATACAGAGATTCGACGGAGGAAGTCAGTTCTGGAAAATCCAGCAGGGTGATCTCCTGAAGCGGGCGTGACAGGCGATAGCCAACTTTATCTCCACGGCGCTCGAACAGAATGGCTGCCGGAATCTGAGCCTTGATCAATGGCCTGACTAACAGTCTGCCCTGAGGATCGATCTGGGCCGCGATCGGAACCCGCATAGCGGACACTCCACGATAGAAGAGAAATTTCTCATGCTGGTTACCCTTGGGACTGTTCACGCGGAGCGGCGTGGCCGAAGTTTCGCGGGCTGCATAGTAGTGACTATCACTGTTGCTGGTTTCGCGCAGAAAAGTGGCGGCGCCGGGCTCAAGGGAAACACCTTTCCATGTAAGAGTGGCGTCGTCCGTTCCCGAAAGCGTTCCGCCAGTCCATGCGGTTTCCGGAGTAACGCGGGCGTGCGGGTACCATTCCGTGAAGAGTCCGTTGGCAAACGCCACTTGCACGGAGACCGTCATGCTTCGCGGCGAGTAGAAATAAAGTACCGGCGTTTCCATCCGTACCGTGCCCCGCAAACTTACCTTGAACCCCTCAGTCCGAAAATGTTCAACGAACCCAGGCAGATTCGGTCCGCTGAGCGGCGACCACTCAACGGCCAACCCGTCAACGCCGGCGACGGAAGTGAACGTACCCCATTCGTGGACCGTGAGTGCGGGATCAACTATCCGCGATTGGGCGTTCCCACACTGTGCCAGCAGCCCCGAGAGGATGATCACCAGCGTCACGAAACGTAATACGAAACGAAATGAAAAATGAAGAAGGTGATTGTGCTGGGAGATTTTCAAGTTCGCTACCGCCTTTCAAAAAGCCTTTCGCGTTTCGAACAAGGACGCGCCATCTGCGCAAACTGTTATCGAGTGAGAATCGTCGATTTGGTTTGGATGAAGCGGCAAGTTATTAGGACGGCTTAATCTCCAGCGAGAAATGGCGTCCTGGGCGAAGCCCTGTGGGCGAAAAAAACGCGGCTATTACGCTGGCAACAAATCCATCTAACGGCATGAAAACTCAAGGAAATCGCGCATGCACGAAGGAGTTACCTCGGTTCGCGTCGTCCACGCTTTTCCTTGACTCCATGGCACAGCAAAGCTATAGTTCAGGCTTGATGCACCGGAATCAGAACATCGCGATGGCCAAGACATGCATGTGCACAACAGGCACAACTACATCCATGCGATTTTCTGGCGAGCCGGTGAGATAAGAACTAAGCAGCAATCATAAAGTTCCTTAACCCACTCGCCCAATCAAGCGAGTGGGTTTTTCGCTTTTATGCGGTGGGGATTTGGAGACATCCCCGGGGATGAATGGCGTAAGTCCTTATTTTTCGGGGATGACCGGGGTAGGGGTACAAATAGGCATGAGCAAAATTGATCACAGCTTTGACAGCAGCGCCGTTCGCGACACTGGTTACGGATGGCGCGCAGTAGTCCCGGCGACTTCAGCTAATCTGGGCTGCGCGTTTGACTGCGGAGGACTCGCGCTCAAGCTGTACCTGAAAGCCCTGTTCGTCCCCGGTGAAGGCGAGCAGCTGGCGCTGGAATACAAAGGCGTGACCGCGGATCGTTTCCCCACGGACGACTCCAACCTCATCCTGCATGCTTTGCGATTTGCGGCCGCCGAACTTGACGCACCGCCTCCCGCCGGAAAAGTCTTTGTCGAAAGTGAAATCCCCATCAGCGTTGGGCTGGGTAGCAGCGCGGCGGCCGTGATCGCCGGCCTGCTTCTGGGTGCGCGCTACTCCGGCAAAGATGCCGTGGCGGAAGACATTCTGCGCTGGGCGGAAAAGATTGAAGGCCATATCGACAACGCCGCAGCCGCTTATCACGGTGGACTGGTGCTGGCCCTGTGCAACAACGTGGAAAAGGTCCACTCGCTTAAAACGGATTTCCCGGAAAGCATCCGCCTCGTGGTGGTAAGTCCGTCGGTAACCGTGCCGACGCATGAAGCGCGACAGGTGCTGCCCAAAGCCTATGAACGAGCGGACGTCCTGCACACGTTGCAACGCACCGCGCTGTTGGCCGCAACTTGCTTCTCCGGATATTTCGATCTCTTCCCTGAACTCTTCCATGACAAATTGCACCAGCCGTACCGGCAAAAACTGGTTCCCGGTATTGAGCGCTGCCTGAAATACCGGCGTGAAGGCTTGTTGGGAGTGGCCATCAGCGGATCAGGCTCGTCAGTAATTGCGTTCGTGACCAAGCACGACGAGCAGATCGCGGAAGATTTGCAGGAAATTTTCAACCAGGAAGGCGTGCAGACGGAAGCACGATCTACTTCGGCCGACAATCAAGGCGCGTGGGTAACACGCGAACCGGTGGAAGTGAACAGAACGTAACGATTCGGCAGGTAGAAATTTAAGACAAGAAAGCTGAGAGTTTCTTGAAGTCAGGGAGCATGGCATGAGCAGCAAACGTTTGATCGTGATGAAATTTGGCGGCACGTCCGTGGGAAACGCGGAACGCATTCGCCAATGTGCCCAAATTGTGAGCCGGGCGGCGCAGCAAGACCGCATTGTAGTGGTGGTTTCCGCCATGGCCGGCATCACGGATCTGATCTTCAAGACTATTGATGCCGCGCGGCAGGGCGACGCCGCTTCTACCGAGACGAACCTGAAAAAGTTTGAAGCGCAGCACCGCGAGTTGATGGCCGATTTGTTTGGCGCTTCAGCGCCCGCCGCTGCTGAGTTTCTGGCCCAGGTAGTTGCCCAGTTACAGAAATCAAGCAGCGCGCTGCTGGCGTTGCGTACGGATATCTCTGCACAGACCGCCGACTCGCTGGTCGCACTGGGGGAACGCATCACAGCTTGGGCGCTGGCGAATTACCTTCAACAATCTGGCAGTCCGGCCGAATTTGTGGCCGCGGAAAAAGTAATCGCCACGGACGGCAACTTTGGCAACGCTGCTCCGGACATGGAAGGCACGCGAGCCAACTGCCAGTCCGCATTACTACCGATCCTGGATCGCGGCGCTTCGCCGATCGTGGCAGGTTACAGCGGCGCTGCTCCTGGCGGCCAAACCACCACGCTGGGACGCGGCGGTTCAGATTATTCGGCTACGATCATCGGCGCGGCGGCCGGAGCCGACGAAGTCTGGATATGGACTGACGTAGACGGCGTCCTAACTGCCGACCCGCGGATTTGTCCGGACGCCACTACGCTTCCAGAAATCACTTTTCCTGAAGCTATCGAGCTCGCGTATTACGGCGCCAAAGTTATCCATCCCAAAGCGTCTTACCCCGCGGCGGACGCCGGCTTCCCGGTATGGATCAAGAATTCGTTTCGCCCGGAAGTCCAAGGCACCAAAATCACCAACGATGCCACACCCTGGGATTCTCCGGTCAAGTCTGTGACGTGCGTGAAGAACGCAACGCTCATCACCATGGTCACGCGGCGTGACGTGCATCCGGTAGATCTTTGGGGACGGCTGTTCCTGCGGCTTGGGCAGGAACAGGTTGAAGTACTGTTTGCCACGCAGTCTTCTCCGGAACATGCGCTTGGTCTAGTGTTGCGCAAAGAAGACAGCGCGCGAGTGCTCAAACTGATCACCACCACGTTCCGCATCGAACTGGCGCAAGGCGTGTTGTTGCCGGTGGAGGTGAACAACGAAATTGCCGTGGTGGCCGTGCTGGGCGAATCCATGAAAGGCACCTGCGGCATTCTGGGACGCGTGTTTTCTGCCGTGGCCCGCGAAGAAGTAAGCGTGATTGCCGTGGCCCAGGGCGCCAGCGAGTTGAGCATATGCTTTGCCGTACCTGCTCCGGCAGCATCGCAGGTGGTGCGCGCGGTGCATAATGAGTTTTGCGGCAAGGCGGATTTCTCAGTGCCGGTATGCCTGCGTCCCACGGCAGCGGCCGCTTCAGGAGCGCGATGAAAACTACGTTACCGAATCCGGCTAGGATTATTTCGTCCGCAGGAGCGCATGCACTGCGTTGCGTTCATTGCGGCGTGGTGCAGGCCACCGCGGACCGAATGTTCCGCTGCCACGAATGTTCCGAACTTGTGGAAGTGATCTATCCCGAGTGGTCCGGCGCCGGACGCGAATTCGGCCTTCGCTTGAAAAAAATTTGGCGGGAACGCAAAGCTTCCACGCTTCCTGAAGATCAGAGCGGAGTTTGGCGCTTCCGTGAACTTCTTCCGCAGGTGGACGGCAAACACATCGTCACCATGTGCGAAGGCAATACGCCGTTGCTGCGACTCACGGCCGCGGCCCGCGCGCTTGGGCTGCCTAACCTGATGGTCAAGCACCAAGGCATGAATCCAACAGGATCATTTAAAGATACGGGCATCTCCGCGGCCATCAGCGTGGCACGCTCACAAGGTTTTTCGATCGTCTGTTGCGCTTCCACGGGAAACACTTCGGCATCTGTAGCAGCATACGCGGCGCGCGCGGGGATAAAGAGCATCGTCCTGTTGCCCGCCGGACAGGTAACGGCCGGCAAGTTGGCGCAGGCGCTGGAATATGGCGCGTACGTTCTGCAGCTGCACACGGATTTTGATGGCTGCCTTACGGTGCTGCATGAAGTGGTAAATAAGTTTCCGGCTTACCTGCTGAACTCGCTCAACCCTTATCGACTGGAAGGACAAAAGACCGTTGCGTTCGAGATGATGGAGCAACTGGACTGGCAGGCGCCGGATCACGTGATCGTCCCTGGCGGCAACTTGGCCAACAGCTCAGCGCTGGGCAAAGGATTTCTTGAGTTGCAGCAGCTTGGACTCATCCGTTCACTGCCGAAGATTTCCATCATCCAGGCCGCGGGCGCAAATCCTCTTGTCCGCAGCATGCGCGAGAACGGTGGAACGGAACTCATCCGCGTGAACGCAGAGACGCGCGCCACGGCCATCCGCATTGGCAACCCAGCATCGTGGCGCAAAGCGGCGGCGATTCTCAAAACGACCGGCGGCGCGTGCGAAGACGTAACGGAAAAAGAAATTGCGCAAGCTAAAGCTGAGTTGGGCGCGGAAGGCGTGGGATGTGAACCGGCGTCGGCAGCAACATTGGCGGGACTGAAGAAACTCGTCCACGCCGGCTTTGTGAAGGCCGGGGAAAGCGCGGTGCTCGTGCTCACCGGACACATGCTAAAGGACGTGGACTACATGCTGAGCGACCAGGTCAAGCGCGTTTACGGTCCCATGGACGCAGCTCCGGCCACGGTGATCAAGACATTGGAGACCATCTATGCGGGGAACTGAAATCTCAGCCGAGCCCAAAGCGGTGGCGGTCACGCCGGAGAGCGGCAAGCAGGTGCGCGTGGGCATCGTCGGCTACGGAACGGTGGGCCGCGCTACAGCGGAAATTCTTGCGAGCAACGCCGCTGACATTCGCCGCCATATGGACGGAGTCTCTGTGGTCGTCACGCGCATCAGCCGCAAAACGCCGCGCGGATTGGAGACCGGACCGAACGGCGTTGCGATCGTCGCCGACTGGAAGCAAGTCGTCACGGCGGATGACGTGGACATCATCGTCGAAGCAGTCGGCGGGACAACGACTGCCTATGAAGTTTTCCGTGCAGCGCTGGAACACGGCAAGGCCGTGGTCACCGCGAACAAAGCTCTCATCGCTAAACATGGCGAAGAATTGTTTGCGCTGGCCCGCGAACGCAATCTGCCTATCGGCATTGAAGCCAGCGTGGCCGGAGGCGTGCCTGTGATCCGCGCAATTTCTGAAGCACTGGCCGCGGACCGCGTTACCGCGATTTACGGCATCGTGAACGGAACGTGCAATTACATCCTGACGCAGATGGAACTGCGTGGCCTGGATTTTGCCGCGGCGCTGGAACAAGCCCAAGCCGCCGGATTTGCCGAAGCCGAAGCCAGCCTGGATATTGACGGCTGGGACGCACGCGATAAGATCGCGATCCTGGCGCGCATCGCTTTCGGGCTGAGCGTGAATCCGCAGGACATTCCTGTTTCTGGTATCCGGCAGATTTCCGCCACGGACTTGCACTATGCACACCGGATGAATTCAACCATTCGTCTGGTGGCGTCAGCTGAGTTGACGAAAGACGGAGTCCACATAGCCGTGCAGCCGTGGCTGGAGCCGCGCGATTCCATGCTGGCTAAAGTTGACGGCGCCAACAATGCAATCTTCATCGCCGGCGAGCGCGTTGGCACGCAAATGCTTTACGGACGTGGCGCCGGCGGCGACGCCACCGGCACGGCTGTACTCTCAGACGTGTTACAGATCGCGCAACAGATTGCCAAAGGGCAGTCGGCTCCCAGCGCCATCGCCGGGTTTCATAACGCCAAGCCGTTGCGCTTTTCTCCGCGCCAGCAGCCCATGTGCTGGTTCCTGCGGCTCGCCGTGAATGACGCTCCGGGAATTTTGGCGAAAACGGCGCAGGCCATTGCGGATGAGGGCATCAACATTGATTCGGTGATCCAGGAACCCAACATGCGCAAAGACCGCTTGTCGTTCGTGATCACTCTGGAACCAACGGACGAAGCCCGCGTGCTGCGCGCCGTCAAGAATATCGATGGCTTTGAATTTATGCGCGAACCTGTGCTGCTGCTGCCGATGATTTCATCGGTGGAAGAGCACGTTTAGTGATTGCGCCAGAAGTAAGATTTGGTTAGGGCAGCGGTTCAACTTCCGCTACGCCGTCGGCTCGCGGGTCTGATCCGGCAGAGTTCATTCCGGTTTTGGCGTTATGCATCACAGCCTGTCCGCGTCCCATCAGCGATGTGTATTCCTTGCGGACAATCAGGTTGTGCCCCTTGGCGCGCAGAGCATCGAGCACATCCGGCTTTACGCGGGACTCAATCACAATGTCACAGGTCACGGTGTTTCCGGCAACGGTGAACCGCGGCGCTTCCAAAGCTCCTTGCACGTTCATGTTGTAGTCCACGAAGTTGGAAACAAATTGCGCATGCGCCAGTGGCTGATTGGCTCCACCCATGATGCCAAAACCAATGCGGACGTCGCCGCGCGCCATGAACGCCGGAATAATCGTATGGAAAGGACGCTTGCGTGGTTCCAGGACATTAGGATGGTTCGCTTCCAGAGTAAAAAGAGCACCGCGGTTTTGCAGAACAAAGCCCATGCCTTTTACCACGACTCCCGAACCGAACGCCGAATAGTTACTCTGGATCAAAGACGCGATATTGCCTTCCTTGTCGACGACCGCAAGATACGTGGTATCACTCGTCGCAGGACTTCCCGTCCCCGGATTGCAGTTCGCGACGTCGGGATTGATCTGTGCAGCGCGTTGTGCGGCAAACTCTTTGTTCAGCAGGCCGTGCACTGGAACTTTCGCGAATCGCGGATCGGCATTGAAGCGATACAGATCGGCGTAGGCCAGTTTCATGGCTTCAATTTTCTTGTGCAGTTCAACTGTCCCCTGTGGGCCGGCGTTGTCTGGCGAAAATGTTTCCATGATGTTGAGCATCTCCAGCGCGGCCATGCCCTGGCCGTTGGGAGGAAGTTCGTAAACTGTCCAGCCACGATAGTCGGTGGAAATGGGCTCAACCCATTCGGACGAGAATTCGGCGAGGTCATCCAGCCGCATTGTTCCACCCAAGGCGGACGAAGTATTCACGATGGCCTGGGCGATCTCGCCTTTGTAAAACACATCGCGGCCTTGCTGGGCGATTAGACGAAGCGCCTTGCCAACGTCCGGGTTCGCAAACTTTGCGCCAATCTCGGGAGATTTGCCGCCGGGCAGAAACACGCGTCGGGCTTCGTCCGTCTTCAGCATCTTGGCTTCGCCATCCACCCAATAGTCATGGATGATTTCCGGCACCGCATAGCCATGGTCGGCGTAATGGATCGCCGCGCTGAAAAGATCTTTCCATGCCAGGCGGCCAAACTTTTTGTGGGCCTGGCTCCATCCATCCACCGTTCCGGGAACGGTCACGCTATGGATGCCTTCACGCGGCATGATCTTAAAACCTTCCCGCGCGGCGTAAGCAACGGTGAGTTTCTTCGGCGCCCATCCGCTGGCGTTCAGGCCGTAGAGCTTTCCGGCTTTGGCGTCCCAGTAAATAAGGAACAGATCGCCGCCGATGCCGTTCATCATCGGCTCGGTCACGCCCAGCGTGGCGTTCGCGGCGATGGCCGCGTCCATGGCCGATCCGCCTTTGGCCAGCACCTGCGCGCCGGCTTGCGACGCCAGATAGTGACTCGTCGCCACAATGCCGCGGTCCGTCATCACGACGGAGCGTCCGTAAGCGCGGTCCTGGCAGTAGATGTTCACAGTAGTTCCCAGAAAACAGGCAAGCAGAAGAAGAGAGCGCAGCATCCGCACCTCAGTTCACAACCAGACTCAGTTCAAAACCAGATTCAGTTCACACCAGCAGCGCAGATTATAGTTCGCCGGACCATTGCTACGGATGAGATTCTTGTTTCTTCCAGTTGAACCGCCGGCCGATGATAGCTTTCACGATCAAGTGGTCGGTGGATCGCGTCACGCCCCAGCCAACGCCGAAATTGACTTCCCATTCGGGTGAAAGGTTGAGATCAATAGACGGGAAAAACTGTTGTTGCTGGTCCGCCAGCGGATCAAAAGTGGTGGCCGGACCAACCGCTCCGTAATATTCCAGGCCGCCAGTTATTTTTTTGGAAAAATCGTAAGACACCTTGGCGTTCGGCGAAAACTCAAAGCCCTTGCTCACGTTGCCGCCATGCAGCGACTTGTCGAATACCGGATTGAAGGCCAAGTACCAACGCCCGGCTTTCTTATCGATGATCGGACGCATCTCCCACGTCCATGTGTCTTCAGAAAACTTGCGCCGCTGATAGCCAACTTCGTTGGAGATACTCAAGCCCACCGGCCAGTGCCATTTTTCCGGTATACGAAACCGCGGCCGGATATGGTCGCCTACCCAATCCCATCCATCACCGGAACGGGCGCTGGTAAAAATGTAAAAGCCAGTTTCAAACCAGTCGTTGAAGCCCTGAGTGATCTCGATGGTTTCATGGATCGCATGGTTGGTGGGCGCCACACCGTTGACGGTCGTTTTGCTGCCCTGGATGGTGAAGTTGGTATGGAATTCAACCATGGTGGAGTGGGGCTCCACCGTGTCCGCGCCGTATACCTGTATTTCGTAGTTGTCCTGAGCCTGGGATGAAACGCCTGCCGCCAGCACCGCGCACACCAGCAGAGATGAACGAAACATACTGCTATTCAATCACACCGCGGGCGATTCCCAAACTTCCGGCGAAAATGAGTCAATTGGCATCCGGCGCCTGCGGCCACCAATAAAGAAGGTCGCTGTTTTCAGCGACCTTCTTTATACCTTTATTTTTGCCTTGCTTCAGCTTACGCTGCTTTCATGGCTCTTTTGCGTTCGGCCCAGCGCTTTTTCATCATTTCAGAAATGCGCCTTTTTGCAGCAGCACTCAACCGGCGGCGGCCACGGCGTCCTTTTACTACAGGCCCGGCCCCGCGGCGACCACTCATGGATCCCTTCAGAGCAGAGATCGCCTGCTCCAAACGGTCCCGTTCTGCTTCCAACTCCGAAAGAATCTGTTGCGTATCCATATAGCTCCTTCCGGGTGCAATGCTAACAGTGAAAAGTGCGCTGTGGCAAGATGAATCCAACCTCTGCGCGGATTTTTCCCTATCCAAGTCTCTTTCCGCGTTCCTGCCCATGCACGCTAGCCCAACCTACCATCTACCTCAATGTATAGACTTGGATAGATAGTATTAAGCTGAAAGTATCGCCAGTTTATTCTGTTAACTCTAAAGGTTGTTTGAACTAAGGATGTTATCTACAAATCAGCTTCACCTATGTTTGCGCCAGCGCGCTTACGCTCTGCAACCGCTGACAACCGCATAATCGAACGCTTAAGAAACGCCAAGAAATTAAAAAATTAGAAGCAACTCGCAATCAAGCCAAGCCGGCCCTCTCTGCGAAACCGGCAGGGACCCTTGAACATGGCGCAAACATGAAAGCAGCACCCGCCGCGTTTCTTTGCTTGCAAGGAGTCAGAAAATCACCTAAGGTATCACCCTTTGAGTTGTGAGGAATGTACTCTTAACCTAAGTAAACCTTCTTATAGCTTGTAAAAACTAGCTGCAAAAAAGGACACACAACTATCTCCGGTACGGAGATTGCTTGTTTCAGACTTACAGCCTATAGCAACAATTGGCTATACCTATATGTCCGCCGGCAGTTTTTCCTGGGAAGGAAAAACATCACCGACAATAACTAGGCATGATTAAGAGGCCTGCGGCGGCAGTTACTTTAACTTGGGAAGTGGTAAAGCACATCGTGTTTCGAAGGGATGGGCACGCCATTCCGGGTGGCCGGCCGGAAGTGCCATGCGCGAACCGCGGCAATTACTTTTTCATCAATTCCGTAGCCAATTCCCTTGAGCAGTTTTTCTTCAATCACGTTGCCTTGCACGTCAATGGTGATTTCCACCACCACATCACCCACTACGCCACTGGGGACCTCGCCACGGGGAATCCTAGGATCAGGAAAAGTTTGTACCAGCGCCGGCACCACTTCGTCACCAAAAGCTGGTCCGTCCAGCTCTGAGCCATGCTTTGAACCGGCTTCCGCGGTCTTGGATTTGTCTTCCTTCTCCAGAAGGTTGGTGCGTTTCTGCGGAATCGATTTGATTTTCTTCTGCGTGCGCGCCGCCACCGGCAACGTAAGCTGGGGCCGTTGCGTCTGGGAAACTACCGGAGTATCCGCTGGAAGGTAGAGCGCCACCGCAACCGGCGTGGCCGAACCGCCTTCTCCGTGGACCACGAACCGCGGCTGAATAAAGATAGGCAAAGTCGGCCAGCACAGGACCAAGAGCACACCAATGTGGCCGACCGTTGACACTACAACCGACAAGCTCCAGCGCTTGCGCCGAGGCTGGTCCTCCGGCGCCACCGGCGTTTGATCGGTCTTCAGTTGAATGAAATTCCACACAGCTTAAGGCCTTATCTGGTTAAGCTTCATTTTTCGGCACGTTCTAGCGACTGCTTTCTGTTAGACGTGCATCCTTATATTATGGTCATCCACGTGGAATTTCAGAAGAAGAAAATGGTTTCTTTGAGTTACCTCAGCTACCAGCCTGTAACCAATAACTTGCGGGCCGCTCCTAAGCTACATTTCTGATACTTGCTGTAAGCACTCGCCGCGCGGCTGCGGACGGCTTCGGCATTTTCGTGCAAAATCCAACCGTCCAGTGCGCTTTTGAGCGTATAGGCTTCTGGCGCCATCAGGCCTGTGGTCCAAACCAGTGGCGTCGCTCCGGCGCTGCGCAACGCGTCACGAAAGTATGTCTTGCTGATGCACGCCAGCACAATGGCGTCGCGATGTCCTTGACCGCTGGCCTGCGGGAGCGCCGGCAGTTGGAAATCCATGAAACCTTCATGCCCGATGTAGGCCACCAGGTTGGCGCCGCCGTGGCCGCTTAAGACAACTTCTCGCGAACCGTCCATCGCCTTGATCTGTGCCGGACCAGCACCAGCCGCGGCGCTCAGAAAATCGATCATGGCCTGCTTGATTTTGTCTCCTTGATACGCGTCGGCGATCATGAAGACGTTGGCGTGGCGGTGCTTGAAGATGCAACGCTCCAGAACTTCGGCTTTCGGCGTCTGCCCTTGGGAAATTAGTTCCCACTCAGCGCTACGGGCAAAATATGTCTTTATGCCATATGCCGATCCCCAATAGAGATTGTTCCTGGGGTCGGTTCCATTACCTAGCTTAGCTGCGACCGGAACGATTCCCTGGTTCTTGTTGTCAGCCAGCGCAACAAAAACATGGACCGTCCGTAGAGGTTCCTGCGCCGCGACTTTTGAACCAGCAACCAACGCCGAACATAGGAGAACCATCAGCCATATACTGCGCGTTGGCATCGCAAAAGTTTTCATACCCAACACCCAAGCCAGGTTCCTTGATCTACTGCAATCGCCCGTTATTGCAAATATTCAATGATGGTTGCATTGGCCATGCCGCCGCCTTCACACATCGTCTGCAGTCCATAGCGGCCGCCGCTGCGCGCCAGTTCGTGGACCAGCGTAGTCATGAGCCTGGCGCCACTTGCACCCAGTGGATGTCCCAAGGCAATCGCGCCACCGTTCACATTCACTCGCGCAACGTCCGCGTGCATTTCTTTTTGCCAAGCCAACACCACGCTGGCAAAGGCTTCATTGATTTCGATCCGGTCCATGTCTTCCAGCTTCATTCCAGATTTTTCCAAAATGCGCCGTGTGGCTGGAATCGGCGCGCCCAGCATCAGCACGGGATCTTCCGCCGCCAGCGCAAATGCCACGAACCGTGCCATGGGCTTGTATCCCATCTTTTCTGCTTTGCCGCGTTCCATGATCAACACCGCGGCAGCGCCGTCAGTAATTTGAGAAGAGTTCCCTGCCGTGACCACGCCATCCGGTTTGAATACCGTCTTTAGGCTGGCCATCTTTTCCGCTGTAGTTTCCGCGCGGATGCCTTCATCCCGGCACATATGCGTCACGCCGGCGTCGGTCTGCACTTGCGTAGGCAGAATTTCGCGAGAGAAATGTCCCTGGTCGCTGGCCCGCGCGGCCCGCTGGTGGCTTTCCAGACTGTAAGCGTCCAGGCTTTCACGGTCCAGCTTCCAGCGTTCGGCCAGCATCTCCGCGCTGATGCCCTGGTTAAACGGAGCGTTGTTGTAGCGCTTGCGCATCGTCTCGCCAAACGGCTTGCCCGGCCCGGACGCCGCCGAAGATCCCAGGGGAACGCGCGTCATGCTTTCCACCCCGCAGGCAATCGCAACGTCATAGCTGCCGGCCATCACGCCTTGCGCCGCAAAATGGATGGCCTGCTGGCTGGACCCGCATTGGCGGTCCACGGTGGTTGCCGGCACTGACTCCGGAAACCCGGCGGCCAGCACCGCATTGCGCGCGATGTTCGCTGCCTGCTCGCCAACCTGCATCACGCAGCCGGAGATCACATCATCCACCAGCGCCGCGTCGAGTTTGTTGCGCTGCGTCAGGCCGTTCAGCGCATGCGCCAGCAAGTCGACGGGATGCCAGCCTTTCAGCATTCCCTCACGTCTTCCTAAGGGAGTCCGCACTGCATCAACAATTACCGCTTCTCGAGTCATAAGAGTACCTCAGAGTACCTGGGCAAATACTATCAGCAGAGTCCCTGGTCTTGCGAAGCCGCGAACAGAACGCCACCCTACATTGAGCAGAGCGCGTCTCCGGATAAAAGAACTCTCTCATTACCTTTGTCACGTTCTCCAGGGACACGACCTGTAGTAACGTACTTTCAAGGAAGTGCTCGACTTCCGGATGAACGTCTTCCGGGGTGTAAGGAAATGAACGAGAACGGACTCAAAGAGGCCGACCAGGCCTTTTCTCAACAAGTCTCCAGCCAGGTGGCGCGCATTACCGGCGAACTCAACCGGCTGGAAACCCTCTTAAGTGCCGGCATGGTGGACCGCCAAGTTCTTACTGAATTTCGCGATTCCGTTAACCGCGTACGGCAAACCGGCTGGCAGGTGCAGACTTGGCTGGAAGGCGATCCCCGTGCCCTGCGCGCTCTGCTCATTGAGGACCGGGTACGCGTGGCGACCAGGCTGGCTAACCAACTGGCTGCAGAACTGGAAACCACAGCCAAAGGCTTTCAGGGACTGGCCGAACTGAAAGAAGCCGTACAGAAGCTGGATGGCGTGCTGCCCGAGACCGAACTGGAAAAGGCGTCGTAATTCCGCCGGAACGCCGGATTCCCATCCAGTTTGACCCTTCATTTTCATCACGATATAATAGACAGGTACTCTCAAGAGCGGGAGTAACTCAGTGGTAGAGTGCGACCTTGCCAAGGTCGAAGTCGCGGGTTCAACTCCCGTCTCCCGCTCCATAAAAGATCATTGTCTATTCACCCCTCGCATAGCGAGGGTTTATGCTGTCAGGGCAAGTTCCTTGACATCGTCCCCAGGTTTTGGCGCGGTACCCAAGTGGTAAGGGAGAGGTCTGCAAAACCTTTATGCGTCGGTTCGATTCCGACCCGCGCCTCCAAAAAATCAAAGCATCAAGATGAAAAATGGCTGCCAATGGGCAGCCAAATGTTTTTACGCGTATTTTCCCCGCCGCCGGAGTTAACGCCGACGCAGCACTGCTGAAGCGAAAACTCTTTTCCGCGCTGCGCTCGGCCATCGCACCGCTCAGTCATTTATCAGCGGAATGGCGGTCGCACTGCTTTGATGAGAGATTGCATGTCCGCGGGAAGTTCACTGTCCACGGTGATGCTCTCGCCCGTCCGAGGATGAATGAACTGCAAACGTGCGGCATGCAATGCAACCCGCGAGATCCTCTCCTCCGTGGCTTCTGCCGGATGATATTTCCTGTCGCCGACCACCGCGTGCCCGATCGCTGAAAACTGTACGCGGATCTGGTTTTGCAATCCCGTTACCAACGTGACCCGGACGAGTGAAGCGCCGCGTAGCGGACGTTCCACTGAATAGCGCAGTTCAGCGCGCGTACCTTGAAAGTCATTCGGCGAAGTCAGTTTTTGAAACATGCCGTCCCGCCGAAAGTAGTGGACTAGAGTACCTTCCTTTTCCCGAAGATGCCCCCGCACCACGGCGAGATACTGCCGCAATGGAGTGTGGCCCAGGAACTGCCGGACCAGCACATCGCGATCCGCTTCAGTCTTCGCAAAAAGCAAAACACCGGACGTAAAACGATCGATGCGATGCACCACGTAGGCGCGCTGCCGTTTTTGCCTGAGTTCGGCGGAAAGAATCGATTGTGCTGAAGGATTGTCCGAGTCTGGCGCGGGCACGGCCAGCAGACCGGCAGGCTTATTAAGGACCACCACGGCATCATCTTCATAAAGCACGGCCACTTGCTTGGAAAACGCAGGCCGTCGCCGGTCTCCCTTTCTGGAACGTTGGCCGCCTTGACGTGGCTTCTTCATCGGCTGTTTTTCTTTATCTAATGACGCGTACGATTCACTGCCCGTTCAGGAAGCCTTCCAGTACCGAAATATATTTTTCCGGCTCTTCATAGGAAGGCAAGTGTCCGCTCTTTTCAAAGAAGACCAGCTTCGCTCCGGGAATGGCATGAGCCAGCCGCCACGCCGTGAGCGGCGCAACGTTCATATCAAAACGGCCGCTGATCACCAGCGTGGGAAACTGGAAACCGGCAAGCTTGGCCGAAAGATCGAGGTCCGCGCTTGCATTGCCCACCGCCTGTCCAACTGCCGGCTCGAAACCAAGGTCGCCCATGTGGCTCATGTAAGCGTCGCGTTTTTCCGGTGAGTAGAAGATCATGCGGAAGTGGTTGCGCAAGCCGGCTCTGGCCGCAGCTTCAGTGGTCGGGCCAAGCTTCTGTTCTTCTTGCGCGTTCTCTTCCTGCACGTCTGGAAAAACTTCCGGCAGCACGTGCACGATACTCTTCCATGAAGGGCCCGGAGAATCCGAGAGAACCAGCTTGGCCACATGCTCAGGATGCGCGGCGGCATAGGCCATGGAAAGCAATCCGCCGTAAGAGTCGCCAACCAGGACAACTTTCTCCAGCTTCAGCGCCTGACGAACGGCATCCAGGTCCGCGACTTGTGCGTCCATGGTTTGCAATAGTGCGGTAGCTCCCGGTGCCGGCTTTGAAGCTCCGATACCGCGCTGATCGTAAAACACCACCAGCCGGTGCCGCGCGATGCGCTCCCAAAGATCATTTTGGACCATATACGCATGGGACAAACCCGGCCCGCCATTCACGGCAACTACGGGAAGCGCGGTTCCCCGCGTGCCCAGAGTCTCATACGCAATATCAACCTGCTCTGAATGAGCTACTCCCTTGGCGTGGGCGACGTTTTGCGCCGGCAACGCCGCGGAAAGAACAAGAAACGCACTCGCGAATAAAAGTTTCATTGGGATTCGCCTTTGAAAAAGTTCGGGAAAACATCGAAGACTAATTTTATCCGAGCCCTTGCCGAGTGGCATATTACCGGAGTAGAAGCGATCACAATGCTAGATCACTTTCAATCGGTTTGCCGCAAAGCGGCCTTAATGCCGCGTCCACTGTGGATCTTGTTCCGGTGTCACGATATGCCCGTCGCGCATGTGGATGATGCGGTCGCCCACTTCGGCAGCTTCCGGGTTGTGCGTAATCATCAGAACGGTCTGGCCGAATTTTTGGTTGGCCACGCGCAACATGTTCAGAACGATGCCGGAATTTTCAGAGTCCAGGTTGCCAGTCGGTTCGTCCGCCAGAACAATTGCCGGACGGTTGATCAACGCCCGCGCCAGCGCCACGCGCTGCTGTTCGCCGCCAGACATCTCAGAAGGACGATGGTCCAGCCGGGCGGCCACGCCCAGCATTTCCGTTACGTTCTTGAAGAAGTCAGGGTCGGCGCCATTGCGTCCGGAAATTTCCCGCGCAATCTGTATGTTGTCGCGCGCGGAAAGTGTGGGAAGCAGGTTAAACTTCTGAAACACAAAACCGATCTTGTGCTTGCGCATCTCTGTACGCTTGGCGTCAGACATCTGGGCGAAATCCTCGCCATCAATGGTCACGCGGCCCTGGGTCGCGCGCGTCAGCCCGCCCAGAATGTAGAACAAGGTTGACTTGCCGCTGCCCGAGGGGCCAACGATGCTGACAAATTCGCCGGTTTCCACGGAAAAGCTCACGCCACGCAAGGCAGGCACGTCTACCTTACCGATGCGGTAGACCTTGGTTACGTTCTCAGCTTGGATGATAGGGGCCACGGAATACTTGATATTAACAGAGCACCCGTTTTCCGGCACCGGTCAAAGCACGGCAAAGCGCGGCAAGGCCCATGTTTAGCTGGCTACCGGCATCCGTTGCGGCGGCTGAATCACGTGGGTGCGCTTCGGTCCGCGCTTCTTCACCAGAAGCAGGCGAATGCGCTCCAGCAGCTCAGCGGGTGCGTACATGCCCTTGGGAAGAAAAAGATCGGCGCGCGTTTCTTTTTCATACGCGCGGATCTTGCCGGAAAAAAGGATCGCCGGTGTCTCTGGCGATGAGTCTTTGATCTTGGCCACCATCGTGGCGCCATCGAGCCCGGGCATAAGCAGGTCACTCAGGACCAAATCCACTCCGCCCTTACGGAAGATTTCCAGTGCGTTGGTGCTGCTGGTGCAAGCCACCACCCGGTAGCCGCGCGTTTCCAGCATGATCTTGCGGATGGAGAGCGATTGCTCGTTGTCGTCAACGCACAGAATGGTCTTCTTCGGTCGCATAGTGGTCCCCAAGATTCGTTTTCTCCATGGGTCTGCGGAAACAGATGCCATGGAATTATTTTTTTGGCTGGGAGCGAGGAGAAAGCTTTCTTCATCGCAAGAACGTTCAAGCATCATAGGCGCGACGGCGCAATGTGTAAAGTACCCTGAACGCCAACAATGAAATTATTTTTCACGCACAACATTCGTTGCACATTTTTTGCGGAACGCCGCGCAGAATCAGCCGATGAGTCTTCGCGTTCAGAAAAACATTTCTGCTTGCACCACTTCCACGGCGTGTCCGCCAACGCGCACGTTAACAACTTTGTTACCCTGCTGGCCCGCGCTGATGTAAATCCGGCTGCGGCGTTTCATCTCCACGCCTTGTTCCATCAGGACTTGCTCTTCCGGACGAATCACACCGTACTGCACGGCCCACGCCGCACACGGCCCAGCCGCCGACCCTGTGGCCGGATCTTCTCCGTTGTAAAAAAACATTCGCGATTGCAACTTCGCTTCGGGATTCACAGCTTCGCGAGAGACAAAGTAAAAAAACTTGGCGTCAGTTTTGGCAAGATATTGCCCGATCGACGACCAACTGGGCGCCATGTTTTGCAGCACAGCCAAGGACTTCACCGGAACAATCGCAAAAGGATTGCCGGTAGTTACCGTCTGGATCGGTGCATCGTCGGCAATGTCGGCCACGTTCAAGCCCGCTAGTCGGGCCACAGTCTCGCGATCATGTTTCTGCCCGAACTCGGGATTGCGCTGCGTCATCAAGCCGAATGGCAAGCCGTCACGCGTGGAAAAGCGTACCGGAATCTTGCCGACGTTGAGGTCCAGTGCAATCTCTTCGGCTTGGCGGCCGCCAAGCCTATGCAGGACCATCGCCGTGCCCAGCGTTGGATGTCCGGCAAAGGGCAGCTCTTCAGTCACCGTAAAGATGCGCACACGCACGCCGCGTTCGCGCTCCGTGGCAGCGTCGCGCGGAAAAATGAACGTGGTCTCAGATAAATTTGTTTCTTTAGCGACGGCCTGCATCTC